>WNFF01000110.1_pt1 | contig 54101 bp, 48 predicted proteins | sample 5400441 | NCBI WGS metagenome assembly WNFF01 (sample SAMN13153345, study PRJNA577476) | soil metagenome | isolation source: 120 cm saprolite under Douglas fir tree site 2 hole 3 replicate 1 | place: USA:California | collected 2015-04-18 | reverse complement strand
CGGCGAAGGACCTGCTTTCCAAGGAGGGCTACGACCGGATCTACGGCGCGCGTCCTCTGCGGCGCGTGATCACGAACAGGATCGAAGACCAGCTCTCGGAGCATTTGCTGCGCGGCAAGATCGCCCGCGGGGACACCGTCCAGATCGACGTCGAGGGCGAAGACGGGCTCAAGTTCACGCCGGTGAAGCACCGCCACAAGGAGCCCGCCGGGACCGGAGCCGCCGCCAAGCCCTAGCATCGTCGGGCGACGCAGCCGTCCTTAACAACCTGGGTTGGCGATGACGCGTGCCCCGAGTTACGTTGGTCGCGTCAGGCTAGGTTGGGCCGGGGGAGGGGAGGGGCCCCGAAGGGGCGGAGTCAGTCTCTGAGCCAGGTTTGCAGGCCGCCCGAAAGGCGGGCGGGCGTCGTTTCCGTCTTGATCAAGTAGTCGCGAGCTCCCAGCAGGAGACCACGATCGACGAGCTGCTTCTCGCTGTGGTTCGACAGGATCACAACCGGCAGGCGCTCGGTCCGCGGATCTTTCCGCAGCGCCTCCAGGACGCCGAACCCGTCCAGCTTGGGAAGGCGGATGTCGAGGAAGACGATGTCGGGCGGGTTCGTGCGCGCCGCCTCCAGGGCCTTCTCGCCGTCGGACGCCACCTCGACGTCATAGCCGTCGAGCTCGAGCTTCAGCTTGTACATCTGGGCCACGGAGGGATCGTCTTCCACGAACAGCACACGCACCCGGTCACGGCCAGCGCGAGATTCGTCCTCCACTTGCCCGATCTGAGCGTACGCCTCAGCAGTTCGCCACGCCAAAATGGAGTTCAACTTGAGCGCCACCACCCCCCTTCGGCTGCGTCCGCTGGAGATCGGCGATCTTCTCGACGAGACCTTTCGCCTCTATCGCCGCCACTTCCTTCTGTTCGCCGGCATCTCGGTGATCCTCGCCATCCCGAGCGCCGGGCTGGCGGGTTACAGCGTCTTCGCTGTGTTCAACGCGCTTCTCAAGGCCACGAACACCGGGCAAGCTGTCGACTTCAACGCCCTGGGGCCTTCCCTGGCGCTGCTCGCTGTCGGATACCTGCTCAGCTTCCTGCTGTCGCCCTTCACCTACGGGGCGGTGATCTACGCGGCGTGCGAATCGGCGTTGGGGCGCCCGGTGACCATCTGGGCCGCTCTGCGCGGCGTCGTGCGGCGATATTTCGCCATCCTCGGCTACCTGTTTCTGATCGACGTGATGGCGTTGTTTTTCTGCCTGATACCCCTGTGGATTTGGATCTGGGTCGGATGGGTGGCGGTGCTGCCGGCGATGTTCGTCGAGAAGGCCGGCCTGGTCGCCGCGATGGGTCGCAGCTGGCGCCTCGTCGAGAGACGTTGGTGGCGAACCTTCTTCATCCTGTTCCTGGTCTTCCTGGTCTGGTACGTCGTCCAGTTCGCACTGGCAGGGTTCCTGTCCCTGGCCAACGGCCTGCTCGGGATAGTGGTGTCGCAGTACGTCGCCCTCGCCATTTCGCAAGGCGTCGGGGTGATCGTCAGCGCCCTCGCCATTCCGGTGGTGCAGATCGCAATCGTGCTCATCTATTTCGACCTCCGGGTGCGGCGTGAGGCGCTCGATCTGTTCCAGCTCGCCCAACAAGTGTCCTCAACCCAACCGGCGTGAGAGCGAGCTGAAGACCCGCCTCGCAGCTCGGGCGCTGCCACTACTGCTGCTGCTGGTCATCGGCCTGGCGTCGCCGCTGACTGCGGGCGCGGACTCGACTTCGTCATCGGCCTACAAGCAGGCGGTCGAGGACACGATCCGAATCGTCAGCGGCGCTCATGCCGGCGATGTCGCTGCCGCGCAGAGGGCGGTGAGCGTCCTGGAGGCAGGCACCGGTCACAGCCAGCCGGAGATCATTGCTGACCTCGAGCTGCGACCGCCTGATTTTGCCGATGCCCTGACACGACTGAACTCGCTGCTGGACGCGTTGTCATCACCGGCCACCACTGCCGACCCCGCGCAGGCGCAGCAGCAGCTGCACCAGGTGCTGTCCATGAAGCGCTACGACGCGCTCCACCAGCCGCCCACCCTCCTCGACCGCCTCGGCCAGTGGATTCGGGATCGCATCGCCGACCTGCTCCGATTGCTGTCCGGTAACGGCAAAGGAACCGCCATCCCGACCGTGTATTTCTTTGTCATCGGCATCATCGCTGTTGCCGTGGCAGCGGTCGTCATATTCCGCTCCACTCGCGGCCGCCTTGACGAAGGCGCGGTCGCGCGCACCCCACTCGGTCCGCGCGCGCCGTCAGACCTGTTCGCCGAGGCCGACCGCCTCGCAGCGGCCGGGGATCGCGTGGGCGCGATACGCGCGCTCTGCGCCGGTGTTGCCGGAACCCTCGCCGGCGAGCAGACATGGGAGGGAAGTCCGCTGACAGTGCGCGAGATCTTTCAGCGCGCAAGCGAACCGGCCCGCCTGCGGCCGCTGCTGCTGCCATTCGAGGCCGCCGTCTACGGCGGACGCGATGTCGATGCGCCGACGTACGAGCGAGCCGAGCTTGCCGCCGCCCGATTCCGGAAGCCCCCGCAGGAGGTCGCGGCATGAGAGGCCTGCGCGGATGGGTCACCGCCCTCGTGCTCGCGCTCCTGCTCGGAGGCGCCGCATATCTCGCCCAGCCGCGCCAGGACTCGCCCGAGCACAGCTCCAACAGCGACGCTGCCAACGGCACCTCCGCGGCGCTTCTCTTCGCCGCGGCGATGGGACACCCGACGAGCCGGATCGCAGACACCTTCTCCACGCCGTCCCAGAACGGCCTCATGTTCGTCTTCACACCGACGAGCCTGTACACGGCCGAGGACGCGAACCAGGCGGCCAACTGGGTTCGCCTCGGGGGCGTGCTCGTGTTCGCGTCCGAGCAGGGCGACGCGGAGCTCGACCGAGCGTTCTCGATCACGCGGCTCAACGGGCAGGTGCAGAGCCAGACCCAGTACGCGAGCCCGGCGCTCGATGGCGTGACGACCGTGGCCGGCGGCGACAACGCCACCCCGCTGGACGCTTCCAACGTCCAGGTCCCGATCCTTCGCAGCCGCGAAGGCCTGCCGCTCGGTTACATCCAGAAGTTCGGCCTGGGGACCGTCGTCGTCCTCGCGGACCCTCTCGTGCTGTGCAACGGCTACCTCGACAAGGCCGACAACGGGCGGCTCCTTTCCGACCTGCTTGGCCTGGTCGATGGCGGCGCCGCCGTGGGTTTCGACGAATACCATCACGGCCTCATCCTCACCGACTTCGCACCGCAGCCCTGGGTCACGACTCCGTGGGGCGCCGGGATCCTGTGGTTCCTCGTCGCCGTCTTCGCCGGCCTGCTGCTGCGCGGGCGCCGCTTCGGGCCGGTGATTCCGCGCCCCGTCGAGGCGGCTCGCGCCGATGCCGAGTGGGCCGTGGCGGTCGGCGAGCTGCTGAGGCGCTCCGGCGCGCGCGCCCTCACCCTTGGAATGCTCGCGTCGGCGAGCGAGCGCGCCGTCGCCACGCAAACCGGGCTGCCGGCCCAGCCGCGCGACCGATTCTGGAATGCTTTGTACGCGCGTGCGCCGGAGCTGGCCGGAGAGCTGGCTGAGGCGGAGCGCGCGCTGTACGGCTCGGCCGGTGGTGATGCGGAGCTCTTGAGCGCCGCGCAGCGTTTGCATCGAATTGCGTATCCGCCGGCGCGCGGGCGACGCCGTCAACCCAACACCGAGGAGGCTCGATGACCGGATCGACCACGATGAGCGCCCCAGATTTCTACGCGCGGTTCCGCGAGCAGCTGGTCAAGGCCGTGGTCGGGCAGGAGGAGGCGATCCGGCTGTGCGCCGTGGCGCTCGTTTCGCAGGGCCACATCCTCCTCGAGGGGGTGCCGGGCACCGGCAAGACGCTGCTCGCCAAGGCCATCGCGCGGACGCTTGCGGTCGAATACGGACGGGTCCAGTTCACACCCGACCTCATGCCGGCGGATATCGTCGGCACGGCCATCTACGACCTGGTCAACCGAACGTTCACGCTGCGGCGGGGCCCGATATTCACCAACGTTCTTCTCGCCGACGAGGTCAACCGCGCTCCCGCCAAGGTGCAGTCGGCCCTGCTCGAGGCGATGGAGGAGCGCGGGGTGACGCTCGAGGGGCAGCAGACGCCGCTGCCCGCGCCGTTCTTCGTCATGGCGACCCAGAACCCGATCGAGTACGAAGGCACCTATCCGCTACCAGAGGCGCAGCAGGACCGGTTCCTCTTCAAGGTTCGGCTCGACTACCCGCTGCCGGCCGACGAGCTGGAAGTGTTGAGGCGCTGGGAGGCGGGCATCGAGCTGCGCGATCCGGTCAAGGCCGGGGTCGAGCCGGTGCTCGGCGCCGCCGACATCGAAGCCTGCCGCCTGCAGGTCGCGAAGGTGGTGCTGGATGAGAAGATCCGCCGCTACATCATCGACCTGGCCCTGGCCACTCGCAGCGCTCCCGAGATCGCGCTCGGGGCCAGCACGCGAGCCGAGGTCCTGCTGATGCTTGCCGCCCGCGGGCTGGCCGCGTTCGAGGGTTCGGAGTTCGTGACCCCCGACCATGTGAAGGCGCTGCTCGCGCCCGCGTTTCGCCACCGCCTTGTCCTACGACCCGAAGCCGAGGTCGGCGGCCAGACGCCGGACAGCGTGCTGGAGGCGGTGGCCAGCCGGGTCGTCCCGCCGAGGTAGTGCGATCCCTCTTCGCCCCCTTTCGGGGGCTGGCGCCGCAACCCCGACTCCTCTGGGCGGTGGCCATCGGCGCGGGGCTGATCGCGGTCACGATCGTGTCGCCGGTGCTGATCGTGGTGGCGGTCGCTTATCACGCCGGACTGGTCCTCATCCTCGCCCGCGATCTCGCGTTGCTGCCCGCCCGGTCGGGCTATCGAGTGCGCAGGCTCATGCCGGAGCCCTTCTCCCTGGGTGAGCACGAAGAGGTGAAGGTCGTGATCGAGAATCCGGCTGCCGCCGGACTGCAGGCCACGATCGCGGACCACGCGCCTGCCGGACTCAGGCCCGAGCCCCGCGAGATGGCGGGGACTTTCGACCGCGACGGCCGGCTCGAGCTCGCCTACTCCACGTCCTCACCCCGGCGCGGCGCATACCGCTTCGGCCCCATCGATCTCCAGGTGACCCGGCGCGACGGTTGGTGGCGGCGCCAGGTGCGCCTCGACCAACCACACCAGGTGGCCGTCTTCCCGAACGTCGTCGCCATCAAGCGCATCCAGCTCACGCTGCGGCGAGGCCTCCGCGCGATGGCCGGCCTGAGGCGTGCGCGGCCACCCGGCGCATCGACCGCTTTTGCCGGCCTGCGCGACTACGTCCGCGGTGACGACATTCGGCGCGTGAGCTGGGCGGCGACGGCTCGAAGGGACCACCCGGTCGTGGTCGAGGTCGAGGCCGAGCGCGGTCAGCAGGTGATGATCGCCCTCGACTGCGGGCGCCTCATGACCGCGCCCGCAGGAGAGCTGGACAAGCTGGACCACGCCGTCAACGCGGCGCTCATGCTCGCCTGGGTCGCGCAAGCGTATGGCGACAGGGTGGGGCTGATGACCTTCGACGATCGCGTCACGAGCTTCATCAAGCCCGAACGCGGCAGCACGCAATTGCGCCGCATCACCGAGGCGCTGTACGCGATCAAGCCGGAGTACGTGGAGCCCGACTTCGGCCACGCTCTCACCCTCCTATCGCTGCGCCTCGGCCGGCGATCTATGGTCGTGGTGCTGACCGACCTCCAGGACGCCGAGGCCTCAAAAGAGCTCGTCGCGCACTGCTTGCGCCTGGCGGCTCGCCACCTCGTGCTGGTCGTGGCGATGTCCGACCCGGCGATCTTGAGCGCGCGCTCGGCGCCGATCGCCACGTCTTCGCGCGCCTACGAGTGGGCGGCGGCTGAGGAGTTCATGGCGAGCCGGCGAGAGAGCTTCGAGCTGCTCCGGCGCGGCGGCGTGCTGGGTCTCGACGTCGTCGCAGGCAGCCTCAGCCCGGCGCTGGTCGAGCGCTACCTGGAGCTGAAGGAGCGCGCGCTCCTCTAGGGGATCGGCCGGTGAAGAGCAGGTACGTGTAGAGAAGGACGCCTGTGGTCAGGCCGATGGTCACCTTGGCCAGGAACGGGGTGTCAGATGGCGAGATGTTCCCCTCGATCGTGCCCGCGATCAGCAGCAGCGGCGCCAGGCCGAGAAGAAGCGTGAACGCGCGCCGCGTGGCGATGACCAGCGCGTCAGAGCGCTTGCGGTTGCCGGGCGAGATCAGAGCCCAACCCATCATCAGCCCGCCTGCGCCCTGGGCGATGACGATCGAAAGCTCCAGGACCCCGTGGCCGATGACGAAATCGAACAGCCCGCCGCTCAGTCCGTAGGCCTGGGTCAGCCCGAAAAGCCCGCCGAGGCTGATGCCGTTGGTGATCAGCACATAGATCACCGGGAGGCCGAAGACCACACCCAACGCAAACGCGATCATCGACACGTAGATGTTGTTGATCGCAATCAAGCCGGCGGCCTCGACTCGAACCTCCGGCGGGATGTTGGTCCAGAGCTGGTGGTGGCGCACCGAATCGATCAGCCGCGGCGACGCGATGCCGGACGCCGCGTCGGGGTTGGCCAGCACGACGAAGTACGCGACGATCGCAGGCACGAAGAGAAGCGCGGCCGACGCCACCACGAACGGCCAGGCTTCGCGGTACGTGCGCGGCAGCGTCTCCGCGTAGAAGGTGCGAATCCTGCTCCACACCCGGCCTCCGCGGCGATAGACGACGCCATGGCCGCGGGCGACCAGCCCATTCAGGTATCGGTGCACGGGATCGCCCGGCCAATCCCTCTGCGCGCGGGCCAGGTCGGCGGTGGCGCGCCGGTAGAGCGCTGTCATGGTCAGGACCTGCGCGGGCGCGAGGCTGTTCAGCTTGCCCGCGCCGGCGCGCGCGATGAGATCCTCCAGGCGGTTCCAGTCGTCCCGCCGCCGCATAACGAACTCGTCCGCCCTCATAAGCACCCAAAATAACCCAATGGGACAGCCGCTCCCCGACACCGACCTGGTCGTCTCGACTCCCGAGCGAGTCTCCTTCGACTACCAGGTGGCGGGATTGGGCACGCGCGGCATCGCCCAGATCCTGGACCTGCTCATCGTCACCGGGATCCTCCTCGCGGTGTTCTTCTTCGCGGCAGCGGCGGCATCGGCGACGCAGTCCGACACCGTCGCCACCCTGATCGAGCTGTTCGGTTCGTTCGTGGTCGTGTTCGGCTACTTCTGGATCAGCGAGGCGCTGTTCTCCGGGCAGACGCTGGGCAAGCGGGCGTTTCGGCTTCGGGTGGTGGGCGACCGCGGCGAGCCTTTGACCTGGGTGCAGGCCGGCATCCGCAACGTGATCAGGATCGTCGACTTCCTGCCCTATGGGTACGGCGTGGGCATGGTCGTCCTGTTCGCCAACGGGCGTGGCAAGCGTTTGGGCGACCTCGCCGCGGGAACGATCGTGGTCAAGGACTCGGATCACGTGATGCTGTGGCAGCTCGCGCGTCCCGCTTTCCCCCCGCCGCCCCCACCGCCGCCGGCGCCGCCCGCCGGGGCCGGGTATCAGTACCCGCCGCCACCGCCGCCGCCGCCACCTCCCGGTTACGTACCGGCTGCAAACCCGTACACACCTGCGTCATCCGCGGAGCTCATCCTCCGGCGCCTCGACCCCGACCTGCGGCGGTTCGTGAGCTCGTATGCTCGCCGCCGGCCGCAGCTGCCAATCGACCTGCGGGTCCAGCTGGCGAGCACTGTGCAGGCCAGCCTGCGCACGGCGCTCCCCGACGTGTTCGCCCAGCGCGGGCCGCTGGCGGCGCTCGACCAGCTCGCCGACTTAGAGGCTCAATAGAGCCAGGTTCGGAGCTGCTCTTCGGTCACATTCCCGCCGGTCAACGGCACCGCCACTCGTTTGCCGACGAGCTCGCCGCGCAGCTTCGCAACCCCGGCCACACCCGCGGCGCCGGCCGGCTCCACGACCACGCCGGCGTCTCGATGCAGCCATCGCATCGCCTCGATGATCTCCTCGTCGGTGACCAGCATCACCTCGTCCGTGGTGGCGCGCATGATCTCGAGCGCCTCAGGCACCGGCACGCGCACGGCGATGCCATCCGCGATGGTGTCCATCGTCGAAGTGCTCACCGGCCTGGCGGCGCGCCACGACATGAACATGGCGGGCGATCCCGACGGACAGACGGCGATGACCCGCGTGGCGGGCGAATGGCGCTTGAGCCATGAACCTATGCCGTTTATGAGCGAGCCGTCTCCGAGCGGGACGATGCATGCGTCGATCGGGTCTTTCATTTTTCCCAGCTCGTATGCGATGGTGCCGGCGCCCTCGCCGATGGGGCCGAGCAAGCCATCCTCCACGTAAAACGCACCCGTTTTCGCGGCGTGCCTCACAGCGCCCTCCTTGGCGGCGTCGAAGTCAGGGCCTTCGAGAATCACGTTCGCGCCGAGGGCTCGCATGCGGTCGACCTTGAGCGGATTGGCGCTCGTGGCCGCGAAGACGGTGATGGGCACGCCCCGCTTGCGCGCCGCGAAAGCCATGCCCTGGCCGAAGTTCCCGGCCGACGCGCACACCAAACCGTCTGGACGCGGGCCGAGCCGGTGCAGCAGGTAGTCGGCGCCACGGCCCTTGAAGGATCGGATCGGATTGACGCACTCGACCTTGAGGACCACCGTGACGCCGAGGCGATCGCTCAACGGCTCGCAGGCGAACTGCGGAGTGTTGAGGAATGCCGGGTCGATGACCGTAGCGGCTTCTTCGATGCGATCGACCGAGATCGACGCGTCCACAGCAGGCCGAGTGTAGATGGAGAAGTGAATCGCCCCACCCGGCCGGCTCGCTTCGCGAGCGGGCCGGCCTCCCCACACACGGTGGGGAGGCGAGTAGGCACCCTGGAGCCTAGCGTGGCCTGGGCGGCCGGGTTTACCCCGGCCTCTCTTGTTTGGCATGACGCCACCCCGGGGGTAGTCAGGGTGGCGCCTCATCGAATCAGGGAGGCGGTGTGGGGACCTGCCTACCTCTACTCAATAAAACGCCTGAGCCTGTAAAAGGCTACGTCCGGACTTGTAAAAACCCGATCATGGGTGGAGAGTCAATTCATGCCGAAGTCGACCGTGACCTTCATGTGCTCCGATTGCGGGGGCGAGAGCCTGCGCTGGGCCGGCCAGTGCCCTCACTGCCACGCCTGGAACACACTCCAGGAGTTCCAGGTCCGCAAAGCGACCGGGCGCGCCCAGGGGAACCCTGTGGCGACCTCGTCCCGTGCGCCGCAGAGGGCGAACCGGCCGGTACCGCTGAACGAGATCGATTCAGATGCCGCCCCTCGGCGGCCGCTGGCCTGGGGCGAGCTCAACCGCGTACTCGGCGGCGGAATCGTGCCCGGCAGCGTGGTCCTGGTGGCGGGCGAGCCAGGGGTCGGCAAGTCGACCCTACTGATGCACGCCGCCATCCAGGTCGCCGCCGAGGGGGGCAGGGTCCTCTATGCGTCTGGTGAGGAATCGCCCCAGCAGGTTCGAATGCGTGCCGCCCGCCTCGGCCCGCTTTCGCCGCGAATCCTCTTGCTGGCCGAGAACGATCTCGACGCCATCTGCGAAGCGATCCACGCCGAGGTGCCGGAGCTGGCCATCATCGACTCCATCCAGACCGTCACCGACGCCGGCTTCGAGGGCGGCGCCGGCAGCGTCACGCAGGTGCGCGAATCGGCCGCGCGCCTGATGCGGCTGGCGAAGGAGATCGGGATTCCGATCTTCCTGGTCGGCCATGTCACCAAGGAGGGCGCCATCGCCGGCCCAAGGGTCCTGGAGCATATCGTTGACACCGTGCTCTACCTGGAAGGCGACCGGCGGCAGGAGCTGCGGATCCTGCGCGCGATGAAGAACCGCTTCGGCTCGGCCGAGGAGATCGGCGTCTTCGCCATGGGCGAGTCGGGACTGGAGGAGGTCCCCGACCCCTCGGCGGCCCTGCTTGCCAATGCGGCCACGGCGTCGCCTGGCACGGCGGTGGTGGCCGCGCTGGAAGGGACGCGGCCGCTGCTCATCGAGATCCAGAGCCTGGTCAACAAGGTCACCAACAACTACCCCCCGCGCCGGATCGCCAGCGGCATCGACATCAACCGCCTTCACATGATCATCGCGGTCCTCGAAAAGCGCGCGTCCGCCTCGCTCGGTCAGTCGGACATCTTCGTCAACGTGGCGGGCGGCATCCGTATCACGGAGCCGGCCGCCGACCTCGGTCTTGCCCTGTCCATCTTCAGCAACACGAGAGACAGGCCCCTGCCGGACGGCCTCGTCGTCATCGGGGAGCTGGGATTGGCGGGCGAGGTGCGCCGTGTGGGCCAATTGGAACGCCGCCTCCAGGAGGCGGCGCGCCACGGGCTCACGCGCGCATTGATTCCGGCCGGCGCCAAAGCCGGCCGGCCGACCGGCCTCGAAGTCGTCGAGGTCCGGTCATTGGCGGAGGCGATCTCCGCCGCCTTTCTTCCACCCATCAGGTCCGGCGCATTCATAGAGGAGGCCGAGGTATCGGTCACCTGAGGAGGTAATCGGTGAAGCGTTCCGATACCCTCGCCCGCCGTCTCGGGGTGGGGATCGGAGTCGTCGGTGGCTTTTTTCTGGGTTACGCGCTCGTCCGCCTGTCGGGGATCAGCCATCAGGGTTGGGTGCTCATCACCCTCACGACCCTGGAGGGTTTGATCTTCGCGTACCTGGGCACGCCCTACGTGCTCGGGGGGTGGCGAGGGTTCAACCAGCGCCTCACGTCGACTCCGCTGCCCGACCTGCTCAGCGGCCTGCTGGGCATGATCGTAGGACTCGTCATCGCCGTGCTCATCGGCGTCTTCGTGCGCGACCTGCCTTATGGCATCGCGCTGTCGTTCGTGCTGGCGCTCCTGCTCGCGCTGCTTGGGGCTTCTGTTGGCATCACGCGACGTGCCGAGCTGGCCGCCCTCTTCTGGGGAGATGCCCACGACGAAAAGAGCGATCGCTTGAGCGCGGTTCTACTCGACACGTCGGTCATCATCGACGGCCGCATTCTCGACATCGCGAAGACGGGCTTCATCGACGCGCCGCTCGTTGCTCTCAGCTCGGTGCTGCGCGAGCTCCAGCTGGTGGCGGACTCCGCGGATGTGACGCGCCGTCGCCGCGGTCGCCGCGGGCTCGACGTGCTCGGCGAGATGCAGAAGGATCCATCCATCAACCTGCAGGTGGAGGAGGACGACGCGTCGCCGACGGTGGAGATCGACGCGCACCTGGTGCGCACCGCCAAGAGCAAGGGCTGGGGGATCATGACCAACGACTTCAATCTCAATCGCATCGCGCGCCTCGAGGGGGTGAGGGTCCTCAACCTCAACGAGCTGGCGCAGGCGATGCGGCCGGTCGCGATCCCCGGCGAGGAGATCGTCGTCACGATCGCGCGCGAGGGCAAGGAGCCCGGCCAGGGGGTGGGGAGCCTTGACGACGGCACGATGGTCGTCGTCCAGAACGGGCGGCGCCTGATGAATCAGACCATCACCGCCGTGGTGACGTCCGTCATCCAGACCTCGGCCGGCCGGATGATCTTCGCCGAGCCTTCCGCCCAGGACGGCCGGCGCAACAACAGGTCAAGGCGCGAGGAGGACGCCGGGTAAGATGCCGCCCCCGACCAGCCAGGCCGCATCTCATCGGCTCCGGACGCCGATACGTGCGTCATGGGGCCCGGCCCTGCATCGTCACGCATCTTCAGATGCGCTCCTCGCAGGGCCACCCCTTCCTTCGTCTCGGCGCCCGGACCGGCGACCTCTCGGTCGCCTGCCGCGGTCTGCGACCCGTCCGGTCGAGGTCGGCATCTAGTGCCTTCAGTGGGCGCGATCGTCGCCGCCGCCGGGTCAGGGTCGCGCCTGGGTCGGGGCAGCAAGGCGCTCGTCCGCCTGAACGGGCGCACGACCCTGGCCCGGGTGCTCGAGCTGTTCCTGGCGCTCGACGAGGTGGATCGGATCGTCGTCGTGGGCCCTCCGAGCCGGCTCGAGAATGCGGAGCGCGAGGTGCAGGCACTCGCGCCTCGCAAGCCGGTGACCGTGCGCGCGGGAGGCGAAAGCCGCCAGGCCTCGGTTCGCGCTGGGCTCGCGGCCCTGGGTGAGTGCGATTTCGTGTTGGTGCACGACGCCGCCCGGCCACTCGCGACGGCGACCCTTGTGCGGCGCGTGCTGGCGGCGGCGATGGAGTCGGGCGCCGCGTTTCCGGCCATCGCGCCGAGGGACGCGGTCAAGCGCGTGGAAGGCAACCGGCTCGTGGAAAGCCTCGACCGCACACGCATCGTGCTCGCTCAGACGCCGCAGGCGTTCTCCTACGAATTGCTCGCGCGCGCCCACCGAGAGGCCGCCGACGCCGGCCTGGTCGGCGACGACGACGCGCAGCTGGTGGCCGCGACCGGGCATGCCGTCACGGTCGTCGAGGGCGAGCCCGCGAACATCAAGCTCACGACGCCCGAGGATTTCGAGGTCGTGGAGGCGCTGATCAAAGAGCACGAGGCCGCCAAGACGTGAGGATGGGCACTGGGTACGACGTCCACCGGCTCAAGGCCGGCCGCGAGCTGATCCTCGGTGGCGTGCTGATCGAGCACCCGGTCGGGCTCGACGGCCACTCGGATGCGGACGTGCTCACGCACGCGGTCATCGACGCGCTCTTTGGAGCAGCCGCGATCGGGGACATTGGCACCGTCTTCCCGGCCACAGATGAGAAGTGGAAGGGAGCGTCGAGCCTGGAGTTGCTGGAGAGGGCGGCCAGAAGGGTGAGGCATGCCGGCTATCGCATCGTGAACGTCGACAGCACTGTCATCGCCGAGGAGCCACGCCTGGAATCCCACTTGCGCGCGATGAAGATCAACCTCGCCAAGAGCCTCGGGATCAGACCAGGGGAGGTCAGCGTCAAGGCGACCTCTCCCGAGGGCCTCGGGGCACTGGGCGCGGGCCAGGGCATCGCGGCGCAAGCGGTCGCTCTGATCGAATAGGCGAGTGACGCTTAAGCTCCACAACACACTCACCGGGACCAAAGACGTCTTCGAGCCGCTCGAGGCTGGACACGTCGGCATGTATACGTGCGGTCCCACCGTCTGGAACTTCGCGCACGTCGGCAACCTGCGCGCCTTCCTTTTCTATGACCTGCTCCGAAGGCAGCTGCAGGCGAGCGGATATCGAGTCACGCACGTGATGAACCTGACCGACATCGACGACCGCATCCTCGACCAGGCCATGCACGAGGGGACGACGATCACCGAATACGCCAAGCCGTACATCGCGGCCTTCTTCGAAGACATGCATGCGCTGCGGGCGCTGCCGGCCGAGCATTACCCGAAAGCGACCGAGCACATCCCCGAGATGGTGGCGATGATCACCACGCTGCTCGAACGCGAGAACGCGTACGTCGCCGACGGGGACGTGTACTTCCGCATCGACAGCTTCCCTCGCTATGGCGCGCTGTCGCACCTCGATCGTTCCGGGTTGCGCGCCGGCGCGCGCGTCACGCAGGGGGGGCGCGGGAAGGGCTCCGCCCGCCCCGCGCACGGGGGGGAGTCCCCCCGCATTCGAGAAGACAAGTACGAGAAGGAATCCGTGAGCGACTTCGCGCTGTGGAAGAGGGCGCAGCCCGGCGACGAGAAGCTGGGCGCGGCGTGGGATGCGCCTTTCGGGCGCGGCCGTCCCGGCTGGCACATCGAATGCTCGGCGATGAGCAAGCGCTACCTCGGCGACACGTTCGACATCCACAGCGGCGGCGTCGACCTGATGTTCCCCCACCACGAGAACGAGATCGCGCAATCGGAGGCCGCCAACGGCAAGCCCTTCGCGCGCGTCTGGCTCCACTCAGAGCATCTCGCGGAGGCGGGGGGCGAGAAGATGTCGAAGAGCGCAGGTGGCTTCACCACCTTGCGCGACCTCACGGCGGCGGGCCACGACCCGCTCGCCGTTCGGTTCTTCCTCATCGCGAACGCGCACTACCGCTCGCGAATCCGCCTGACCACAGAGGCGCTGCACGCGGCGGCCGAGCAGGTGAGGCGCTGGCGCGACTTCGCCGACAGGGTGAATCGATACGAACCGGCCGTCGGAGACGATCAGGCCCTGGTCGCGAGGATCGCCGAGGTGGGCGGCGCCTATCGCGAGGCTCTTGACGACGACCTCAACCTGCCGCAGGGCGTCGGCCTCGTATTCGAGCTCATTCGCGAAGCCAACGCCGCGCTGGACGAGAACAAGGTGGGAGAGAAGGGGAGGAGCGCCCTGCTGGGCCTCATAAGCGAGGTCGACGGGCACCTCGACGTGTTGGGCGGCGAGGAGCCTGGGCTCGCCGATGAGGTCGAGCGCTTGATCGCGGAACGCGAGGCCGCGCGCGCGGCGAAGGACTTCGCCCGCTCGGATCGGATCCGCGAAGAGTTGAAGCAGCGCGGGATTGCGCTCGAGGACTCTCGCGAGGGCGTGCGCTGGCGGCGGGTGCCACGCGCATGAGCGATCGCAGGCGTCGATACGAGCGCCCCGCACCGGCGCCTGCGTCATTGATTCACGGGCGCAACGCGGTGCTCGAGGCCGCCCGGGCGGGCAAGGTCGTCAAGGTGTTCCAGGCCTCGGGCCTCGGTCACGACCCGCGCCTGGAGGAGCTCGCGCGGCTGGCGCCCATCGAAGTCGTGCCACCCGACCGGCTCGACGCCATCGCCCCCGGCGTGCACCAGGGGGTCGCGGCCGAGCTCAAGCCGAGGCGCGCATGGACCTTGAAAGAGCTGCTCGAGACGGGCCCAACCCTGCTGGTCGCGCTCGACGGGATCATGGACCCGCAGAACCTGGGAGCGATCCTCCGCAGCGCCGAGGTGGCGGGCGCCGACGGAGCCATCCTCCCCGAGCACCGCAGCGCGCCCCTGTCCCCGGCGGCGGTCAAGGCGAGCTCGGGCGCCAGCGAGCTGCTGCGCATCGCACACGTTTCAGGCATACCGTCCGCGATCGCCGAGGTGAAGCGGGCCGGGATCTGGTGCGCGGCCCTCGACGTGCGCGGTGAGACCCTGCCGTGGGAATTCGACCTCACGCAACCGGTCTGCATCGTGGTCGGCAGCGAGGGGGAGGGGGTGCACAGGCTCGTCCGCGAAAGGTGCGACGTCCGTTTGCGCCTACCGGTCGCGGGGCATGTGTCGAGCTTCAACGCGTCGGCCGCCGCAGCGGCGCTGCTGTACGAGGTGCTGCGCCAGAGAGCAGGCTCCGGCGGGACCCGTCCGTAGACTTCTTGAACCACTAAATGGCTGACGCAACCGCGGAGCTCGAAAGGGCAGCCGCCGACATCCCGCTCACGCGCGACGCGCGCTCGGTGCTGGAGCGCGCCTCTGGGCTCGCCACGGACCGCGCAGCTTCGCAGGCGGGTCCGCTCGACGTGATGAGGGCGATCCTGGCCGACCGCGGCTCTTCGGCATACAACGCGATCCGCACTCTCGCGTCCGACCCGCAGGTCATCACCATGGACGCAGCGGGAACCGACAACGCCGAAAGCCTGCCGCTGCGGCAGCTCCTGGTCAACGCGAATCGGGAGGCGCAGGTGCTCGGTCACTACCAGGTGGACTCGATCCACCTGCTGCTGGCGCTCCTGTACAGCGATTCGCGAGCAACCTCAGCGCTCCTGCAGAAGGCGGGGCTGACCCTCTACGACCTGAGGCGGCACCTGCAGACCGGGGTAGGCCCGGACGTCCCCGTCACCGCGGGCGTGCACTCGAAGCAGGACCGCGCACTGCGCCGCAAGCCGCTGCCTTCGATGCGCGGGGCGGTCAGCGTCAGCCCAATCTTCGGCGGCCTGCTGGCGGTGACTGCCATCACCGGCATCGCTCTGTGGTTCGACGTCCTGCCCGCGGCGGCATCGATCTTGACCATCGGCTTCGTCGTCTCGGGCTGGGTCGTGTCGCTCTGCATCCACGAGTTCGGCCACGCGGTGGTCGCCTATCTGGGCGGGGACCGCTCGGTGAAGGCGTCCGGTTACCTGACCTTCAATCCGCTGCGCTACGCCAACCTGCTGATGAGCATCGTCTTCCCGGTCATCTTCCTGCTGCTCGGCGGAATTGCGCTGCCCGGCGGCGCCGTGTACATCGACCACTCCGCGCTGCGCAGCCGCGCTTGGGATTCGCTGGTCTCGGTGGCGGGCCCGGCCGGCACACTGCTCTGCGCGCTGCTCGTCGCCGTTCCTTTCCTCATCCCCGGCCACGCCGGCTGGGTCACGTATTCCAACGCGGGGTTCTGGGCGGCCCTCGCGTTCCTCGGCTTCATGGAGGTCGTTGCCGTTCTGCTCAACCTGCTCCCGATTCCCGGCGTGGACGGCTTCGGCATCCTGCGCCCCTGGCTGCCGTACACCCTCCAGGCGCTGTCCGTCCGTTACTCGCAGATCGCGATCATCGGTTTGTTCGTCGTCCTCTGGAACGTCGCCCCAGCGCGGGCCGCCCTGTTCGGCGCGGCGCTCCAGATCACCTACACCCTGGACATTCCGACCATCTTCATCGTGGCCGGGCAACTGGCGATGCGACCTTGAAATTGATCGTCGATGGTTACAACGTCATCCACGCCTGGCCGTCGCTCAAAAGGTTGCTAGGTGTGTCGCTCGAGACGGCGCGCGACAAGCTGGTCGAGCGGCTGTCCGTTTACGGGCTGGTGACGGGAATCGAGGTGACTGTCGTGTTCGACGCGCATCACTCGGCCTCGCGCGCCAACGCGGAGGAAATGGTGGAGGGCGTCCGCGTCCTGTTCACGCGCAAAGGACACTCGGCGGACCACGCCATCGAGCGCATCGCATATGCAGCGTCGGGTGCCGGCGATGTCATCACCATCGCCACGTCCGATCGCTTCCAGGCGGACCTCGTGCGCGGGATGGGCGGCGCCGTGATCAGCGCTCCCGAGCTGGAGCGCCAGGTGATCGCGGCAGAGGAAGAGCTGGGCCGGCGCGTCCAGAAATACTCCCATTGATCCGCCGCACCCGGATCGTCTGCACCATCGGGCCCTCGAGCTCTTCGCCCACCGTCCTGCGGACGATGGTGCAGTCGGGCATGGACGTCGCGCGTCTCAATTTCTCTCACGGCGACCATCCGACGCACCGCCAGGCGGCGGAGGACGTGCGCGCCGCGGCGGAAGCGGTGGGCCGGCCGATCGCGCTCCTGGGCGACCTCCAGGGTCCGAAGATCCGGACGGGCCCTCTCGATACAGCCTTCATGCGCCTGGCCCGCGGGCGCAGGGTGAAGCTGGTAGGCGGACTGCGCAGCGCCGCTGACGAGATCCAGGTCAGCCATCCCGAGCTGGTGGACGCGCTGCGGCCGGGCGATCACGTGCTCATAGACGACGGCCGCATCGAGCTGGTCGTGCGGGCGACCTCGAAGGGGCAGGCCGAGTGCTCGGTGGTCCGCGGCGGCCTCCTCGGCGAGCGGAAGGGTGTGAGCGTGCCGGGGCGCCCGCTGCCACTTCCGGCGCTGACCGAAAAGGACATCGAGGACCTGAAGTTCGCCGTCGAGCTCGGAGTCGACTACATCGCGCTGTCTTTCGTCCGCCAGGCTGAGGACTTGCTGCTCTGCCAGAAGCACCTCAGCGAGCTCAGCTGCAGCACTCCAGTGATCGCCAAGCTCGAGAAGCTCGAGGCGATTCGCAACCTCGACAAGATCCTCGAGGTGGCCGACGCCGTGATGGTCGCCCGTGGCGACCTGGGCGTGGAGCTCAAGCTGGGTGAGCTGCCGGCGGTGCAGAAGGAGGTGATCGACCGCGCCAATCGTGCGGGCGTGCCGGTCATCACCGCGACCGAGATGCTCGAGTCCATGGTCACCTCCAATCGCCCAACCCGCGCCGAGACCTCGGACGTGGCCAACGCCATCTGGGACGGCACCGACGCCGTGATGCTGTCGCAGGAGACGTCGGTGGGCGCGCACCCGGTGGAGGCCCTGCGCGCCATGGCGCGCATCTGCCTGTCGACGCAGCGCCACCCCGCGTTCGGGCGCGAGCGCCAGCTGTGGCGCGAGCCCGGCCAGGTGGGGAGCGCCATCGCCCACGCGGCGGCGACCAGCGCGGACGAGCTCCACGCCCGCGTGATCATCGCCTTCACCGAGTCGGGCACGACCGCGCTGCGATGCAGCAAGGCCCGGCCGAGGGTCCCTGTCGTCGCGGCCAGCCCGCACCCGGACGTCCTCCGAAAAACCGCCCTCTACGCCGGCGTCATCCCGCTCCTTGTCAGCCCCGGCAAGGACACCGACGAGATGGTCGCCAACGCCACGGAGGCGGCGCGACGCAGCGGGCTCGTGCGCTCGGGTGATCGGGTAGTGGTCGTGGCGGGGGTGCCGGTGGGCCGGCCCGGACAGACCAACCTCCTGAAGGTCGAAGTAGTCTGATCAGGGACGGTCTAAGCGGTTGGCGGGCCCGCCGGCTCGCCTAAAGTAGCCGTGATGGCGCCCGCCACCCATGGCCTGCTCGGCCGAATTCTTCGTGCCAACGACGACGCCTCGAGGCGGTTCGGCGACAACACGGCCGAGGTCGACGCCTTCATCCATGCGGTCGTCCAGCTGTCGCCCTGGCAGTGGCGGCAGGTGCTCACGGCCCGGCGCCTCGTGTCGACCGTGACCAAGGAGGATGCCGGCCAGCCGGCGCAGTCGCGCCAGACGATCCAGGCGGCCATCGCGAGCACGGACGGGCGCCTGTCGGAGCCGATGTCGAAGGCGGGCGAGGCGTTGTTCGAGGCGCTGGAGAAGCGAGGCGACGAGAAGCTGACGACGGCCTGGCAAGCCCTGTCCGCGCTGGTGATGCGACAGCACCATTCGACATTGAAGTTCGCGGCGCACTACGCGCCGTTCATCACTCTCATCCCGGTCTCGGGTTTTGACGCCCTCGACCCCGCGACGATGCGATACCTCACGGCGGTGCAGGCCTTGACCAAGGAGAGGTGTCAGCTGCTCGCGCGCCGCTGGCGCCTCGACCCCGACGCCTCGCGCGCCCTGCTTACCGCCGTCGCCAAGAGCCGGTACCTGAAGGCCGAGGAAGCGGCCGCGCTTCTTGGGCTGAGGACGATCCCGGTTCACCTCACTGGCGACCTCGGCTGGGCCGCGGTGAAGACGGTGGTTCACGGCGGCAGGGTGATCGGCTCGCGGGCGGAGCTGACCAGGGAGGAGGTTGCGATCCTGTGGTCGCCGCTGGAGCCGGCCATCCCCCTGGCCTCGATCGACGAGCCGGCTCGCAAACCTGTGCGAGCGCGGGTCCGGGCGGCCGTGGCGAAGGCGACCAGTGCGATCACGAACCCGCCCGCAACCACCACCCCCTCGGCTCCGGCGCCTCAAAAGCGGGCCGCCCCGAGGCCGCCGGCGCCCTATGGCCCCAACAGCCTGGAGGTGGCCACCTTCATAAAGGGAGTCGTCGAGCTCACGCCTATCCAATGGCTTCGCGTCCTCGACCGCCGCAAGCTGGTCGCGAGCGTGACCCGCCAGGGCGATGCGGAGCCGGCCGGCATCGTGCGGTCGCTGCTGGCGGCGATCAAGGGCACCAAGGACCTGGACACGTTCACACGATGCCGCGCGTTCGCGGCCGTCGAGCGCGCCGCCGCGACGGTCGCCGCGAAGGCGCAGCTGACTCACCAGGAATCGATGCAGGGCTATGGCGCGTTCGGCGACATCGTGCAGCTGGATTACGTTGACGTGAACGGGTTCGCGCACCTCGTCGCCGCCCTCAACATGGGCGATTGGGTCAAGGTCGCGGAGTCCGTCCCGGCGGTCAACCAGGATGTGGTCGCCTCGCTTGTCAACGCAGGCGCTGCGCTGCATGACTTCATCGAGAGCCGCTCGGACGATGAGGCCGTGGCGACCTGGCAGGCCGCTTCGGCACTTGTGCGCCGGCAGCATCTGGCGCCGATCAAATTCGCGGCTTCGTACGCGCCGTTTGCGTCGGCGATCCCGGTCACCAACCCAAGGTCTCTCGGAGCCCCGGTGCTTCGTTACGTCAGCGCGATCGGCCGACTGAGCGCAAACCAGTGCGCGCTGCTGGCGCAGCCATGGCAGATGGCGGACGACGTTTCGAGCGCGCTCGCCAAGGCCGTCGCCGACGGCGGAGCCCGGACCGCGGAAGAGGCCGCGGCGCTCGCTGCGGTCGTGACCGTGCCGATGCGTGTGAGCGGAAGCGAGGGATGGGCGGCCGCGAAGACCGCCGCCTTCGGCGGGCGCGTGATCGGGTCGCGGTCGAAGCTCAGCCTCGAGCAGCTCGAGGTGCTGTGGCGGCCGATCCAGCGCGCGATCCCGCTCGCGTCACTGACCGCGGTCATGAAGTCGCGTCGCTAGCTTCGTTACTCTGAATCTGTGGCGAAAAAGAAGCAGGTCGCGCGCAAGCGCTCCGTCAAGACCAATGGCAAGGCTCCGAAGTTCGATCGGGTGATGGTCGTCTCGGCGCATCCTGACGACCCCGAGTTCGGCGCCGGCGGCTCCGTCGCGAAGTTCGCCAAGGATGGCGCGAAGGTCACCTACGTGATCGTCACCGACGGCTCGCAGGGCGGCGAGGACCCGAACCAGAAGGACTCAGAGCTCGCCGCGATCCGCGAGAAGGAGCAGCGTGCGGCGGCCAGGGTGCTCGGCGTCAAGAAGGTCGAGTTCCTGGGTTATAAGGACGGCCACCTGGCGCCTGACCTCAAGCTGCGCCACGACATCGTGCGCATGATCCGCAAGCACAAGCCCGACCTCGTCATCACCCACCTGCCGGGCAGGGCCATTGACATGCCCATGGGCGGCTCGCACCCAGATCACCTCGCGGTCGGCGAAGCCACCCTGGCAGCCGTGTACCCCGACTCCCGCAACCCCCGCGCTTTTCGCGGCCTGCTCAAGGAAGGCCTGGAACCGCACGTCGTCAAGGAGGTGTGGATCCCCTTCTGGACCTCGGGCGACTACCTGGTCGACATCACCCCCACGCTCGACCTCAAGATCCAGGCGTTGAAGAAGCACAAGAGCCAGGTCGCCAAGCCGGGGCAGGAGTGGGACTTCGAGAAGTTCATGCGCAAGCGGCACCGAGAGATTGGGAAGAAGGCCGGTTACCGCTACGCCGAGTCCTTCAAGCGGATAACCGTTTAGCAGCTCGGGCCCACGAATCTCGCACCTGGTCCCAGATGACCTCGGCCCAGGCCGCGTACTGGGCGTCGCCGGGGTGGAGCTGGTCGGTCGCGATCCAACCGGGAGAGCCGAGGCGGTACGTGCTGACCCAGGTGATGTCGATCCACATGAAGCCACGCTCGAGCGCTTCCCTCCTGGCCGCGGCATTGAAAGCGTTGGTCACGGCTCTGATGAACTGTGGATCGCCGAACTGCAACGCGGCGGGCACGACCGACCAGTTGGGAATTCCGATGGCGGCGACGCGCCCGTCTTGGAGCGCGAGCCCGCGGATGCGATCGTAAATCGTCGTCAGTGAGGCCTTGTACTCGTCGACCGAACGGTTCTGAACCAGGTCGTTGACGCCGATCAAAACCGTCACCAGGTCTGGCTTGATCTGGTCGACGAGAGCCAGCTCTTTGGCGATGAGATCGAGGGTGGTGAATCCGTTGACTGCCGGGTTGGTCAGCTCGACTCTCGAGCCGGTTGCCTTCGTCAGCTGGCCGGACAGGATCGAGGGGAAGTTGTGCGACTCGTCCGACGCGCCCGTGCCGATCGTGTAGGAGTCGCCCAATGCCAAGTACCGAATCTGCGAGCTCATAGCAATCTCCACCCCCTCCCCGGACGGTAGGGGGAACCCTACCTCTCTACGTCTGCTAACGCGCTCCACACGTCGATCTTGGTACGCACGCGGCGGATGACCTCGTCGGCGAACTCGGTCGTGGAGGCCTGCCCGCCGAGGTCGGCGGTCCGGATGCCATCGGACACCGTCTCCAGCGCGGCCTCGTAGATCGAGCGCGACACCCGATGGGCCTGCTCGCCCTTCATGTAGCCGAGCAGCGAGGCCACGGCGAGGATCATCGCCATCGGGTTGGCGACGTTCTTGCCCTGGAGTGATGGGGCGGTCCCATGCGGCGCCTCCGTCATCGCGACCGCGACATCCCCGGCTAGCGTGAACGCCAGCAGCACCGACTCGGCGCCGGCGATCGTGCCGAACATCTGCATGACAAGGTCCGAAAGCGTGTCACCGTCGCGGTTGAGCGCCGGGATTACGAGCGATTCGCCGGTGGTGGTGAGCAGGAGCGCATAGGTGGCGTCGATCAGCTGCGGGTCGTAGCGAACGTCGGGGTGGCGCGCCGCGGCAGCGTCGAGCTCCTCCTTGAACATCCCCTCGTACACGGGGCTGACGGTGTATTTCGGGCCTCCGAAGACCTTGGCCTCGATCCGCCTGGCGTGGGCGAAGGCGTACTCGGCCACAATCCGGCAGGTCCGCCGGCTGATCTTCTCGGTCCGGTACGCCCATTCATCCAGCCCGTGGCCCTCGCGCCACTCCTTGGCGCCGTAGGCGTCGTCCACGGCCATGCGGATGACCGAGATCGGGGCGTGGACCCCTGCCAGCGGTCTCACGCCCGGGATCCGCCGCCCGGTACGGACGATCACCCGCCCGTCGATCTGCTTGCGCAGGATGGCGTTTGGGCTGCCGACGTCGCCCGCGCCCTCCGGCGTGATCGTCGCCGCTTTCAGTCCGTAGCCGCACTCGCGGAGCGCGGCGGCTGCGTCCAGGACGACCTGGTTTCGGGTCTCGCGGCGCTGCGCCAGCGAGAGGTCGAAGTCACGCAGCTTGACCTTGAAGCCGATGACGTCGGGCTCGAGCAGCCTGACGGCCTCCTTGAGCAGCTCCTCGCCGGTCTGGTCGCCGTGGAGGACGGCGACGGTGGTTGGCATAGGGGAGATGATATGCGGGCTCCTCGCAGTCCCCCGGCTAGAGCCGCCTAGTTGCAGCCGCCTCCCAGGAGGGCTCCGACCCTGGCCATGACGTAGACGCCCGAGCCGTCGAAAAGCAGGTTCACGCCGCCGACGACGTTGGCTAGCTGGACCGAGAACCAGACGCCGTGGCTGTCAGCGATCGGCGGGCCGTTGACCCAGACCCCGCTGCTCGATCCGAACAACGGCCTCCCGCTGTTCGGTCCGGTTGCGATCCAGACCTCAGTGGAAGCGGTTTGGAAGTAGTTCACATAAATGACGGGATTGCCCGAGCGGTCGAAGCCGACAACCGAAATCCCCGTTCCGGGGCGGTCGAACCAGTTGGTGATCGCCCCCGTTTTGAGCTCGAGCCTGACGATCGGGTTGCTGATTCCCTGTGGGACAGCTGACGAAAGCGTCCCGTACGCCGCCCCCGCCGCCTCCGCCTGCCAATAGCCGCTGGCGGTGATCTGGCGCGGAGGCGATGAGTACGGCAGCAGCCAGAGGCCCGCGACGTTTGGATTCGTCCCGTACACGCCTTCCGCCTGGACGCCGACGATGGACCACGCCTTGCCCTCGCCCAGCTCGACCTCGGTCCCGTCGGCGACGTTCTGCACGTAGATCGAGTTGGACGACGCGTAGGCGTACCGGCTGCCGTCGGGGGTGACGTATGCCCATGGCACCGGCAGCCACTTCGAGTAAGCGCGGTCCCAGCTCAAGCCTGAGTACCCGGGTCCGTACCCCGGCCCGGCCGGCGCAGGGGAAGGCCCGCCCGGGCTCGGCGAGGGCAGCGTCACGCCACTTCTAGGGTCGGCGATGAAGGTCCCACCAGGGAACACCACAAAGCCGCCGCTCCCAGGCGGGCCGACATAAACAGGCAGCCGGCAGTTGAGGGCGACGGGAGGCACCAGGTTGCCCTCGGAATCACTGCTCGGAGGAGTGAAGGGCGGGTACGGGGGCGTGGCTGCCGATAGGCTCGGATCGTAGGGTGGGGTGGGTACCGCAGAAGCGCCCGGATCGTACGGGGGCTGCGGTGCCGATACGGGCGGGTAGTAAGGCGACGAGGTAGCTCCCGGCGTGACGTAGTAGGACCCGGTTGGGCTGGGGGTCGTCCTATTGGCGACGGGTCCGGATTTGAGGCAGCGGTTGGTGATCGACTTGAGGCCAAGCGCGTTGGCGGGTCCACAGCCGATCGGGGTTATGGCCACGAGGACCACCCCGATCACCGCCGCGGTCACCAGCGTGACCAGCACGCTGGCGACGATCTGTCTCGACCGAAGCATTCGCATCATCTGGAAGGACCTTCAGCGAGCCTGCCCATGCCACTCAATCGTTCGGCCCTGCCTCTTGGTTACGGCTCCGGCGTCTCGAATTCTGCGAGCAGAGCCTGGTTCGCGGGGTCGAATCGATTCAGCTCAACGGCCCGGCGAGCCGCCGCCCGCGCCTCGTCTATTAGTCCCAGGTTGCGATCGGCCAGGGCGAGGTTCCTGTATACGAGCGGATTGTAGGTGCCCAACGATGCCGCGGCGCCATACGCCTCGCGCGCCGCGCCCCAGTCCCCGCGCTCGAAAGCGATGTTGCCCACCTCCACCGCGTACACGCTCTCGCGGGGCCCGAGCATCCTTGCCTGCTGGGCCGGTGCCAGCGCGTCGCGGTTGCGTCCGCCGAAGTCTGCGTTCACGGCCGCGAGGAGGCCGGCGTCGGCAAGGTACGGCAGGACGATCCCGATCGCTCCCAGCGCCAGCAGGGCGGCCATGCCGAGCGACGCGGCCGCCGTGAGTAGTCGGTCACGCGTCAGAACGGTGACATGCGCGGTGCGGGTTGCTCCCCACGTTTCGATGGCGGCCGCGGCAAAAATCCAGAAAGGGAAAGCCGAGGCAGGGGCTGAGAAGTTGACCTGGAGCGTGGCGGTGTACCCCACCCACGCGGCAAAGGCCGCCGACGCGCCGGGGTTTCGGCGCCCGCGCCAGAACGCCCGGACAAAGGCCGCGATGAGCAGCAGATAGGCCGCTAGACCGACGAGGCCCTGCGTCGCCGCGATCTGCAGGGTCTCGGCATGCGCCTTGTCCCATTGCTGGTGGAGGTCGGCGGCCTCGAATTGCGGGAACACCAGTCCGAAGTTGTCGGGCCCGTAACCGAGCAGCGGCCGGCTGGCGATCAGGTGCAGGCTGTCCCGCCAGACCGCCGGCCTGTCGCCGAAGTCGGAGAGGTTCGAACGGTCGGGTTGGATGCTGCCGGCCTGGCCGAGAAGCGCGATGGCGGCTGTGAGCAGAACCACGAGGCCGGCACACGCGACGCCGAGACGCAGGCCCGGGCCGCGAACACCGACCGCGACCACCATCGCCGCCAGCGCCAACGCCAGCCAGGCGCTGCGGCTGAAGGTGAGGAACAGCGCGACGCCGCCGAGCGCAAGCGCGTTGGCGGCGAGGGCCCGCGCCGCCCAGGACCTGGCGGTCACGAGCTGGCCATAGGCGAGCGGGCAGAGCATGGCGAGAAACGCGCCCAGCACGTTCTTCTGGCCGAGGGTACCGAACGCCGGTACGACGACGTCCTGCTTCAGCGTGTCGGAAAGCGATTGAATGATCGCGATCCCGGCCACCACGTACCCGCTCGCCAGGAGCGTCCACACCAGCGCGCGGGCATCGCCCGGGCTCGCCAGCGTTTGCACTGAAAGCCAGAACAGAGCGGTGTAGGTGAGGATCGTCAGCAGGCCGTCGTAGCGCGAGTAGATCCCGAAGACGGCCACGTTCTGGTTGTAGGCGACGAGCGTCGACAGCAGGGCTGACCCTGTGAAGACGAGCAGCGGCAGGTCCAGCGGGGTCCTCTTGATCGCGAGCGACCTTGTGACAATCGCTCGAGCCCCGAACAGGATGAGGAGACCGATGACGAGGAGCCGGGCCACCATCAGCTTCGGCAGGACGTAGCGGTCGTAGGTGCCCCACGAGTAGGCGAGGGGCAGGACGAACAACCCTGCGCGAATGTACCAACGCTCGATGCGGGCGAGCCGCTCCGACGTCACCAAAGAGAGCATTAGCGCAGGTCTGGGTGGTGGGCCCGATCCACTGGTGGACCGGGCCCCGGACCCTAGCTCAGCAGCAGCGCGCAGACATCTGTCACGTGGCCGTCATGTCTAATGATCAACCCGGTTGTGCCGTCGACCGTCAGCAGGCCCGTGTACAACCCCATGCCGTCGAGCGCCGGCGCGATGTAGAAGGTGTGACCCTGCAGGACGACGGTCACCGAGTGGTCCGGCCGGAAGTAGATGGCGCCGGGCCCGCTGGAGTTGAAAACGAGGACCTTTCCGTTGCCGGTGACGGTGACGATCTGCCGCCCTTCGACCATCACCTTCACCGTGCCGTCCGCGAGGATGTACGTCTTCGCGTACTCCTTATCGAAACTGACGACGGCGACCGCCGGGACGCCGCTGCAGGTGACGTTCGCAGGGGGGCCGGCAGGAAACGGCACCCTGCCCGGATTGCCGCCGGCCAGGACGCCGGTTGCTGTCAACCAAAGGGCCATCGCCGGCAGGACCACGACGAGTAAAGCGCGCCTGAACCCCAGCATGTATCGTCCCTCCTCTGGAAGACCCGGTTTGCGGTCTCCTCAGGCTGCTTATACGCTTTCTGGCTCAAAGATCAAGTTCGGGCGGAGAGGGTCTGGTACTATTGACAGCGCCTGGGAAACCTAGGCTTTTTTATTTCAGCCCCCACCCAAAGAGCCAACCATGGAAGACATCATCACCCTCGCCTGCGGCGTCTGCAAACGCCGCAACTACACCACCTTGAAGAACAAGAAGAACGACCCCGACCGCCTGGAGCTCAGCAAGTACTGCCGGTGGTGCCACAAGCACACGGCGCACAAGGAGACCAAGTAGCAGCATGGCCGTAACCGCCAGAAAGCGCACGGAACCGACGTCCGAAGGTGGCGCCGGCCGTTTCCTGCGCGAGGTCTTCGACGAGCTCCGCAAGGTCGTCTGGCCGACCTGGGGCGAACTCTATCGCTACACCCTGGTGGTCATCTTCACGGTGATCGTTCTCGGCGTCTTCATCGGCGGCACCGACTACCTTCTCGGCGAGGCTGCCCGACGCTTGATCTACAACGGAGTCGCACGCTAGTGGCCAGCCCGGGAAACCGCTCACCAATTCATCGGCCTGGTCGGCCGGGCTTCGCTGAAGCCTGCGTCGCCTCCTGTGCGCGTTCGGTCACGCATCTGCGCGATGCGCTCCCTCACGTGCTCGTCGGCTCCTTGGCTCCGGCCGCCGAGGCCGCGCCTTGGCGAGCTCATTCCCAGGCAGGCCACTGATGGCAGTCGAGAAGACATCCCCCTCACTCATGCCCGAGCCGGAGGCGCAGTGGTACGTGGTCCACGCTTACTCCGGCCACGAGGAGAAGGTCAAGAAGAACCTCGAGAAGAGGATCGAGTCCATGGACATGCAGGACAAGATCCTGCAAGTGCTCGTGCCCATGGAGGACGAGATCGAGATCAAGGATGGCAAGCGCCGCCACGTCCAGAAGCGGATCTTCCCCGGCTACATCCTGGTCCGCATGGTGATGTCGAACGACTCGTGGTTCGTGGTTCGCAACACGCCGGGAGTGACCAGCTTCGTCGGCTCCGCGAACAGCCCGGTGCCGCTTCAAGAAAAAGAGGTTCGGGCGATCCAGAAGCAGATGAAGCAGGAGGCGCCGAAGATCCGGGTCGAGTTCCAGGTCGGCGAGTCCGTGCGCGTGGTCGACGGTCCGTTCACCGACTTCCACGGCAAGGTCGACGAGATCAACCCCGAGAAGGGCAAGCTCAAGGTGCTGGTCAACATGTTCGGCCGTGAGACGCCGGTCGAGCTGGACCTGCTGCAGGTCGAGAAGGTCCACTAAATGTCGAAGAAGAAAATACGCACGATCCTGAAGCTCGAGCTTCAGGCCGGGCGCGCGACGCCGGCGCCTCCGGTGGGCACCGCGCTCGGGCCGCACGGCATCAACATCATGGAGTTCACCAAGGCCTACAACGAGCGCACCGCCGCGCAGGCGGGTGACGTCGTCCCCGCCGAGATCACGATCTTCGAGGACCGCAGCTTCACATTCGTGCTCAAGACCCCGCCGACTGTGAACCTGCTCAAGCGCGCCGCCGGCGTGGAGAAGGGATCGCCGAAACCTAACCGCGAGAAGATCGGCCGCGTGACCAAGCAGCAGATCCGGACCATCGTCGAGACCAAGCGGAAGGACCTCAACGCCTACGAGACCGAGGCGGCGATGAAGATGATCGAAGGTACGGCGCGGTCGATGGGCCTCGAGGTCATCGAGTAGCGTCAAATGCCGAAGAGACACGGGAAGAAATACATCGAGGCGGCCAAGAAGGTCGAGGCCGCGATCGCCGCCAACGGCAACGGCGGGCTCACCACGGAACAGGCCGTAGCGCTCGCCAAGGACACGTCGATCTCCAAGTTCGATGCGACTGTTGAAGCCCACATCCGGCTGGGCGTCGATCCGCGGCACGCCGAGCAGATGGTCCGCGGGTCGGTCGTCCTGCCCAACGGCACTGGCAAGAAGGTTCGGGTGGCCGTCTTCGCGGTCGGCGACAGGGCTCGCGAGGCGCAGGAGGCAGGGGCTGACTTTGTCGGCGGCGAGGACCTCGTCAAGAAGGTGTCTGAGGGCTGGACCGACTTCGACGCCGCGGTCGCGACGCCCGACCTGATGTCTCGCGTAGGCCCGCTTGGAAAGATCCTCGGACCGCGGGGCCTGATGCCCAACCCGAAATCGGGCACGGTCACCAACGACGTGGCACGCGCCGTGCGCGAGGTGAAGGGCGGCAAGGTCGAGTTCCGGACCGACAAGTTCGGCATCGTCCACGCTCCCATCGGCAAGGTGTCGTTCGACTCGAGTCAGCTGCACCAGAACCTCACGGCGCTGGTGGACGCGCTGATCCGAAACAAGCCGACGTCCTCGAAGGGTCAGTACCTGCGCACGTTCTATCTCGCCGCCACCCAGGGGCCCTCGGTCCCGGTCGACGTCAAGGAAGCCGCGAAGCTCCACACCTCGAGCTAGGCGCTTAACCTTTCGGGCCATGTACGGCCCGGTCATCCAGGGCAAGCTGCTTCGTCTCCGACCCCCTCGACCCGAGGACGCCCCGGTGATGATCACCTGGTTCGAGGACTTGGAGGTAACGCATTTCCTCGTGTTCCGCAACCCGCCCAATCTCGAGTACGAGAAAGAGTGGCTCGACAAGATGGCGCGGGACCCCAACGAGCTGTACTGGGTCATCGAACACGAAGGTCGAGCGGTGGGCGGGACCGGAATCCATGGGATCAACTGGAAGCAAGGGTGGGGCACAACGGGGACCGTGATCGGAGATAAGAAGGTGTGGGGCAAAGGGCTGGGCCGGGAGCTCATGCAGCTTCGTGCGCGCTATGCCTTCACCGAGCTGCCTCTGCGCAAGCTGAAGTCCGGCTACCTCGACGGCAACGAGGCGAGCGGCAAGGCGCAGGCGGCGGCCGGATACCGCGAGGTTGGGCGATATCGAAAAGAGCAATTCGCCGGCGGCACCTACGTCGATATGATCATCACTGAGGTCCTGCGGGAGGACTGGGAGAAAGCGAACTCCGTATAATTCGCGTTCTGCCCTAGAAAGTAGGTGCCGGCCGTCAAGGCGGGCTTAATTTCCTACCGAGGCGATCAGAAGTGAAGGACGGCGGATCCTTCCTGCCTCGTCATTTGTAGGCAGGGAGGATTTTTCTTTGCCGAGAGCCAGGAAAGAGCAGAAGGCCGAGCAGGTCGAGCTGCTGACCGAGAAGCTGAAGAGGGCCAAGGTGGCGGTGCTCACCGACTACCGCGGGCTGAAGGTCAGCCAGATCCAGGAGCTGCGCGGAAAGCTTCGCACCGGGGGCGTCGAGTACCGCGTGGTGAAGAACACGCTGGCGCGACGCGCCGCTGACGCCGCCGGCTACACCGCGCTCGAGTCCCAGCTGAAGGGACCGGTCGCGATCGCGTTTGGATACGACGACCTCAGCATCCCAGCCCGACTCATCAACGAGTTCGTGCGCAGCACTCGACTGAAGCTCGAGGTGGTCGGCGGACTCGTCGAGGGGCGCGTCTTCAACCGGGAGCAGATCAAGCAGCTGGCGGATCTGCCCTCACGCGAGGTCCTGCTGGCCCAGCTGTTGGGCACGCTTCAATCCCCCGTCGGCCAGCTCGTCGGAATCATGCAAACCCCTGTTCAGCAGCTCGTCGGAGTGCTGGACGCATACAGATCAAAACTGGAGGCAGCGTAAGCAGTTATGGCAACCAAGCTCACCCCGAAGGATTTCGTAGAGGCGCTCAAGGACTGGACCATCCTGGACGTCGTCGAGGCCGTCAAGGCGATCGAGGACGAGTTCGGCATCAAGGCCGCGGCTCCGGTCGCGGTGGCGGTGGCTGCGGCACCCGGCGGCGCGGCTGACGGCGCCGGCGCGGAAGAGGAGAAGACGGAGTTCACGGTCAACCTCGCCGCGGTGGGCGAGAGCAAGATCAACGTGATCAAGGCCGTCCGCGAGCTCACCCAGCTCGGCCTGAAGGAGGCCAAGGACCTGGTCGACGCCGCCCCGAAGCCGGTGCTCGAGAACGTGAGCAAGGCGGACGCGGAGAAGGCGGTGGCGAGGTTGAAGGAAGCTGGGGCGACCGCCGAGATCAAGTAAAGCGGGGCTAGCGGGTGCGGCTCGCGGCTCTGAGGTGGTCGAGGACCAGGTCCATTCCCCGTTCGAGCTCGGATTCGGTCACGCACCAGTGAGGTGACAGGCGCACACGGCCGGGGCGCGAGTCGACGATCACCCCGTCCGCGTGCAGCCGAGCTTCGACGTCTTCCGGGTTCGCGCACTCGAGGGTCACGATCCCGCAGCGCTGCGTGCGGTCGCGTGGGGTGAAGGCCTTGACCCCCGCCTCATCGCAGCGTGCCAGGATGCGATCGGTGAGGTCGCGCAGCCGCTCCTGGATGTGCTCGACGCCGACCTCGAGGATGAGCTCCAGGCCGGCCAGCCCGGCGTAGTGGCAGGCCATCGCCCAGGTGCCTGTCTCCAGGCGGCGGGCATCGTCGGCGAAGTCGAGCTCCTCCAGCGTGAACGAGAACGGGTCGCGCGTGGCGAACCAGCCCGTTCCGTGGGGCCGCACGCTTGGGACGAGCTCCGGGCGGACATATAGGAAGGCGGTGCCCGGGCCGCCTGACAGCCACTTCAGGCACCCGCCGACGAAGGCGTCGCAGCCCATCGCATCGACGTCGATCGGCACGCAGCCACAGGTCTGGTAGCCGTCGATCAGGCAGAGGGCCCCCTTGGCGTGGGCGGCGTCCGCGATCGCCCGGACGTCCTGTAGGTAGCCGGTCGTGTAGAAGAGTTGGGTCGTCACCACCAGGGCGGTCCGGTCGTCGATGCGTTCGGCGAATGCCTCTGGGGGGATGGTCATCCCATCCTCGCTGGGCACGAACTCGACCTCGAACCTCGGGCGCGAGAGCCACTGGTGGCCGATGGTCGGGAAGTCCAGCGCCCCGATCAGGACCTTGTTCCGGCCTTCCGGGAGCGGCAGGCCCGAGGCCAGGGTCGTGAGGGCGACCGAGACCGAGGGCGCGATCGCCGTCGATCCCTGGGGGGCGTTGAGCAGGTCGCCCACCCGGCTCCGCAGGCGCTCGAGAAGCGGGAGCCAGTGGGAGAACCAGACCGGCGTCCCCTCGGTGTCCCAGTCGTTGGCGTATCGCTCGAGGGCCGCCCGGCCGCGGCGGGGGAGGGGGCCCAGGGAGCACGCGTTGAGGTAGATGTACCGGTCGAGGAGGGGGAACTGGTGGCGGAGGGCCTTCCAGTCGGGCATTTGGGGCTAAATCTACCTCCCCAACCGGCTACCCCGGGTGGCGGCTGGATGGTATAGTGCCCGCACTTCGGTCAGGAGAGGGCTTCTCCTGGCCTCGATGGCGCGTCCCCACAAAGGGGCCGTGACGTCGTATACTGGCGTTTCGTGCACGCCCGGCCGCTCATCTTGCCTATTTCCTGAGCGCGCCCTTTTTCCCTTTTTAAGGAGTCCCGAATGATCTCAGAGATGAGAGCGCCCTCGCGTCTTTCCTATGGCCGCATCCCCAACCTCGTCGAGCTGAAGGACCTTATCGCGACACAGCTCGAGTCGTTCAACTGGTTCAAGACCGAAGGCCTCCGCGAGCTGTTCGACGAGATCAACCCCATCACCGACTACACGGGCAAGAACTTCGAGCTGAAGTTTCTCGACTACGAGTTCGGCCAGCCGAAGTTCTCGGTCGAGGAGTGCCGCAACCGCGACATGACGTATGCCGCGCCGCTGCGGATCAAGACGCGCCTGACGATCAAGGAGACGGGCGAGATCAAGGAGTCCGAGGTCTACATGGGCGACTTCGCCATGATGACCCCCGAGGGCACCTTCATCGTCAACGGCACCGAGCGTGTGGTGGTGTCGCAGCTCGTGCGCTCTCCCGGCGTGTACTTCACGGCCGCCGAGGACCCCAACACGGGCCGCAAGCTTTTCGGCGCCAAGCTCATCCCGAACCGCGGGGCCTGGCTCGAGATCGAGACCTCGGCCAAGGACCTGCTGACGGTCAAGATCGACCGCAAGCGCAAGGTCCCGGTGACCGTGCTGCTGAAGGCGCTCGAGCTCCCGCAGCTGAAGGGAACCGAGAACGACAAGGAGGCGCAGAAGCGCGCGCTCCTGGAGATGTTCGGGGACGTCGACAACAACCCTGAGCACCGCTACATGGAATCGACGCTCGACAAGGACACGACGATGAAGACCGAGGACGCGCTCCTCGAGCTTTACCGCCGCGTCCGCCCGGGCGATCCTCCGTCGGTCGACAACGCCCGCAACCTGCTGCAGAGCCTGTTCTTCAACCCGCGCCGTTTCGACCTCGGCCGCGTCGGCCGCTACAAGGTCGACAAGCGTTTGGGCCGCGATGAGGAGGACATCCTCGCGCGCGTCCGCCAGCGCGAGCTGCGGATCCTGGAGAAGGGCGACTTCATCGCGTTCCTGCGCAAGCTCATCGAGCTGAACAACGCACCGCGCGAGAAGCAGATCCCGGACGACATCGACCACCTCGGCAACCGCCGCGTACGCGCGGTCGGTGAGCTGCTGCAGAACCAGTTCCGCATGGGCCTCATCCGCATGGAGCGGATCATCAAGGAGCGCATGACGATCAGTGACCCGCACACGGTCACCTCGGCATCGCTGATCAACGCCCGCCCGGTGGTGGCCGCAATCAAGGAGTTCTTCGGGTCCAGCCAGCTTTCCCAGTTCATGGACCAGCACAACCCGCTGTCCGAGCTCACTCACAAGCGCCGCCTGTCGGCGCTGGGCCCAGGCGGCCTTTCCCGCGAGCGGGCCGGCTTCGACGTGCGCGACGTCCACCACAGCCACTACGGCCGCATCTGCCCGATCGAGACTCCGGAAGGCCCGAACATCGGACTCATCGGCAACCTCGCGACCTACGCGAAGGTCAACGAGTTCGGGTTCGTGGAGACGCCGTTCCGGCGCGTCTACAACCGCATGTCGGTCAGCGAGGAGAGCGCCGGCAAGGTGCTCGGCCGCACGCTGCGCCGCCCGGCCCTCGACACCAAGGGCAAAGAGGTCCTTCCCGCGCAGCAGAAGCTGGATGAGAAGGCCGTGCAGACCTTGCTCAAGGGCCACGTGCCCGGGATCGACATCGTGCCCTGGATCTCGACCGAGGTCGAGTACCTGTCCGCCGACGAGGAGGACATGTTCGGCATCGCCCAGGCCAACGCCGCGCTGACGCCTGAGAACAACTTCGTCGACGCTCGCGTCCCGTCACGGGCGCGCGGCGACTTCAAGATCGAAGACGTCGGCAACATCCAGTACATGGACATCTCGCCGAAGCAGATCGTCTCGGTCGCGACGGCCATGATCCCCTTCCTCGAGCACGACGACGCCGGCCGCGCCCTGATGGGCGCCAACATGCAGCGCCAGGCCGTGCCGCTCCTGGTCACGGACGCGCCGCTGGTCGGCACCGGGGTCGAGTACTACGCCGCCAAGGACTCAGGCGAGATGATCGTCGCGGACGTCGCCGGGACGGTCGTCGACGTCGCCCACCCCAAGGACCTCAAGGCCGTGCACGCGACGCCGGTCTTCGAGATCGTGGTCAAGCCGGACGGCGGCGGGCCCGAGCGGCACTATCCGCTGCAGAAGTTCGCGCGCTCCAACCAGGGCACCTGCCTCAACCATCGCGCCAAGGTCAAGCCGGGCCAGCACGTCGACAAGGGCGACATCCTTGCCGACGGGCCCGCGATCGAGGACGGCGAGATGGCTTTGGGCCGCAACGTGCTCGTCGCGTTCATGCCCTGGGAGGGCTACAACTTCGAGGACGCGATCCTTCTCTCCGAGCGCGTGGTCAAGGAGGACATGTACACCTCGATCCACATCGAGGAGCACGAGTCCGAAGCCCGCGAGACCAAGCTTGGCCCGGAGGAGATCACCCGCGACATCCCCAACGTCGCCGACGACGCGCTGCGCAACCTCGACGAGCGCGGCATCGTCTACATCGGCGCCGAGGTTCAGCAGGGCGACATCCTGGTCGGCAAGATCACGCCCAAGGGCGAGACCGAGCTCTCGGCCGAGGAGCGCCTCCTGCGCGCGATCTTCGGTGAGAAGGCGCGCGAGGTCCGTGACTCGAGCCTGCGCGTCCCACACGGCGAGCGCGGCATCGTGGTCGACGTCAAGGTGTTCTCTCGCGAGAACAAGGATGAGCTGGGCCCGGGCATCAACGAGATGGTCCGTGTCTATCTCGCCCAGAAGCGAAAGATCTCGGCCGGTGACAAGATGGCCGGCCGCCACGGCAACAAGGGCGTGGTCGCCCGGATCATGCCGGCCGAGGACATGCCCTACCTGCCCGACGGCACCCCGGTCGACATCGTGCTCAACCCGCTCGGCGTGCCGAGCCGCATGAACCTGGGCCAGGTCCTGGAGACCCACCTTGGGTGGGTCGCCGCCACGCTCGGCATCAAGATCGCGACGCCGGTTTTCGACGGCGCTCCCATGGCGACCATCGTGGCCGAGCTCAAGCGGGCGGGACTGCCGGAGGACGGCAAGGTCCGGCTGCGGGACGGCCGCACCGGGGACGAGTTCGACGAGCCGGTGACCGTGGGCATGATCTACATGCTCAAGCTGGCCCACCTGGTCGAGGACAAGATCCACGCCCGGTCGACCGGTCCGTACAGCCTCGTCACCCAGCAGCCGCTGGGCGGGAAGGCGCAGTTCGGCGGCCAGCGCTTCGGCGAGATGGAGGTGTGGGCGCTCGAGGCTTACGGCGCCGCGCACGTCCTGCAGGAGATCCTGACCGTCAAGTCCGACGACATCGTCGGTCGGGTGAAGGCCTACGAGGCCATCGTCAAGGGCGACAACACGCTCGAGGCCGGCATCCCGGAATCGTTCCGCGTGCTGGTCAAGGAGCTCGAAGGGCTCGCGCTCGGGGTCGAGATCCTCAGTGAGGACGAGCGCCAGATCGTGTTGTCAGAGGAAGACATCCCCGAGATCCCGCTGGACCTCGGCATCAGCCTCGAGCGCGAAGAGCTCGGGGAAGACAGCGCGGAATAGTTAGGAGAAGAGGGACAACTTGCTGAAGCTCGAAAACTTCGATGCACTAAAGCTCTCGCTGGCTTCGCCGGAGACGATCATGTCGTGGTCGCACGGCGAGGTCACCAAGCCGGAGACCATCAACTACCGGACGCTGCGTCCGGAGCGCGACGGTCTTTTCTGCGAGCGCATCTTCGGCCCGACGCGCGACTGGGAGTGCCACTGTGGAAAGTACAAGCGCTACCGCTACAAGGGCATCATCTGCGACAAGTGCGGCGTCGAGGTGACGCGCTCCAAGGTGCGCCGCGAGCGCATGGGGCACATCAAGCTCGCATCGCCGGTGAGTCACGTCTGGTACTTCAAGGGCATCCCGAGCCGCATGGGCTTGCTGCTCGACATGTCGCCGCGCAATCTCGAGAAGATCCTCTACTTCGCCAACTACATCGTCACCGACGTCCACGAAGAGGCGCGGGCGGACATGCTCGCCGCCCTCAACATGGACAAGGACGAGCGCGCCATCCGTTTGCGCGCCGACGTCGACGCCAAGTCCAAGGAGCTTCGCGCCGAGCACGAGGGCCGGACCAAGAAGCTCAAGGGTGAGGTTGACGCAGAGGTCGCCAGGCTCGAGGAGGAGCTCCAGGAGTCGGTCGATCAGCTGACCACGCAGGGCAAGAAGGCGACCGAGACCATCAAGGCGGGGATCGGCACCAAGGCACGGCGTGACCTGTCCGTGGGCATCGACGACGACGAAGAGGTCGTGGTCGAGAAGGGCGAGGTGTTCGCGCGCGAGATGTCGCGAGCGGTCCTCGGCAAGGTCCAGGAGAAGGTCGAGAAGCTCGAGGCCAACACCAAGGCCGCGCAGAAGCGCGCCAAGGAGCGGCTCGACGCCGACAAGAAGGCGCTCGAGGCGCAGATCGAGGCCGCGACCAAGACCCAGCGCGAGGCCATCCAGGGAGAGCTTGAGGCGCTGCAGCAGGAGATCGAGGCAACCCGCACGGACCTCGAGGCGCTGCACGCCAAGCAGATCCTCACCGACACCCAGTACCGGGACTACTCGGAGCGATTCGGGCGCGCATTCCGCGCCGGCATCGGCGCTGAGGCGGTCCGCGACCTCCTGTCGCGCATCGAGCTCCAGTCCGAGATGTACCGCCTGCGCGATGAGTCGAAGTCTTCGAGCGGCCAGCGCAAGCAGAAGGCGATCAAGCGCCTGAAGGTGGTCGAGGACTTCCGAAAGTCGAACGCCAGCCCGACGTGGATGGTGCTCGAGGTCCTGCCGGTCATCCCACCCGAGCTGCGCCCCATGGTGCAGCTGGACGGCGGCCGCTTCGCGACCTCCGACCTGAACGACCTCTACCGCCGGGTGATCAACCGCAACAACCGCCTGAAGAGGCTGCTCGAGCTCGGCGCGCCCGAGATCATCGTGCGCAACGAGAAGCGGATGCTCCAGGAGGCCGTGGACGCACTGATCGACAACGGCCGCCGCGGCCGCGCGATCACCGGCACCGGCAACCGCAAGCTGAAGTCGCTGTCGGACATGCTGAAGGGCAAGCAGGGCCGGTTCCGCCAGAACCTTCTCGGCAAGCGCGTGGACTACTCTGGCCGCTCCGTCATCGTTGTCGGCCCGGAGCTGAAGCTCCACGAGTGCGGCCTGCCCAAGAAGATGGCGCTCGAGCTGTTCAAGCCGTTCGTCATGCGCGAGCTCGTCAACAAGGGCTACACCACGAACATCAAGTCCGCCAAGCGCATGGTGGAGCGCAGCCGCACCGAGGTCTGGGACGTCCTCGACGAGGTCATCCGCGACCACCCGGTGCTGCTCAACCGTGCCCCGACCCTGCACCGCCTGGGCATCCAGGCCTTCATGCCGGTGCTGGTCGAAGGTTCGGCGATCCAGATCCACCCGCTCGTCTGCGCAGCATTCAACGCTGACTTCGACGGCGACCAGATGGCCGTGCACGTGCCGCTGTTCAGCGGCGCCATCGCAGAGGCCAAGAACCTGATGATGTCGTCGCAGAACATCCTGTCGGCGGCCGACGGCCACCCGGTGGTCGCGCCTACGCAGGACATCGTCCTGGGCTGCTACTGGCTGACGGCCATCCGTGGCGAGATGCCTTCTGGCGATGCAGTCACCAAGCTCCGCACCTACAGCTCGGAGAACGAGGTCCTCCTCGCGCTCGAGAGCAAGGTGGTGAAGCTCCAGGAATGGGTCCGTGTGAAGAGCGGTGGCGAGCTTCTCGTCACCACCCCCGGGCGGGTGGTCTTCAACCAGCCGCTGCCCGTCGGCAAGGAGCCGCAGGTCGATGGGGACAAGAAGATGAAGCCCCTACCGTTCCAGAACGCGCATTTCGACCGCAAGCTGCTGCGCGGACTGGTCGCCGAGCTCTACCGCCTGTACGGCAGCGATACCACCGCCAACGTCGTCAACGACATCAAGCGGCTCGGGTTCCGCTACGCCACCCAGGCCGGGATCACCGTCTCCGCGATGGACATCCCGCACCCCGACACCAAGTGGCAGATCATCCACAGCACCGAGGCCGAGGTCGGCGAGGTCGAGCGCATGTACCGCCGCGGCGTCATGACCGAGGACGAGCGCTATCGCAAGGTCATCGAGCTCTGGCAGAACGCTTATGAGCGGGTCGGCAACGCGACCGAGGAGGCTTTCGACAAGTTCAGCCCGATCTGGATGATGATGGGCTCGGGCGCCCGCGGCAACATCCAGCAGATCCGCCAGCTCGCGGGCATGCGTGGCCTGATGGCCGACCCCACGGGCCGGATCATCGACCTGCCGATCATGGCCAACTTCACCGAGGGCCTGACCGTGCTCGAGTACTTCATCTCGACGCACGGCACCCGCAAGGGCCTGGCCGATACCGCGCTCCGAACCGCCGACTCGGGATACCTGACGCGCCGTCTCGTCGACGTCGCCCAGGACGTGATCGTACGGATTGAGGACTGCGGCACCACCAACGGCATCTGGGTCCGCGACATCACGCCGGAACGGGCCAAGACCGAACCGATCTACGAGAAGATCGCCGGTCGTGTCGCCGCGGAGGACGTCTCCGTCGACGGCAAGGTGCTGGTGGCGGCCGGCTCGTCGATCAGCGACGAGGCCGCGCGCCAGATCATCGCCGCAAGCGTCCCGGTCAAGATGCGTTCCGTGCTCGTGTGCGAGGCCCGCGAGGGCGTCTGCCGCACGTGCTACGGCCGCAACCTGGCCACCGGCAAGGTCGTCGAGATCGGCGAGGCGGTGGGCGTCATCGCCGCCCAGTCGATCGGCGAGCCGGGCACCCAGCTGACCATGCGCACGTTCCACACCGGCGGTGTCGCCGGCGTGGACATCACCCAGGGCCTGCCGCGCGTGGAGGAGCTTTTCGAGGCTCGCATCCCGAAGGGCAAGGCGATCATCTCCGAGATCGACGGGGAGCTCGAGATCATCCGCGCGGAGGGCACTCGCAAGGTGCGCGTGATCTCTCGGGAGGAGTTCGAGGTCTCCTACCCGCTCGACGCCAAGATGACCGCGATCGTCAAGAGTAAGGACGACGTCATGGAGGGCCAGGAGCTGGCCCGCGACACCAAGGGCAACGCCGTGCGCACCCGGCACGCCGGGAAGGTGACGGTATCGCCCAAGGAGATCACCGTGCGGACGCTCGACGAGGAGATTCGCGAGTACACGATCCCGCACCAGGTCCGCATCCGGCCCGAGCTGGACCGCCGGGACGGCCAGAAGGTGCTGATCAAGGCCGGCCAGCAGATCACCGAGGGGTCCATCTCACCCCAGGAGCTGCTCCACATCCTCGGCAAGGAGGCAGTCCAGACCTTCCTGGTCGACGAGGTCCAGAAGGTCTACCGCAGCCAGGGTGTGGACATCAACGACAAGCACATCGAGGTCATCGTCCGCCAGATGATGCGGAAGGTCCGCATCGACTCCGCGGGCGACACCGGCCTGCTTCCGGGCGAGATCGTCTCGCAGTGGGAGTACGAAGAGTCCAACGCGCGGGCGCTGGCGGAGGGCGGCGAGCCCGCCACCGCGCAGACCGTCCTGCTCGGCCTGATCAAGGCCGCGCTGAACACCACATCGTGGCTTTCGGCGGCGTCGTTCCAGGAGACCACCCGCGTGCTCACCGAGGCCGCGATCAGCGGCAAGGTGGACCGGCTGCGCGGGCTCAAGGAGAACGTGATCATCGGCAAGCTGATCCCGGCCGGGACCGGGCTCGACTACTACAAGAAGCAGCGCGAGCAGGCGGCCCGGATCCTAGAAGAGGAGCCGATCGACCTGGAAACCCTGTCGGTTTAGAGCGATTTGGGAGGGGCTGCACGGGCGGCCCCTCCCTATCTCTTTTACTGCCACACAATCGCGCTGTTTTCGGTTAGAGTCAGGCTACGTGCACAGGGGGCGCCCGCCATGGGTTGCCCTCTTTATGTTTTAGCCGGCCTACTGGCGGCGCTGGATATCATGTCTGCGGTGTCCTCAACTCGTAGGCTGGTTCGCGCCGTCGCCGTGGCGGTGCTCGCGGCAGGCATCGCCACTGCGTGCAACACACCAACGCCCCTCACGCAGGGTCCCCGCCTGGCGAAAGACCAGACATTGCGCGTCCTGCTCGACGACCAGCCGCCCACCCTCGATCCGGGCCAGACACAGTACCCCTACGAGACGGCCGTGCTGCGCGCGATCGCCGAGCCGTTGCTGAAACCGACCGCCGATCTCAACGGCGTGACGGCCGCGGCCGCGCAGAGCTACGAGGTCACGAACAATGAATCCGTCTACGTCTTTCACCTGCGCAAGACGGCGCAGTACTGGGACGGCACGCCGGTTAGAGCGCAGGACTTCGTCTATGCGTGGCAGCGTCTGGTTGACCCCAGGCTTGCCGCTCCCAACGAGACTTTCTTCGCCGGCGCAATCGCCAATGGCGACCAGGTCTCATCACTCGACCCGCAGCGTGACGCTTCACGAATCGACGCCGCGCTCGGCACGCTCGGGTTGAAGGCGGTGGACGACTTCACCTTTCAGGTCACCCTCTCGCATCCGAACCCGGCCTTCGTCTGGATCGCCGCCATGCCGGCGGGCGCTCCGATCCGGCAGGACGTGGTGAAGAAGTCCCCGGATAAATGGGCTGCATCCCCCGATTCGCTGGTCACGAACGGCCCGTTCCGCGTCACTGAGATGGTTCCCAACGATCATCTGACCGTGGTGCCCAACCCGCACTACTGGGGCGCCAAGCCGAAGCTGACGACGATCACCTTCGTCATCGTCAACGACGGGGCCGTGGGCGTCGCCAAGTACAGGAACGGCGAGCTGGACGTGATCGACGTCCAGCCGGCCCAGGCAGCGGGTGTCGCCGGCGACGCGCAGCTCAAGCAGGACCTGCTGAAGACGCCGGCGCTGACCGTGTTCTGGATCGTGTTCCGTGTCGACCAGGCGCCCGTGAACAACGTCAAGGTGAGACAGGCGATCGCGGCCGCGATCGACCGCGACGCTTTCATCGCTCAGATTTTCCAGGGCCAGGGCATGCCGGCGGAGACCTTCATCCCCAAAGGGATGCACGGCTACGCGCCGGGCCTGGGCTCGACCCAGAAGTTCGACGTCGCCCAGGCTCGCGCTCTGCTGGCCGCGTCGGGCGTCACCGCCAAGCAGCTGTCGGGCGTGAAGTTCACCTACGACCAGTCGTCCGACTTCGCCAAGGCGACCGCGAAGTTCGTCCAGGGCCAGCTGAAGGCGAACCTCGGCGTCGACGTGACCCTGGATGCCGTCGATGCCAACACGCTGAGCTCGCGGCTGAGCACCGGAGATTTTCAGATCGCGGGGCCGCTGGGCTGGATGGCGGACTATCCGGACCCGTCCGACTGGTTTGGCATCTTCCTCACCACGAGCTCCAACAACTTCGCCTTTTATCAGAACAAGCAGTACGACAACTTCGTGAGGGTCGCAGGCTCAGATGACAAACCCGACCGGCGCGACCAGGAGTACCTGCAGGCCCAGAAGATGCTGGTCAACGACGTTCCGGTCGCGTTTCTCGCCCAGTCCGTGAACTGGCACCTGGCACGGCCGTACGTGCGTGGCGTGACCGCGACCCCGGTCGACGAATGGCCCGGCGCCCTCTTCCCGGCGCAGATCTACATCGCCGCCCACTGACGACTCAAACAAGTGTTCGCAGTGCCAGCGTGCTATCCGACTTGACACTCGGTAGCAGCGGACAACAGAATGCCCTATTAGCCGAAGGGGCTGTGTGAGTAAGACCTGCTGTCGGCGCACTCTCGCCCCGGCGCTGCCGGGAAGAAGGCTGCAGGATCAGAAATGAGAGGTAAGACGCGTATGCACTTAGGCAACAGACTACGAGCGTTCACGCTCGCGACGGCCGCTGTCGTCCTCGCCGCATGTGGCGGTGGCGGCACGACCAGCACCAACTTCGCCTCAGCCGACAAGCAGATACTCCGTGCGAACAACGGCACGGAGCCGAACAGCTTCGACCCGACGCAGCAGACGTATACGTACGAGCGGGCCGTTGGCATCCAGACGTACGACAGCCTGTTCCGGGCGAAGGCAGACGCGAGCGATGTCGAGCCGCTGGGCGCGACGAGCTACGACGTTTCCTCGGATGGCCTGACGTACACGTTCCACCTGCGCCAGGGCGCCAAGTGGAGCGACGGCAAGGCGGTAACCGCCAGTGACTGGGTCTATGGATGGAAGCACTTCCTCAACCCCGCGCTGGCCGCCGGCTACGTCGATCCGTTCTTCGACCAGACGATCAAGGGCGCAGCCGACTACGGCAACGTCGACGTGAGCAGCGCCAGCGCCGTCGACGCCTACCTCAACGGGCTAGGACTGTCCGCGCCCGACGACAAGACATTCGTCGTCAAGCTCGACCACCAGGCCGCTTACTTCAAGTGGGTCGCGACGCTCTGGATGGCGGTCCCGCTGCGAAAAGACATCATCGAGTCGGCCGCCGGCGGATCGTTCGCCTCGACCGACGCGACAAAGGCAGAGGCTTGGGCCAACAACGCGGCGACCATCGTCGGCCAGGGGCCGTACAAGATCAAAGAGATCGCTTCCAAGGATCACGTGACCCTGGTGCCGAACCCGAACTATTGGGCCGCGGCGCCGCACCTCCAGGAGATCACCTACTACGAAATCGCGGACGGCAACACTGCGTTCTCGCAGTACCAGACCGGCGCGCTCGACATGATCGGCGTCCCACTCGCCGACGTCACCGTCGTGCGCAGCGACCCCAAGCTGAGCAAGGAAGCCAAGCTGATCCCGACCCTCAGCCAATACTGGATCTCGTTCAACTCGACGAGAGCGCCGCTCGATGACAAGAACGTTCGGCTGGCGCTGTCCAAGTCAATCGACCGTGACAAGCTCGTCAACGACATCGAGCATGGCAACGGCAAGTCCCTCGCGACGTTCATCCCCAAGGGCATGAACAGTTACGACACGTCAGACAACGCGCAGAGCTTCGACCCGGCGGCGGCCAAGAAGCTGCTTGCCGACTCGGGCAAGGCGGCTCAGCTGTCGAAGATGAAGCTCATCACTCGCAACTCGACGGCCAGCAAGACGCTGAACCAGTTCCTCTCTGACCAGTGGAGCACCAACCTCGGCGTCACCATCCAGCTGGACGTCATCGACAGCAAGACCGTGACCAGGAACATCCGCAAGGGCCAGTTCGACATCTACGGCCTCGACGGATGGATCAGCGACTACCCCGATCCGCAGGACTGGTTTGACATCTTCGTGACCGGCTCGTGCCACAACCTCAACTGGGGCTGTCTCAGCATCCCGGCCTACGATGACCTGGTGAGCAAAGCAGACGCCGAGTCCGACAAGACGAAGCGTGCGCAGGAGTACTCCCAGGCCCAGAAGATGCTCGTCGACCAAGCAGTGGTTGCGTTCATTTACCAGCCGTACGAGTACGACCTCGTCAAGCCGTACGTGCAGGGCCTGACCGTGACTACGACCGACGACCAGAACCTACCTGGCGACGGCAGGTACAACACGGCGTACATCACACAGCACACTTAAGGAACAACGTAATTGGCAGTAACGGCAGGGCGTCCCACGCGGGGCGCCCTGCTGCCTTCTCAGCTGGCGGCGATCACGAGCACCAGGACAGGCAGCCTGGCGATCTTCATCGCCAGGCGGATCCTCTGGATGGTGCCGATCCTTTTCTTCGTGATCCTCATCACGTTCTCGCTCATGCACCTGGCGCCCGGAAGTCCATGGGACAAAAATGGAGGACGCCAGCTCTCTGACACCGTGGTCAACAACCTGAACATCAGGTACGGCCTGAACAAGCCTGTGACTCAACAGTTCTTCCTTTACATCTGGAGCGTCGTCCACTTCGACTTCGGTCTCTCGTACCAGTACCAGAACAAGACAGTGTCGGGCCTGCTGCTCGAAAGCTGGCCTTACACCGCGACGATCGGAGTGCTTGCGTTCTTGCTGATCATCCCTGTCGGCGTGGGCCTCGGCGTCCTGGCGGCGCTTCGCCAGAACACGCGGATCGACTACATCACGATGGGTTTCGCCACCGTCGCGGCCTCATTCCCGAACTTTGTGATCGGCGCCTTGATGGTGGTGGTGTTCGCCGTCCTGTCGTACAAGGCAACGGGGGGAAACTTCTTCCTGCCGGCGGCGGGATGGGGCCTAGACGATCACCTCATCATGCCGGTGATAACGCTCGCGCTGCTTCCGATCGCCTACACGGCGCGCCTCACCCGCGCCAGCACGCTGGAGACCATTCGCCAGGATTACGTGCGGACGGCGTGGGCCAAAGGGCTGACCGAACGCATCGTGGTCATCAAGCACATCTTGAAAAACGCGTTGATTCCGGTAGTCACCACCCTCGGCCCGACGTTCGCATTCCTCGTCACCGGATCCGTGATCGTTGAAACCGTATTCAGCATCCCGGGCATCGGTCGTGCGTTTGTAGTGGCGATCGAATCGCGTGATTACCCGATGATCCTCGGGACCACGGTGCTCTTCTCGCTTGTCATCGCTGTCGCGAATCTCGTCGTCGACGTTGCGTACGTCTTCATCGACCCTCGGGTCAGGCTGACTTAAGTGGCGCTCCCAGCGCCGACCGTCGAGGAGTTCAGCGCGTGGGAAGTCCCGGAGAAGCAGATCGGCCTCTGGGAGGACGCGTGGCAGCGGTTCCGGCGCAATCGCCTGGCGATCGTCGGAGCGGTCCTGATCGGGTTTCTCGTCCTCATCGCCTTTGGTTCGCCCTTACTCGTCCACCTGGGCATCATTCACGACCCGTTGAAGCAAAACGTCGACTATATCGAGGCGGGTCCCGGCCAGAACGGATACTCGCTCGGCGCCGACCAGCTCGGCCGCGACACCTTGAGCCGCTTGCTGTTCGGCAGCCAGATCTCGCTGGCGGTCGGCATCATGGTCCAGGGCATCATCCTGCCCATAGGCCTCTTCATCGGGTTGCTCGCCGGCTACTTCGGCGGCCGGATCGACAACCTGCTGATGCGTTTCACGGACATCTGGTACGCATTCCCGGACCTGCTGTTCGTCCTCGTCGTCGTCTCGGTGTTTGGACCGAGCCTGCTCACGATCTTCGGCGCGATCGCGCTGGTCAACTGGGTAGGCCTCGCGCGGCTGGTCCGCGGCCAGGTGTTGTCCATCAAGGAGAAGGAGTTCGTCGAGGCGGCCCGCTCGTCGGGCTCGTCGCCCGCGAAGCTGATCCTCAAGCACCTGCTCCCCAACTCGCTCGGCCCGATCATCGTGACCCTGACGTTCGGAATCCCGAACGCGATCTTCCTCGAGGCTGTGCTGAGCTTCCTCGGCGTCGGCATCCAGCCACCCACGCCGACGTGGGGCCAGATGGTTTTTGACGGCTATGAGGCCATCTACGCCAATCCCACCTCTGTGGTGTTCCCCGCCCTGGCGATCGGGTTCACGCTCCTGGCATTCACCTTCGTCGGCGACGGGCTGCGTGACGCCCTCGATCCTCGTATGCGGCGCTAAAGTAAACCGTCAGTGACGCAGACGCTCCTGCAGGTCGAAGATCTGCACACGCAGTTCTTCACGCGCCGGGGCGTGGTCCGCGCAGTGGATGGTGTGAGCCTGCACATCGACGCGGGCGAGACGTTGGGCATCGTGGGCGAGTCCGGCTGCGGCAAGACAATCACCGCCCTCTCGATCCTGCGCCTTGTGCCCGACCCAGGGCGGATCGTCTCCGGCCGCATCCTGTTCCGCGGCAAAGACGTCACCAAGATGAACGACGAGGAGATTCGCGACTTTCGCGGCAATGACGTCGCGATGATCTTCCAGGATCCGATGACCTCGCTCAACCCGGTGACGAAGATCGGTCCCCAGATCGAGGAGGCGATGACCGCCCACCAGCGGTTCTCTCCGGCGGAAGCCAAGGTGCGCGTGATCCAGCTCCTCAAGCGCGTTCGCGTGCCGGCCGCCGAGAGCCGCGTCAACGATTACCCGCACCAGTTCTCAGGCGGAATGCGCCAGCGCGCGATGATCGCGATGGGCCTGGCCAACGAGCCCTCTCTGTTGATCGCCGATGAGCCCACCACCGCTCTCGACGTGACCGTCCAGGCCCAGATCATCGATCTCATGAAGCAGCTCAATCGCGAGCTCGGCACCGCCATGATGCTCATCACGCACAACATGGCGCTGGTTGCGAGCCTGTGCCAGAGGGTCGTCGTCATGTACGCGGGCCGGGTGGTGGAGGAGGGACCGGTCGAGCAGATCTTCAAGAGCCCGCAGCACCCCTACACCTGGTCCCTGCTGCGGTCCGTGCCCAGGGTCGACGAGGCTCGCAAGGGCCGGCTGGTCAGCATCAAGGGCCTACCGCCAGACCTCGCGAACGCACCTCCCGGATGCAAGTTCCACCCTCGCTGCCCGTTCGTCATCGACCGCTGCAAGCGGGAGGAGCCCGAGCTGGCGGAGGTGTCTGCCGACCAGCAAGCGCGGTGTTGGGTGCTGATGCGCAGCGTGACCGACGAGGCCCTGGAATCAGCCCGGCAGGTGACCATCTCCCAGGAGGTGGCGAAGCAGCTCCAGGAGGTCCCCGGTGCAGGCGGCTGAGAGCCAGATCGCCACCGTCGCCAAAACCGACCCGGTGATCCTCCGCGTCGAAGGCGCCTACAAGTATTTCCCGGTCGGGGGGCTCGGGGGCCTGTCCGTGCGGGCGGTCGACGGGGTCGACCTCGAGGTCCGGCGCGGCGAGACGCTGGGCCTGGTAGGCGAGTCAGGGTGTGGCAAGTCGACGCTGGCCCGTTTGATCACCGCGCTGCTGCCCGTGACCCGGGGCAAGATCACCTTCGAAGGCCAGACCATCTCGTCTCTGCACGGGCGCTCGTTGCGCCGAATGCGGCGAAAGATCCAGATGATCTTCCAGGACCCGTTTGCCTCACTCGACCCGCGAATGCCGGTGGGCGCCATCATCTCCGAGCCGCTCGACAACTACAACATCGGAAACGCCAAGCAGCGGGCGGCGCGGGTGCAGCAGCTGCTGCGGCTGGTGGGCTTGAACCCGAACTTCACCAACCGCTACCCGCACGAGTTCTCGGGCGGCCAGCGCCAGCGCATCGGGATCGCGCGGGCCCTGGCGGTGAACCCCTCCTTCATCGTTTGCGACGAGGCGGTGTCGGCCCTGGACGTGTCCATCCAGGCGCAGATCATCAACCTGTTGCAGGACCTGCAGCGTGAGTTCAAGCTCACGTACCTGTTCATCGCACACGACCTGGCGGTGGTGCGGCACCTTTCGGATCGGATCGCGGTGATGTATCTCGGGAAGATCGTTGAGACCGCCGACCGGCGCAGCATCTACGAGTATCCGCAGCACCCGTACACCCGCGCGCTGCTGTCCTCGATCCCGGTGCCGGATCCCGCGATCGAGCGGAACCGGGCGCCGATCACCTTGAAGGGTGAGATCCCCTCGCCGGTCAACCCGCCGTCGGGGTGCCGGTTCCATCCGCGGTGCCCGATCGCTCGGGCGCCGGGGATTTGCTCCGAGGTCGAGCCGAGGCTGGACCCGCACGGGCGGCCGGACCAGCTGGCGGCGTGCCATTTTGCGGGGGAGGCGTAGCGGGCATACCCTACTGGGGCCCTCCCCCGGTGCTGGCGTCAGGGCCGCGGACCTCGAGGATGCGATAGCCCTTCTTCGACTTCAGCCTCCGCACCGCGTAGCCCTGGGCCGCCAGCCACGCGGCGAGCGAGTCCGACCCCAGGTTGCGCTGGATCACCAGGTACGCGCCCGCGCCCGATTCGAGTCGGGGCAGCCACCGCAGGAGAAGGTCGTGGAGCGGACCCTTGCCAACCCGCACCGGGGGGTTGGAATAGATTGCCGCGAACCGTACGCCGGCGGGCACCTCGTCGGGCAGGCTGGCGGTCACGTTCTCCGTCCCCGCCGCGCGAGCATTGGCCCGCGTGAGCTCCAGCGCCCGCTCGTTGACGTCGACCGCCCAGACCCGGGCCCCGGGCGCCTGCCGCGCCAGGGCGATCGCGATCGGGCCGTAGCCGCTCCCGAGGTCGAGGACGTCGCCCCCAGCCGGGGGCGCCGGCGCCTCCCGCAGCAGCGTCTGGGTGCCGAGATCCACCCCCCGGGAGCCGAAAACCCCCCTGTCGGCCTGCAGCTCGAGGGCGATCTCGCCGAAGTGCAGGAAGACCGACCGCGGCCTGGACTGGACGGCCGGCGACGGGTCGAAGTAGTGGCCCGATCCCCGCTTGGTAGAGGGGGGTCGGTTTTTGGGTATACTCATCGTTTGTCGCCCAATCGGCTATTGCCGCGTGGGATTTCGAGCCGTCATCCCGTCAGCAGGAGATACGTTTGCCAACCATCCAGCAGCTTGTTCGTCTGGGGCGTCGCGCCGCAAGGCCGAAGTCTAAGGCGCCCGCGCTCAAGGGCTCACCGCAGCGGCGGGGAGTCTGCGTGCGCGTCTACACCCAGACGCCCAAGAAGCCGAACTCGGCGCTGCGGAAGGTCGCCCGCGTCCGGCTGACCACCGGGATCGAGGTCACCGCCTACATCCCGGGCATCGGCCACAACCTCCAGGAGCACTCCGTGGTGCTCATCCGCGGCGGCCGCGTCAAGGACCTGCCGGGCGTCCGCTACCACATCATCCGCGGCACCCTCGACACCGCCGGCACCAAGAACCGCAAGAAGGCACGCTCCAAGTACGGCGCCAAGCGGGAAAAGAGCAAGGCGGCGGCCTGATGCCTCGCCGCAGCCGCCCAGTCAAGCGTGTCATCGCGCCCGACCCGGTTTACCAGTCGGAGTCGATTGCCAAGTTCGTGAACGTGGTCATGAGCCGGGGCAAGCGTTCGACTGCCGAGAAGGTCGTCTACGACGCGCTTTCTCGCGCCAGCAAACAGGCCAAGAAGGAGCCTCTCGAGGTGTTCGAGTCGGCGCTCCGCAACGCCACCCCGCTGCTGGAGGTCAAGCCGCGCCGCGTCGGCGGCGCCACCTACCAGGTCCCCGTCGAGATCAGGCCGGAGCGCCGGCTGGCTCTCGCGCGCCGCTGGATCGTGCGTTTCGCCCGCCAGCGCGGCGGGAAGAGCATGTCCGAGAAGCTGGCGTTCGAGATCCTCGACGCCGCCCAGAACACGGGCGGTGCGGTCAAGCGCAAGGAAGAAACCCACCGGATGGCGGAAAGCAACAAGGCTTTCTCCCACTTCCGGTACTGATTAGAGAGATGAGCGTGGCAATCAAGATCCAGGAGCGTCCGGTTGCGATCGACAAGACCCGAAACATCGGGATCATGGCGCATATCGACGCGGGCAAAACCACGACCACCGAGCGGATCCTCTTCTACGCGGGCCGCATCCACAAGATGGGCGAGGTCCACGAAGGGGCGGCGACCATGGACTGGATGGTCCAGGAGAAGGAGCGCGGGATCACGATCACATCGGCGGCCACGACCGCGATGTGGCGCGACCACGCGATCAACATCATAGACACACCCGGGCACGTGGACTTCACGGTCGAGGTCGAGCGGAGCCTTCGCGTGCTCGACGGCGCGGTCGCCGTTTTCGACGCCGTGGCCGGCGTGGAGCCGCAGTCCGAGACCGTGTGGCGCCAGGCCGATCGCTACGGCGTGCCCCGCATCGCCTTCATCAACAAGATGGACCGCATCGGCGCCGACTTCTACGGGTCGCTGAACTCGATCCGCACCCGCCTGGGCGCGCGCGCCATCCCGATCCAGCTCCCGATCGGCGCCGAAGACTCCTTCACCGGCTATGTCGACCTGGTGACCAAGCAGGCCATCGTGTACACCGACGATCTCGGAACCACCAACACCGAGTCGCTGGACATCCCGGCCGGGATGGAGGAGCTGGTCCGCCAGCACCGGCATGACCTGATCGAAGCGGTCGCCGATTTCGACGACGCGATCATGCACCTGTACCTCGACGAGAAGGAGCCGACCGAGGCTCAGATCAACGCCGCGCTGCGCAAGGGCACGGTGGCGGGCCACCTCGTGCCGGTGCTCTGTGGCGCTGCGCTGCGCAACCGCGGCGTGCAGCCGATCCTCGACGCGGTGGTCGACTACCTGCCTTCGCCCGCCGACGTACCCGCGGTCGAGGGCACGGACCCGAAGACCGGCGCGCTCCTGCTCCGCGAGCACGACGACGCCGAGCCGTTCGCCGCGCTGGCGTTCAAGATCCAGATGGACCCGCAGGGAGTAGGCAAGCTGACCTTCTTCCGCGTCTACTCAGGCCGCATGAAGGCGGGCTCCGGCGTGCTCAACGCGTCCAACGGGCGCAAGGAGCGCATCGGGCGCATCCTCCGGATGCACGCGATCCGCCGCGAGGACGTGGACGAGGTCTTCACGGGCGATATCGCAGCCGCGGTCGGGCTGAAGTACACGACCACGGGGGACACCCTCGCGGACGAGCGCCACCCCATATTGCTCGAGTCGATCACGTTCCCAGAGCCGGTGATCTCGGTCGCCATCGAGCCCAAGACCAAGGCCGACCAGGACAAGCTTGGCATTGGGCTGCAGCGGCTCACCGAGGAAGACCCGACGTTCAAGGTTCACACCGACGACGAGACGGGCCAGACGATCATCGCCGGCATGGGCGAGCTGCACCTCGAGATCATCATCGACCGCCTGATGCGCGAGTTCCACGTCGATGCCAACCAGGGGAAGCCACAGGTCGCTTACAAGGAGGCGATCAAGAAGCCTGCCCACGGGGTCGGCCGCTTCATCCGCCAGACGGGTGGCAAGGGCCAGTTCGGCCACGCCGAGGTGGACGTGCGGCCAGGCGAGCGGGGCAGCGGTTTCATTTTCGAGGACAAGATCACGCAGGGTCGTATCCCGCGCGAGTACATCCCCGCGGTCGAGAAGGGCGTGCGAGAGGCGCTGCAGACGGGCGTGGTCGCCGGCTATCCGGTGATCGACATCACCGTCACGCTTGTCGACGGCTCGTACCACGCGGTCGACTCGAGTGAGATGGCGTTCCAGGTCGCGGGCTCGATGGCGGTCAAGGACGCGGAGCACAAGGCGGGTCCGTACCTGCTCGAGCCGATCATGAAGGTCGACGTCGTCATGCCGGAGGAGCACCTCGGCGACGTGATGGGCGACCTCGCCTCGCGGCGCGGACACATCCTCGGTATGGAGGGTCGCGGAACGTCGCAGAACGTTCGGGCCAACGTGCCCCTGGCGGAGATGTTCGGTTACGCTACCGAGCTTCGGTCGATGACATCGGGCCGGGCGACCTACTCGATGGAGTTCAGTCACTACGCGGAAATGCCAGGGAATCTCGCGGAGGCCGTCGGCCGCCGCGCAACGTCTCGGACTTAGATAGGACTTAGTTAGGAGGACACAGTGGCGAAGAAGAAGTTCGTGCGGACCAAGCCGCACCTCAACGTCGGGACGATCGGTCACATCGACCACGGCAAGACGACGTTGACGGCTGCGATCACGAAGGTGCTTTCGGAGAAGGGGCTGGCGGAGTACACGCCCTTCGACCGGATCGACAAGGCACCTGAAGAGAAGGCCCGCGGCATCACGATATCGATCACCCACGTCGAGTACGAGACGGAGAAGCGTCACTACGCGCACGTGGACTGCCCGGGGCACCAGGATTACATAAAAAATATGATCACCGGCGCCGCCCAGATGGACGGCGCGATCCTCGTCGTGGCCGCCAACGACGGCGCCATGCCGCAGACCCGCGAGCACATCATCCTCGCGCGCCAGGTGAACGTGCCTTCCCTCGTCGTCGCGCTCAACAAGTGCGACATGGTCGACGACAAGGAGTTCATCGAGCTCGTCGAGCTCGACCTCCGCGAGCTCCTCAGCCGGTACGACTACCCGGGTGACGACATCCCCATCGTCCGTATCTCCGCGCTCAAGGCGCTCGAGGGCGACCCCGAGTGGACCCCGAAGATCCTCGAGCTGATGGACGCGGTCGACACCTACATCCCCGAGCCCGAGCGGCCGGTGGACAAGCCCTTCCTGATGCCGATCGAGGACGTGTTCACGATCGAGGGTCGCGGCACGGTCACGACCGGAAGGGTCGAGCGCGGCAAGCTGAAGAGGAACGAGGAAGTCGAGATCGTCGGCATCCACCCGAACAGCACCAAGACGGTCGTGACCGCCATCGAGATGTTCCACAAAGACATGGACGAGTGCCAGGCCGGCGACAACGTCGGCACGCTGATTCGCGGCATCAAGCGCGAGGACGTCGTGCGCGGCCAGGTGCTCGCGAAGCCCGGCTCGATCAAGCCGCACACCCAGTTCAAGGCCCAGGTCTACGTCCTGGCCAAGGAAGAAGGTGGGCGCCACACCCCGTTCCTGACGGGCTACCGCCCGCAGTTCTACATGCGCACCACCGACGTCACCGGCGAGGTCAAGCTCCCGGATGGCGTCGAGATGGTCATGCCCGGCGACAACGTCGAGATGGAGATCACCCTCGGGGAGCCCATCGCGATCGAGCCCGGCCTCCGGTTCGCCATCCGTGAGGGCGGCAAGACCGTCGGCGCCGGCGCGGCCACTGAAGTCATCAAGTAACGCATTAGGAAGAGGGGAGAGGGCTTACAAGAACGTGCGGATGGCAACTGACATGCTGAGATCGGTCGTGGAAGGTACCAGCCACGACGCAACCTCCTCCGGGGAGGTGGCCTGGGCGAGCCAGGCCACCTGTTGCCATGCGCACTTCGGTCTGAAATCCGCACCCCAGCACCGCGATTTCAGACCGCGAAAGGTTGGGATTTCTAACTAATGGCGCAGAAGATTCGGATCCGGCTCAAGGCATACGACCATCGTGTGCTGGATCAGGCGGCGGACAAGATCATCGACACCGCCCGCCGTGCCAATGCGCGCACCGCTGGCCCTATCCCCCTTCCCACCGAAATCTCCAAGCTCACCGTCATCCGTTCACCTTTCATCGACAAGGACTCGCGTGAGCAGTTCGAGATGCGGACGCACAAGCGGGTGGTCGACATCCTCGACTTCAACCCGCGCGTGGTCGACGCCCTCCAGCGTCTCAGCCTTCCGGCCGGCGTGAGCATCGAGATCAAGAGCTGAACATGGCGCCAGTGACGCCCTGGAAAGGAAGGGTCATTGTGAAGGGCTTGCTGGCAAGAAAGCTCGGCATGACCCAGCTTTTCAACGCTGACGGCACCACGTCCGCGGTGACCGTGCTCGAGGCCGGACCGTGCCGCGTTCTGGGATTGAGAACTACCGAGAAGGACGGCTATGCCGCCGCCCGCATCGCATTCGAGGCCGGCGCCGAGGGCAAGACGAGCAAGCTCAGCAAGCCCCGCCAGGGCGAGTTCAAGAAGGCAAGCGTCGAGCCGCACCGCCACATCGTCGAGATCCGCGGCTACGAGGGACTCGAGGCGGGCCAGGAGCTCAAAGCCGAGATCTTCGCCGCCGGCGAGCTCGTCGACGTCACCTCGACTTCGAAGGGCAAGGGCTTCCAGGGCCTGATCAAGAGGCACAAGTTCAGCCGCGGGCCCGAGTCCCACGGTTCGATGAACGTGCGCCAGCCCGGCGCCATCGGCGCCACCGACGCCGCCCGCGTGTTCAAGGGCGTACGGATGTCCGGTCAGATGGGCAACGTCCGCACAACGGCAAGGGCATACAGGGTCGTGCGCGTGGACGCCGAACGCAATCTCATCCTCGTCAAGGGCGGCGTGCCGGGCGCGAAGGGCGCGCTCGTGCTCGTGCGCCAGTCGACCAAGAAGGTGAAGGTGAAGGGGCCCGCCGGCAAGCCGACCGGGAGGAAGGTCTAGTGACGGCGGACAGCGAAGAGAAACCGAACGAGAAAGAGCAGGACCAGGCCGCGGTTGCCACCGAAGCAGCTGCTCCGGTCGCGCGCAAGCCGGCTTCCCGCGCCAAGCGCGCAGCGAAGCCGAAGGTGGCCGACCCGCTCGACGCCCCGCTCTTCGACTCCGCCGGCGAGCGCCAGGGCGAGGTCAGGTTGCCGAAAGTGATCTTCGCCGAGAAGCTGAACACGCCCGTGATGCACCAGGCGTTCGTCCGCCAGATGGCCAACGCCCGTCAGGGCACCGCGTCGACCAAGACCCGCGCCACTGTCTCCGGCGGCGGCGCCAAGCCGTACCGGCAGAAGGGCACCGGCCGTGCGCGTCACGGATCGATAAGAGAGCCATCGATGAAGGGCGGCGGTGTCGTCTTCGGGCCTCATCCGCGGAGCTTCGCGAAGCGCATGCCCAAGCAGATGCGCCGCCTCGCCCTGCGCAGCGCGCTGAGCCAGAAGGCCACCGAAGGCCGGGTCAGGGTGATCGATGGGTTCGCCATCCAGGAGCCTCGCACGAAAGAAGC
>WNFF01000112.1_pt1 | contig 54326 bp, 61 predicted proteins | sample 5400441 | NCBI WGS metagenome assembly WNFF01 (sample SAMN13153345, study PRJNA577476) | soil metagenome | isolation source: 120 cm saprolite under Douglas fir tree site 2 hole 3 replicate 1 | place: USA:California | collected 2015-04-18 | reverse complement strand
TTCTCCCTCGCTCTGCAGGGCCGCACCCCGGCCGAAAAACTTGCCGCGCTCCAGCCACCTCGGCGGGCCGCTTAGGCGTCTCGTGCCTGCGCCTGCTCGACACCGAAACCCGGGGGTCAATCTTGACGAGACCCAACACGCCCTTACACCGGGCTTGACTCGGTCGCCCGCCAAGACTAAGCTTCCGCCACCGTTCGACCGGCTCGGCCCGGCTCGCCCGACCCGAGGGCCCGCGGGGCAGGAGGATCACGCCATGGCGATTCTGACGATCTCCCAGGAAATGGGCAGCGGCGGCGCCGAGATCGGCATGGCGGCGGCAACCCGCCTCGGCTACACCTACGTCGATCAGGAGGAATTGCTCGGCCGGGCGAAGCGCTATGGCCTGGCGGAGGATCGTCTCGCTCGCCTCGCCGAGGACCGGCCATCCTGGGTGGAGCGGTTCGACGCGGAGACCCGCCGCTACATCCTCGCCCTCCAGGTGGTGCTGTACGAGTTCGCGCAGGACGACAACGTCGTCCTGATGGGAGGCGGGGGCCAGTGGCTGCTCCGCGGCCTGCCCCACGTGCTCCGGACCAGGATCGTGGCGCCCTTTCCGGTGCGCGTGACGCGGCTGACCGCGACCCTGTCCGGCCAGGGCAAGGAGCGCGTCACGCCCAAGACGGTCGCCCAGTTCATCCGCCGGGACGACATCCAGAAGGCGGCGCGGATGCGCTATCTCTTCGACACCGAGGTCAAGGACCCGAGCCTGTACGACCTCCTCATCAACACCGCGGTGCTCTCCCGCGAGGCGGCGGTCGGTCTTCTCGCGGAGGCCGCGCGCGGACCCGAGCTCGCCACCACGGACGCGGCCAGGGAGATGGTGGTCGATCGTGTGGTCGCCTCCCAGGTGGAGGTGGCCCTCGCCGGCCACCCGGAGATGCGGCGCCACCGGATCGACGTGGAGTGCGTGAGCGGCGACGTGACGCTGGAGCTGCCCGCCGGCGCCGACCCCGACGTGGCGCTCGCGGTGGCCAGGGGCGCCGCGGGGACCCAGAACGTCAAGCTGAGGATTGCGGAGATCCCGGTGGTGACCCCGTTCCCGGGGTGAGCCTGCCCGGTCTTCCGCCTCTCCCCGGCGCGGCCATCCGCCGGACGTAGGCCGAGCCGCCCTGCCGGCTCTCATGATGTCCTCATATCGATGGGCCCTCACCGCCCTTCGAGACCTCGGCCTGAACGTCTTCGGCTTCCTCCTGATGTTCGCCGGCGCAGCTCTGCTCGGCGGCGGCGTCCGGACCGGCATGGAGAAGCTCGTGGAGCGGGGTCACCTCTGGCTCGCCCTCGCGTTCGTGGCGGCGGCGGTGGTGTGGGCGACGCTGTTCGGACTGGTCCGCAAGCAAGAAGGACCTCATGAACCCGGAGGGCAAGGTCCTGCCGCTGTCGGCGGCCGGGTTCCTGCTCGGAGCCGCCGCGGGGCGCTCCTCGTGCTGTTCCGGGTCGCGGTGCTCTACCAGATCTTCGCCAAGGGGCGGGAGATCCTGAAGCGGGACGAGTGAGGCGGATGCTCGGGGTCCCGCTGGCGGTGGGTCTGCTGGCGGGCTGCGCGACCGCCGTGCCGCGGCCGGCGCCGCTGGAACGCCTCGCCCCGACGGCGTGCGAGCGGAGCGCCCTTATGACCGGCCAGGCGCCCGACGTCACCAGCCCGGAGGCGGCGGCCGAGGGCTTGCGATGGGGCGCTCTCGCGCCCGAGTCGTGCCCGGAGCCCGGTCGTCTCGACGCGAGCCCGCCCGGGACCCGGCGCTGAGCCCGGCCTCCCGGCCGGCTACGCTTCGTAGACCCGCTTGAGCTCCCCTTCCGCCCACTTCACCGCGTCCTCCGCCTTCATGCCCTGGACGGCCTTGGCGAACATGTCGGTGATCACGTACTTGGAGTAGACCTCGCCGGCCTTGGCGTTGGCCGGCCCCGCATGGCCGATCATGCGGGTGCCCCGGCCGGTGTAGCGGTAGGGCTTCATCGCCTCGTCGATCGTGCTCCACAGGGGATGGCTCTCCCAGTAGGTCGTCGACCCCACGTTGAAGCCGTAGTCGATCTCGAACCACTTGGTGAACTGTTCCTTCGAGTGGATGTGCTTCAGGAACTCCTTCGCGGCCTGCACGTTCTTCGAGTACTTCATGACCGCGTGGGAGGAGACCAGGTGATAGGTGGGGGTCTTCCCGTTGGGACCGTCGGGGTAGACGAAGTGGCCCACGTCCCGGTACATCGGCTCGCCCTTCTCGTCCTTGATCTTGTCCGGGTTGCGCTTGGCGAAGATGTAGATGGAGGCCCCGTTCAGCGTCGAGCAGAGCTCGCCCGAGTGGAAGGCGCGGTTGTTCGAGGTGTCGTCCCAGCCGAGCCCGCCCTCGTCGCACGCGTCCTTCCAGAAGGCGGTCATCCACTTGACCGCCTCGACGGTGCCCGGCGAGTTGAGCACCACCTTCTTGCCGCTCTTGTCGGTCTCGGCGCCGCCGAAGGTCCACAGGAGGGGATAGGAGAAGGTCGGCGCGTCGCCGTAGGTGTGGCCGAGGGTCTGGCCGATGGGCTTCCCCTTCTTCTTGAGCGCGGCGCCGATCTTCCGCCACTCGTCGAGGGTCCGGGGGGGCTGGGTCGCCCCGACCGAGGCGAACAACGATTTGCGATAGGCCACCTGGTTGCCCACGATGCCGTAGGGCAGGGCGAGCCAGCGGCTGCCGTCGCGCGCGGCGGCCTCCGATTGATCGTAGTAGCCGCCCTGGTCCTTGGCCTTCCACTCGCACAGGTCGCCGACGTCGGCGAGGGACGACGCGTAGAGGTGAGGCCAGTTGTGCAGCATGAGGATGATGTCGGGGCCCGCTCCGGTCTGGATCGCCGCGGTGATGCGCGGCTGGAGATCGTTGCCGTTGATGTTCTCCATGAAGACGTCCGTCTTCATCTGCTTGTTGTACTCGGCGATCTGTCGCCGGAGCTCCACGTCGCCCTCGGGGATGAAGTCCGGCCAGTGCAGCAGATGGATCCGGGTGGTCTGGCCGAAGGCGGGAGCGCGCCGGGCGGCCAGGATTCCGTCGAGCCCGCCCGCGGCCAGAGCCGTGCTTCCGATCCGGAGGAAGGTGCGCCGCTTCATCGGGGCCTCCTGTGGCAATCGGGTTCGCTGCCGCGGTGATCGCGGGATGCGCCCGAGAATCCGCCCAAAGTAGCGTCCCGTCAAGCGCCGGGCGAAGCCGGGTCGGCTGCAGAGTTTGCGTGTAAGCGCCCGAGGAACGGCCGCCGTCTGCCCTGGTAGAGCCCGCCATCGCGGGCTCGGACTCATACCTCGATCGAGTGAAAAGGAGACGGACGATGAACAGGCTGACGAGCTGGACGGTAGGGGCCGCGTGCGCGATCGCCGCGGTGGCCGGGCTCTCCGCGTTGCCCGCGAGCGCCCAGGACGTGGCAGGTGATCGCCAGGACCTGCGCCAGGATCGCGGAGACGTGCGGCAGGACACCCGTGACATCCGCGGCGATCGGCAGGACATCCGGCAGGACACGCCGGACATCCGGAGCGACAAGCAGGACCTCGCCCGGGATACCCAGGACATCCGGCAGGACCGCACCGCGCTGCGCGGCGCGCGCCAGCAGCTGCGCGACGCCTACAAGTCCGGCGACCCCAACGCGGTCAAGGCCGCGCGCGAGAATCTCCAGAAGGCGCGCGGCGGCCTGCGCGGCGACCTCAAGGACCGCCGCGGCGACCTCCGCGATCTGCACCGCGATCGGCAGGACCGACGCGCGGACGTGGGTGATCTCCACCACGACAGGCAGGACCGGCGCGCGGACGAGCGCGACGTGCGCCAGGATCGGCGCGATCTGCACCGGGACCTCGCAGCGCGCCGGGCGAGCCGGCCGTAAATCGTCGCGCCGGGGGAGCGGCCCCTCGCCCTTCCCCGGCGCGCCGCCGCTGTCCCGCATTGCGTTGGCGGGGCCGATCACTTAGGGTACTAGGCGTTCTCGACGAGGAGCGACGACCTGGTCCCGACTGCCATCCTGCGCACCGAGAAGCTCACGCGAAGCTTCGGCCGGCTGCTGGCCGTGAACGCGGTGGATTTCGAGGTGCACTCCGGCGAGCTGCGCTCGGTGATCGGGCCCAACGGAGCGGGCAAGAGCACGTTCTTCAAGCTCATCGCGGGTGAGCTGCCGCCCAGCTCGGGGCGCGTGGTCTTCGACGGGCAGGACGTAACCGGCCTGCCCCAGTTCGCCCGCTCCCAGCGCGGCATCGCCAAGTCCTACCAGGTCACCACGATCTTCCCGCACCTGACGGTCTGGGAGAACGTCCGGGTGGCGGCCCAGTGCCGGCAGAGCGTGATGAACTGCTGGACGCGCGCCGACCGGCTGCCGTCGCTGGTCGAGGAGACCCGGGAGATCCTGCGCGCGGTCGAGCTCGAGGGCAAGGCCGATCTCCTCGCCACCCACCTGGGCCACGGCCTCCAGCGGCACCTCGAGGTCGCCATCGCGCTGGCCTGCCGGCCCCGTCTCCTCCTGCTCGACGAGCCCACCGCGGGCATGAGCCCCGAGGAGACCGAGCGGACCATCGCCCTCATCCGGCGCATCGCCACCGGCCGGACCGTAATCGTGGTCGAGCACAAGATGAAGGTCGTGATGACGATCTCGGATCGCATCACGGTGCTGCACCAGGGCGCGGTGCTCGCGGAGGGCACCACCGAGCAGATCCGCACCGACGATCGCGTCCAGGAGGTGTACCTGGGCCGCCGCGCGCGGGCGCGATCCGCCGCGGCGCCGGCCTGAGCCAGGGCCGATGCTGCGTCTCGAGGAGGTTCACAGCTACTACGGGCCGAGCCACGTCGTGCAGGGGGTGAGCCTGTCCGTTGCGCGGGGCGAGACGGTGGCGCTGGTGGGACGGAACGGGGCGGGGAAGACCACCCTGCTCAAGACCATCATGGGCATCGTGCCGGCGCGGCGCGGCCGGGTGCGCCTCGGCGAGACGGACCTGACGCGACTCCCCACCCACGAGATCGCGCGGCGCGGGATCACCCTCGTCCCCGAGGACCGGCGCATCTTTCCGCGGCTCACGGTGGCCGAGAATCTGCGGGTCGCCACGCTCGGGCGCGGCGCCGGCGACCGGGCCCCGCTCGACCAGGTGCTCGAGTACTTCCCGCGGCTCCGCGAGCGCCTCGATCAGGCGGGGCAGAACCTCTCCGGCGGCGAGCAGCAGATGCTCGCGCTCGCGCGCGGCTTCCTGACCCGGCCCGACCTGATGCTGATCGACGAGCTGTCCGGCGGGCTCATGCCGATGCTGGTCGACGCGCTGATGGAGATCCTCCAGCGGATCAACCGGGACGGCGTCACCATCCTGCTCGTGGAGCAGGAGCTCGAGGTGGCCCTCGCGCTCGCGTCCCGCTGCTACGTGCTCGACCAGGGCCGGATCCAGTTCGAGGGCCCGGCCGAGGCCCTGCGCCGCGATCACGAGATCCAGGCGCGGTTCCTCGGCGCCACCTGACGTCCAGACCCCACTCTCTCGCGAGGAGGACACGATGAACCGACGGCGATTCATCACGACCACGGCGGCGGCGGGGCTCGGAGCCGGGCTGTTCCCGGGCGCGCTGCGGGCCGCCGATCCCATCCGGATCGGGGTGCTGTTGCCGTTCTCGAAGGCGTTCGCGGTGCTCGGCGAGAACACCTTCGCCGGGTTCATGCTCGGGGCCAAGGAGGCGGGGCCCACCATCGCGGGACGGCCGTACACGATCGTCAAGGAGGACGACACCGCCGATCCGAGCGTGGGGCTCAGCAAGGTGCGCAAGCTCATCGACCGAGACGAGGTGGACGTGATCGTGGGGACCGTCCACAGCGGGGTCGCGGCGGCCATCCGCAACCCCATCGTGGACGCCAAGAAGCTCTGGCTCAATCCCATCGCCACCAACGACCTGCTCGCCGAGCAGGGCTGCTCCCGCTACCACTTCCGCTTCTCGAACAGCGCGTGGCAGTCGGCCGCCCCGCTCGGCCCCTGGGCCAAGGCCAAGCTCGGGGATCGCGCCTACATCTGCGTGTTCAACTTCGCCTTCGGCCAGCAGTCGGCCGCCCACTTCAAGAAGGCGTTCACCGAGGCGGGCGGCACGGTGGTCGGCGAATCGTTCCCCCCGTTCAACACCACGAACTACGCGCCCTACTTCCCGGCCATCAAGGACGCCAAGCCGCAGTTCGTGTTCGCCAACTTCGCGGGCGCCGACGCGGTCGCGTTCATCAAGCAGTACGCCGACTTCGGGCTGAAGGGCCCGATCAAGGTCATCGGGCCGTCGAACCTGGTCTCGGAGGACGTGCTGAGCGCCGAGGGCGACGCCGCGCTCGGCGTCTACTCCAACTCCTACTACACCCCGAGCTACGACATTCCCAAGAACCGCGCCTTCGTGAAGGCGTGCAAGGACGCGGGCAAGGAGGCCGACCACTTCCTGTGCGCGGGCTACGACGTGGCCCAGGCCCTCTTCGGCGCCCTGCGCGAGACCAAGGGGGACGTGGCGAACAAGGAGCGGCTGATCCAGATCATCACCGACATGCGGATCGACAGCCCGCGCGGCCCGCTCCGCTTCGACCCCAAGAACCACAACCCGATCTCGGACATCCACCTGCGCACGGTGCAGGCGGGTCCCCTGCGCCACGTGGTGGTCGACGTCCTCAAGGACGTGCGGCACCCGGACATGGGTTGCGTGCTGTGACGCAGCCGTCTCGCCAGATCGACGTTCCCGTCCTGATCGTCGGCGGCGGCCCGGTGGGCCTGACCGCCTCCATCCTCCTCTCCCAGCACGGGATCCGCTCGCTGCTCGCGGAGCGTCACCCCGGCACCGCCATCCTGCCCAAGGCGCGCGGCATCAACGCCCGCACCATGGAGATGTACCGGCAGTGCGGCGTGGAGGCGGCCATCCGCGAGGCCGGCCTGCCCGTCGAGCGCACCGGCCTGATCGTGTGGACGAAGGCGCTCGCGGGCGAGGAGATCGAGCGCCGGGTGCCCGGGCGGGCGACGGCCAAGAACATGGCGGTGACCCCGGTGCGCAACTGTCTCTGCGCCCAGGACTACCTCGAGCCGGTGCTGCGGCGCTTCGCGGAGGGGCTCGCGCCGGGCGAGCTGCGCTTCGACGCGGAGGTGACCGCGGTGGAGCAGGACGGAGATGCGGTCACCGCCACGCTCGTGGACCGCGTCTCGGGTGCCGCCTCGGCGGTGCGCGCCCGGTATCTCATCGCGGCCGACGGGGCCCAGAGCCCGATCCGGCGCCTGCTCGACGTCACCATGAACGGTCCGGAAGCGGTCTACGACAGCGTCAACATCCTGTTCAACGCCGATCTGCGCGCGTGGACGGCCGACCGGCCGGCCGCGCTGTACTTCGTCGAGCAGCCGGATCTCCGGGCCACGTTCCTGACCATCAACGCGGTCGATCGCTGGGGCTTTCTCGTGCACAGCCTGAGCGTCTACGGGTTCACCCGCGACAGCTTCACCCCCGAGCGCTCGATCGCCCTGATCCGCCAGGCCGTCGGGGTCCCCGATCTCGACGTGCAGATCCTCGGGGTGAGCTTCTGGGAGGCCTCCGCGCGGGTCGCCGATCGCTACCGCCACGGGCGCATCTTCCTGGCCGGCGACGCGGCCCACGAGATGCCGCCCACCGGCGGCTTCGGGCTCAACACCGGCGTGCAGGACGTGCAGAACCTGGCCTGGAAGCTGGCCGCGGTGCTGCGCGGGCAGGCCCGGCCCTCGCTGCTCGACACGTATCACGCGGAGCGCCAGCCGCTCGGGGTCGCCATCACCGAGCAGAGCCTGGCCAACTCGCTCTCCATGGGCCGCACCGCGCGCCAGGCCGATGCCAAGCTGCCGCGCTCCGAGTTCCTGAACGAGCAGGGGCTGATCTTCGGCGCCTCCTACGAGTCGGCCGCGGTGATCCCGGACGGCACCCCGCCCCAGCGGCTCGAGGACCCGGTGACGCAGTACGTGCCGTCGGCGCGCCCGGGCCGCCGCGCCCCGCACGTGTGGCTCGAGCGCGCCGGTGCGCGCATCTCGACGATCGACCTCTTCGGCTCGCGCTTCGTCGTCCTCGCCGGTCGCCGAGGCGGCGCCTGGCGCGAGGCCGCGGAGCGGCTGGGCGGGCCGGCATATCCCGAGCTGGCCGCTCACGTGATCGGAGAGGGTGGTCTCGTCGATCCGGAAGGGGCCTGGCCCGCCGCCTACGAGGTCGACGACGACGGGGCGGTCCTCGTCCGCCCCGACGGCCACGTGGCGTGGCGCAGCCGTGGCGGCTCGGCCGACCCGGGCGGGGTCCTGCGGGCCGCGATGGACGGAATCCTCGGGCGTCGCGCGGGCGCGGCCGGAGACGTGCCGCCGCTCGACGCGGCGACGGACCTCCGGTTCACCGCTCACGACTTCGCGCTCGAGAGCGGGCGCGTCCTGCCCGAGATGACCCTCGCCTTCGAGACGTACGGGCGCCTCGCGCCCGACGGCGCCAATGCGATCCTGGTCACCCATGGCTTCACCGGCAGCCAGCGCGCCGCCGGCGCGCCATCGGCGGAGAACCCCGGCGGGGGTTGGTGGCACAACCTGATCGGTCCCGGCCGGGCGATCGATACCGGCCGCTACTTCGTCGTCGCCTCCAACATGCTCGGCTCCTCCTACGGCTCGACGGGGCCGGGCAGCGTCGACCCCGCGACCGGGAAGCCCTATGGCCCGGACTTTCCCGACATCACGCTCGGCGACATCGTCCGGGCGCAGCGCCTCATGCTCGACAGCCTGGGGGTGCGACACCTGGTCGCGGTGGCCGGCCAGTCCTACGGCGGCTTCCAGGGCTTCCAGTGGGCGATCAGCTATCCCGACTTCATGGACGGCATCGTGGCCACCGTGACCGCGCCGCGCGGTGGCGGGGGCGAGGAGTCGGTGCAAGCCCTGCTGGCCCAGCTGGGGGCGGACCCGCGCTGGAACGGAGGCCGGCACTACGAGCACGGCGGCATGCCGGAGACGATGACCGCGCTCCGGATGGACACGCTCCGCCGCTATGGCACCGGCGAGATCCTGGCCTCCTCGATCCCCGACCCGGCCGCGCGGGAAGCGCGCATGCGCGAGATGGCCGCGCGCTGGGCGAGCCAGTTCGACCCGAACTCGCTGGTGACGCTGCGGCGGGCGATGGTCCGCTTCGACGCCCGGCCCGATCTGGCGAAGATCCGCGCGCGGGTGCTCTACGTGCTCTCGCGCTCGGACGTGCTCTTTCCGCCGTCCTTCGCGCCCGAGGTGATGGCCGGGCTCGAGCGGGCCGGCGTGAAGGCGCAGTACGCGGAGATCGACAGCGACTTCGGGCATCTCGCCGCGAACGCGGACGCGGGCAAGTGGGCGCCCGCCCTCCGGGCCTTCCTCGACGGGCTCGGCGGCTGAGGCGCGGGGAGGAGCGCGCGCGTGTCGCTCGAGGCGATCCTGACCCAGCTCCTGATGGGGCTCACGGTGGGGGCGAACCTCGTGCTGGTGGCCACCGGGCTGACGCTCGTGTTCGGGATGATGGGGGTCATCAACTTCGCCCACAGCGCGCTCTTCATGCTGGGCGCCTACGCCGCGCTGATGGTCTCGAGCCATCTGGGCAGCTTCTGGCTCGGCCTGGCCGTCGCACCGCCCGCGATCGCGCTGCTGGGCGCGGCGGTGGAGCGCTGGCTCCTGCGCCCGCTGCGCGAGCGCCATCCGCTCTCGCCCCTGCTGCCGCTGCTGCTCACGTTCGGCCTGTCGCTCTTCTTCGAGGGCTCGGCCAAGGTCCTCTGGGGCGCGGACATCGTCTCCCTCGACAAGCCCGCGCGGCTGGGCGGCGCGCTGGCGCTCGGCCGGGTCACGTTTCCCACCTACTGGGTCTTCGCCCTCGTCGCGGCCGCGGTGCTCGCGGTGGGAGTGTGGCTCGTGGTCGAGCGCACCTCGCTCGGCCTGTCGATCCGGGCCGCCACCCAGGATCCGACGATGGCGGCGGTGCTCGGCGTCAACACCCAGCGGCTCAACACCGTCGTGTTCGCGCTGGGCTCGGGGCTGGCCGCCGCGGCCGGCGTGATCCTCGGCGCCATGACGAGCCTCTCGCCCCAGATGGGGGCGGGCATCGTGCTCGACGCGTTCATCGCCATCGTCATCGGCGGGCTGGGCAGCTTCACCGGCGCCATCGTCGGCTCGCTCCTGCTGGGCCAGGTCCAGTCGTTCGGCGTGGCCCTGCTGCCCGCGTTCCACACCCCGCTCGTCTTCCTGGTCATGGCGGTGGTGCTGGTGCTGCGGCCGAGCGGCCTCTTCGGGGCGGCGGAGCGTCGATGACCCGCTGGGCGGCGGTGATGATCGGGGTGGCCCTGGTCCTGGCCCCCCTCGGGGTGGGGCGTCTCTACTCCGCGTACCACCTGAACCTGCTCACCTGGATCCTGATCTTCGCCCTGTTCGCGGCCGGGCTCGACCTCGCGCTGGGGTTCGGCGGGCTGGTCTCGTTCGGCCACGCCGGGTTCTTCGGCATCGGGGCCTACGGGGCCGCGCTGGCCCTCCGCCACGTGGCGTTCTCGCTCTGGACCGCGCTCGCGGTGGGGATCGCGGCGGCCGCGCTCCTCGCGGTGGTCGTGGGCTACTTCGCGGTCCACTCCCGCGGGGTGTACATGGCGATGCTCACGTTCGCCTTCGCCCAGCTCCTCTACGAGGTGGCGATCAAGTGGGTCGCGGTCACCGGGGGCAGCGACGGGCTGCCGGGTGTGGGCCGGCCGCGGGTCGGGTGGGGGGCCCTCGCGCTCGATCTCTCCGACAAGCGCCACATGTACTGGCTGGTGCTCGCCTTCGTCGCGCTGGGGTTCGCGCTGGCCCGGCGCATCGTGGTCTCGCCGTTCGGGCAGGCCCTGATCGCGCTACGGGAGAGCGAGGAGCGGGCGCGCGCGATCGGCATCGACGTCACCCGGCACCGGCGCGTGGCGCTGGTCTTCTCGGGGGCGCTCGCCGGGCTGGCCGGCGGCCTCTTCGCGATCTACCAGAACTTCGTGTCCCCGGAGCTGCTCTTCTTCGCGCTCTCGGGCGAGGTGGTGGTGATCGCGCTGCTGGGCGGCATGGGCACCCTCTACGGCTCGCTGGTGGGCGCCATCATCGCCATCGGTCTCCGCGAGGTCCTCTCCACCTACACCGACAACTGGCTGGTCGTCCTCGGCGCGCTCTACGTGGCGTGCGTGATGTGCTTCCCGCAGGGGCTCACGCGCCTGTTCGCCCGGACGACCTAGGTCGCGTCACACGGAGGCTCTCGAATGGCGGGATCGGAAGAGACCATCAAGATCGGCGACAAGGCCATCCAGCTGTTCACCGGGGGAGCGGGCGCGCCGCTCCTCTATCTCCACGGAGCCGGCGTCTACTGGTGGATGCCGGCGCACGAGCTGCTCGCGGCGCGGCACCGCGTGCACGCGCCGGTGCACCCGGGCTTCGGGGCCTCGGAGGGGTACGAGGAGATCGAGGGGATCGACGACCTGGTCTTCCACACCCTCGACGTGATGGACGCGCTCGGGCTCGAGCGGGCGGACGTGGTCGGCCTGTCCCTCGGCGGCTGGCTCGCCGCGGAGCTGGCCCTGCGGCACCCGGGCCGGGTGAACCGCCTCGTGCTGGTGGACGCGGCGGGCACGCGGGTGCCCGGGATCGAGCGCGAGGATCTCTTCATGGCCGGGCCCGCGCGGGCCCGCGGGCTCCTGTTCGCCGATCCCGAGTCGGTGGTGGCGCGCCAGATCGTGCCCGACGCGCCGCCGCCCGAGCGGCTCGAGGCCGCGCTGCGTGGACGCGAGGCCGCCGCGCGGCTGCTGTGGAACCCGGCCGGACCCTACCGCAAGCTCACGAGCCGGCTCGGCCGGATCAAGGCGCCCACCCTGGTGATCTGGGGCGCGCAGGACCGGGTGCTGCCGCTGCCGCTCGGTCAGGCCTACCAGCGCGGAATCCCCGGCGCGCGGCTCCAGACCCTGGACGGCTGCGGCCACCTGCCGCCCTTCGAGCAGCCCGAGGGCTTCGCGCGTCTCGTGCTCGACTTCCTGCAGACCTGAGGCCCGAGGAGACGCGGTCATGCAATTCGTCTGCTTCCACCTGATGCCGTGGCCCCACCTGCCCGCCGACTTCGAGCAGCGGCACGAGTCCGCGTGGCTCGACCTGCCCAACACCCTCTACGATCCGGCCCGCGGGCACGCACTCTACAACGACTACCTCGACCAGCTGGTGGCCGCCGAGCGCCTCGGCTTCGACGTGATCGGCGTCAACGAGCACCACCAGAACGCCTACGGCCTGATGCCCTCGCCGAACATCATGGCCGCCTCGCTGATCCAGCGCACGAGCCGCATCAAGATCCTGGTGCTCGGCAACGCGCTGCCGCTCTACGATCATCCCCAGCGGGTGGCCGAGGAGCTGGCCATGCTCGACGTGCTGTCCAACGGGCGGCTGATCACCGGCATGGTGGTGGGGCTCGGGGTCGAGGCCTTCACCTACGAGATCAACCCCACCTTCATCCGCGAGCGCTACCGCGAGGCCCACGAGCTGATCGTGCGCGCGTGGACCGAGCCGGGCCCGTTCCACTTCGAGGGCAAGCACTACGACTTCCGGTGGGTGAACGTGTGGCCCCGGCCGATCCAGAAGCCGCACCCGCCGATCTGGATCCCCGGCTCGGGCAGCGTGGAGACCATCCGCTTCGTGGCCGAGCGACGGTACCCGTGGATCGCGCTGCCGTACTCGCAGTTCGACGTCATGAAGGAGCACTTCGAGATGCTGCGCGAGTACGCGGCGACCCACTGCGGCTACGACGTGCCGCCGGCCCAGATCGGCTGGCCGGCCATGATCTACGTGGGGGAGACCGACCGGCAGGCGCGCGAGGAGTTCGAGCCCCACTTCTGGTACCTGGCCAAGAAGGGCCTCCGCCTGCCGCGCGAGTACATGTTCCCGCCCGGCCACACCTCGGTCGAGTCGCAGCTCCGCCCGAGCCACGTCAAGCGCAAGTTCATCTCGCTGCTCTCGTCGTGGCAGGAGGCGGAGGAGGGGACCTACGCCATCGTGGGCAGCGCGGAGACGGTGCGACAGAAGCTCCGCGAGGGCATCAAGGCGGCCGGCTGCGGCATCATCCAGGGCATCTTCCAGGTGGGCAGCATGCCGCACGACCTGACGATGGAAAGCATGGAGCGCTTCGCGCGGGACGTGATGCCCGCCCTGCGGGCCGAGTTCCCGTGAGGAGGCCCGGGCTCCGGCTCAGCCCGGGACCGTGCAGTTCTGGACCGCGCTGTTGTTGGTCTCGTCCAGCTCGAGGATCTCGCCGAACACGTTGAGCGGGCCGCCGGGCACCTGCTGCGGATCGGCGACCGCCGAGATGGTGAGCCGATCCCCGGCCCGCAGCATCACGCCCTGCATGCGGTCGAAGGCGACGGTGGTCTCGGCGTTCGCGGCGAGGCCGGGGACGCGCACGATCGCCGCGGTCGATACCGCGGCCCCGCCGCCGCTGTCGAAGACCCCGACGTCGACCGCCACGTTGAAGGCCCCCGCGGGCACCGGGCCGATGTTCTTGACCGTGACGCGGGGGGCGAACTGGCCCGCTCGCTCCGGGCAGCGGCCGACCGCGCTCACGATGAGGTCCGCGAACTGCCCGGTCCGGTGCTGGACGACCTGGGGTCCGGGCTCGCGCACGCTGACCGACACCTCCTGGCAGTACCAGCTCCCGGCCGCCGCGTAGGGGGGCGACTGGCTCGACGGCACGCAGACCAGCCCGGGGGTCACCGGCGGGCGGACACAGCCGGTGAGAGTCCACAGCAGGATGGGGGCGAGTAGAAAGCGGGTGCTCGTCGGCATGGAAGCGCTCCTCCCTCTGAACGCGATGGCGAGAGTAGCACGTCCGACGATCCGTTTCTGGGCCGCGGCCGCGGCGGCCGCCGAATTCGTGGGCGACGCGCGCGGGCTCCGCCGCGCCGATCCCGGCCAGATCGCGTGGATCCGGCCTCGCGAGCGGGGCACGTCCCGGGTAGCGCTCGATGGGCAATCCCGTTATGATCGCCGGCATCCGGAGACAGCCCGCATGGCCCTACTGACCGTCCGCGACCTCAGCGTGGCGTTCGAGACGCGCGACGGCACCGTGCGCGCGGTGAACGACGTCTCCTTCTCGCTCGAGGCGGGCCGGGTCCTCGCCATCCTCGGCGAATCCGGCTCGGGCAAGAGCGTCACTCTCCGGGCCGTCCTCGGACTGCACCAGGGCGCGCACGCGCGGGTGAGCGGGGTGGTCCTCGTGAAGGGCCAGGACGTGAACCGGCTCGACGAGCGCGCGCGCGAGAGCCTGCGCGGCGGCGTCGTCTCCATGGTGTTCCAGGAGCCGATGACCGCGCTCGACCCGGTGTACACCATCGGCGCGCAGATCGCCGAGACCCTCGTGCAGCATCGCGGCCTCGGCCGCGCGGCGGCGGAGCGGCGGGCCCGCGAGCTGCTCGACCTGGTGCAGGTGCCGTCGCCCGCGCGCTGCCTCGCGAGCTACCCCCACGAGATCTCCGGCGGCATGCGCCAGCGGGCGATGATCGCGATCGCGCTCGCGTGCGAGCCGGCGCTGCTGCTCGCGGACGAGCCGACCACCGCCCTCGACGTCACCGTCCAGGCCCAGATCCTCTGGCTCCTGCGCGACCTCCAGAAGCGCCTCGACCTGGCCGTCATCTTCGTCACCCACGATCTCGGGGTGGCGGCCGAGATCGCGGACGACGCGGCGGTGATGTACGGCGGGCGCATCGTCGAGCAGGCCCCGATCCGCGAGCTGTTCCGCCGCCCCGCGCACCCGTACACCACCGGGCTCATGCAGGCCACCGTGCGCCGCGGCCAGAAGGGCCGCCCGCTCGTCCCGATCGCGGGCGCGCCGCCGAACCTGGTCGCGCTGCCGCCCGGCTGCGCGTTCGCGCCCCGGTGCCCGGTCGCGCGCGGGGACTGCGCGACCACCGCGCCGTCGTTCCATCCCGTGGCTCCCGGCCACACCGCCCGCTGTCACCTCGTCGCCTAGGAGGATCGTCATGAGACGCATCGCCACCCTGCTCCTCGCCCTCGCGCTGCCGCTCTGGCCGGCCGGCCCGGCCGCCGCCCAGGGCACGCTGCGAATCGGCATGACCGCCAGCGACATCCCCTATACCGGCGGCCAGACCGACAACGGCTTCGAGGGCTTCCGCTTCGTGGGCTACCAGATCTACGAGCCCCTGATCCAGTGGGACCTCACCCGCGGCGACCGGCTCGCGCAGCTGGTGCCGGGCCTGGCCGAATCCTGGGAGGTGCGCAAGGACGCGCCGACCCGCTGGGTGTTCAAGCTGCGCAAGGGCGTCACGTTCCACGACGGCAGCCCGTTCAACGCGGACGCGGTGGTCTTCTCCTTCGAGTCGATCAAGAAGAAGGACGCGCCGCACTTCGATCCCTACGGCTCCGGGCAGGTCAGCTTCCGCCTCGCGTCCCTCGTCGCGGCCACCAAGATCGACGACCACACCGTCGAGTTCGAGACCAACAAGCCGACCAGCTTCGTGCCCTACCAGATCTGCTACATGCTCATCGTGTCGCCGGCGCAGTGGCAGAAGGTCAAGGATTGGCGGAAGTTCGCCGAGCAGCCGTCCGGCACCGGCCCCTTCCGGGTGACCAAGTTCGTGCCGCGCGAGCGGCTCGAGCTGGAGGCCTACAAGGGGTACTGGGACGCCAAGCGCCGGCCCAAGATCGACAAGCTGGTGCTGCTGCCGATGCCGGAGCCGACCACCCGGCTGGCCGCCCTGCGCAGCGGGCAGGTCGACTGGATCGAGGTGCCGCCGCCCGACGCGATCCCGCAGCTCAAGGGCGGCGGCTTCACCATCGCGCTCAACAGCTACCCGCACAACTGGACCCACACCCTGCGGCTCGACAAGGAGCCGTGGAGCAACAAGCTGGTGCGGAAGGCGGCCAACTACGCCATCGATCGCGTCGGCATCTGCAAGAGCCTGCTGAACGACACCTGTATCCCGGCGACCGGCGTGGTCTACAAGGGCCACCCCTGGTTCGGCAAGCCCAAGGAGACCTACGACTACAACCCGGCGAAGGCCAAGGACCTGCTGCGCCAGGCCGGCTTCGACGCCGGCAAGCACCCGGCGAAGGCGGTGCACCTGATCTCGACCTCCGGCTCGGGCCAGATGCTGCCGCTGGCGATGAACGAGCTGATCCAGAAGAACCTCAAGGACGTCGGGATCGACGTCGACCTGCAGCCGGTGGAATGGAACACCCTGCTGACCCGCTGGCGGGCCGGCTTCAAGACCCCGGAGAACGAGGGCCTCAACGCCTGGAACATCTCGTGGAACTTCCTCGAGCCGTGGAGCGGGTTCGGCCGGTTCTTCCACAGCAAGGCGGTGGTGCCGGTCGCGGTCAACACGATGCCCTACCTGAACCCGGAAGCGGACAAGCTCATCGACGAGGCGGAGCGGACCTTCGACGTGGGCAAGCAGAACGAGATCCTCGCCCGGCTGCACGAGGTGGTGGTCGACGACGCGCCCTGGATCTTCGTGGTGCACGACCAGAACCCGCGCGCGCTCTCCCCGAAGGTGAAGGGATTCGTCCAGCCGCAGAGCTGGTTCGTGGATCTGACCTCGGTGACCGTGCGGTAACGCCGCCTCGTGTGGGTCTACGTCGGCCGGCGTCTCCTGCTCGCGATCCCGACGCTGCTCGGGGCCAGCATCATCGTGTTCGCGATGGTGCACCTGGCCCCGGGCGACCCGATCGCGGCGGTGATGCCGGCCGAGTCGAGCCAGGCCGAGATCGAGGCCACCAAGCGCGCGTACGGCTTCGACCGGCCCCTCCCGGTGCAGTACCTCGTCTGGCTCGGGCGGGTGGCCCAGGGTGACCTCGGCAAGTCGATCGCCACCCGCCGTCCGGTGGTCCTCGACGTGCGCGACGCCTTCGCCAACAGCCTGGTGCTGGCGCTCTCGTCCTCGCTGGTGGCGTTCGGGCTCGGCGGGGTGCTCGGGCTCCTCGCCGCCTTCCGGCAGGGGCGGGCGGTCGACAAGCTGGCGAGCGCCATCGCGGTGGTCGGGGTCTCGGTGCCGCACTACTGGGCCGGGATCATCCTGATCATCGTCTTCTCGGTGCAGCTCAACTGGCTGCCCGCCATGGGGGCCGCGAACGAGCCCGGCGTCGCGGAGTACCTGCGGCACATCGCCCTGCCCACGGTGGCGCTGGCCCTCATCCCGCTCGGGGTCATCACCCGCGTGGTGCGGTCGGCCGCCCTCGACATCCTGAACCAGGAGTTCGTGCTGGCCCTGCGGGCCAAGGGCCTGGCCGCCCGGCGGGTCTTCACGCACGTGGTGAAGAACGCCGCCCCCCAGATCCTCACCGTGCTCGGGCTGCAGTTCGGCTTCCAGCTCGGCGGCTCGGTGCTGGTGGAGGCGGTCTTCTCGTGGCCCGGCACCGGCTACCTCCTGAACCTGGCGATCTTCCAGCGCGACATCCCGGTGCTGCAGGGCGTGATCCTGGTCCTCGCCACGTTCTTCGTGCTGCTGAATCTCGCCGTCGATCTGGCCCAGACGCTGATCGATCCGCGGATCGCGCGCCACTGATGGCGATCTCCGCCGCGCTGGGCGAGGCCCCGGTGGTCGTCGCGGCGCCGATGTCCTACTGGCGGACGGTGCGGTGGCGGCTCGCGCACGACCGGGCTACCCTCCTGGCCGGGGGCGTGCTGGCGCTCATCGTGCTCTCCGCGCTGCTGGCGCCGTGGCTCGCCCCGTACGACCCGAGCGCGGGATCGATTCGCCTGCGGCTGGCGCCGGTGGGCGCGCCCGGCCACGTGCTCGGGACCGACGAGCAGGGCCGCGACATGCTGAGCCGCCTGCTGTGGGGCGGGCGCATGACCCTGGTGGCCGGGCTCACCCCGGTGCTGGTGGCCTTCGTGCTCGGGGCCGGGCTGGGGGTGGCGGCCGGCTACGTGGGCGGGATCACCAACACCCTGATCATGCGCACGATGGACATCTTCTACGCGTTCCCCGCGGTGTTGCTCGCGATCGCGATCTCGGGCGCCCTCGGGCCCGGCCTCGCCAACACCCTCATCTCGCTGTCGATCGTCTTCGTGCCGCGGGTGGTTCGGGTCGCGGAGTCCGCCACCGTGCAGGTGAAGAGCCTCGAGTACATCGCGGCGGCACGGGCCAGCGGAGCGGGCGTGCGGGCCATCGTGCGGCACCACCTCCTGGCCAACGTGCTGGGACCCATCCTCGTGTTCTCGAGCACCCAGGTGTCGCTCTCGATCATCCTCGCCGCGGGCCTGTCGTTCCTCGGCCTGGGCGTGACGCCTCCCGCCGCGGAGTGGGGGCTGATGCTGAACACGCTCCGCCAGTCGATCTACGTGAACGCGGTGGTGCCCGCGCTGCCCGGCCTCGCCATCTTCGTCACGTCGATGGCGTTCAACCTGCTGTCCGACGGCCTGCGCGACGCCATGGAGATCCGCGGCTGAGCGCGCCCCTGCTGGAGGTGCTCGGTCTCCGCAAGCACTTTCCCCTGCGCGGGGGCGTCCTGCAGCGCACGCAGGCCTGGGTGCGGGCGGTGGACGGCGTCTCGTTCGAGGTGGCGCCCGGCGAGACCCTCGGCGTCGTGGGGGAGTCCGGCTGCGGCAAGTCGACGCTGGCGCGGCTGCTCTTGAGATTGATCGAGCCCGACGCGGGCCGGGTGATGTTCGACGGCGAGGACGTGCGGGCGGCCTCCGCCTCGCGCATGAAGCGGCTCCGCCGCGACATGCAGCTCGTCTTCCAGGACCCCTACGCATCGCTGAACCCACGGCTGACCATCGAGGACACGGTCGCGTTCAGCCTGCTCGTGCACGGCACGCCGCGGGCGGAGGCGCGGGAGCGGGCGCGCGCGCTCCTGGGCCGCGTCGGCCTCGATCCGCGCCTCTACGGCCGGCGCTACGCCCACGAGCTGAGCGGCGGCCAGCGCCAGCGGGTGAACATCGCGCGCGCCCTCGTGCTCGATCCACGGCTGCTGGTGCTGGACGAGCCGGTGTCCGCGCTCGACAAGTCGGTGCAGGCGCAGGTGCTGAACCTGCTGCAGGATCTCAAGGCCGAGCGCGCGCTCACGTACGTGTTCATCTCGCACGACCTGAACGTCATCGAGTACGTGAGCGACCGGGTGCTCGTCATGTACCTCGGGGAGGTGGTGGAGACCGGGACCGCGGAGGCGCTCGCGCAGGCCCCGAAGCACCCCTACACCCAGGCGCTGTTCGCCTCCTCGCCCAGCATGGATCCCGACCATCGGATGGACCGGCTGCCGATCGCGGGCGATCCGCCGAATTCGATCGACCCGCCGTCCGGCTGTCGGTTCCGGACCCGCTGCCCGTTCGCGATGCCGCGCTGCGCGGAGAAGCCTCCGCGGCTGGTCCCGGTGAGCGTCACCCACGAGGTGGCGTGCTATCTCTACGAGGCGGAGCCGGCCGCGCTCGCCTGAGTCTGGTCGAAGCTACACGGTAAGAGTTCCGCGGAGCCGGCCTCCGCCGCACGCTCGGGCGGTGAGTCCGGGACATCGAGGAGCGGATCGCCGGTGGCACACCCGATGCAGCCTCATTCCTCCCAAAGGAGGCGCTCATGACTACCGCCCTGAGCTACAAGCCGCGAAACTTTCCCCTGTCGGGTCTCACCGGCATCTCGGACAAGACCCTGGAGATGCATTTCGGCCTCTACGAAGGATACGTCAACGAGACGAACCTGCTCACCGAGCGCCTCGCCGAGCTCGACCGGGATGGCAAGGCGGCCAAGAATTCGGCATATGCCGAGATGAAACGGCACCTGAGCTACGAGTACGGCGGCATGATCCTGCACGAGTACTACTTCGACAATCTCGCCCCGAAGGGCAAGGGCAAGCCCTCCTCCGAGCTGACCCTGGCGCTCGAGCAGAGCTTCGGCGGCTTCGGGGCGTGGCGGGCCGACTTCGTCGCGACCGGGGGCATGCGCGGGGTGGGCTGGGCGGCGGTTTTCCGGGATCCGGCCACCGGTCGCCTGTCGAACCAGTGGATCACGCTTCACGAGCAGGGGGTCCCCGCGGGCTTCGCGCCGATCCTCGTGATGGACGCGTGGGAGCACGCCTTCCTGCTCGACTACAAGCCGGCGGAGCGGGGCAAGTACATCGAGGCCTTCTTCGCGAACGTCAACTGGCAGGAGGTGGGAGAGCGCCTGACGCGGGCGGGCCGGACGGCCAAGTGAAGATCCGGGTCGAGGCGAAGGATCACGAGATCGTGAACATCGAGCTCTCCGGGGAGTGGCGAGCCGAGCCGGTCGACCTGCACTGTCTGGTCGGGCCGACGGTGGTGCACTACTTCACCCCGGAGGGCTTCTACGATCGCGCGGAGCCGCGGCCCCCGTCGCCCACCACGACGGAGGCCGCGGGCGGGATCGACGTGGGGCCGACGGAGGGAACCGCGTGCGTTCCCTAGCCGCTACGCGCTGAAACCCGAGGTCCCCACCCAGCCGGTCTCGGACACGTCGACCGTGACGCCGTCGGGGCCGCTGTACTTCACCTCGACGTTGCCGTAGCGGTGGTCGTGGCCGGGGCCCACGCCGAGGGCCTCGTTGATGTCGTGGCGCGGCTCGGAGCCGACCGCGGCGAGCTTCTCGGCGATCGCCTCCAGGCTCTCGACCTGGAAGCCGATGTGGTGGATGCCGCTCCACTCCTTGCCCCGCTCGACCCCGGCCACCGCGTCGTTCTTGAAGTTGAGGATCGCCAGGTTGAGGTCGCCGTCGCTCAGGTAGTAGCCCCGGGCGTTGGGACTATCGATGCGGGCGATCTCCTTCATCCCGAACACGTTGACGTAGAACGCGGCGGTCTTGTCCACGTCCTGGGTCGACAGCGCGATGTGCTTGATCTTGGCCATGGGATCCTCCTCGGGTGGCTCGTGTGGCGGATGATATCACGGCGCGGTACTGTACCCCCCGAGGAGGTATCCCATGTCCAACCAGGGCTTTTCTCACATCGGCCTCTCCACCCTCGACCTCGACCGGACCCGGGACTTCTACGAGAACGTCCTGGGCTTCAAGGCGGTGCGCTGCGACGTCCTCCGGGTGAAGGAGGGCGGGCAGATCCGCCACATCTTCTTCGACACCGGCCGCGGCCAGCTCATCGCCTTCATGGAGGCGCGCGGGGTGCCGGGGGTGCCGGTCGCCTACGACGCGGGAATCAACCGCGGGCTCGGGGTGCCGAGCGTGTTCTACCACTTCGCGTTCGAGGCCGGCTCCGAGGCCGCGCTCCAGCACAAGCGTGACGAGCTGCTCGCCAAGGGTATCGAGGTCACCGAGATCGTCGACCACGACTGGGCCAAGTCCATCTACTTCAAGGACCCGAACGGGCTGCAGCTCGAGTTCTGCAGCTTCACCCGCAGCCTGAACGCGGACGACGCCCGGCTGCAGGACCGGGCCGAGATCTCGGTCCGGCGGCTCGGCCTCCAGGATCCCGACGCGCTCCGCCGAGGGGTGCCGGCCGACGGGGTGATGGCCGAGACGGCGGACCGTCCCTAGCCGCCCGCCATTGCGCCCACCACCAGGAGCGGCTCCGCCCCCGACACGACCGCCTCGGGCAGGAGGGTATCCGGGGGCTCGTGGGAGAGGTCCTGCTCGCACGCGAAGAAGCGGAGGAAGGCCCGGCGCTGCCGCGTGACCTGGTCGCGGATCGTCCCGCGCAGCATCGGATAGGCCGCCTCGAGCGCGTCGAGGACGGCGCCCACCGTGACCGGCCCCGCGACGTCGATCTTCACCTCGCCGTGAAGCCGCGCGAGCGTCCGGAGATGCGCGGGAAGGATCACCCGGATCACGGGTGGCTCACGGCAGGGTCTGGACCTCGACCGATACCACCGACGGCAGGTCCCGGACGATGGGCGCCCAGCGGTCGCCCGCGTCGGCGGAGGCGTAGACCTGCCCGCCGGTGGTGCCGACGTACACCCCGCACGGATCCAGCGAGTCGACCGCCATCGCGTCCCGCAGCACGTTGACGTAGCAGTGGCGCTGCGGGAGGCCGTTGGTGAGTGCCTCCCACTCGTTCCCGCCGGTCCGGCTGCGGTAGACGCGTAGCTTGCCGTCGGGCGGGTAGTGCTCCGAGTCGCTCTTGATGGGCACCACGTAGACGGTCTCCGGCTCGTGGGCGTGCACGTCGATCGGGAAGCCGAAGTCGCTCGGCAGGCCGCCGCTCACCTCCCGCCACGAGTCGCCCGCGTCGTCGCTGCGCATCACGTCCCAGTGCTTCTGCATGAACAGCACGCCCGGCCGCGAGCGGTGCATCGCGATGCGATGGACGCAGTGCCCCACCTCGGCGTATGGATCCGGAATCCCCTCCGACCGGAGACCGCGATTGATCGGCCGCCACGTCACGCCGTCGTCGTCGCTCCGGAACGCGCCCGCGGCGGAGATCGCGACGAAGATCCGGCCGGGGCGGCTCGGGTCCAGGAGGATCGTGTGCAGGCACATCCCGCCCGCGCCCGGCTGCCAGGACGGCGCGGAGGCGTGGGTGCGCAGTCCCGACAGCTCATGCCAGCTCTGGCCGCCGTCGGTGGTGCGGAACAGGGCCGCGTCCTCGACCCCGGCGTAGACCGTGTCCGGGTCGGTCAGCGAGGGCTCCAGATGCCAGACCCGCGCGAACTCCCAGGGGTGGGGCGTCCCGTCGTACCACTGATGAGTGCCGGTGGCCCCGTCGTAGGAGAACTTATTTCCCACCGTCTCCCACGTCCGGCCGCCGTCGCTCGAGCGCTGGATCACCTGGCCGAACCAGCCACTGGACTGCGAAGCGTAGAGGCGGTCCGGGTCCGCGGGGGATCCCTTGAGGTGATAGATCTCCCAGCCCCCGAAGTGGGGGCCGCTTACGTCCCACTGCTCGCGCTTGGCGTCCGCCGTCAGGACGAACGCGCCCTTGCGCGTACCGACCAGTACCCGTACCCTGCTCATTCGTCGCTCCTTTACCGGGGCCCGCATCGCGCCATGCGTGACCCCCCGCGTGGATTCATTTCTACTATATGGTCGTACCGGGCGGCTCGCCATCGACAAGCCGGCCGAAGAATCAGCCGGGCGGTCCGTGTCGATCCCAGGACTCCCCGGACGACTACCCCCGAAACCAAACTGTGCCCAGCATGAGGAGGAGATGGACCGTGCCCTATGCCCTCTGGATCATTCAGACGCTGCTCGGACTCCTGTTCATCTTCTCCGGCGGCATGAAGTTTGTCATGTCGGTCGCGGAGATGACAAAGGACATGCCATCGATGCCGGGCTGGTTCCTGCACTTCATCGGGGTGATGGAGATCCTCGGGGGGCTCGGCCTGATCCTGCCGAGCCTCCTGCGCATCCGGCCCGGGCTGACCCCGCTCGCCGCGGCGGGCCTCGTGATCATCATGATCGGGGCGACGGTGATCACGCTCACCACGATGGGGATCGGCGCCGCGATGCTCCCGCTGATCGTCGGGATCCTCTGCGCGTTCGTCGCCTACGGTCGATGGCGGCTGGCGCCGCTGTCGCCCCGCAGTTGACGCCAGGACTCGCCCCTTGTCGATCCGGATCGGGGGCGGGCGACTACCTGGCGAGGAGGACGCCATGGGATCGAAGAGTGAAGCGCTCGCGAAGCAATTCGAGGCGAAGGCCCTGACCACGCTGGAGGGCCTCGGCGCGGAGGACTGGAAGAAGACGACCGCGGCCGAGAAATGGTCGGTCGGTGTGACCGCGCATCACCTGGCCACCGCCCTGGGGCCAATCTCCGGGATGATCCGGGCCGTCGCGGCCGGGCAGTCGCCGCCCGGCTTCGACCTGGCGAAGCTCGACGAGATGAACGCGCAGCACGCGAGGGATCACGCGGATTGCACGAAGGCGGAGACAACCGAGCTGCACCGCAAAGGCGTGGCGATGGCCGCGGAGACGATCCGCGGACTGAGCGACGAGCAGCTCGAGCACTTCGGCAGCATCCGGCGGACGGTCGGGCTTCCGGACGGAGGGAAGGGGCGATGAGGAGCGGCGGATTTTCGAAGGCGCGGCTCGGACGCATGCGCGACGTGATGGCCGGCCACGTGGAGGGTGGCGCCATGCCCGGGTTGGTCACGCTGGTGAGCCGGCGGGACGAGGTGCACGTCGAGACGCTCGGCCGCATCGCGGCCGACGGTGGCGGGCCGATGGAGCGCGACACGATCTTCCGTATCGCCTCCATGACCAAGCCGGTCGCGGCCGCCGCGGCCATGATCCTGGTGGAAGAATGCCGGCTGCGGCTCGACGAGCCGGTGGATCCGCTGCTGCCGGAGCTGGCCGACCGTCGGGTGCTCCGCCGGCTCGAGGGGCCGGTCGACGACACGGTGCCCGCGAGCCGGCCGATCACGCTGCGCGACCTGCTGACCTTCCGGCTGGGCTTCGGCATCATCATGGCGCCGCCGGACACGTATCCGATCCAGAAGGCGATGCGCGAGAAGGGGCTCCGGATGGGTCCGCCCCGGCCGCAGACGGAGCCCGCCCCCGACGCGTGGATCCGCCGCTTCGGCACCTTGCCCCTGATGCATCAGCCGGGCGAGCGGTGGATGTACGACACCGGCTCCGACGTGCTGGGCGTGCTGATCGCGCGGGCCTCGGGGCTGCCGTTCGAGACGTTCCTGCGCGAGCGCCTCTTCGAGCCGCTCGGGATGAAGGACACCGGGTTCAGCGTGCCCGCCGGCAAGCTCGCCCGCTTCGCGACCAGCTACTGGACCAGCCCCGAGAGCGGGGCGATGGAGGTTTACGACCGGGCCGAGGGCGGGGAGTGGAGCCGCCCGCTCGCGTTTCCGTCCGCCGCCGGCGGGCTGGTGTCGACCGTCGACGACTACCTGGCCTTTGGCCGGATGCTGCTCCACCGCGGCCGCCACGGCGGGGAGCGCATCCTGTCGCGCCTGTCGGTCGAGGACATGACCACCGATCAGCTGACGGCCGAGCAGAAGGCGCTCTCCGGCTTCGTGCCCGGCTTCTGGGACAGCCGCGGATGGGGCTTCGGGGTGTCCGTGATCACTCGACGCGACGGCGTGGCCGCGGTCCCCGGGCGATTCGGATGGGACGGGGGCCTCGGCACCTCGTGGTCGTCGGATCCCACCGAAGAGCTGGTCGGGATCCTGATGACCCAGCGCATGTGGACCTCCCCCCGGGGTCCCGACGTCTATCACGACTTCTGGACCCAGGCCTACCAGGCCATCGACGACTGAAACCACCCGGAACCCACGAGGAGATATTCCGATGCGATTCATGATGCTGGTGAAGGCGAGCAAGGATTCGGAGGCGGGGGTGATGCCCAACAAGGAGCTCCTCGCCGGGATGGGGGAGTTGACCGAGGCGATGGCGAAGGCCGGGGTGCTGCTGGCCGCCGAGGGGCTCCACGCGAGCTCCAAGGGCGCGCGCGTCACGTACACGGGCCGCAAGCGCCTCGTGACCGACGGGCCATTCGCGGAGACGAAGGAGCTGCTGGCCGGCTTCTGGATAATCGAGGTGAAGTCGAGGGCGGAGGCGCTCGAGTGGGCCTCCCGGGTTCCCTTCACGGACGGCGAGGTCGTCGAGGTCCGCCAGGTCTTCGAGACCTCCGACTTCCCGGCGGACGTGCTGCCGCCCGAGGACGCCGCGCGCGAGGACGCGCTCCGCGCGGAGCTGCAGAAGAAGACGAAGCGGTAGTCAGCGGTGGAGGTGGAAGGGCACGTCGACCACCACGACGCCCCGGCGAAACAGGAGGGCCCCCTTCACCAGGAGCGCGGTCTGGTTGTGCAGCAGGTGCTGCCACCACCGCCGGGGCACGAACTCCGGGATGACGATGGTCACCACCGAGTTCGCGTCGCGCTCCCGGATCCGTCCGATGTAGTCGAGGAGCGGGCGGAGCATCGAGCGATACGGTGAGGCGAGCACCACCAGCGGCACTCCGCAGCCGCCCTTCGACCAGCGCTCCTCGAGCCGGGCGGTCGCGCTCGGGTCGAGCTCCACGTAGACCGCCTTGGGGCTCGGAGAGAGCGACTGGGCGTAGCGCAGGGCCTTGACCACGCCCATGTGGAGATCGCCGACCAGGACCAGCACCGTGTTGTTCACCGGCGGCTCCTCGACGAGATGCTCGAGGGAGAGCTCGTGGGCCACCGTGTCGTAGTGCCGGTGGATCGCGCGGAACCCCAGGACCAGGAGGGGAATCAGGAGGACCACGATCCACGCGCCGTGGGTGAACTTGGTCACCGCGATGACCACCGTCACCGCGCCGGTCACGAGCGCGCCGACCCCGTTCACGGCGAGGCGCCACCGCCAGCCGCCGCCGCCGTCGGTGAGCCAGTGCCGCACCATGCCCGCCTGGGAGAGCGTGAACGAGATGAAGACCCCCACCGCGTAGAGCGGGATCAGGGCGTGGGTGTCGCCTCCGAAGACCACGATGAGCGCGGCGGCCAGGCCGGCCAGGATCAGGATGCCGTTGGAGAAGACCAGCCGGTCTCCCAGGGTCCGGAACTGCCGGGGCGCATAGCGATCGCGGGCGAGCAGCGAGTTCAGGCGCGGGAAGTCGGCGAATGACGTGTTGGCGGCCAGCACCAGGATGAGGGTGGTCGAGCCCTGGACCAGGTAGTAGGGGAACCCGTCGCCGAAGAGTCGCCGGGCCACCTGGGAGACGACGGTCTCGTCGGCCATCGGCGTGATTCCGAGCGCGGACGCCAGCACCGAGACGCCGATGAACAGCGTGCCCAGGACGGCGGCCATCCAGCCCATGGTGATGGCCGCGTTGCGGGCCTCCGGGTGCTTGAAGGCGGGGACGCCGTTCGAGATCGCCTCCACGCCGGTGAGCGCGGTGCAGCCGGACGCGAAGGCGCGCAGCACCAGGAACCAGGTCAAGGGCTGGGTGGCCGCGACCGTCTCGTGGGCCGCGGCGGCCGCGGGCAGGGTGCCGGTGAGCCACCGGAAGAGGCCGGTGCCCACGAGCACGCTGAAGGTGACGATGAAGAGATAGGTCGGGACCGCGAAGACGCGGCCGGACTCGCGGACCCCGCGCAGGTTGGCGTAGGCGATGGCCGCGGTGAACACGACGCCCAGCAGCACGCGGTGGGTCAGGAGCCACGGCACCGCGGAGGTGAGCGCGGCCACTCCCGCCGCCACCGACACCGACACGGTCAGGACGTAGTCGATCAGCAGCGCGCCCGCCGCCACCAGACCCGCGGTCGGTCCGAGGTTGGCGCGGGCCACGATGTAGGAGCCGCCGCCGCTCGGGTAGGCGTGGATGGTCTGCTGGTACGACACGCTCACCACCACCAGGAGCGCCGCGATCGCGAGCGCGATCGGCACCGTGAGGTGGATCGCCGCGGTGCCGGCGAGGACCAGGATCAGGAGGATCTCTTCCGTCGCGTACGCGACCGACGACATCGCGTCGGAGGAGAACACCGCGAGAGCGACGGTCTTGGAGAGTCGCTCGTGCCGCGCCTGGGCGAGGGGCATGGGAGCGCCCACGATCAGGCGCTTCAGAATGCTCATTTCCATGCTTGCCTAAGGCTGCTCCCATCGCGCATTCTACGCAACGTGCTCGCGAAAGGAGCGGACCTGCCGCGCCCGCGAGCCCTCGAGGCGACCACCTCGCCGCGCTTCAACGAGCTCAAGCGCGAGGTGCTCGGCCTGATCCGCGAGGAGAGCCGCCGCGCGGCCCGCGAGCCGGCGCGGTAGCGCGCCCGTCCACCGAGACGCGCCCGTCCACCCAGAAAGGAGCGATCAGCCATGGCCCTTCGCCACGTCGTCTCCACCCTCACCCTGGAGCAGGCCACCACCATCGCCACCCACGCCATCGCGGCCGGCCGGCGCGAGAAGATGCTCCCGCTGGCGGTCGTGGTCGTGGACGGAGGGGGGCAGATCGTGACGCTTCAGCGTGACGACGGGTGCGGCACGCTCCGCGTCCGGATCGCCCAGGGCAAGGCCCGCGGGGCGCTCGGGATGGGCATCCCGTCGCGCACGATCCGGGACCGGCTGCAGAATCGCCCCGCGTTCCAGAGCGCGGTGGCCACCGCCTCGCAGGGGCAGTTCATTCCCGTCCCCGGCGGCGTCCTCATCCTGGACCGCGACGGCCGGGCCATCGGGGCGGTCGGCATCAGCGGCGACACGTCCGACCGCGACGAGTTCTGCGCCATCGAGGGCGTCAAGGCGGCCGGCCTCGGGTGCGATCCGCCGGAGGCCGCCCCCGATTGGCGGGAGTCCGGACTCTAGCGCAAATAGTTGGCTCCGAAAAATTCGACGCCCCCTAAAGTAGGGGAATGGAGCGTCCACTCAGGGTTGGCTTCATCGGATGTGGCGAGGTCGGGGCCGAAAAGCATCTGCCCGCGGTCCGCGAGGTGCGGGAGCTCGAGGTCGTGGCGGTGGCCGACGCCGATCCCGAGCGGCTCCGGTCGGTCGAGGCCCGGTACGGGATCCGCCGCGTGCATCGAGACGCCGCCTCGCTCCTCGCCGACCGCGAGATCGACGTCGTCGCGGTGTGCCTGCCGCCCCGGCTGCAGGTCGCGGCGGCGCTCGCCGCGCTCGAGGCGGACAAGCACGTGTGGATCGAGGCGCCGGTCGGCCTCTCCCTCCCCGACTGCGATCGGCTGATCGCGAGGGCCCGCGCCTCCGGGCGGCAGGTGACGGTCGGGTTCCACATGCGCTGGCACCGTCTCGTCCGCCAGGCCAAAGAGATCGTCGACCGCGGGGATCTGGGGACGATCCAGACCATCCGCGCGACCTGGAACAGCCCCCGCGCCGACGATACGCTGCCGGAGTGGCGGCGCCATCGCGCGCTCGGCGGCGGAGCCCTCGTCGAGGTCGCGAGCGACCACTTCGACCTGTGGCGCCACCTGCTCGGCGCCGAGATCGCGGAGCTCTTCGCGACGACCGTCGACGGCCGGTGGGAGGACGAGGCGGCGGTCGTCTCCGGGCACATGAGCAACGGCGTGCTGGTGTCGGCGGTGTTCTCCGAGCGCGCGAACCACGACCTGGAGTTCGAGATCTGCGGCAAGGCCGGGCGCCTGCGGGTCTCGCTGATCCGCTTCGAGGGCCTCGAGTACTATCCGACCGAGACGATGCCCAGCAGCCTGCCGGCCCGGCTCGGACGCGTGGGCCACTTCTTGAAGGAGCTGCCCCGCGCCCTGCCGCGCATGCACCGGGCCGGGGACTATCGGGTCTCGTACTGCGACCAGTGGCGGCAGTTCGCGCAGAGCATCCGGACCGGAACGCCCATGGAGTCGACTCTTCACGATGGGCGGCAGGCGCTGGCCGCGGTGCTGGCGGCCGCTCGGTCCGCCGTCGTGAGGCGGCCGGTCGGGATGCGGGAGGCGCCGGCCACCATGACGATACCGGCCGGAAAGGGCCCGGCCCAGGCCGCGAGCTGAGGCGCGGCGGATCCGCGCTCAGCGGGCCCGGCCGCGCCCCCGCGCCGCGATTCGCTCGACGACGTCGTGCGCGGAGCGCACCGCGCCCTCCTGCCAGCTGTTCATGTAGCTCATGTGCTCTCCCGCGAAGTGCACCGGGCCGTGGCCATTCATCAGCGCGGGATAGGCGGCGCGCCAGGCCGCGTCGCCCCAGTCCACCCACCCGCCGCCCGTGAAAGGGATCTTCGACCAGGCGATGGACACGCCCTTGTCCACCAGGCCCGGGTAGCCCGGGTGCAGCCGCTCGCCGTCGGCGATGGCGGCCGCGAGTCGCTGCGCGGGGCTCATGGCCGCGAACCGCCTGCCGATCGACGTGGTCCAGATGTAGGCGCCGAGCAGGATCCCCTTGTCACCGTTGAGCCCGGCCGAGGGATACCAGATCTGGGTGATATCGCGGCTGGTCCAGCTGATGCCCCCGTAGATCTGCTGGTCGGTTTCCCACCAGCGTCGATTGGCCTGGAACGCCACCTTGACCGCCGGGATGTAGGCGAGGGCGCCCGCGTCGATGGCCCGCTTCAGGGGGCTCGGGAAGTCGGACTCGATGCTCCTGAGCACCGGCAGGGGAATGGTGCAGATGACGAAGTCCGCGTCGAGGGCGTGACCCGAGCCCAGCTTCCGATCCCGCCAGGACACCCGGGCGCGCTCGCCGACGCGACGGATCCCGACCACTTCCGCCTGGTACCGGATCGTCGTGCCCAGAGCCCGCGCGAAGGCGCGGGCGATCGCGTCCATCCCGCCGACCGGCTGCAGCATGGTGCCCGCCTGATCCCACGTCTCAGCGGAGGCCATCGCCGACGGCCATGAGCCGGCCCGGGCGATCTCCGCGAGCGGGAGCGCCGGATGACGACGGCCGGGCTGCGCCGGAGTCAGGCCCGGGGGCTCCGCGAAACCGGCCCGGACGGAACCGGCGTAGCGCAGGTCGTCCCCGAGGGCTCCGAAGCTCTGCAGCAGGGTCCGGAGCTCACGATCGGGCCGGGACTGGCGCGCCCCGGGCGTGAGCCCGCCGGCCGCCAGCGCCGCGATCCCGCCCCGCGTATCGGCGAGGACGCGGCGTGCGACCTGGGGCTCTCCGCCGAACGCGGCGTCGTCCTGGAGCAGGGCCGCCCGATTGTCGTTGACGAGCACCTCCAGCGGCACGCGGAGCTCGCGGCAGTAGGAGAGCAGCGCCTGATGGTGCTGCGAGATGCGCGCCGGGCCCGCGTTCAAGTAGAGGTCGGGCTGCCGATCCCACTCCACCCGCTGGCTCGAATCCGTCTCCGCGATCGTGTCCCCCGAGCGGATCGTCCAGATGCGGCCTCCCGGCCGGTCACGCGCTTCGAGGACGGTGCACTCGTAGCCGGCTCTCTGGAGCTCGTAGGCGGCCGACATCCCGGCGATGCCGGCCCCGAGCACGGCGATCCGGATGCCTCGACCGGAATCCTTCGGCAGGCGAGTCGGCCCGCGGTAGGGGATCGGGGGAGCGACGATCCCCATCGCGCCCAGGGTGCTGTACAGCGCGGCCGCGCCACCATTCCGGCCGACCAGGTTGAAGAACCGTCGGCGGTCGATTCCCGACATGCGTCAGTGGCCTCCGGAGACATTGTCTCGCAGTCCCCCACGATCCAGGGCACTCCTGCTCCACGCGCTCCCTGCCGCGAGCCCGCGCGGGCGTGCCATAATGCCGCCGCCGAGGACCGCCGCCCCCTTGAACGTGCCCGTGCCCCGACCGGATACCACGCGCCTGCAGCGCCTGGCGCATTCCTACCGCGCCGCCGCCGCCCTCATGGCCGCGGTCGAGCTGGGCCTCTTCACTCGAGTCGCGCGCGGGGCCGACACCGAAGCCGCGGTCGCCCAGGCACTCGACCTCACGCCGACCAACGCGGAGCGGCTGGTCACCGCGTGCGTGGCCCTCGGCCTGCTCGTGCGCGAGGGCGATCGCCTGCACAACGCGCCCGACGTGGCCCGCTTCCTGGTCGAGGGCGAGCCGACCTACGCCGGGCCGTGGATGCTCTTCAGCAAGCCGGACTGGAACGAGTGGGGGCGCCTCGCCGGGCATCTCGGCCGTCGCGACGCGGTCGGGCTCGGCAAGTACGCCCACGGCTTCACGGTGGAGCAGGCGCGGAAGTACCACGAGGCGACCTACTCGATCGGCATGGGCGCGGCCCGCCGCTTCGCGCGCCAGGTCGACCTCGCCGGCCGTCGGCAGATCCTCGACCTGGGCGGCGGCTCGGGCTGCTACTGCATCGTGGCCGCGCAGCAGCACCCGGAGCTGCGCGCCATCGTCTTCGACCTGCCGCCGGTCGTGGAGGTGACGCGCGAGTTCATCGCCTCCCACGGACTCGCCGACCGCGTGACCGCCCAGGCCGGCGACTTCACCCGGGACCCGCTGCCGGCCGGCGCCGACGTCGTCATCATGGCGAGCAACCTGCCGCAGTACAGCCGCGAGATCGTTCAGACGGTGACTTCGCGGCGCTCACGCCGGGCGGGGAGATGCACCTGATCGGCGAGATGCTCGACGACGGGCGCGCCGGGCCTCGCGATCCCGCGCTCTGGGGCCTGGGCGAGGCCCTCTGGGGCAGCACCGGCGTCGCCCACTCGGTGGCGGAGTGCCGGGCCTACTTCGAGCGCGCGGGCGCGCGCGACGCGGCCGTCCACGAGTTCGTGGCCGGCGTGCTCACGCGGGTGACCGGGCGCCGGCCCGGGTAGCGCGTGACGATCGGCGCGCGAGCGCGAGAGGAGGCGAGCCGGTGGCGTACGACGTGATCGTGATCGGCGTCGGGGGGATGGGCAGCGCGGTGGTCTACCACCTGGCCCGCCGGAAGAAGAAGGTCCTGGGGCTCGAGCGGTTCGACATTCCCCACCAGCTCGGCTCCTCCCACGGCGTCAACCGGATCATCCGGCTCGCCTACGCGGAGCATCCGAGCTACGTGCCGCTGCTGCGGCGGGCCTACGAGCTGTGGCGCGAGCTGGAGAACTCCACCGGCGAGCGGCTCCTCGTCGTCACCGGCGGGCTCGACGTGGGCCCCGAGGACGGCACGCTGGTCGCCGGCTCCGTGCGCTCCTGTCACGAGCACGGGATCCCCCACGAGCTGCTGAGCGCGGCCGCGGTCGGGCGCCGGTTTCCCGGCTACCGGCTGGCGCGCGGCATGCTCTCCGTGTACCAGGCCGACGCGGGATTCGTGATGGCGGAGCGGAGCGTGGTGGCGCACGCCAACGCCGCGCTCGCCCACGGCGCGGAGATCCACGGGCGCGAGCGGGTGCTCGACTGGAAGGTGGGCCGCGGGGGCGTCCGGGTGCGGACGGACCGGGGGAGCTACGAGGCGGAGCGGCTCGTCCTGACCGCGGGCGCCTGGAGCGGTGGTCTGGTGGGCGCGCTGGCGGGGGTGGCGAAGCCCGAGCGCCAGGTCATGCTGTGGACGCAGCCGCGCCGTCCGGAGCGCTTCCGGGTCGGGGCCTTCCCCGTGTTCAACATGGAGGCGCCCGAGGGACGATTCTACGGATTCCCCATCCACGGGATCCCCGGCTTCAAGATCGGCAAGTACCACCACCGCGAGCAGCTGGTCGATCCCGACTCGATGGACCGTGGCTGCGACGCGCGCGACGAGGCGGTGGTGCGCGAGGGGATCCGGCGCTATTTCCCGGACGCGGACGGGCCGACGCTCTCGATGGCGGCGTGCATGTTCACCAACACGCCGGACGAGCACTTCATCCTGGACGTCCACCCGGACGCGCCGGAGGTCTCGATCGCGGCCGGGTTCTCTGGCCACGGGTTCAAGTTCTGCAGCGTGGTCGGGGAGATCATGGCCGATCTGGCGACCGCGGGGCGGACGCGGTGGAACGTGGAGCTCTTCCGGCTGGCCCGCCCGGCGCTGCGGGCGCCCGCGCCCGGTCGACGCTAGCCCTCGACCGCGCCGGAGATCTCCACCGGCCGTCGCCGCAGCCCGGTGACGATCCGCCCGTGCCCGATCGCCAGGACCATCAGCGCCGCGATGAGGCAGACGAACCCGGCGCCGGTGAAGGCCACCTGGTAGGAGCCGAACCAGGTGCGCAGGAGGCCGGCGCCGAAGGCCGCGGTGGCGGCGCCCATCTGGTGCGCGACCGCGATCCACCCGTACATGATGCCCACCCGGTGCTTGCCGAACAGGGTCTCGGTCAGGCGGACGGTCGGCGGCACCGTCGCGACCCAGTCGAGCCCGTAGAACACCGCGAAGAGGGTGAGGCCGAAGTACTCCGACCCGTAGGCGTAGGGCAGCACCATGAGGGAGAGCCCGCGGAGGCCGTAGTAGCCGAAGAGGAGCCACCGGTTGTCCCATCGGTCAGAGAGCCAGCCGGAGACCGTGGTCCCGATGAGATCGAAGACGCCCATCGCGGCCAGCAGCCCCGCCGCGGTCACCGCGGGGATCCCGTGGTCCATCGAGGCCGGGATCAGGTGGGTGCCGATCAGCCCGTTGGTGCTGAGGCCGCAGATGAAGAAGCTGCCGGCCAGCAGCCAGAAATCCCGCGAGCGCGATCCCTCGACGAGCGCGGCGAGAGCGCCGGCGGGCCTCGGCGCCGGGCGGGCCAGGCTCGCCGCGTCCGGCGTCTCGCCGAAGGCGCGGAGCCCGAGATCGCGGGGCTGGTCGCGCATGAAGATGACGACGACGGGCACCAGGAGCAGGACCACCCCGGTCACCACGAGCGCCGCCGCGCGCCAGCCGGTATGCTGCACCACCGCGGCCAGGAGCGGGAGGAAGAGCAGCTGGCCGGTGGCGGTGCTCGCGGTGAGGACGCCGATGACGAGCCCGCGCCGGGCCACGAACCAGCGGTTCGCGATGGTGGCGGCCAGCACCATCGCCAGCGCGCCGGTCCCGACCCCCACCACCACCCCCCACAGGAGGACGAGCTGCCAGGGCGACCGCATCACGGTGGTGAGCGCCACGCCGATCGTCACCGCGCAGAGCGACAGGAGTGTCACCCGCCGCACCCCGAAGCGCTCCATCAGGGACGCCGCGAACGGCCCGCAGAGGCCGTAGAGCAGGAGGTTGACCGACACCGCGAACGAGATCGTGGCCCGGCTCCAGCCGAAGCTCTGCTCGAGGGGCACGATGAGCACGCCGGGCGTGGCCCGGATGGCCGCCGCGGTCAGGAGGATCAGGAAGGTCACCCCCGCGACGATCCAGGCGTAGTGCACCCGCCCGCCGACCAGCCGCTCCGCGAAGGTCATCGCCCCAGGATTATACATGTATATGCATTCTGCCCGGGATGCGGCGGCCCGTGAGAGACTGCCCGCGAGTGCATGCCCGCGAGAGAATGAAAGACCTGCGCGCCCTGCGATCAGACGCCGCGTCCCGGCCCCGTGGAGGACGCGCGGTCGGCGTGCTGTTCGCCTCCGCGCTGTGGCTGGCCGGGAGTGTGGCGCACGCGGCCCAGGTCTGCGCGCTGGGACGGATGGCCATCGTCGAGTCCCGCCGCGACGACTGTCACGCCCTCCGGGCCATCGTGCTCGACTCGAGGGGGACACCGGTGCCGGCCGGCTCGGTGTGTCTGACCAAGCGCGCGGCGCTCCACCAGCTGACCCGTCGGGGCGACTACATCGTGGCGCAGCTCTGGAACGCGATCGAGATCTATTCCTTCGCCGATCCCCGCGCGCCCCGGCTGGTCCGGTCGTTCACCCTGGACGAGACCCATCCGAGCTGGGGCGGCGGAGGCATCGTCCACGAGGGCGACCGCCTGCTCGTGCTCGGCACCACCGTGTCCGCCGAGCTGACGTTGGCGGGCCCGCCCTCGTCGTGGAGCGTCCGGAACCTCGAGCCCGCCGCCGAGCTGCGACGGCGGACCGAGGGTCTCTACGACCAGGCGGCGCGCGAGAAGGATCCGGCCGCGTTTCTCCCTCGCCCCGTCCCCCTCGAGGGCGGGGTTTTCGCGGTGCTCTGGCGCGAGACCCGCCCCAGCGCGGGCGTGCTCCGGCACCGGCAGTATCTCCGGGCGGTGGAGTCCGGCGCGACGATGCAGATCGACGTGCACGACGAGACCATCGATTGAATGCGAGGGGGGCCTTGACAACGGTTCTGTAGTTCCATATATTTCAAAGTATGAAAAGCATAGCGCGCGTGCCGGTCGCCCAGCTCGAGGCCGCCCCGGAGCACGTGGAGGCGTTCAAGGCCCTCGCCCACCTCACCCGGCTGCAGGTGTTCTTCTTCCTGGTGCGGGCGGGCAAGGAGATGTCGGTGGGGGAGATCCAGGAAGAGGTGGAGATCCCCGGCCCGACGCTGTCGCATCACCTCGACCAGCTGCGGCGCGCCGGACTGGTCGAGAGCCGGAAGGAAGAGCGGTACATCTATTACTCCGTGAAGCGGGACCAGGTGACGGCGCTGGTGCGCCTGCTCACCGCCTGCTGCTGACGAGGAGAATACCCATGAGCGCCCCCACCAATGCGAAGGTCCATCTGCACATGCACGTGTCCGACCTGGCCAAGAGCCGCGAGTTCTACGAGAAGTTCCTCGGCGCGGGCCCGGTCAAGGTCAAGCCCGGCTACGCGAAGTTCCTGCCCGACTGGGCGCCGGTCAACCTCGCCCTCTCCGGCGGCGGGTCCGCGAGCGAGGGCACCGTGAACCACGTCGGGGTCCAGGTGGACGCGGTGGACACCGTCATGGCCCACCTGGCGCGCGTCAAGGCGGCCGGGCTGCCGGTGCGCGAGGAGATGGGGGTCAACTGCTGCCACGCCAACCAGGACAAGTTCTGGGTCCGCGATCCGGACGGAGTGGAGTGGGAGGTCTATCACCTGAACTACGACCTCGAAGGGGACGAGGACGCGCCCAAGGCCGGGAGCGTGAGCTTCCCGATGGCCAAGGGCAACGCCTGCTGCGCGTCCTGAGCGCGGCCACCCGAAGGAGGAGAGCGATGGCGGACCAGGACCTCAAGGACATCGTACGGGACAAGTACGCGCGGGCCGCGCTCCGCGTGACCGCGGGCGAGGGCTCGTGCTGCGGCACCGCCTCCGCGCGGGGCGAGTGCGACCCCATCACCTCACGGATCTACGCCGAGGGGGAGACCGCCGAGCTCCCGGCCGAGGCCCGGGCCGCGTCGCTCGGCTGCGGCAACCCCACCGCGCTCGCCGAGCTCGCGCCCGGCGAGACGGTGCTCGATCTGGGCTCCGGAGGCGGCATCGACGTCCTCCTGTCCGCGAAGCGGGTGGGCCCGACCGGCCGGGCCTACGGGCTCGACATGACCGACGAGATGCTGGCCCTCGCCCGCGAGAACCAGCGCAAGGCGGGGGCCACCAACGTGGAGTTCCTCAAGGGCGAGATCGAGCAGATCCCGCTCCCGTCGAGCTCGGTGGACGTCATCATCTCCAACTGCGTGATCAATCTCTCGGCCGACAAGGACCGGGTGCTCGCGGAGGCGTTCCGCGTGCTCAAGCCCGGTGGGCGCCTGGCGGTATCGGACGTCGTCGTCCGCGGCGAGATCCCGGCCGCGATCCGCCGGAGCGTCGAGCTCTGGATCGGCTGCGTGGCCGGTGCGCTGGAGGAGCGGGAGTACCGCGACAAGCTCGCCCGGGCCGGCTTCGAGGCCATCGATCTCGAGCCGACGCGGATCTACCGGGTCGCCGACGCGAGGGAGTTCCTGGAGGGCGCCGGGCTCGACGTCGACGCGATCGCGCCGCAGGTCGACGACAAGTTCATGAGCGCGTTCGTGCGGGCCCGGAAGCCGGCGCGCTGACCCCCGCCCGTCTGGTCACCGCCGTCTGCGCGGCCCAGGTGTGCGCCCAGATCGGCGCGTACACCTGGCCCGCGCTGCTTCCGGGATTCATCGCGGAGTGGCACCTCACGAACCGGGAGGCGGGCTGGATCACCGGGATCTTCTACGCCGCGTACACGCTCGCGGTTCCCATCCTGGTGACCCTCACCGACCGCGTGGATGCCCGCAAGGTCTACCTCTCGGGCGTCGCGCTGACCATCGCGAGCCACGTCGGGTTCGCCGCCCTCGCCGACGGGTTCTGGAGCGCGGCGGTGGCGCGGGCGCTGGCCGGGGTGGGCTGGGCGGGGACCTACATGACCGGTCTCCAGCTGCTGGCGGACCGGGTCGAGCCCACGCTGATGTCCCGGGCGGTGGCCGGGCACGCGGCGAGCATCGGCATCGCGGGCGCGCTCTCGTTCGTGTTCGCGGGCGCGCTCGGCCAGTGGCTCGGCTGGCGCGGCGCGTTCACCGCGGCGGGGCTCGCCGCGCTCGCGGCCTGGCTCATCGTGTTTCTCTGGGCGCCGCCGCGGGAGCGCCGCGCGGTCGGCGCGCCGGCCGGCCGGCTCTTCGACTTCCGGCCGGTCCTCCGGAACAGGTCCGCGATGGCCTACGCGGTCGCCTATTGCGCCCACACCTGGGAGATGAACTCGCTGCGGGGCTGGGCGGTTGCGTTCCTGGCCTACGTGGTGGCGACGACCGAGGTGGGCAGCCCGTGGATCGCGCCGGCGGTGGTGGCGATGACCATGGGGCTCGTCGGGACCTGGGCCAGCGTGGTGGGCAACGAGGTGTCGATCCGCCTCGGCCGCCAGCGGCTGGTGCGCCTGGCCATGACCGCGGCCGTGGTCTTCGCGGCCGGCATCGGCTTCCTCGGCGTGCGCTCCTACCCGCTCGCCGCCACGCTCGTGCTCGTCTACGGCCTGCTGATCTGGCTCGACTCCTCTTCTCTCACCGCGGGCGCGGCGGGCAGCGCCGATCCCGCGCGCCGCGGCGCCACGCTGGCCCTGCACTCGATGGCCGGCTACGCGGGCGGGTTCGTGGGGCCGATCGCGATCGGCTGGATCCTCGACCTCGCGGGAGGGATGTCGGCGCTGGGGTGGGGGCTGGCCTTCCTGCACGTGGCGGTGATCGGACTCCTCGGGCAGATCGTGTTCATCGCCCTGGCTCCCCGCGACCTGGCCGGCGACCGGAGTCGGGCGCCCGGGCTCTGACGTAGCTCGGCGGTCATCGCCGGGCCGCTCGGCCCCGGCGCGAAGGGGCCGTGGCATAATCGCGTCGCGATGAAGCCCGCCCCCTTCCGCTACGCCCGGCCCGCCACCGTCGCGGAGGCGGTCGCCCTTCTCGCGTCGAGCCCAGGCGAGGCGAAGCTGCTCGCGGGCGGCCAGAGTCTCGTGCCGCTGCTGAACATGCGCCTGGTCCGCCCGGCCGTCCTCGTGGATCTGAACGGCGCGCGCGAGCTGGAGCGGATCGATCCCGCGCCGGACGGAGGCCTGCGGCTGGGCGCGCTGGTGCGTCACGCCGACCTCGCGGCGGCGCCGCTCGTGCGCGAGCGGGCGCCGCTCCTGGCCGAGGCGGCGCGCCACGTCGGCCATACCGCGATCCGCAATCGCGGCACGCTCGGCGGAAGCCTGGCGCACGCCGATCCGGCCGCGGAGCTGCCCGTCGCGCTGCTGGCGCTCGACGCCACGCTCGGGCTGCTGGGGCCCCGCGGGATGCGCCGGGTGGCCGCGGCCGAGTTCTTCCGCGGGCTCCTCGTCACCGCGCTCGCGGAGGACGAGCTGCTCGCCGAGGTCACCGTGCCCGCGACCCCGCGGGGCCCCGCCGCGGTCGCCAACGCGATCGAGGACGCGCTCGCGCACCTGGGGGTCGTGGTACGCTCGCTGCCGATCACGCCGGAGCAGGTCTGGCGCTGGCTGAGCGCGGCGAAGCCAGCCGGGTCGGGAGAGCCATGAAGGCACGGCGCCACTTTCTCGGCACCCTCGGCGTCCTGGCCCTGGCCGCGCCCGCCATCGCGGAGGCGCAGCCCGCGGGTCGTACCCCGCACGTCGCGGTGCTCAACCCGGGGAGCGCCATCGAAGCTCCCGCGGTGCAGCGCGAGCCGTTCGAGCGTGGTCTGCGGGAGCTGGGCTGGCTGCCCGGCGCGACGGTCGTGATCGAGTACGTGTACGGCGATGGGAGCGCCACCCAGCTCGCCACCGTGACCGCCAATCTCGTCCGGCGGGGCGTCGAGGTCATCGTGGCCCGTGGTCCGGTGGCCATCCGCGCGGCTCGCGAGGCGACGGCCACCGTCCCCATCGTCATGTCCGCCGCCGACGACCCCATCGCCGACGGCTTCGTCGGCACGCTCGCCCGACCGGGCGGCAATGTCACCGGCATCGCCAACATCGTCTCCGACCTGGACGGCAAGCGCCTCGATCTCCTGCAGGAGGCGATCCCCGGCCTCGCGCGCGTGGGGGTACTCACGAACCCGACGATGCGGCCCGGCCGGAATCGGGAGCTGATCGCCGGGCTGCACGCCGCCGCACGAGCGCGACGGCTCGAGCTGCAGATCTTCGAGGTCACTCACACCGCGGATATCCCGGGGGCGTTCGCGGCCATCGCCCGCGCCCGGGTGGGCGCGCTGCTGGTGCGTGCCGACACCCAGGTCCTCGAGCCCAATCGGTCCATGGTCGCCGCGATGGCGATCCGGCATCGGCTGCCCGCGATGTATCCGTGGCACTTCTACGCGGAGGTGGGTGGCCTGATGGCGTACGCGAGCAGCATTCCCGGGTTTCACCACCGCTCCGCCATGTACGTGGACCGCATCCTGAAGGGGGCGAAGCCCGCCGATCTGCCGGTGGAGCGTCCGACGACGTTCGAGCTGAAGATCAATCTGAGGACCGCCGAGCTGCTGGGTCTGACGCTCCCGCCGTCGCTGCTGGCCCGCGCCGACGAGGTCATTCAGTAGGCGGCCGCAGTTCCGGCGTGAGGGCCCAGGGTGATCGCGGTCTCGATGGTCGCCCCCGGCTCCAGGACTTGCCGGCCGGTGTCTTCGTGCCCGGCCTCGGCCAGGTTGAACGCGTCGGTCACGTGGCTGACCGGCTCCGCGCAGAAGAAGGGCCGGCCCGGCGGTGTGAAGACCACCAGGCAGTCCAGCGGTGGCCCGGCGGTCATGGCGAGGCTCGCGCCTCGCTCGGGCCACGCGATGACCGCGCGGCGACTCCAGCCCACGAAGCAGTTGTCGAGGGCCACCGCGTCCACCGCCACCCCGCGCGACGGGTCGGCGGGGGCCGTCGGCGAAGCCAGCGTAGCCGGCAGCATCTCGTCGTCGGTCAGCCAGACGGTGCGAACGTCCGCGGTGATCGTCGTTCGCGGCGTGCGCGGGAAGTACGGGTGCCAGCCGAGGCCGGCCGGCATCGGGGTGTCGCCCTCGTTGGTGAGGGCCAGGGTCACCGTGAGGCTCGAGGGCGTGAGGGTGAAGCGCTCGGTGGCGCGGTAGGGCCACGGCCAGGCGGAGGCGGCGTGGCGATACTCGAGACGCGCCTCGGCCGGCCCCACCGCGACCGGGCGCCAGGCCGATTGCCAGCCGTGGCCGTGAATGGCGTGGCGCTCCGGCGGCCGGTTCAGCGGCAGCGTGACGGCGCGGCCGCGAAACGCGAAGCGGCCCTCGCGGATGCGATTGGAATAGGGCACGAGCGGGAAGGCCGCGGTCCGGTAGGGAAAGGTGTCGCGCAGCGCCTCCGGTGGCGTCGGGCGCAGCCACTCCCACGTCGTGCCGTCGCGCTCGAGCCAGTAGCGGGTGACCGCGCCCCCGACCGCCGGCGCGACCGTGAGGCCCGCGCCGTCCACCCGCAGGGTGATCAGCTCCATCGCCGCGCTACCTCGTGGCATAGTCTAGGTCGCGCTTCGGGGAATCGCAACGAAGACGCGGGCAAGCGACTCACCCACGTGGAGCGCGGGAGGATGTTCATGGTCCGATATGCCTCGTACCCCAGCCTGGAAGATCGCGTCGTCTTCGTGACCGGCGGCGGCAGTGGCATCGGCGCCTCCGTCGTCGAGCACCTGTGCGCGCAGCGAGCCCGCGTCGCCTTCGTGGACATCCAGCGCGAGGCCTCCGACGCGCTCGTGGCCCGCATTGCGGCGGGCGGCCTCCCGGCTCCCGCGTTCATCCGGTGCGATCTGCGAGACATCGCGGCGCTGCGCGCGGCGATCGCCCAGGTCGAGGGGCGGCTCGGGGCGGTCCGGGTCCTCGTCAACAACGCCGCGCACGACGAGCGCCACGCGATCGAGGCGGTGACGCCCGAGTACTGGGACGACCGCTTCGCGGTGAACCTGCGCCACCAGTTCTTCGCCGCGCAGGCGGTCGTGCCCGGGATGGCGGCGGCGGGGGGCGGCTCCATCGTCAACTTCGGCTCGACGTCGTGGCTGGTCGGGCAGGGCGGCATGCCGGCCTACCTGAGCGCGAAGGCCGCCGTCGCCGGGCTCACCCGGGCCCTGGCCCGCGATCTCGGGCCCCGGAACATCCGGGTCAACAGCATCGTGCCGGGCTGGATCATGACCGAGCGGCAGATCACCCTCTGGCTCACGCCGGAGGGCGAGGAGGAGCTGATGCGCCGCCAGTGCCTCAAGCGCAAGCTGGTGCCGGCGGACATCGCGCGCGCCGTCCTCTTCCTGGCCGCCGACGACAGCGACGCCTGCACCAACCAGAGCTACGTGGTCGACGGCGGCTGGGTGTAGGGCGAGCGCGACCCGACCCCTCCCGGGGCGCCGTCGCCTCACCGCGCCCGCCGCTCTTCGGGTCTGCTAGCGCGGCTTCAACAGGAAGTGGACTCGGCGGTTTCGGGCGCGGCACGCTTCGGTGTTGTCGCGACAGATTGGACGGTCTGCCCCGAACCCGGCGATGGTGATGCGTCCTGCGTCCACGCCCATCTCCACGAGGGCGCTCATCACCGATCGGGCGCGCTGCTCGCTGACTCGCAGGTTTTGCTCCCACGCACCGCGATCGTCGGTGTGCCCTTCGATCAAGACCAGCCAGGCGGTGTTCGCCACGAGCCAGCCCGCGGCCGAGCTCAGAAGGGACCGATCAGCCTTGAGTACGTCCACCCCACCGGGAGCGAAGTGGAGGTCCTTGAGCGCGTCGCTCGGCGTGAACGGCGGGGGCGGTTTCGGCGGTTCGACCGCTGGGCGGGCCGCCGGCGGAGAAGTCGGCTCCGGAGGCCCCGGAGGCACCGGTGTCCGAGCACAACCGCTCGATACGAGGGCGAACACCCCGGCGACCAGGATGCCGACAACCGACCGACCACGTCGCTGCACGGACGCTTCTCCTTCCGCGGCGCGGAGGCCACGAGCGGCCATGATCTGGGCGTCCGGTAAACCTCACTCGGCAGTCTCTACCGGAGCGACCGGCAGCGCCGGGCAATCGCGTGAACCGCCTCTCCGACATGTCCTGGCTGAGTTATCCTCCCGCCATGGCCTTCGTGCCGGTGCTCAGGACGTGACCATGGACCCGGAGCGGGAGGATATCGCTCGCTGGCTCGATGAAGGCCGTGAGCTCCTCGGGATGTTGCACGAGCAGGTCGAGCACCTGGCCCAGGACAATGAGCGCCTTCGCGCCGAGCTCGGGCGGATCGACGAGCTTCAGGCGGTCATTGCGCGCGTCAATCAAGACAATGATCGACTGCGGGACGAGCGAGATGAGTTGCTGGCGGCCTTTCGCCGCGTGGCCGACGTGGTGGAACAGCTCCGGACCGCGCGCGGCTGGGGGGTGGGCGGATAGCGTCCGCGCGGCCCGCCGCGACCTAGCCGCTCGGGCGCGCCGCGCGGCCCGGCGTCAGCGTCGCGGTGGTCCGCATGACCCGCTCGTAGTAGTCGAGGTGGCGGAGGCCCGCGGCGGCCTCCCGATCGAGCAGGACCGTCACCTGCGGATGCAGCTGGAGCGCGGAGGCGGTGACCGACGCGGTCACCGGGCCCTCCACGGCTCTCGCGACGGCCTCGCGCTTCGCGGGGCCCGCGCCCAGCAGGAGAATCTCCCGCGCCTCCAGGATCGTGCCGATGCCCATGGTGATCGCGCACTCGGGCACCCGCTCGCCCTCCGCGAAGACGCGCCGGTTGTCCTCGATGGTGGCGAGGGTGAGGGTCTTGATCCGCGTCCGCGAGGCGAGGCTCGACGTCGGCTCGTTGAAGCCGACGTGGCCGTCCCGGCCGATGCCCAGCACCTGCAGGTCGATGCCTCCCGCGCGCGCGATCCGGCGCTCGTACTCCGCGCAGTACGCCTCGAGGTCGCCGGACGCCGTTCCGTCCGGGACGTGGATGCGCGCGGGCGGGATGTTCACGTGATCGAAGAGCGCCTCCCGCATGAAGCGGTGGAAGCTCCGGGGATGCGACGGGGCCACGCCGAGGTACTCGTCCAAGTTGAAGGTGGTCACCCCGGAGAGATCGAGCCCTTCCTCGCGGTGGAGGCGGACCAGCTCGCGATACATCCCGAGCGGCGTGCTCCCCGCCGCGAGCCCCAGGGTGATCGCCGGCTTTTCGCGCACGCGGTGGGCCACGATGCGCGCGGCCTCCCGGTCGAGGGCCGCGGTGTCCGCGACGAGGGCTACGAGCATGGCCCCGAGTGTCCCGGCGCGGCGGTCACCGGAGCGCGGCGGTCCCGCTCAGGGCCGGTGGAACGGCCGGTCGCCCTTCACGGTCACGCGGTGGCCGTGCCGGCGCTGCGGGAAGTAGTCCCACATCGCGTGGTGCTGGGCGCAGCGGTTGTCCCAGAACGCCACCGAGTTGACCCGCCACCGGAACCGGCACTGGAACTCCGGGGTCTCGACGTGCTGGTAGAGGAACGAGAGCACCGCCGCGCTCTCGCCGCGGGCGAGCTGGACGATCCGGGTGGTGAAGGTCCGGTTGACGAAGAGCGCCTTGCGCCCGGAGACCGGGTGGGTGCGCACGACCGGATGCTCGGCCTCCGGGAACTGCTTGCCCTCGTCCTTCACGCCGTAGCGCCCGCGGTAGACGTGCTCGCCCCGGTGGATGGCGGTCATGCCCTCGAGCAGCCGCTTCATCGGCTCGGAGAGCGCGTCGTAGGCCGCGTACATGCTGGCGAACAGGGTGTCGCCTCCGACCGGCGGCAGCTCGTGCATGTAGAGGATGCTGCCCATCGGGGGCTCGGGGTCGCACGAGACGTCGGAGTGCCAGTTCTCGCCCGCCACGTGCTTGGACGTCTCGTCGGCGTGCACCACCAGGATCTCGGGGTGCCCCTCCACCAGCCCCGGCGCGGCGGGATGCACCGCGAGCTCGCCGAAGAGGCGGCCGAAGGCCTTCTGCTGATCCGGGGTGAGGTGCTGGTCCCGGAAGAAGATCACCTGGTTGTCGATGAGCGCGTCGTGCACCTGCTTGAAGGTGGGCTCGTCGAGCGGGCGGGCGAGGTCGACGCCGTGGACGATGGCGCCGATGTGGGGCGTGAGCTTCTCGATGGTCAGGCCCGGATCTCCCATGCTGGCCTCCTGTGGGCCCGATCGTGCCCCGCCCCTGGAGCGTCGTCAAGCGCTCCGGAGGGCATCGACAACCCATCGCGATCGTAGTAGAGAAGGGCCGAGGAGGCCTAGCGCGATGGCGACCTACGTGCTCGTTCACGGCGCGTACCAGGGCGGCTGGATCTGGAAGCCGGTGGTGGAGCGGCTCCGCGGGGCCGGGCACCTGGTCTACGCTCCCACCCTCGACGGCTGCGCCGAGCGGCACGACCAGGTCCGTCCCGGGATCACGGTGGGCACCCACGCCCAGGAAATCGCGCGGCTGCTCTTCTACGAGGACCTGCGCGACGTCGTGCTGGTCGGGACCAGCTCGGGCGGCATGGTCATCTGCCGGGCCGCCGAGCTGGCCGGCGAGCGCATCGCGCGGCTCGTGTTCGTGGACGCGCTCGCCCTCATGCCCGGCGAGCGGGTCGCCGACATCGTGAGCCGTCCGCCCGGCGACACGACCGACGTGACCATCGCGCCCACGCGGGCGGACGCGGAGGGGCGCATGTTCGCCGACCTCGATCCGGCTACCCGGGCCTGGGCGCTCGCGCGCTACACGCCCCACCCGATCGCGGCGCTCGAGGCCCCGATGGCGCTGACCACGTTCTGGGATCGCGCGTGGACCGCCGCGGTGATCCGCTGCCGGCGCGCCCGCAACCCTCCCGAGGCCCATCAGCGCCGGACCGCGGAGCGGCTGAAGGCCCCCTACGCCGAGCTCGACACCGGGCACTACCCGATGCTGAGCCAGCCCGACGAGCTGGTCCGGCTGCTCACGTGAGGCGGCCCGGACGATGAATGGCCAGGAGGTGACCCCCGACATCCCCCCGGGCAGGCTGAACGAAGCTCCGGGGCCCGGCTCGCGGTAGACTGTTCGCCATGCTGGTGGACCCGGTGCTCTGGCTGTTCGTCCTCTCGGTCGGCCTGCTGGTGGTCGGGGTGCTGGGCGTCGTCGTCGCCACCCGCCGGGCCCGGCAGAGCGAGCGGCAGGGAGTGCCCGGGGTGAGCCCGGCCCTGGGCTCCGATTTCGCGCGGATCCACGAGCTGCAGACCCAGGTCAAGCAGCTCGGCGACGAGTACGACCGGCTGGCCGCGGAGCGCGACGAGCTGGAGGCGGTGCTGGCCCGCCTCGCGGTCCTGCTGGAGCAGGCGAACCGCGCCGCCGCGGTCGCTCCCACCTCGCGCGCCCCCCGCTGACCGGCCGTTTCACAATCCCGCCCGACCGGGGTCTCAGCCCACGTAGAGCGAGACCCACCAACCCGGGAGGGACCCATGAGCGAGAAGAGCACGCTGCTGCACGACGCCGATCAGGCATTCACCGAGCTGCGGGGAGCGATCGAGGGGCTGGGCGACGAGGACATGCGTCGCGTCTGGCTCGGGAGCTGGGGCGTGCGCGAGATCCTGATCCACATCTCGGGCTGGCACGACGAGATGGTCCCGGCGCTCGGGCGCGTCGGGCAGGGCCAGGTCGGCTATCCGGCCGGCACCTACGATGACTTCGACGCGTGGAACGCGCGCTTCGTGGACCGCAAGGCGGGCGTGAAGCCGGCGGACGTGGTGGCGGAGCTCGAGGCGTCTCATCGGGCCTTCGTCGTCGCCGCGGCGTCGGTGCCCGAGGCGCTGTTCGGGCCGGGCGGGGCCGCGCGTGGTCCCTTCGAGGGCGCGGGCGCGGGGCACTACCGTGAGCACGCCGCGCAGATCCGCCAGTGGCGAGGGCAATGACCGGCTTCGCCCTCTTCGACACCGCGATCGGCTGGTGCGGGATCGCCTGGGGCGCGCGCGGGCTCGTCGGCGTGCAGCTCCCGGAGGGGAGCGCGCCGGCGACCCGGGCGCGGCTGCTCCGCCGCTTCCCCGACGCGCGCGAGGCGCCGCCGCCGCCCGAGGCGCAGCGCGCGATCGACGGCATCACCACGCTCCTGCGCGGCGAGCCGAGCGCGCTCGACGGCGTGGCGCTCGACATGGAGGGGGTGCCCGAGTTCAACCGCCGGGTCTACGAGGTCGCGCGCACGATCCCGTGGGGCGCCACCCTCTCGTACGGCGAGATCGCGAAGCGGCTCGGCGATCCGGGGGTGGCGCGCGACGTGGGCCAGGCCCTCGGCCAGAACCCGTTCGCGATCGTGGTCCCGTGTCACCGCGTGCTCGCGGCGGGCGGGAAGTGGGGCGGCTTCTCGGCGCGGGGTGGGGTGTCGACGAAGCGGCGGCTGCTGTCGATCGAGGCCGCGCAGCGGCCGCTGCTCGACGACTGAGCGAGCGTCAGGGCTCGCGGAGCAGCCGGCCGAACCCGGAGACCGCGTCGCGCACGCCGGCCAGCCGCAGCGCCCGCCAGAGGCAGGCCTGGTTGCTGCTGATCACCGGCTTGCCCAGGTCGCGCTCGAGGGCCTCGAGCACCGCCACCGTCGGCAGCCCGGTCCCGCTCAGCAGCACCGCCTGCGCCTCCGGCGCGTCGGCCTGCCGGGCCAGGAGATACGCGCGCTCCTCGCTCTCCGCGTAGATGTCGGTCACGTCGGCCAGCCGGTGGTAGCCGACGATCCGGAAGCCCGACGCCTCCCAGTACGCGCGGCCCTGGCGGCTGATCGCCTCCGGGTACGGCGTGCCGAGCGCGAGCCGGGTCACCTGCAAGTGTCGGAGCGCGTCCCGCACCGCGTGGGCGGCGAGGAGCGCGGGCGCGCCGCCGAGCCGCGTCACCCGGTCGACCAGCGGCTGCTCCTGGCCCACGCCGAGCGCGTAGCTCGACGCGGTGTGGGCGAGCACGATCACCGCCGGATGCACCTGGCCGAGCGCGGCCGCCGGCCCGTCGAGCCCGTCGCGATAGGCGCGGGTGCGCTCCTCCATGCCGGCCGCGCCGCCCGCGGGCCCGTCGGCGGGCGGCGCCTGCAGGCGCGCGAAGTGCACGCTGACCCCGTCCGGCGCCATCCGGTAGAGCTCGGGCTCCACGGTGGGATTGCCCGGCGGAACCAGGACCCCGATGCGCGCCCGCCGGCCGAACATCAGGCGGAGCCCTCGGGAGGGGGCGGCGGGGTGGCGGGGAGCCCGACCAGGCGCACGAAGTTCGCCACCAGGGCCGGGCTGTGAAAGGTCCCCACGCGCTCGGTGAGGACCTTCACCGCGAACTCGCGGGAGCGCGCCTTCGCGTACGGCCGGGTGGTGCAGATCGCGTCGTAGACGTCGGAGATGGCGGTCATCTGGCTCGCCAGGGTGGGCCGCCGCCCCACGCGCGGCACCGGGTAGTTCGCCTGGCCGTCGTAGCGCATGTGGTGCTCGTAGGCCACCAGGATCGCGAGCGGAGGGGCGCCTTCCACACCGCAGAGATGGGTCGCCCCCTCCTGGGCGTGGCTCATCATGACGCGCCACTCCTCGCCCTCGAGCTTGCCCGGCTTGTTCAGCACCTCGAGCGGGATCTTGAGCTTGCCGATGTCGTGCAGGAACGCGGCGAGCCCGATGGCGTGCAGGCGCGCGCCCTCGATGCCGAAGGAGCGCGCCTGGGCCAGGCTGAGGAGCGACACGTTCACCGAGTGGACGAAGGTGTAGTCGTCGTGCGTCTTGAGCGGAGCCAGGGGCAGGATCTCCCGGGTGGCGCGCTGGAGCGCGTCCATGAGGCTCCACACCACCTGCTCGAGGCGAACGAGGCCGCCGCGGCGATCGGTGCGGAACTCGGTGAAGGCGTCGCGCGCGCCGTCCACGCTCTGCGAGGTGAGCGCCTCGATCACCGAATCCTCGCCCCCGCCGCCGGGGCCGCCGCCCGACCCCGCGTCCGCGCCCCCGCCGGCGCCCGGGCCGGGCCCCTCGAGCGGAGAGGCCTGCAGCTCGACGCGGCCCACCACGATGTGGCGCGTCGAGACCGGCGAGCCGCCCCGGGCCATCGGGGTGAGGAAGCGCACGCATTCCTCCGCGTCGAGGCCGCGCCCGAGGGTGAGCCGCTCCACGCTGCGCCGGGACAGGGCTCGGATGAACTGCTGATGGTAGAGGCTGCCCGTCCGCAGCGGCTGGTTCTCCACCACGAGGTCCTGGCCCACCACCAGGAAGGTGAGCGCCTCCTTCTGGTACTCCTCGCACGCCGCGCCCACCGCCTCCAGGATGCGATCCACGTGGCTCGAGAGCGCGGGATGCTCGGAGCCGTAGAGCGCGCGCATGTTGATCCCGGCGACGAGGCTCACCACGAGCCGGTCGACCGCCGAGAGCGCGCCCGGAAGCGCGGGCTCGCTCATTTCGACGCGCTCGCCCGGACGAGGGCCCGGCAGATGTCGCGGATCAGGCTGTCGCGGGACCTCTCGCCCCGCGCCAGGTACCGCGCGCGCGCGGCCTGGTCGTAGGAGCCGAGGAGGCGATAGGCGGCCCGCCGCTCCTCGAGGGCCACGAGCGGGAACGGTCGCTCGCGGAAGAAGCGATCGAGGCGCGGGAGCACCGCGGGGTCGGCCAGGTCCGCCAGCGCGCGCAGGGCCTTGAGCCGGAGCGACCGCCGGCGGCCGAACAAGTCCCAGCGGAGCAGGATCTTGACGAGCAGGTCGGTGGCCTGGGTGATCCCGTGCTGGCCGGAGAGCAGCACCGCCGCCTCGGCCAGCCGCGGATCCGGGTGGTTGATGGTCCGCGCGAGCAGGTCCCGCGGCACCTTGGTGTCGAAGGCGAAGAGCGCGCGGATGGCCTCGAGCCGCACGCGGAGGTCCGGGTGATCGGCGCAGCGCAGGATCTCGCTCATCGCCGACTTGTCGTGGACGCGACGGAGCAGGAGCACCATGTTCCGCACCACGTACCAGCGCGGGTCGGCGAGGAGGCGCCGGGTCTCGGGCACGATGGCGGGGCCGAGCGAGGCCGCCAGCTCGATGAGGCGGAGCCGCCGCGCCCGGTCCGGCTCGGCGGCCAGCGCCTCGAGCAGGCCGTGGGCCGCCGAGGCGCCGAGGGCCAGGACCAGGCTCTGCACCTGGACGAAGGGCGGGCCGCCCGGCTGACGGCTCGCGGCCACCAGCGCGGCCAGGGTCCGGGCGTCGGCCAGGTGCTCCACGAACTCGTCGAGCGCCCCGCGGCGCTCCGCCTGGCTCGGGTCCGCGGCCAGCTCGCGGATGGCGCGGATCATGGAGATCGCCTGGGCGAAGCGGCCCGCCTGGAGTGCGCGCACGAAGATGTCGCGCAGGCGGCCCAGCACGAGGGGGCGCACCACGTCGGGGGACACCGCGGTCATGTCGAGCAGGGTCGTCACCACGCGGCGCTCGATCGCGTCGTCGCTCTCGGTGTCCGGGCCGAAAGCGTCCGGGTCGGCGGCCAGGTCGACCGCGATGGCCGCCATGTCCACCGTCGGCTTCTGCGCGAGGAGAGCCCGGTGGTCCTCCGGGTTGTAGCGGTCGACGTCCTCCTCCCGGAAGAGCGCGGCCATCGCCGCGAAGTCGGCCGGCGGCTCGGGCAGGCCCTCGGTCGGCGGCAGGTCCTCGTGCGCCTCGGCGAGCGCCTGCGCCATGCGGAGCGCGTGGCTCGAGAGCTGGCCCTGCTCCTGGGCCAGGCGACGGAGCCCCCGGAGCACGTCCGCGGGCGGCAGCGCGGCGGCGAGGCTCGCCAGGTGTGCGCTCGCCCCCTCCTCGGTCGCGAGGACCCGGAGGGCGGCGGCCAGCACCGGCTCGCGCACCTCGCCCGGCAGGGCACGGATCAACTGGATGATCTGCGGCGCCAGCGTATCCCGCTCCGCACCGTCGGCGCTCGCGAGCCGGGCCGCGACCGCGTCGCCGAGGGTGTGCGCGGCGGCGAGGCCCAGCCGGGCCCCCTGGCCGCCGCGGCCACCGATCTCCCCGCCGGCCGGGGAGGCCTGCGTCCAGCCGCCGCCACGTCCGGCGCTGCCGCTGCCCGCCGAGCCGCCTCCGGTCGATCCGCTCCGACCCGGTCCGCCACCGCCCGGCCTGCCCCCGCCCGGCCCTCCGCCGACCGGGCCTCCACTCCCGGTCCCGGCCCCCGGCCCGCCGCCGGGGCCGGGCGTGCCCTCGCTCCCGGGCCCACCGGGGCCCGGGCCGCCCACACCCGGGCCGCCGCGGAAGAGAGAGGCGATGGTCTCCGCCGAGTACCGTTCCCGCTCGAGGGCCATCCCACCTCCGAGGACCGGCTGGCCGGCCAGCAGCGTCTGGAGGAGCCCGTCCCAGAGCGACCCATCGTCGCCGCCGGGCTCGTCCAGGTCGGAGGTCGTGACCAGGGCGCTGTAGTCGATGGCGGAGACATGGATGTTGGTGATGCCGGCCGCGCGCAGCTCCTCGACGGTCAGGGCCCGGTCCCGGGCGGGCCCGGTGTCGCCCAGGAGCGCGAGGAAGGCTTCCAGCTCGCGCGGCTCGACGCCCTCCTCGAAGCGGAGCACGCCACCGTTGCGGCGGTAGAGCGCCCGGGCGAACGCCCGCACGTGCGAGGCCTCGATCTTCTTGCCTCCGCTCACCAGGGCGTCGCGGGAGATCCCGAGGACCAGCGGGCTCGCGACGGCCAGGGAGGCGCGGAGCCGGGTGTGGGCGGTGGCCAGGGCCGAGGCCCGCGCGGGATGTCCGGGTGGGTAGGCGGCCAGATTCCTCCATGCCGTCACCAGCGACGACATCAGCTCGAGCAGAGTGGGCGGAGAGCCGGATGTCTCCACGTTGTTGGGTGTCTCGGCGACCCTATACCCCGTCAGCAGTCTAGCCGACGGCGCCCGCTTTTCCCGCAACTTGAGCGCCCGGGCCGGGTCGCTTATGCTCGCACCATCCGATCGGGAAGGGAGAGCCTCGGTCATGAAAGTCAGCGCGTTCCACCTGATGCCGCATCGTGAGCTGCCCCCGGATTTCGAGCGCCGCTACCCGAGCGTGTGGGTGACCCCGCCCTGGGGCGAGCTGGCCGACGCCCGCCGGGTCGGGCAGTACTACAACTGGACGCTCGACGAGCTGCTGTTCGCCGCGCGGGCCGGCTTCGACGGGGTCTGCACCAACGAGCACCACCAGAACGCCTACGGCTTCATGCCGAGCCCCAACCTGATGGGCAGCGTGCTGGCCAAGCAGACCAACGGCCTCGACGTGGCCATCGTCCAGATGGGCATGACGCTGCCGACCACCTCCCCGCCCATCCGGGTGGCCGAGGAGTACGGCATGCTCGACTGCATCAGCGGCGGCCGTCTGGTCGCGGGGCTGCCGCTCGGCAGCCCGATGGACGTCAACCTCGCCTACGGCATCACGCCCATGGAGCACCGCGAGCGCTACCGCGAGGCCTTCGAGCTGGTGCTGAAGGCATGGCAGGCGAAGGAGATCTTCGCGTGGAACGGGAAGTACTTCCAGCTCGGCCAGGTCAACCTGTGGCCGCGGCCCATCCAGGAGCCGCACCCGCCGGTCTGGGTGCCCGGCTCGGGCAGCATCAGCACCTTCGACTTCGCGACCGAGCACAACGTCTGCTACTGCTTTCTCTCCTATGCAGGCGCGCGGGCGGCGTCGACCATGATGGACGGCTACTGGGACGTGGTGGACAAGAAGGGGCTCGAGCGGAATCCCTATCGCGCGGGGTTCCTGCAGCTGGTCGCGGTATCGGAGACCGACGCGCAGGCGGAGATCGACTACGCGAAGCACGTCGAGTACTTCTACCACAAGTGCCTGCACGTGCCGCCGCAGTGGTTCGCCCCGCCGGGCAACCAGGACTACCGGAGCCTGCTCGCGGCCAATCGCAACCCGGTGCGGCGGGCCGAGGATCCCAAGACGCTCCGCTACAAGGACTTCGTGAACAAGGGCTACGTCATCGCGGGCAGCCCGGCGACTGTGCGCGAGCGCCTCGTGGAAGAGGTCATCAAGCGCCTGCACGTGGGCAACCTGATGCTGCTGATCCAGATCGGCTCGATGCCGCACGAGCTGTGCTGATCCAGATCGGCTCGATGCCGCACGAGCTGACGCTCAAGAACACCGAGCTGCTCGCGCGCGAGGTGCTGCCCGGCCTGCGCGACATCTGGGACGACAAGGGCTGGGAGAATCACTGGTGGCCGAAGAGCCTGCGGGGCGCGCGCCAGCCGGCCGCCGCGACGCGATGACCGCCCCCAACACCCTCTCCCCCCAGGGGATAGGGCAGGGTGAGGGGCAGACGGTCAGCGATGTTCCTGCACGGCCCGTGGGGCCTCACGTGGGGGCCGTTCCTCGACGCCCTCGCCCAGCAGTTCACGGTCTACGCCCCGGAGCACCCCGGCACCTCACCGGGCGAGCCGGAGGCGATCCAGCAGGTCGACACCCTCTGGGATCTCGTCCTCTGCTACGACGAGCTGCTGGAAGCGCTGAAGCTCGAGGGGCTGATGCTGGTCGGCCATTCCTTCGGGGCGATGATGGCGTGCGAGGTGGCCGCGCTGCGTCCGGCGCGGGTCCGCCGCCTCGCGCTCCTCGATCCCATCGGCCTCTGGCTCGAGGCCGCCCCGGTCGTGAACTGGATGCTGCTGGGGCCGGCCGAGATGGCGGCCCACGTGTTCGACAAGCCCGACGGCCCCGCCGCCCGCGCGATGTTCGCGGTGCCCGAGGACCCCGAGGAAGGGGCGCTCGCGCGGACCCGGCTGACCTGGGCGATGGGGTCGACCGGCAAGTTCATCTGGCCGATTCCGGACAAGGGTCTCAAGAAGCGCATCCACCGCGTCAGCGCACCCGCGCTGCTGGTGTGGGGCGAGGCCGATCGCCTGGTGCCGCGCGCCTACGCCAAGGAGTTCGCGGGGCGACTCCACGACGCGCGGGTCGAGGTGGTGCCGGGGGCCGGCCACGCGCCGCACCTCGAGCAGCCGGAGGCGACCGCCCGCGTGGTTGCCGCCTTCCTCAAGACTTGAGGAGCGCCTCCCGGACCTTCTCGAGTTCTTTCCGCTTCGCTCGATCCTCTTCGGGGAACGCGAGATCGAGCCCGGCGAGCGTGTCCACGATGGCCGCCGCCACCACCAGGCGCGTGTACCACTTGTGGTCCGCCGGCACCACGTACCACGGGGCGTGCTTGCTCGCGGTCTGGCGGACCATCTCTTCGTAGGCGTCCTGGTAGTCGGACCAGGATTTCCGCTCCTGGATGTCGCCGAGCGAGAACTTCCAGTTCTTGGTCGGATCGTCGAGCCGGGCCAGGAAGCGCTTGCGCTGCTCCTCCTTGGAGAGGTGCAGGAAGAACTTGCGGATCACCACCCCGTTCCGGGTGAGGTAGCGCTCGTGGGCGTTGATGTCCTCGTAGCGCTCGTCCCATATGTGCTTGCCGACCAGCGCGTCCGGCAGCCGCTCGGCCTCGAGCAGCCGAGCGTGGACCCGGACCACCAGGACCTCCTCGTAGTAGGAGCGGTTGAAGATCCCGATCCGCCCGCGCTCCGGGCACGCCTTGTGGGCCCGCCAGAGGTAGTCGTGGTCGAGCTCCTCGGGGCTCGGCGCCTTGAAGGAGCGCACCTCGCAGCCCTGCGGATTGACCCCGGACATGACGTGCTTGATCGCGCCGTCCTTGCCCGCCGCGTCCATGCCCTGGAAGATCAGCAGGAGCGCCCACCGGTCCTGGGCGTAGAGCGTCTCCTGCATGTGGCTCAGCAGCTCGGTGCTTCGCGACAGAAGCTTGAGCGCGTGGGCCTCCGACTTGATCCCGCTCGTGTCGCCCGGATCCACGTCCTGGAGCCGGAACTTGTGGCCCTTCCGCACGTCGTATCGCCCGGCCAGGCGAGACAGCTCCTTGAGGGTCTTGCCCGTCTTCATCGTCCAGGCAGTCTAGTACGGAAGGCGAATGGTGTTGGGTCTCGTCAAGATTGACCCCCGGGTTTCGGTGTCGAGCAGGCGCAGGCACGAGACGCCTAAGCGGCCCGCCGAGGTGGCTGGAGCGCGGCAAGTTTTTCGGCCGGGGTGCGGCCCTGCAGAGCGAGGGAGAA
>WNFF01000123.1_pt1 | contig 54476 bp, 51 predicted proteins | sample 5400441 | NCBI WGS metagenome assembly WNFF01 (sample SAMN13153345, study PRJNA577476) | soil metagenome | isolation source: 120 cm saprolite under Douglas fir tree site 2 hole 3 replicate 1 | place: USA:California | collected 2015-04-18 | reverse complement strand
GCGTGCGCAAAAGAAGGGCGACCGCTACATCCTCAACGGCAGCAAGATGTGGATCACCAACGGCCCGCAGGCCGAGACCCTGGTGGTCTACGCCAAGACCGACCCGCAGGCCGGGGCGCGCGGCATCACCGCCTTCCTGATCGAGAAGGGGTTCAAGGGGTTCTCGACCGCGCAGAAGCTCGACAAGCTCGGCATGCGCGGCTCCGACACCTGCGAGCTGGTGTTTCAGGACTGCGAGGTGCCGGAGGAAAACGTGCTCGGGGACATCGGCGACGGCGTCACCGTGCTGATGTCCGGCCTCGACTACGAGCGCGTGGTGCTGGCGGCGGGACCGCTCGGCATCATGCAGGCCTGCCTCGACGTGGTGATGCCCTACGTCCACGAGCGCCGGCAGTTCGGCCAGCCGATCGGCGAGTTTCAGCTGGTGCAGGGCAAGGTCGCCGACATGTATGTCGGGATGAACGCGTGCAAGGCCTACGTCTATTCGGTGGCCAGGGCCTGCGACCGCGGCGAGACCACGCGCGAGGATGCCGCCGGCGCCATCCTCTACGCCGCCGAGAACGCCACCAGGATCGCGCTCGACGCGGTCCAGCTGCTCGGCGGCAACGGCTACATCAACGACTATCCCGCCGGGCGGTATCTGCGCGACGCCAAGCTCTACGAGATCGGCGCCGGCACCAGCGAGATCAGGCGCATGCTGATCGGCCGGCAATTGTTCGACAAGACGCGCTGAGCCGATGACCGTGCTCCAATCCGCCATCGACCCGACCTCGGCCGAGTTCGCCCGCAATGCCGAGGCGATGAAGGCGCTGGTCGCGGACCTGCGCGACAAGCTCGCGGCCGCGACCCAGGGCGGCAGCGAGGAGGCGAGGGGGCGGCACGTCGCGCGCGGCAAGCTCCTCGCCCGCGAGCGCGTCAATCTGCTGATCGATCCGGGAACGCCGTTCCTCGAGCTCTCGCCGCTCGCCGCCTACGGCCTCTACGGCGGCGACGTCCATTCCGCGAGCCTGATCACCGGCATCGGCCGGATCAGCGGGCGCGAATGCGTGATCGTCGCCAACGACGCCACCATCAAGGGCGGCACCTATTATCCGATGACCGTGAAGAAGCACCTGCGCGCCCAGGAGATCGCGCGCGAGAACCATCTGCCCTGCGTCTACCTGGTCGATTCCGGCGGCGCGTTCCTGCCGCTGCAGGACGAGATCTTTCCGGACGAGCGCCACTTCGGCCGCATCTTCTACAACCAGGCGCGCATGTCGGCGCTCGGCATTCCGCAGATCGCGGTCGTCATGGGCTCCTGCACCGCCGGCGGCGCCTACGTGCCGGCGATGTCGGACGAGAGCATCATCGTGCGCAACCAAGGCACCATCTTTCTCGGCGGTCCGCCGCTGGTGAAGGCGGCGACCGGCGAGGAGGTGACGGCGGAGGAGCTGGGCGGCGCCGACGTCCACAGCCGCCAGTCCGGCGTGACCGATTACTACGCCACCGACGACGGCCATGCCATCGGGATCGCGCGCCGCATCATCGCCAATCTCAACCGCATGCGGCGCTGCTATCTCGAGCTGCGCGCGCCGCGCGACCCGCTGTTTGCGGCCGACGAGCTCTACGGCATCGTGCCGGCCGATGCGCGCACGCCCTACGACGTACGCGACGTGATCGCGCGCATCGTCGACGGCTCCGAATTCGAGGAGTTCAAGGCGCTCTACGGGGAGACGCTCATCTGCGGCTTCGCCCACATCCACGGGTTTCCGGTCGGCATCCTCGCCAACAACGGCATCTTGTTCAGCGAGAGCGCGCTCAAGGGCGCGCACTTCATCGAGCTCGCGAGCCAGCGCGGCATCCCGCTCTTGTTCCTGCAGAACATCACCGGCTTCATGGTCGGCCGCAAATACGAGGCCGGCGGCATCGCCAAGGACGGCGCCAAGATGGTGACGGCGGTCGCCACCACCAACGTGCCGAAATACACCGTCATCATCGGCGGCAGCTACGGCGCCGGCAATTACGGCATGTGCGGGCGCGCCTACGGGCCGCGCCTCCTTTGGATGTGGCCGAACGCGCGCATCTCGGTGATGGGCGGCGAGCAGGCCGCGAGCGTGCTCGGCCTGCTGCGGCAGGAGGCGACCGAGGCCAAGGGCGGCAGCTGGAGCGCGGCCGACGACGAGGCGTTCAAGGCGCCGATCCGCGAGCAATACGAGAAGCAGGGGCACCCCTATTACGCGACCGCGCGCATCTGGGACGACGGCATCGTCGATCCCGCCGACACGCGCACGGTGCTGGGTCTCGCGCTCGCCGCCGGCCTCAACGCGCCGCCGCCCGAGCCCACCCGGTTCGGCATTTTCAGGATGTGATGGTGTCGCTCGCCCGGCGCTTCGACAAGCTCCTGATCGCCAACCGCGGCGAGATCGCCTGCCGGATCATCCGCACGGCAAAGCGCATGGGGCTCGCGACGGTGGCGGTCTACTCCGACGCTGATCGCGGCGCCATGCACGTCGCGCTCGCCGACACGGCGGTGCTCATCGGCCCGGCGCCGGCCAAGGACAGCTACCTTCGCATCGACGCCATCATCGACGCCGCCCACGAGACCGGCGCCGAGGCCGTGCATCCCGGTTATGGATTTCTCTCCGAGAACGCCGATTTTGCGCAGGCCTGCGCCGACGCCGATCTCGTCTTCGTCGGCCCGTCGGCCGCGACCATCCGCCTGATGGGCTCGAAGTCGGCGGCGAAGGCGCTGATGGAAGGCTGCGGCGTGCCGGTGGTGCCCGGCTATCACGGCGAGGATCAAGCCTTCGCGACGCTCGCGGCGGCCGCCGATCGCCTCGGCTATCCGGTGCTGGTCAAGGCGTCGGCAGGAGGCGGAGGCAGGGGCATGCGCGCCGTCGCCACGCCCGGCGAGCTCGAGGAAGCCGTCGCCGGCGCGCGGCGCGAGGCGGCCGCGGCCTTCGGCGACGACCGCCTCCTGATCGAGAAGCTGATCGCCGCGCCGCGCCATATCGAGGTGCAGGTGTTCGGTGACACCCATGGCAACGTGGTCTCGCTGCTCGAGCGCGAATGCACGCTGCAGCGCCGCCACCAGAAGGTGGTCGAGGAGGCGCCGTCGATCGCCGTCACGCCGGAGCGCCGCGCGCAGATGTCGGCCGCCGCCCGCGCCGCCGCGCAGGCCGCCGGCTATGTCGGCGCGGGCACGGTCGAGTTCATCGCCGACGCCGCGGGCTTCTACTTCATCGAGATGAACACCCGCCTGCAGGTCGAGCACCCCATCACCGAGCTGATCACCGGCCTCGACCTCGTGGAGTGGCAGCTGCGCGTCGCCATGGGCGAGCCGCTGCCGCTGCGCCAGGACGAGATCACGGTGCATGGCCACGCCATCGAGGCGCGCATCTATGCCGAGGACGCCGACAAGGGTTTCCTGCCGTCGACGGGAACGATCGGGCTGTGGCGCGAGCCGGCCGGAAACGACATCCGCGTCGATACCGGCTTTCGGGCCGGCGATGCCGTCACGCCCTATTACGACGCGCTGCTGGCGAAGCTGATCGTCCACGGGGCGGATCGCCCGCAGGCGCTCGGCCGCCTGGCCGAGGCGCTGCGCGAATTCGAGATCGCCGGTGTCACCACCAATCTCGCGTTCCTGCGGGCGTTGGTCGGCCATCCGCAGGTGGCGCGCGGCGAGATCGATACTGGTTTCATCGAGCGCGAGCTCGCCGCATTAAATCCCGCCGAGCGCTGCTTCGCCCTGGGACCGCACCGACGGCTGGACCATTGCCGGCCGCCGCAGCCGCCGGCTGAGCTTTCGCCACGGCGGCGAGCGCTGCGACGCCGTGCTGTGGTACGGCCGCGACGGATTGAGCATGGAGCTGCGCGACGCGCATGCGCGACTGCAGTTCGTCCCGCGCGACGGCGCGGTGTTCGACCTCTGTCTCGGCGACGCGCCCGAGCGCGTCACCGCGGGGTGGTCCGGCCGCGATCTCGACCTCGTCACGCCGCGCGGGCGGCTGCGATTGCATTGGATCGATCCGTTCGCGGCGGACCTGCGCGAGGCCGCGCTGGCGAGCCGCATCGTCGCGCCGATGCCGGGGACGGTGACGCGGATTCTGGCCGAGCCCGGCGTCGACGTGCCGCGCGGCGCGCCGCTGATCGTGCTCGAGGCGATGAAGATGGAGCACACGCTGCGCGCGCCCGCCGCCGGCCGCTTGAAGGCGTTGAAGTGCGCGGTCGGCGAGTTCGTGCAGGAAGGGACGGAACTCGCCGATTTCGAGCCGGTTGCCTCCTAGATGGAGACCGAGGTTCTCATCGTCGGCGCCGGTCCCACCGGCCTGACGCTCGCCATCGATCTCGGACGGCGCGGCGTGCGCTGCATCGTGGTCGAGCAGAAGGAGGCGCCGCAATTCCTGCCCAAGATGGAGCGCTGCAACGCCCGCACCATGGAGATCTACCGCCGCATCGGTATCGCCGAGCGGGTTCGCGCCGCCGGGCTGCCCGCGCATTGCCCGATGGACGTGTTCATCGTCCTCTCGCTGGTCGGGCCACCGCTCGTCCATCTGCCCTATCCATCGGTCGCGGAGGCGAAGGCGCAGATCGCGGCGACCAATGACGGCACGCTGCCGCTCGAGCCCTACCAGCTCATTTCGCAATACACGCTCGAGCCGCTCTTGAAATCGATCGCGGAGGAGCTTGTCGACGTGCGCTACGGCTGCGAGCTCGTGTCGTTCGCCCAGGGCGAGCGTTCCGTGACCGCGCAGGTGAAGAGCATCGCCGGTTCGACCGCGACGATCGAGGCGCGCTTCCTGGTCGGCTGCGACGGCGGATCGAGCGTGGTGCGCAAAGGGCTCGGCATCGCCTTGCACGGCGAGGGCGACATGCTGCGGCTTCGCCAGGCGCTCTTTCGCTGCGACGAGCTCTACGAGCGCATCCCGATCGGCAAGGGCCGGCACTATCACGTGGCCGACGATCGCGCGACGCAGCTCATCGTTCAGGATTCGACCCGGCATTTCACGCTGCACTCGATCGTCGAGACCGACGCCGAGATGGCGACGATGTTCGAGCGCACCGTCGGCATGCCGGTCGACTACGACATGCTCTATGTCGGCGAATGGAAGCAGAACCTGCTCATCGCCGAGCGCTACGGCGAGGGCCGCGTGTTCCTCGCCGGCGACGCCGTCCATCTGGTGGTTCCGACCGGCGGCCTCGGCATGAACAGCGGCGTCGGCGATGCCGTCGACTTGTCGTGGAAGCTCGCCGCCGTGCTGCAGGGCTGGGGCGGGCCCGATCTGCTGCCGTCGTACGAGATCGAGCGGCGCCCGGTCGGCGAGCGCAACGTCGCGGCGTCGCGCTATGCCACGCTCGGGCGCCGGAAATGGCGCGCCGCCTATCGGCCGAACATCCGCGACGACACCCCGGAAGGGGCGGCGACGCGCGCCGATCTCGCCCGCATCGCCGACGTCGAGCAGCGCAAGAGCAACGAGATGATCGGCGCCGAGCTCGGCTATCGCTATGTCGGCTCGCCGCTGATCGCGTCGGAGCCGGGGGAAGGCCTGGAATACGATTTCCGGACCTATGCGCCGACCACCGCACCGGGCGCCCGGCTGCCGCACGTCTGGCTCGGCGACGGCACCGCGATGCAGGACCGCATCGGCTATGGGCATGGCTACACGCTGCTGCGCTTGGGCGGCACGCAGACCGATGTCGGCGCGCTGCAACGCGCCTTCGCCGCGCTCGGCGCGCCGCTCGAGGTGCTCGACATTCCCGACGCAGCCGCGCGCGACCTCTACGCGCGCGACCTCATCCTGCTGCGGCCCGACCTGCACGTGGCCTGGCGCGGCAACGAGGCTCCGCGCGAGCCCGAAAAGCTCGCCGCAATGGCGACGGGGCATTGAAACGAACTTTGTAGGGTGGGCAAAGGCGCGAGCACGCGCACTTTCGAAGTGCGCGAGACGCTCCGCGCCTTTGCCCACGCGTCGCATTGTCGAGATGCCGTTTTTTCGATGATGGTCCGCGTGGGCAAAATCGCCCGCGTCCCGCATTCGAACCGGCAACGCTGTGGTAGGCGATTTTGCCCACCCTACGGATCTGGTCTACACCATCAGCACGATCGACCCGGTGGTCCGGCGCGCCTCGAGATCGGCGTGCGCGCGCGGCGCCTCCGCCAGCGGATAGGTCCGGCTGATCGCGATCTTGATCCGGCCGCTCGACACCATCGCGAAGAGATCGTTTGCCGCGGCGAGCAGCTCGGCGCGCGTCACCGTGTAGTTCGAGACGCTGGGATGGGTGAGATAGATCGAGCCGAGCGCGCCGAGCCGCCGCGGCGGCATCGGATCGGGATCGCCGGAAGACTCGCCGAACGAGGCCATCACGCCGCGCCGGCGCAGGCACCGCAGCGAGCCCTCGAATGTCGCCTTGCCGACCGAATCGTAGACCACCGGCACGCCTTCCCCCCCGGTGAGCTCGCGCACGCGCTCGGCAAAATCCTCCCGGGTATAGACGATCGGATGATCGCAGCCGTGCGCGCGGGCGACCGCGGCCTTCTCCTCGCTGCTCACCGTGCCGATCACGGTCGCGCCGAGATGCTTCGCCCATTGGCACATGATCAGGCCAACCCCGCCGGCGGCGGCGTGGACGAGGATTGTGTCGCCCGCCTTCACCTTGTAGGTCTCGAAGAGCAGCGAGCGCGCCGTCATGCCGCGGATCATCATCGACGCCGCCGTGCGCTTGTCGATGGCGGCGGGCAAGGGGATCACGCGCGCCGCCGGGACGATGCGCCATTCGGCATAAGAGCCTTCCGGCATGCCGGCATGGGCGACGCGGTCGCCGACCGCGAAGCCGTCGACCCCGGGTCCGACCGCGTCGATGACGCCGGCGCTCTCGAGGCCGATGGCGGAAGGGAGCGACTTGACCGCATGCACGCCGCGCCGGATCAGCACGTCGCGGTAATTCACCGCCACCGCCTTGTTGCGGATGCGCACCTCGCCCGCGCCCGGCGCGCCGACCTCGACGTCCTCGAGGCGCAGCACCTCGGGACCGCCGTGCCGATGGAAGAAAAAGGCCTTCATGGCGCGAGCTCCCGCGACAGGCGCTCGAGCATCTCGGCGATGTCGTCGAGGGCATTGAAGCGCGGCTGTGCCGCGATGTGCGGGGAGAGCACGACGTTGTCGAACTGCAGGAGCTCGTCGTCGCTCCGGCCGGGCGCCTCGTAGAGCGGATCGAGCGCGAAGCCGCCGAGCCGGCCCGATCGCAGCGCCTCGATCAACGCTGCGCGGTCGACGAGCTCGGCGCGCGAAATGTTGACCAGGAACGCTCCGCGCTTCATCTGCGCGAGCTCGGCGCGGCCGATCAGGCCGACGGTAGCCGGCATCCCCGGCACTTGCGGCACCAGGAAGTCGCTCTCGGCGAGCAACGTTTCGAGCGGCACGTAGCTCGCCTGCAATTCGCGCTCCTCCATCTCGGGCAGGCGCCTGCGCTGGTGATAGAGGATGCGCATGCCGAAAGCCGCCGCCCGGATCGCGATCTCGCGGCCGATCTCGCCGAGACCGATGATGCCGAGCGTCGCCGCGTTCAGCGTGCGCAGGCCGGAGATGCGCGGCCAGTTCGAGTTGGGCGTATGGCGCCGGTCGAACGGCCGGTAGGGATAGCCGATGGCGGCGAGCTCGGCGACGCCGATGCGGCCGGCGAGACGATGAAGCTTCCGGGCGAGCGTGAGCATCAGCGCGAGCGCGTGCTCGGCGCAGGCGATATTGGCGCGGCGCCGCAGCGTCAGCAGCTTGATCCCGCGCGCGGCGCAGGCGGCAGTATCGACGTTGCGCGGCTTGACGCCGAATTTCTGCACCACGCGCAGCGCGCCGCCGGCGGCGAGCTCGGCGGGCCCGACCGCGAGCGCCTCCACGATCAGAGCCGGGCTTGCGGGCAGGGCCGCGCGCAACTCCGCCTGCGTCGCGACCAGCCGCACCTCGCTCGGAAACAGTCTTCCCACGCGCGCGCGCAGGCGCTCGCAATAGCCCGCGAAGTCGGGCTCGTCGTGGGCGAAGAAATCCGCATAGGCCGCGGCGCGCTCGCGGGAGGTCGCGGGATCGAGCACGATGCCGACGACGCGCAGGAAGCGGTCGTCCTCGACCACCAGGACGTTGCTGGCACCCAAAGGAAGCTCCGGAAGGCTCAGGGCGCGACCGGCTCGAGGTCGAGCTCGAGCGCCCGCAGAACGCGCGCGTTCATATTGTAGGTGCCGATCAGAACGGTCAATTCCACGATCGCCCGCGTGTCGAAGTGGCGCTTGACCTCGGCGAAAACGGCGTCCGGCACCGCGACGTCGCGGGTCATGGTATCGGCATAATCGAGCGCGGCGCGCTCGCTCGCGCTAAACAACGTCGACGCCCGCCAATCGGCGAGCGCGTCGCATTCCGCGAGCGTGAGGCCGTCCGCCAGCGCCAGCGAGGGCACGTGCTGGCGCAGCACGTATTGCGCGCCGGTGAGGTGGCCGAGCCGGATGATCACGAGCTCGCGCAGCCGGCCGGCAAGGCCGGTCTTCCACCGCACCGCGTTCGAATGATTGAACCAGCTCTCGGCCAGCGCCGGAGCGTTGAGCAGCATGCGATAGATGTTGATCAGCTTGCCGCGCCGGCCGGCGCGATACTTCTCGATCGCCGCGGCGAGCTCGGGATGGTCTTGCTCCTCTATCAGGGGAACGCGCGCCATATTCTCACTCCATCTTGAATCCCGTCGCCTTCATGATCGGGGTCCAGCGCCGGAGCTCCTCCCCGACGAACGCCCGCGTCGCTTCCGGACCGGAATCGAGGACGGGCTCGAACCCGGAACGCACCAGGATGCCTTGCACCTCCGCGTCCACCATCATCCGCCGCGTCGCCGCGGCGATCGCCTCGATGATCGCATCGGGCACCCCGGCGGGAGCGAACAGCCCGTTGAGATTGCCGGCGATCATGCCGGGAAGCCCGGCTTCGATCGCGGTCGGGATATCGGGCGCCGCCTTGATCCGCGCGGTTGCGTTGACCGCGAGGATGCGCACCTTGCCGGCGCGATGGAGCTCGAGCAGCGGCCCGCCCACGTTCGGCGTCATCATCGGGATATGGCCGCTGGCGAGGTCGGCGACCCCCGGCGCCGAGCCCTTGTAGGGAATGTGCACGATGTCGGGCGCGCCGATCAATTGCTTGAACAATTCGCCGGCGAGATTGGTGAGCGTGCCGGCGCCGGCCGAGCCGTAGGACAGCTTGCCCGGATTGGCCTTGGCGTAGGCGATGAGCTCGCGCAGGTCGTGCGCCGGCACCGATTCGTGAACGACGATCGAGGTCGGCGCCATGCAGAGGATGTAGACGCCGACGAAATCCTTGAGCGGATCGTAGGGCGGATGGCTCATGATCGCGGGAATGAGCACCTGCGTGCTGGTATTGCCGAACAGGAAGGTGTGGCCGTCGGGCTGTGCGCGCGCCACCTCGGCGGCGCCGGTGACGCCGCCGCCGCCGCCACGGTTCTCCGTCACCACCGTGCCGAGGAGGGGCTTCATCTTCTCCGCCCACAGCCGGCCGACGACGTCGGTCGCGCCGCCCGGCGAGAACGGCACGACGAGCCGGACGGCGCGGTCGGGATAGGCGCGCGCGGCGCGCGGCGCGCCCATCGCGGCCGCAAGCGCGGCGACACCCGCGGCGAGCACGTCACGTCGATTCATGGCATGTCCCCCGAACGTCGGTCGCGTTAGGGCACCTCATCCGCTCATTCCCGCGCAATCCAGGACCGCCTGCTGGGACCTGGTGATCTCGTTATGGGTCCCCGCAATGGGGCACCCCATCGCGCTTGCGCGATGGGGACCCCGCGCGGGGACGAGCGGATTGTGCTGGCTCACGTCGTCGCCTCGATCATGGCGCGCAGCTCCGGCGTGACCTCGGGCATGATCCCGAACCAGGCGTGGAACGCCGGTCGCGCCTGATGCAGCAGCATGCCGAGCCCGTTCATCGTCGGATTGCCGCGCTTGCGGGCGGCCGCCAGCAGCGGCGTCTCGCGCGGGATATAGACGATGTCCGAGACCAGCGCCGTGACCGGCAAGCGATCGAGCGCGAGGTCGAGCGGCGGCTCGCCGACCATGCCCAGGTTGGTGGTGTTGATCAGCATCGCCGCGCCGTCGAGCGCGGCGGCGCGCTCGTCCCAGCCGAAGGCGCGGATCGGCCCGCCGAGCTCCCGCGTGAGCGCCTCTCCGCGCGCGCGGGTGCGATTGATCAGCCGGATCTCGCGGGCGCCCGCGTCGATCAGGCTCACCAGCACCGCCCGCGCCCCGCCGCCGGCGCCGAGCACGACGATCGCCCCGGCGTCGGCGCGCCATGCCGGCTGCGCCTCGCGCACGCTCGCGACATAGCCGAAGGCGTCGTGGTTCTCGCCTTCGAGCGAGCCGTCGGGCGCGACCACGACGCAGTTGACCGCGCCGATCCGCCGCGCAACCGCGTCGACCTTGTCGACGATCGCGAGCGCGGCCTCCTTGTGCGGGATGGTGAGATTGCAGCCGGCGAAGCCCAGCGCGGGCAGCGCCCGCAAGGCCGCGCGCAGGCCCTCGGCCTTGACCGCGAGCGGCAGATAGGCGCCGGCGAGGCCGTGCTGCTTGAGCCAGTAATTGTGCAGCATCGGCGAGCGCGAATGCATCACCGGGGAGCCCATCACCCCGGCGAGCAGGAAGCGATCGGGGTCGGTCATGTGCTACTGCATGCTCGGGACAAGCTTCTTGACCGTGGCGATCAGGGCCGGCGGCGTCTCATAGAGGCTCGCGAGGACCCGCTCCAGGTGGTCCGGCGGCCGATAGGTCATGTCCATCTTGATCCGCGCCGCCTCGGCGACGAGCGCCGGATCGCGCAGCGCCTCGGCGAATGCCCGGCGCATCACCTCGACGCGATCCCCGGGCACGTCCGGCGGCAGCACGTAGGGCCGGCCGAACTCGGTGCTCGCGAGCACGAACCGCATCAGCTGGCGCTGCTCGGCCGTCTTGGCGTAGTCGAAGATCGACGGCACCTCGGGAGCATCCGGGATCGGCTCCTCCTCCGCGCGCAGGAGGAAGACGAGCTTGCCGTCGCGGATGAGCTGCTCGTAGATGCGAAATTGGCCGTAGGACGCGCAGGCGCCCTGCACCTCGCCGCGCTCCACGGCGAGCACCACGTCGGTCGTGCCCTTGTAGCCCTCGATCACCCGGAACCGGGTGCCGAGCACGTGGTTGAACAGGGTCGGCAGGATGCTGAGCGAGGAGCCGGCGCCCGCCCCGCCGACGATGAGCTCCTGCGTGAACAGGTCGGCAGGAGATTTGACCGGCGCCGTGTGCCAGCGCACGCAGGCGCGTGAGGGCAGCGAGGTCGCGCCGATGAAGTTGAAGCGCCGGGGATCGACCTCGAGATTGGCTTGCCCCATCAGCGCCTGGCTCGGCAGGTTGCGCGAGAACGATCCGAACACGGTGCCGTCCCGCGGCGCCTGGACGTAGAGGTAGTTCGCCGCCGCCACGCTCGCCGCCCCCGGCAGGTTCTGGACGACGATCGCCGGCTCGCCCGGGAGGTGCTTGGCGAGATGGCGCGCAAGCAGGCGTCCGGCGAGATCGTAGTCGTTGCCGGCCGCGTGCCCGACGATCATCCGCAGCTGTCGGTTCTTGTAGAAATCCTGCGGCGCCTCGCCATGCGCGCCGGATGGAATCGCAAAGGCAAGCAACGCCACAACTGTCGTCCCCGCGCAAGCGGGGACCCATGACCACAGGCCGCTGGAATTCCCGCTTGCGCGGGGACGACACCAGAAGCTGCTGGCCCGATCAGGTCGATTACGTCTTGATGGCGCCATTGATTGGAGAATATCTCGTCTATTCCGCCGCGCGCTTGCGCGCGAGCTCGGCGGCGGCGCTGTCGTAGCGTTCCTCCCGTGCCAGCAGCGGCTTCAGGCCGACCAGCGCGTAATAGTCGTCGAGCGGGATGAGGTGCTGCTCGCAGGGCGCGAGCGAGTTGTCGCGCTTGAGCAGGCGCAGCACGTTGCGCACCGCGTTCGCCGCCGCGAACAGCGCGACCGACGGGAAGGTCGCGCACGAGACGCCGGCCGCCTCCAGCTCCGCCAGGCTGCGCGCCTTCGGGCCCGCCGCCTGCGAGAGCGTCGCCATGTGCGGTCCGCCGACCTCGCGCAGCACCCGCTTGATCTCGGCGACGGTGTCGACGCCCATGGGCTTGGCCATGTCGGCGCCGGCTTCCATGAACAGCTGGCAGCGGGCGATCGCGGCATCGAGCCCGTCGACGCCGGCGGCGTCGGTGCGGGCGGCGATCACCAAATCGGCGTCGCGGCGGGCATCGAGCGCGGCCTTGATCTTGGCGAGCATCTGCTCGGCCGGCACGATCTGCTTGCCCGGCAGGTAGCCGCAGCGGTTCGGGAACACCTGGTCGCTGATGAACAGGCCGGCGACGCCGGCGGCCTCGAAGGCGCGCACCATCTGGCGCACGTTGTTGACGCCGCCGAAGCCGGTATCGGCATCGACGTAGACCGGGATCTCGACCGCGGCGCAGATGCGTCCATAGTGGTCGGCATAGTCGCGCATGTTCGACTGGCCCATGTCGGCCTGCGCCAGCATGCTGCCGACCGCCGCGTAGCCGCCCGCCACCAGCGCCTCGAAACCCTCGGTCTCGATGATGCGGGCGGAGAGCGCGTCATAGGCGCCCGGCATCAAGGTGAGGCGCTTGCCGTCGAGGATCGCCCTCAGCTTCTTGCGCGCGTTCATGTCGTCGCTCCGCTGTTCAAGACCGGCTGTCCTGCGCCGTCTGCAGCCACGGCTGCGCCCCGGCCATGCGCCTCTCCCAATCGACGATCTCCGCGCGATGCTTGAGGGTGAGGCCGATGTCGTCGAGCCCTTCGATCAGCCGCATGCGGTCGGCGGCCGGCAGCGCGAACGCGACGTCGGCGCCGCCGGGCCCGCGGATGCGCTGCGCCGGGAGATCGACCGTGAACGACGCCGCGCCGTTCACCGCTATGACGCGCTGCTCGAACGCCTGCGCCTCGGGCGGGGCGAGCACGATCGGCAGCAATCCGTTCTGCAGGCAGTTCTCGCGATAGATGTCGGCGAAGCTCTTCGCCACGATCACCCGGATGCCGTTCGCCAGCATCCCCCAGACCGCCGCCTCGCGCGAAGAGCCGGCGCCGAAATTGTGGCCGGTGACCAGGATGCCGGGCGCGCGGAACTGCGGCCGGTTGAGCACGAAGTCGGGATCCTCGCTGCCATCGTCGCGCCGGCGCGCGCGCATGAACAGGAGCGCCTTGTAATCCGGCTTGAGCGCGCGCATCGCCTGCACCGGCGCGATCTGGTCGGTGTTGATGTCGTCCTTCATGAGCGGGACGGCGATGCCGGTATGGGTGGTGAACGGCTGCATCAGGCGCGTCCCGCCATCAGCGCCCGCACGTCGGCGATGCATCCCGCCACCGCGGTGGCGGCGGCGGTCGCCGGGCTCGCCAGATGGGTGCGCACTTTCGGGCCCTGGCGGTGCTCGAAATTGCGGTTGGTGGTGGAGACGCAGCGCTCGCCCGGCTCGCCGCGGTCGCCGTTGCCGCCGGCGCACATCGAGCAGCCGGATTCGCCCCAGAAGAAGCCGGCCTCGCGGAACACCCGGTCGAGGCCAAGGGCCTCCGCCGCGCGCTTCACCGTGGTCGAGCCCGGCACCACCATGGCAACGACGCCGTCGGCGACCCGCCGCCCGCGCACCACCGCGGCGGCGGCTTCGAGGTCGGGCAGGCGGCTGTTGGTGCAGGAGCCGATGAACACGCGGTCGACCGGCAGTCCGGCGAGCGCCATGCCGGGCGTGAGGCCCATATAGGCGAGCGCGCTCTCGATCGCCGCCCGCCGCGGCGGATCAGCGGCGGTGGGATCGGGCACCCGGCCGGAAATGCCGAGCACCTGGCTCGGGTCGGTGCCCCAGGTGATCTGGGGCTCGAGCGTGCCGAGGTCGAGCACGTGCTCGCGCTCGAAGACGGCGCCCTCGTCGCTTGCGAGCGTGCGCCAATGCGCGAGCGCGCGATCCCACAGCGCGCCGCGCGGCGCATAGGGACGCCCGGCGATCCAGGCGAAGGTCTTGTCGTCGGGCGCCACGAAGCCCGAGCGGCCGCCCATCTCGATATTGAGGTTGCAGAGCGTCATGCGGCTCTCGATCGCCATCGCCCGCACCGCCGCCCCGGCATATTCGACCGCGAAGCCGCGCGCGCCGGAGACCCCGAGCTCGGCGATGATGCGCAGCGCCGCGTCCTTGGCGGTGACCTGCGCCCCGAGGCTGCCTTCGAGGCGGATGCGCATGCGCTTGGGGCGCTTGAGCGCCATCGCCTGGGTCGCGAGGATGTGGGCGAGCTCGGAGGTGCCGCAACCGAAGGCGAGCGCGCCGAGCCCGCCGACCGTGCTGGCGTGGCTGTCGGGCACCGCGTGGGTGGCGCCCGGCAGCACCATGCCGAGCTCCGGCGCGACCACGTGCGATATGCCCTGCTCGGGATCGTCGATGTCGAACAGCTTGATGCCGTTCCTGCGGCTTCCCTCGCGCATCGCCTTGAGGAAGGCCGCGCCCGAGGGATTGGTGTCGTCGTCGCGGCCGGGTCTGGTGGCGACGGTGTGGTCCTGCATCGAGAAGGTGAGGTCGGGACGACGCACCGGCCGCCGCTCTCTCGCCAGCTGCTCGAAGGCATGCGGCGCGTGCAGCTCGTGCAGAACGTGGCGGTCGATATAGACGAGCTCGCGCCCGTCGGCGCGCCGCGCGACCAGATGCGCGTCCCAGATCTTGTCGAACAGGGTTTGCGGCATGAGGTGGTCGCTTTTGGCTGACGCCGATTGATCGTTCAACAAGACCAACATAGCCCATCCGGCGCGGGCCTCGCCATGGCAGTTTGCGATCGACCGTGATGATGTTGTCCTCGGTCATCTCCTCGAGGCCGATGCCCCCGGCTTCATCAGAAAGCGCCCGCTGCCGCCTGGCAGACGCAAGGTCACGTGTCCGGCGATGTAGTCGCCTAGTCCTCGCGGACGAGCACGCGGCCCGCATCGATGAGTTTTCCCCGCAAGGCATCGTTCATGTCCGCAACCGGTCCTTTCGACGGCTCCGGTTGTGGCCGCCTGCCGGCGTTCCTACATACCGCTGGCGACAACCGCGAGGCCCCGTGATGAATCGAGACCGTGTTCCGGAACAACCCCGTGCCGAGCCGGAGATCATCCCGCCGGATGACAGAGGCGCGCGGGTGTGGGGCGATTGGCGGACGTCCTTCGACGGCCGCCGCACGCGGCGGGTCTACGTCGCGCGCGTCGGGCCGCTCGGTTTCGCCATCGTCGCGCTCGCGGTCTCGGCGCTGGCGACGCTCCTTTTCCTGTTGGTGGTGGGCGCGTTCGTGGTCTTGATCCCGCTTGCCGGCCTGCTCCTGGTCGCCGCCGTCGTGGCGAGCCTGTTGCGGGGCTGGCGCCGGTCCTGACTCGCATAAGCTGACTGGGTCGAGTCGTAGGTTGGGTCGAGCGAAGCGAGACCCAACGTTGCGCCGCGGACTTTGAGGCGTTGGGTCTCGCAAGCGCTCGACCCAACCTACTGCCCAAATTATTAGCGGGCCGGCACCTGAGGTACCGGCCCGCCGAGCCTGATCATGGACATCGAACGGAGGGCGTCCGAGGGGACGTCGGACGCAGCAGTCTAAAGGGCGCTCACTCCGGCCTGCTTGAGGAGGTCGGCCATCTTGCTCCGCGCATAGAACATGCGGGTCTTGACGGTGGCGGGCGGCACCCCGACGATTTTCGCGACTTCGTCGACCGACTTCTCGTGGTAGTAGACGAGGTCGATGACTTCGCGGTGCGCCGGAGAGAGCTGCCCCAGGCACTTCTGGACGATGGTGTTGCGATCCCTGGTATTGACCACGGTCTCCGGATCGTCGGCGGTATCCTCGATCGTCGCCGCCGTCTGGTCGTCGAGCTGCTCGTCGGTGCGCCGCCGCAGCGCCGAGAGCGCCTTGTAGCGGGCGATCGCGAGGAGCCAGGTCGAGACCTGCGACTTCGCCTCGAAGCCCTCGGCCTGCCGCCAGACGTCGAGGAACACCTCGCTCACGAGGTCCTCGGCCAGCGACTGGTTGCCGGTGAGGCGGACGATGAAGCGGTAGACCCGCACGTTGTGCCGGGCGTAGAGCACCTGCATGGCGCGCTTGTCGCCTTCGGCAATAAGCTCGATCAGCGCCTCGTCCGACGTGTCCTGGACGGGCACCCTGTAATGCGGCGACGCGAGGTCGCGCAGGACGTATCCGGTTTGCATGACGATCCCCTGTCAACAAGCCCTAGCGCCCATCGTTAACAGAGGCCTGTTGCTCCCATGTTACGTGCGAGCCGGAAAATGGTTTCGTCGGGAGCCGAATTATTTCTTGGCTGATGCAGGGACGACACACAAGGTAGGATAATACCTGGAATTGTTTCGTCCGCTGTGGCAATATTGCATCAGTCAAGGGGGCTGGTTTCGCCGGTGGGGGAATACAGGTAGCCGCCGCCCCGCACCGTGCGGATGACCGAGGGGCGGGCCGGGTCGGGCTCGATCTTGCGGCGGATGCGCATGATCCGCAGGTCGATCGCCCGGTCGAACGCCTCCGCATCGCGGGCATTGGCCAGCTCCAGCAGGCGCTCGCGCGACAGCACCCGCTTGGGATTGGCGGCGAACACCTTGAGCAGGCCGTATTCCGAGGCGGTGAGGGGATGCTCGTTGCCCTCGTCGTCGCGCAGCGCCTGGGCGTCGTGGTCGAGCCATTTGGTGCCGAAGCGCACCCGCGCGCGCTCGGCGGCCGGCGCGGCGGCGGCCGCGGGCTGGGCCGCCGGCGGTCCCGCCGTGCTCCGGCGCAGCACCGAGCGGATGCGCGCCAACAGCTCGCGCAGCTCGCACGGCTTGGCCAGGTAGTCGTCGGCCCCGAGCTCGAGCCCGACCACCCGGTCGATCGCGCTCGCGGTCGCGGTCAGCATGATGATCGGCACATTACCGCGCTGCTTGAGGTCGCGGATGACCGAAAGGCCGTCCTCCTCGGGCATGTTGAGGTCGAGCACGACCAGGTCGGGCGCCTGCTGGGCGATGGTCCGGCGCAGGCTCGCTCCCCCGTCGCACAGGCTGACGGCGAAGCCGTGCATGCGCAGATAGTCGCCGACCATCTCGCGCGCCGGCTGCTCGTCATCGACCACGACGATGTGCTGCGCCTGGCTCATGACTGCGGCAACGTCATCCTGAATGTCGCGCCCTTTCCGGGACCCGCGCTTTCGACCGCGATCCGCCCGCCGTGCAGGTCGACGATGCGCTTGACGATCGACAGGCCGAGGCCGGTCGAGGTCTCGCCCGCGGTCGGCTTGGCCGAAAGCCGCTGGAACCGCCCGAACAGCCGCGAGATGTCTTCCGGCGAAAGGCCGGCCCCTTGATCCCTGACCTCGACGATTATACCGCCGCCGTCCTGCGCCACCAAGAGGTCGATGGTGCCGCCGAGCGGGCTATACTTGACGGCGTTGCTGACGAGATTGTCGATCGCCTCGCGGATGCGGTCGAGGTCGCACATCGCCGCATGGTCGCGCGGCGCCGAGACCCTGATAGTCTGGTTCTTCCTGGCGGCGAGCGGGCGGTTCGCCTCGGCGACCTCCTCGACCAGGACCGCGATGTCGACCGGCTCGCGGCGGACCGTGATGTCGAGCGCATCGGCCATGGCGTCGGAAACGAGGTCGTCGACCATCTCGGTGAGCCGATTGGCGGCGTTGCGGACGTAGGCGAGCTGCGCCTCCACGTTTTCGTCGAGGGCGCCCGCCGTCGCGATCATCTCCTTGAGGATCTCGGTGCGGCCGAGGATCACGCTCAGCGGGTTCTTCAAGTCGTGGGCGACGGTGCCGAGGATCTCGCTCTTGAAGGAATTGGCCTGCCGCAGCCGCGCCCATTGCGCGGCGAGCCGGCGATTGGCGTTGGTCAGCTCCTGCGTGCGCTCGGCGACGCGCTCCTCGAGCCGGGTTTTCGCCCGCTGCAGCTGCTCGTACAGAATGACGTTGTCGAAGGCGATCGACAGCCGGCTGCAGAAGATCTCGACCAGCGCCCGGTCGGTATCGGAGAGGTGCCGCGCCGCCTCGAGCACGACCACCACCTCGCGGCCGCTCAGCGTCCGGATGTAGAGCACCGAGCGGCGCGCCGAGAACTCGTGCCGGCGGCGGCCGAAGGCTTCTTCGACCAGCCGCCGCAGGTCGTGATCGATCATGTCGGACGCGTCGGTGCCGGTGAAGCGGCTGTAGCATCCCGATCCGGCGAGCACCGAGAAGGCCTCGTGCGAGTTCTGCGGCTCGCGCAGCACCAGAATTCCCGCGCAATCGACGTTCAACAGCGAGCCGATCTGGGTGAGGACCCCTTCGGCCAGCCGCTGCATCGACTTGAAGTCGAACAGGGTCGAGGCCGCCTCGATGATGATCTCGAGCCCGCGGCGGGTCTCGACCATGCGCTGGAGCTGCTGATAGCTGCGCAACGCCGCGGTCATGGCCGTGAACAGCTTGTCGGCGGTGAGCTCGGTCTTGGCCTTGTAGTCGTTGATGTCGTAGTCGACGATGACCCGCCGCTCCGGCGCCTGCCCGGGCTGGCCGGTGCGCAGGATGATGCGCACGGTCTCGTTCTTGAGCTCGTCGCGGATGAATTCGACGAGTCCGAGCCCGGCGGTATCGGTCTCCATGATCACGTCGAGCAGCACCACCGCCACGTCCGCATGGCTGCGCAGGAGATCGCGGCCCTCCGCCGCCGAGTGGGCGGAGAGGATTTCGAGACCCTGGCCGTTCAGCCGGTAATCGCTGAGCGCGAACCGCGTGCCGTCGTGCACGGCGGGCTCGTCGTCGATCACCGCGACCTTCCAGCGCGGGCCCACGTCGGGCGGCGGCGGCTCGCCGGAATCGTCGATCAGGTGGACGATGTCGTCGTCAGCCATGCGCTCGGTCCATCATTGCGGCGTCCTCGGTCGCCGGTGCCGCGCCGGGCGCCACGCGCGGGACGCTGATGCGGAAGCGGGTGCCCCAGCCCAGCCGCGATTCGAAGGTCAGCCGGCCGCCCAGTTGCTGGGTCACCAGGTTGAAGATGATGTGCAGACCGAGCCCGGTGCCGCCCTCGTTCCGCCGCGTCGTGAAGAACGGGTCGAGCGCCCGGCGCTGGGTCTCCTCGCTCATGCCCACGCCGTCGTCGAACACGAAAATGTCGACGTCGTCGCGCAGCTGGCGCGCCTCGACGATGACGCTGCCGGCGCGGCCGTCGGGAAAGGCATGGATGACGCTGTTGAGGAACAGGTTGGTCAGGACCTGCCCGTAGGCGCCGGGATAGCTGTCCATCAGGATGCCGGGCGGCACGTCGACGGTGAGCGCGATCTGCGACTTCTTCAGCACCGGGCGCAGGCTGGCGACGATCTGGTCGGTCGATTCCTTGAGATCGAATTGGCGCCGCTCGGCGTGGCTGCGATCGACCGCGACCTGCTTGAAGGACTGCACCAGCTCGCCCGCGCGCTGCAGGTTGGCCACCAGCTGGCTGGCGGCGTCGCGCCCGCCTTCGAGGAATTCGTCGAGCCGCGATCGTCGCAACGGACCGGCGTCGACCTCCCTGGCGAAGTCGTCGCAGCGGCGCGCGAAGCTCGACGCCACGGTCAGGCTGATGCCGATCGGGTTGTTCACCTCGTGCGCGACGCCGGCGACCAGGCCGCCGAGCGCCGCCAGCTTCTCCGCGGCGATGAGGTTTTGCTGGGCCTCGCGCAGGTCGTCGAGCGCCTTCTCGGCGCGCTCCTTCGACGCCCGCAGCTCGTTCTCGGCCTTGCGCTTGGCGATGGCGTTTTCGCGGAACACCGCGACCGCGCGCGCCATCTCGCCGATCTCGTCGCGGGCCTGCGTGCCTTGGATCGGCTCGCCGTATTTCTCCGCGACCACCGAGCCCATTGCCGCCATGATTTCCTTGAGCGGCAGGATGATGCTGCGCGCGATCAGCACGCCGACGACGACGATGAGGGTCAGGAAAATGACCGCGACCACCGCCACGTTCTGATAGAGGTTGGCGAGCGTGTGGTCGAAGCTGCCCTGCGCCTGCTGCTCGCGCAGCGACATCTGCGCCGACAGCTTGCCGATCACGGCGATCATGGCGGCCTGGTTGTCGTCGATCGCGGTCTTCAGCAGGTTGGTGCGGGCGGCGAGTTGCTCGACCAGCGTCTTCATCCCCTCGCGGAACGAGGCGGCGCGCTGCGCCAGCGCGGCCAGTGCCGTGCGCTGCAGGCTGTTCTCGGCGAGATCGATCATCACCGGGATGGTCTGCTCGACGGTGGAGATGTTGCGCCGGGATTCGTCGGCGGCGTCGGAGGCGGGCGACAGGTAGAAGGCGTTGGCGGCGAGCAGGCCGGCGGTGAAGGCCTCGCGCGATTTTCCGAGCGACGGCAGCAGCAGGGCGTCGCGCCGGCCGATGGCGGCCTCGACGATGGCATAGAGTCCCGCCATCTCCTTCGCCGGCTTGAGCACCTCGTTCTCGTAGGTCTGCGCGATCGTCATCTGCACCTCGCGCACCTCTCCGAAGCCCTGCAGGAAGCGCTCGGTCACCGCGCGCAGCTCGTCGGCCGAGCCCGACAGGACCGGATCGACCGCGCCGCGATTGCGCAACGTGCTCAGCACCTCGCCGTGCAGGCCGAGGATTTCCGCCAGCAGCTCCTGGTTCGGCTGATTGATGTAGCGATGGATCAGGTTCTGCAGGCGGCTCGCTTCGCTCTCGAGCAGCACCAGCAGCCGGTCCGATTCGCGCACCTTGCGGACGTCGTCCCAGGACCGGCTGAGCACGTTGGCGCCGTTCCAGATCAGCGCCGCCAGGATCACGGCGACCGTCGCGTTGAGCGCGGCGATCGACAACAGGCGCCACCGGATCGGCAGCACCCGCACGACGCTCTCGGTTTCCAGGTCAAGGCTCCGCCGCGGCCGCGCATGCGGCGCACGCTCTTCCTCGAAGGCGACCAGATCGAAACTCATCGAACCTTGCGAATGCGCTCGACCAATCGCTGCAAGTCGGGATCGGTCACGGTCTTGGCGTAGATTGTGCTCATCGCTTCCTCGAACGGCTTGCGGTCGAAATTCGCGATGATCGTGTTCCCGGCCGAGCGCGCCTGCTGGCGCGAGCGCTCCTCCAATCCGCTCCACAGCTCGCGCATGAACGCGCTCGACGCGCCGGCCGCCTCCTTGAAGATGATCCGGTCCTCGGCGCTGAGGCTTTCCCACGCCGGCCGCGACATGACCAGGACCTCGGGACCCATCGCGTGCTCGGTCAGGGTGTAGTAGGAGGCCAGCTTGTAGTGGCCGGTGGTGACGTAGGACGGCCAGTTGTTTTCCGCGCCGTCGATCAGCCGGGTCGAGAGCGCGGTCGACACCTGCCCGTACGGGAGCTCGATCGGCGCGGCGCCGAGCGCCTTGAACATCTCGAACATCACCTCGGATTGCTGCACCCGAATTCGTAGTCCCTTCAGGTCGGCCAGGCTGCGAACCGGCCGCACGCTGTTGTAGATCGACCGCGCGCCGGAATCGTAGAAGGTCAAGCCGACAAAACCATGGCGCTCGAAGCCGGCGAGAATCTCGCTGCCGATCTCGTGATCGAGCACCTTGTGGAGATGATCGAACGAGCGGAACAGGAACGGCAGCGCCAGCACGTTGGCGGCGGGCACCAGCGAGCCGAGCGGGGCGACGTTGGTGCGGTCGAGGTCGATGGCGCCGATCCGGGTCTGCTCGATGGTCTCCTTCTCCTCGCCGAGCTGGCGCGAATGGAACACCCGAATGCCATGCCGTCCGCCGGTGCGCTCCTCGATCAGGCGCGCCATGAACATGAGCGCCTGCACGGTCGGATAATCTTCCGACTGGTTGTCGGCGGCGCGGAACTCGCGCGCCTGCGCGAGGGGCGGCAGCGCCAGCAAAGCGGCGACCGCGACGGCCGCCGCCCTGCGAAAATTCGCGCGTGAAATGAGGGACATGACCCCTACCCAGCGGCAAAGCCCAGCGCGGTCGAGAGTATTCGGTTCCGCCGAAGGCCGTCAATCGCGGCGCGAGCATTGCCCTACGTGCTGCTTGCAGGATGGGTTGACGCCCGCGAAAGCGCGTGGGCGCTAAATTAAGGCCAAAGCAAAAACCTCTCCACTGTCATGCCCGCGCAGGCGGGCATCCAGTAACCCTGGGCGCGAGCGATTGAGGCGAAGTCAGTGCGTGCCACTCCGGCTCACGGATTACTGGATCGTCCGCCTACGCGGACGATGACAGCCGAGAGACCGTAACTTAGCGCCTATGCGCGAAAGCGGGCGGAAACCCCTCGATCACCGCTCAGCGTGCCGCCGGCGCGCCTCGCCGCCGCCTTCGCGCGCCAGCACCCGGTCGACCATCTCGCCGGCGAGCCCGAGATAGCGGGCGGGATCGCACAGCTTCTCGAGCTCCGCCCTTGTGAGGTGGCGCGAGATTTCGGCATTTCGCGCCAACAGCTCGAGCAGCGGCTCGCCGCTCGCCGCGACCTTGCGGCAGATGTCGTAGACGAGGTCGTGGGCGCGCTGGCGGCCGAGATGCGGGCCGAGCCCCATCATCACCGCCTCCGAGACGATCATGCCGCGGGTCAGGTCGAGATTGGCGCGCATGCGCCCGGCGTCGACCTCGAGCCCTTCGACCAGGAGCCTCGTTTGCGCGAGCGCCCCGGACGCGAGCAGGAAGATTTCGGGGAGCGCGATCCATTCGATCTCCCAGGGTCCGGTCGAGCGCTCGTGGTCGGCGACCGCGGCCTCGAGCAGCGCGGCGACGTGCTGGCGCACGAGCGCGACCGTCGAATGGATGTAGAGACAGGAGATCGGATTGCGCTTCTGCGGCATCGTGCTCGAGGAGCCGCGCGCCTCGTGGAACGGCTCGTAGACCTCGGCCACCTCGGTCTGCATCAGGAGCTTCACGTCCATGGAAATCTTGCCGAGCGTGCCGGTGAGCAGCCCGAGAAAGCAGCCGACCTCGCCGATGCGGTCGCGCACGGTATGCCAGGCGATCTCGGGCTCGCCGAGGCCGAGCTCCCTCATCAATTCGGCCTGCACCTTGAGGCCGTCGGCGCCGAGCGACGCCAGCGTTCCGACCGCGCCGCCGAACTCGCCGACCAGCACGCGCGGGCGCAGCTGCGCGAGCCGCTCGCGATGGCGCTGCATCGCGGCAAGCAGCGCCGCGGTCTTGAAGCCGAAGGTCAGCGGCACCGCCTGCTGCAGGTTGCTGCGTCCGGCCATCGGCGTGTCGCGGTAGCGGCGCGACAGCTCGGCGAGCGCGGCGGCGATCGCCTCCATGTCCTGCTCGACCAGCGCGAGCGCCGCGCGGATCTGCAGGATCGCCGCGGTATCGGTGATGTCCTGCGTGGTGGCGCCCCAGTGGCACCATTCGCCGAGGCCGTCGGCGCAGAGGTCGACGATCTGCTGCACCACGCCGAGGATCGGATAGCCGATGCGCTCGGTCTGCTGCTTCAGGCGGGCAAGATCGATGTTCTCGATCCGGCAGCGGCGCACGATCTCCTGCGCCGCCTGTTCCGGGATGACGCCGAGGCGCCCCTGCGCGCGCGCCAGCGCCGCCTCGATGTCGAGGTAGTAGCCCGTCCTCGCCTCGTCCGAGAACACGTGGCGCATCTCCGCGGTGCTGAAGATGTCGCGGAAGATTGCGGAATCGAGCGCGGTCGCCGTCATGCGTTGCTCACGTTTGCGCCTCCCCGTCATGCCCGCGCTTGTCGCGGGCATCCACGTCTTTCTTAGAGCTCGGAAAGCAAGACGTGGATGGCCGGGACAAGCCCGGCCATGACGGCGGGCATGTGGGTCGATATGAGCGATACATGAGCTCGCTCACAGCACGATGCTGGGATTGCGCAGGTTCTGGTCGCAGTCGATCAGGTTGACCTGCCGGACCTCGATCAGCCAGCGTTCGGAGGCTTCCACGAAGCGGTGGCCGCACCAGCCCGAGAGAAACCGCGTGCCGTCGACGCGGAACTCGCTGATCAGGAAATTCGATCGCACCATGCGGACGTTGCCTTGCCGCGCCGCGAACACCTCGACGTTCGAGACCATGCGCACGGTGCGCGATTTCGGCGCCTGCGACCAGGCGTAGCCGGTGCGCAGGCGATAGATGCGGTCCTCCATCCGCCGCCGGTCGTCGAACGACACGGCGATCTCGCGGCGGGGATCGCCGGCCGCGGGGGTACCCGGCACCCAGTAGATGCATTCCGGCACGTACATCGCGAGCCATTCGTCGAACTTGAGCTCATCGAGCAGGCGCGCCTCCCGTTCGACGAGCGCCCGGAAGCGATCGCGCTCGGAGGGATCGGCGACCGCGAGCTCGTCGCGCTGCCAGTCGGAGAAATTCTCGATCAGCGCCCGGTAGAACGCGTCGTCGACGTAATACGAGCTGACCGAGGGATCGTGCGCGAGTTGCATGTTCGACGATATCCTTGCATTACGGAACGGTGGACAATCGCGCTTTGGCACATGGTCTTAGTTAGAGCGCACTCCGGATCAGCGCGAACGTCAAGCCCGGGCTGCTCCTTTCCGTGTCCGTCCGGGCAGGATATTGATCAACAGCAACCCTCAACGCTATCGTCGATTGGTGAGTGATTTCGGTGTCCGCGCCCTGGTCTTCGCATGCGACTTATTCTAGTCTCGCCTGAGACCCGATCAGCTCTGATGCTACCATGCGCGCCATATTGACCGTCGCATGCGCCAGCGTTGTTTTTGCCGCCGGCGCCCAGGCCCAAGAGGCCCTCAAGCTTTGCCGTCAGATCAAGGACGATGCCGATCGATTGAAATGCTACGATGGTCTGTCCTCCTCGGACGCAACGGGCACGCAGGCAGAGAGTAAACCGAGCACCGATGCGGCCTGGCAGGTCGGCGAGGAAAAATCCCCCCTCGATGACAGTCCGGTAGTCTCGGCGTCGCTTCGATCGAGCGATGGCAAGGCCCATCTGCTGATGCGCTGCAAAGAACACAAAACCGAGGTCGCGGTCACCATCACGGGTCTTATCAAATGTGGAACCGGCGTACGCGTCATCTACCGCGTCGATCAGGGCCAAGCCACAGACACCCAGTGGAATTCTTCTTCGAGCTGTTACCTGGCCATCGCCCCATCGCCGATCCCTTTCATTCGGGCGCTCGCCGATGAGAGCAAGGTTTTTTTCCGGATATTCGATCATTACGGCGCCCCGCACGACGCGCTGTTCAATCTCGGCAAGATTTCCGAGGTCCGTTCCCGCCTGGCGGAGGCCTGCGAGTGGGATGGCGCACCTAAGGCAACCGGGAACCCCGTGCCGAAGGCGCCCGCAGTCCCCGCAAGCCCGCCCGAGGCGCCGCCGAAATAACCCCTGAGAGCAACCCAATCGGGCCGCACAGGCGAACCGCGCGAGCGGCGTTGAGGCGCGTCCGGCGTCCGTGATCACGGCTCGCGCTGCACCACGAGTCTCGGCGATGCCTTCATCAGCCGCTTCCACTCCTTGATGTATTCGCGCATGAACGCCTCGTCGGTGGCGGGCGCGGTGACGATGCCGTTGGCGTCGGTCTTGACCCGGCCGGGGACGCCGAGCCCGCGATGCATGTAGACCCACTCGTCCTCCTGGCAGGCGAGCCCGCGCTGGATCTCCTCGAAATTGGCGAGGTCGTCGACCTCGCCGAAATTCGGGAATTGCTCCTGAGTGCGCATGCGCAGCGCATTGATCTCGTCGACCGCGCCGCCGAGCGCGCCTTCCTCGTCGACCACCGCCGTGCCGTACCAGGTGACGTTGGTCTCGTCGACCGCGACCGGCTCGAACACCTGGATGTGGTTGCCGAGCAGGGAGAAATTCGGGAACACGTTGATATTGACCGGCTCCGAGGAGGCGAGGTCGAGGATTTCCTCGGCCTTGGCGCCGAAGCGCCGGCGCAGCTCCTGCGCATAATGCTCGGTGCCGGGAGCGGGGCCCTCCACCGCCCACAATCCGCCGGCGCGTTTCTCGATCGCCGGCCGCTTGTCCTTGAAGTGATGGCCGTGGCCCATATAGGCCATGTACATGGGCTGCGTGTCCGGGGAGGCCTTGTAGTACGACATGCCCTTGTTGGCGACGTCGGCCTGGCGGTTCTCCATCTCGAGCAGCGAGCGGTGCGAGAACACCACGTGGTAGCCGTCGCCGGAATTGTCGTAGGCGAGCTTCCAGTTGCCCTTGTATCGCAGCCGGTTCGCCTCGCAGACCCGGATCTTTCCCTTGGGATGGCGGTCGAGCCATTCGTCGATCGGCTTTGTGATCGCTCCGAGATAGTCGAGGAGCGGCGGCGCGTCGGGATTGAGCGTGGCAAAGATGAAGCCGCGATAGCTGTCGACGCGCGGCACCTGCGCGACGTTGTATTTCGCGTCGCCGAAGTCGCAGGCATAGCCGTCCGGCCACGGCACGGCGCGCAGCTTGCCGGTATTGAGATAGCTCCAGCCGTGATAGGGGCAGGTGAAGATGCGCGCCGAGCCCTTGTCCTTGCGGCAGAGCGTGGTGCCGCGGTGGGCGCAGCGGTTGAACAGCGCGCGAATTTTTCCGCTCGAATCCCGCAACAGGATGATCGGACGCAGGCCCAGCCGCACCGTGAGGTAGTCGTCGTTCTTCGGGATCTGGCTCTCGTGCCCGAGATAGACCCAGACCGCGCCGAAAATGTTGGTCATCTCGGCCTGGAAGATCGCGGGATCGGTGTAGATCAGGCGGTGGACGCGGTCCTCGCGGACGAGCTCGTCCCAGTCGTAGAGATCGCTCGCGATACGGGATGGTTCGAGCCTGTCCAGCATGGCGTCATTCCTTCATGCCGCTCTCTCACGGCGGGGAGCCGCGCCCCGTCTCCGCCGCCATAATGCATCGGGCTAGAAAAAATCGAAATACTCGTTCTGCTCCCAGGCCGTCGGCTCGTCGCCGGGCTCGACGCCGGCCTCCTTGAGCCATTGGGCGAAACGCCCGGCCTCGTTGCGCTTGAGCTTGAGGTAATAGTCGACGAACACGTCGCCGAGTTGCGTGCGGAACAGCGGTTCCCGCTCGAGCGCGTCCAACGCCGCCGGCAAGCTCGTCGGCAGCCTGGGCCGGTCGGCGGTGTAGGGCTCGTCATCCTGCGGTCCGGGATCGAGCTTGCTTTCGATGCCGTCGAGGCCGGCGACGATCTGCGAGAGGATGTAGAGATAGGGATTGGCCGCGGGCTCGCCGAGCCGGTTCTCGATCCGGGTCGCCGGATCGTCCGGCGCGCCCAGCACGCGCAGCATCACGCCGCGGTGGTCGTAGCACCAGGTGGCCCGGTCGGGGGCGAGCGAGTTCGGGCGATATCGCCGATATCCGTTGACGGTCGGCGCCGCGAACACGGTCGAAGCGCCGGCATGTTTCAAGAGGCCGCCGATGAACGCGCGGCCGAGCGGGGAGAGGCATTCGCCCGCGCGCTCCGGCATGAAGAGGTTGCGTCCGTTGGCGTGCTCGACCAGCGACTGATGGAGATGCCAGCCGCTCGAATAGTAGCCCTTGGTTGCCGGGCGGCACATGAAGCTCGCGAGATGGCCCATGCGCCGGCAGATTTGCCGCGTCGCGGTGCGGAAGAGGAATGCATGGTCGGCGGCTTCCAGCGCCGGCCGCGCGGCGAAGGTGCACTCGACCTGGCCCGGCCCCCATTCGTTCTCGATCGATCGCAGCGGCAGGCCGATCTCTTCGAAATGCTCGGCGAGCACGGACAGCACCGGCTGCATCAAGTCGAGGCTGGATTCGGAATGATAGGAGAAGCCGGGCTCGGGCGGCGCGGTCCCGATCGGCTTGCCGCGCACGCCGGGGGAGCCGATGTGCTCGTCGGTCAGCCGGTCCTCCGCGACGCGCAGCAGGTACCACTCGATCTCGAGACCCACGATAGAGCCCATGCCCGCGCCGGCAAGCCGCTCGACCTGCCGGCGCAACAGGTGCCGGGGCGAGAAGTGGAACGGCACGCCGCTGGTGAAATATTCGTCGCACAGCACCCAGCCGATGCCGGGCGCCCACGGCAGCACGCGGAAGGTCGCGGGATCGGGAACGATCGTGAGGTTGGGCGACCCCGTCATCTCGGCGAGGCCCATGCCGCCGCCGCGGGTGAACGAGGCGAAGGTGCGGGCGTTGGCGGAATCGAGCGTGGTGGTCGCGACGTTGATGTTGTGCCCGGCGGAGAGCGCGGCGAGGAAGGCCGGAACCGTCAGCGCCTTGGCGCGCGCGGCGCCGTGCGGATCGGCCCAGGCGAGGCGGATGAGACGGAGATCGCCCTTCTCGATCCGGCGCTTGATCTCCTCGGCTTGGCGCCGCTGCTCGTCGGTCCACAGCCCGTGCTGTTCGATGAAAGCGTTGGATTTTTTCACCTGAGCGTTCCGTGCGCGGTCGCGAGCGGGACTGCCGGATTCCCCGCTCGCGCCGGCTACCGATATAGAGCTTCTGCCCCCTCGTTCACAAACCGGAAAAAATCTTGATTTCGTTACCTACGGCGCCTTAGCTCGCAGCGGAAGCCCTGGGCTTGCAGGAGGGGACATGACAGCCGATCGGTCGTAGTGCTCGCCATGAGCAGAGCATGAGAATCCGCGCGCCGAAGGATTTCTGGTCGGGGGTGATGTTCTGCGCCTTTGCCGCGGTCGCGATCCTGGCGGCGCGCGGCTATTCGCTCGGCAGCGCCGGCAAGATGGGCCCGGGCTATTTCCCGCTGCTGCTCGGGGGCCTGCTCGGCGTTCTCGGCGTCATCCTGATCGGCCGCTCGCTCGTCCTCGACGGCGAGCCGGTGCCGCGCTTCCATCTCGTGCCGCTCGCGCTGATCGCGGTCGCGGTCGCCTTGTTCGGCCTGATGATCGAGCCCGCCGGCCTCGTTATTTCGCTCGCGGTATTGACCGTGCTGTCGGCGTGGGCGGGCCCGCAATTTCGGTTGACCGAGACCGTCGCGCTCGCCGCCGCGCTCATCGTGTTCTCGATCGGCGTCTTCGTTTACGCGCTCGGCCTCTCGATCAACGTCTGGCCGAGCATCTGAGGAGACCGGCAGGTCGCGATGGACGTGCTTTCCAATCTCGAGCTTGGTTTCGCCGTCGCGCTGACCCTGCAGAACATCGTCTACTGCTTCATCGGCGTGCTGCTCGGCACCGTCATCGGCGTCTTGCCCGGCATCGGTCCGGTCACCACGGTGGCGATGCTGCTGCCGATCTCGTTCACGCTGCAGCCGGAATCGGCGCTGATCCTGCTCGCCGGCATCTATTACGGCGCCCAATACGGCGGCTCGACCACGGCCATCCTGGTCAACATCCCGGGCGAGGCCTCCTCGGTGGTGACCACGATCGACGGCCATCAGATGGCGCGCCAGGGCCGCGCCGGCCCGGCGCTCGGCATCGCCGCCATCGGCTCGTTCTTTGCCGGCTGCGTCTCGACTCTGCTGATCGCGCTCGCGGCGCCGCCGCTCGCCGCCGTCGCCCTCGAGTTCGGGCCGGCGGAATATTTCTCGCTGATGGCGTGCGGGCTGATCGCGGCGGTGGTGCTGGCGCGCGGCTCGCTGGTCAAGGCGATCGCGATGGTGGTGCTCGGGCTCTTGCTCGGGCTGGTCGGCACCGACGTCAATTCCGGCGCGCGCCGCTTCAATTTCGGCATGACCGGGCTCGCCGACGGCGTCGAGTTCGTGGCGCTGTCGATGGCGATCTACGGCATTGCCGAGGTCGCCTACAATCTCGAGCAGACGCACGAGACGAGCGTGGTGTCGGCCGCGGTCGGCCGGGTGTGGCCGAGCCTCGCCGATCTGCGGCATTGCATCGGGGCGATCCTGCGCGGCACCGCGCTGGGCGCGATGCTCGGCGTGTTGCCGGGGGGCGGGGCGCTGCTCGCGTCGTTCGCGGCCTATACGCTCGAGAAGAACGTCGCCCGGCCGCCGCGCTCCTTCGGCCGCGGCGACATCCGCGGCGTGGCGGCGCCGGAATCCGCCAACAATGCCGGCGCGCAGACGTCGTTCATCCCGATGCTGACCCTCGGGATCCCGGGCAACCCCACCATGGCGATGATGATCGGGGCGCTGATGATCCACGGCATCGCGCCGGGCCCGCGCGTGATGACCGATCGGCCGGGCCTGTTCTGGGGCGTCATCGCCAGCATGTGGATCGGCAATCTCATGCTGGTGATCCTGAACCTGCCGATGGTCGGCATCTGGGTGCGCCTGCTGCGCGTGCCGTATCGGCTGCTCTACCCCGCCATCATCGTGTTCTGCTGCATCGGCGCCTATACCATCAACAGCAAGCCGTTCGACGCCTACGTGATGGCGTTCTTCGCGGTGTTCGGCTACGTCGCGCTCAAGCTCGACTGCGAGCCGGCGCCGCTCGTTCTCGGCTTCGTGCTGGGACCGATGATGGAGGAGAACCTGCGCCGCGCGCTCCTGATCTCGCGCGGCGACCCGCTGGTGTTCCTGCAGGAGCCGATCAGCCTCGCTTTCCTGTTGGCGGCGGTCGGCCTGCTGATCGTGCTCGCGGCGCCCACCATCCGAAGAAAGCGCGAGGAAGCGCTGCAGGAGTAGCGTGGATGTGCGCGCTTCGTGTATCACAGCTGTGTGACAATTTGTCACCGATTACCTTCTGTAGATTTTATTTGACTTCTACTGCAAATCAGTATATAAGGGGCGCATCCTGCTCAGAGGGGCGTTTTCTAGAGACGTCTGAAACGGAGCAGGTGTGGCGTCCTGCGGCGGCGGCTCGTAACCGAAGCCGCGGGAGGTTCCGGGAAGACGCCCCTTGGCTGGAGTGTGGCCCCGGAGCCAAAAAAGCCACGGGTGGAGCGCCGAGAGGCGGGCGTCCCTTCAGGCGGAAGGTTCGCCCGGCGCCTCGCAAGCGCCACCGTGCCGGGCACCACGGCACGGGTTCTACCCCCCAGTCGCCTTTCGGCGCTCCATTCACCCCCTCGTCGGGGTGAAGGAAAGAAGAAAAGTCGCAAACCCCGGGCGCAATGCGTCGCGGGAACGAGAAAGTGCGCGAGCAGCGCCTGGGCTGTTTGACATCGTGAAACCGAATCGAAGCCGCGTAGGGTGGGCAAAGGCGCGAGCCAAAAACTCCGTTCTCGCCACGCGAGCGGTGCAGCGCCGTGCCCACGCGGCCCTGGCGGGTGAATAAAAGAACGCGTGGGCAAAGCTTGTCCCCGCCTCCGAGCGGGGATCGCTCCGACCGGGGCCCAATACGTCGGGGCAGAGCAGGCGATTTTGCCCACCCTACATTTCACGATCGCCTGAACAGTCCGGTGATCCAGCCCCAGATCGCCCGCGCCATCAGGGCGAAGCCCGAGATCGGCTTGGCGGCGGGCGTCGCGGCCTGAGGCGGAACGATGGAAGGCGAGGGTGCGGTGGCCGGCGGCGCTGCCGCGGCGCCCGGCTGCGCGAGCTGTTGCTTCAGCCTGGCGGCGAATTGATTCATCAGCTGCGCCGCGGTCGCCTGGATGATGCCGACGCCGCGGCCGTATTGGGCGACCGCGCCCGACAGCGTGAGATTGGTGTGCACCAGCACCTTCGACCCGCTGCCGGCCGGCTGCAGGCGGAACACCGACGCCGCATTGGCGCCGCCGCGGCCCTTGGCGTCGGTGCCCTGCGCCGAGACCCGCGCCGTGCGCTGCGCGTCGTCGATCTCCTCGAGCTTGACGATGCCCGCAAAGGTCAAGGCCACCGGCCCGAGCCGCACGTTGATCTTGCCCTTGTAGGTATTGGCGCCGGTGACCTCGGTCAGCTCGGCGCCCGGCATGCAGGGCGCGATCCGCTCGATGTCGAGCAGCACCTTCCAGGCCTCGGCCGGCGGCAACGGCACCTCGAACGAATTGTCGAATTCCATCGTTCCTACCCGCGATAGCCGACCATCTCGGGCGCGCCGAGCCGCTGCCAGATCCAGCGCGCGCAAGCGAACAGGCGCGCCTCGTCGTGGCGCCGCCCGATGAGCTGGATGCCGACCGGCAGCCCGTTCGGGCCGCGATGGGTCGGCAGCGCGAGCGTCGGGGTGTAGAGGATGGTCCAGATCGCCTGGAAGCCGGGATCGCCGGTCTCGCCGAGGCCGCGCGGCGCCTCCCCGTTGGTGCAGGGCGCCAGCAGCACGTCGACGTCGCCAAAAACCTCGGGCAGCCGTGCCCGGCAGTCCTCGCCGAGCCGCAAGGCCGCGACATATTCCTCGCGCGGCATGGCGCGCCCGAGCTCGATGCGCTTGCGCAGGCGCTCGCTGATCCGCTCGCGGTCGGTATCCCATTCGTGCGCCATTGCCGCCGCGCGCTCGTAATTGTTGATGGTCTCGCGCGCGGCGTGGCGCAGCCCCGCGAATTGCTCCGGCAGCGCGATCTCGGATAACCGCGCGCCGGCGCGGCCGAGGCGTTGCGCCGCATCCTCGACCGCCGACACGGTTTCCGGCTGCGCCTTGTCCCACAGCGGCGTGCGGCAGAGGCCGATGCGCGGCGGCCGGCCGAGGGCATCCGCGGCCGACGGCGTGCGCAGCTCCAGCACCGCGGCGATGAGCTCGAGGTCGTCGAGGGAGCGCGCGATCAGCCCGATAGTGTCGAGGCTCTCGGCCGCCGGATAGACGCCCCGGCGGTTGAAGGCGCCGAAGGTCGGCTTGAAGCCGAACACGCCGCAATAGGCCGCCGGACGCAGCACCGAACCGCCTGTCTGGGTGCCGTACGCGATCGGCACCATGAAATCCGCGACCGCGGCGCCCGAGCCGCTCGACGAGCCGCCGGGCGTATGGGCGAGGTCGTGCGGATTGGCGGTCGCGCCCGGCGTCATGCCGGCGAACTCGCAGGTGACGGTCTTGCCCAGGATCACCGCGCCGGCCGCGCGCACGAGCGCGACGCAGGCGGCGTCGGTCGACGGCCGGTGGCCGCGATAGATCGGCGAGCCCATCTCGGTCGGCAGGTCGGCGGTGTCGATGATGTCCTTGACCCCGATCGGCACGCCATGCAGGGGGCCGCGCCTTGCGCCGCGGTCGAGCTCGCGGGCGCCGCGCAGCGCCAGCTCGGGATCGATGCTCGCCCAGGCGTGGATCTCGCGCTCGCGCCGGTCGATGCGCTCGAGGCAGGCGCGCACCACCGCCTCGCAGGTCGCCTCGCCCGCCGCGACCGCGCGGGCGATCTCGCTTGCCGGGAGCGTGTTCAGCGGTCGTGCCGGGGTGGCGCGCGGCTTTTCCTGGGGCGTGCTCACGGCGTCGCGCTCAGTTTCTGCCGGCGCGGGCGGCCGACGTTCCGGCGATGCGGCCGAACACCGCGCCCGAGGTCAGCCCGGAGCCGCCGGGATAGTTGAAGTAGAACAGGCCGCCGACCAGCTCGCCCGCTGCGTAGAGCCCGCGGATCGGCTGGTAGTCGGTGTTGAGCACCTCGGCGTCGGTGGTGATGCGCAGGCCGCCGAAGGTGAAGGTCACCCCGCAGGTCACGGCGTAGCCTTCGAACGGCGGCTGGTCGATGGCGTTCGCCCAGTTGCTCTTGTTGACGGGGAGGCCTTCGGTGCGGCGTCCGTCCTTGACGTTGGGATTGAACGGAACGTCGGCGCGCACCGCCTTGTTGTACTCGGCGATGGTCTTGAGGAACTCTTCGGCGTCGACGCCTTCGAGCTTCTTCGCGAACTCCTCGATCGTATTGGCGGTCACCTTGGTGATCTGCCGGATCTTGTACTCGTCGCGCTGCAGATGCTTGACCTTCTGGTCGAAGACCTGCCAGGCGAACTGGCCGGGCTGCTCGAGCACCACGCGGCCGTATTTGGCATAGGTGTAGTTGCGGAAGTCGGCGCCCTCGTCGACGAAGCGCTTGCCGCGGGCGTTGATCAGGATGGCGAACGGGTAGGAGTGCTTCTGGAACTGGTCGCCGACCGCGAGATCGCCGAACTCGGGCGCGTTCATCTCCCATTGCACCGCGTGGCAGCCCGACCAGTTGCCGCGCGGGCTGGCGCCGATCTCCATCGCCATGCGGATGCCGTCGCCGTTGTTGAAGCGGGTGCCGCGCACCTTGGCGAGGTCCCAGCCCGGGCCGAGATAGCGGGTGCGCCACTCGGCGTTGGATTCGAAGCCGCCGCAGGCGAGCACGACCGCCTTGCCGTTGAGCTCGCTCTCGACGCCGTCGTGGCGGACGCGCACGCCGCCGACGCGCACGCCGTCGAAGACGAGAGCGAGCGCGCGGGTGAGGTAACGGATCTCGATGCCGCGCTTCGCCGCGGCGTCGGTGAGCATCTTGATCAGGCCGGGGCCGCCGCCGACCGCCTCGACGGTGAGGCCGCCCCAGAACTTGAACTTGCCGTCGATCTTGAACGCCTGGCGGCCGTAGATCGGGATGAAGCGCACGCCCTTGTTGCGCATCCAGCGGAAGGTGTCGAAGCTCCGCCTGACCAGGAGCTCGACCAGGTCCGGGTCGGCGCGGTTCTGCGTCACCCGCGCCATGTCGTCGAAGAACTGCTCGGCGGTATAGGTGCCGAAATCGGTGGTGGCGATTTCCTGCTCGGTGAGATCCGGCACCAGCGCCTTGATGTCGCCGACGTCGTTGTAGACGACGCGCACCGAACCGGCCGTGAACCGGCTGTTGCCGCCCGACTCCTCCTCCGGCGCCGCCTCCAGCATCAGCACCGACGCGCCTTGCTCCTGCGCCGCCAGCGCCGCGCAGAACGCGGCGTTGCCGCCGCCCACCACGATCACGTCCGCTCCCGACCTCGCCATTCCACGCCTCGCACGCTGTCCTCACTGTCGTCCCCGCGCAAGCGGGGACCCATATTCCAGAGTCGTGGGTCATGGGTCCCCGCTTTTGCGGCGGCGACGGGCCTTTACTCCGCCGCCACCGCCGCCACCCCGCCGTGCGCCTTCGACCAGCCGGCGGGATCGTGCATGAATTTTTCGACCTCGGCGAGCTTGGCGGCATCGAACTTGCCGCTCGCCCTGGCGACCGCGAGCACGTCCCACCAGGTCGCCAGCGCATGCAGCCGCACGCCGAGGTCGCCCAGGATTTTTCGGCCTTCCGGGAAAATATCGTAGAAGAAGAACACCAGCACGTGCTCGACCTTGGCGCCGGCCTGACGCAGCGCGTTGCAGAAATTGACCTTGCTGCGGCCGTCGGTGGTCATGTCCTCGACCAGCAGCACGCGCTGGCCCTCGGTGAGATGGCCCTCGATCTGGGTATTGCGCCCGAACCCCTTCGGCTGCTTGCGCACATAGAGCATCGGCAGCGCCAGCCGGTCGGCCATCCAGGCGGCGAACGGAATGCCGGCGGTCTCGCCGCCCGCCACCGCGTCGAACTGCTCGAAGCCGGCCTCGCGCATGAGCGTGGCGGCGCCGAACTCGATCAGCGTTCGGCGCACGCGCGGAAACGAGATCAGCCGCCGGCAGTCGGTATAGACCGGGCTCGCCCAGCCGGAGGTGAAGATGAACGGCTTGTCCGCCATGAAGCGGACCGCCTCGACCTCGAGCAGCATTTTCGCCGTCAGCTCGGCCATCACCTTCTGGTCGGGGATGCCTGCCGTCATGATACGACCTTCCACTCGATCGTTTCCCCGCCGCGGTAGACCAGCGCCTTCTCGTCGGGACCCTCGACCTTGACCTCCGCGGGCGCGACCCACGACGATTTCTCGAGCGTGATCGTCTGCTCGTTGGGCGGCAGGCGATAATGCTTCGGGCCGTTGAGCGAGGCAAAGGCTTCGAGCTTGTCGAGCGCGCCTTCCTCCTCGAACACCTTGGCATAGGTCGCGATCGCGACCGGCGCGTTGAACAGGCCCGGGATGCCGTTCACCGCGAGCTTCCTCGCCACCGGATGCGGCGCCGAGTCGGTGCCGAGGAAATAGCAGGCCGCGCCCGAGGTCGCCGCCTTGCGCAGCGCCAGGCGGTCCGGCTCGGTCTTGATGACGGGCATGCAGTACATGTAGGGCTTGAGGCCCCAGCCGAGCCAGTCGGTGCGGGTGAGCACCATGTGATAGGGCGTGATGGTGCCGCCGACCTGCGGCGCCGCGCCGGCGACGAAATCGACGCCGTCCTTCGACGACAGGTGCTCGAGGATGAAGCGCAGGCGAGGAAACCGTTGCGTCCACTTTGAGAGGTGGCGCTCGATGAACACGGCCTCGCGGTCGAAGATGTCGACCTCGGGATCGACGTCCTCGCCGTGCATCAGGAACGGCATGTCGATCTTTTCCATCCGCTCCAGCACGCGGATGATCTTGCGGTGGTCGGTGACGCCGGCCGCCGAGTTGGTGGTGGCGTGGGCGGGATAGAGCTTCACCCCGGTGAACACGCCCTCCTTGAACCCGCGCTCGACGTCGTCGGGATCGGTGTCGTCGGTGAGATAGCAGGTCATCAGCGGCTTGAAGGTCGAGCCCCGCGGCAGCGCCGCCAGCACGCGCTCGCGATAGGCGATGGCGTCGCGGGTGGTGGCGACCGGCGGGACGAGATTGGGCATCAGGATGGCGCGGCCGAAATGCCTGGCCGTGAACGGGATCACCGCCTCGAGCATGGCGCCGTCGCGCACATGCAGGTGCCAGTCGTCCGGCTTGCGAATGGTGAGGCGCGTGGTCATCTAGCCGATCGGTGCCGCGGCCGCGGCATAGGTCTCGCGCGGCGCCTCGTCGATCATCGCGCCGGTGAGATCGGCCACGCGCGTGAAGCCGCGCTTGGCGCACCATTGCTCGAGCCCCTCGATGATGGCGATCAATCCCGACGGATTGCGGAAGATGAGATAGCCGATCATCACCGCGCTCGCGCCGGCGAGCATGTATTCCACCACGTCCTCGACCTTGACGATGCCGCCGCAGCCGATGATCGGGATCTTCACCGCCTTGGCGCATTGATAGACCATGCGCACGATGATCGGCTTGATGCCGGGCCCGGAAAGCCCGCCGAACTTGTTGCCGATCGCCGGCCGGAAGGTGTTGGTGTCGATCTTGAGGCCGAGGATGGTGTTCGACACCACCAGCGCGTCCGCGCCCGCCGCTTCCGCCGCCCTGGCGATCGCGACCACGTCGCCGGCGTTGGGCGAGAGCTTGCACCAGATCGGCTTGCCGGTGGTCCTGCGGATGAGGCTCATGACGTCGAAGGTGTGCTGCTCGTGCAGCGCGAAGTTGCCGCCCTTCGGGTCGCGCGTCGGGCAGGAAATGTTGACCTCGAGCACGTCGATCGCCGACTTGGCGACGTCGCGCGCCATCGCCTCGAAATCCTCGATGGTGGTCGCCGAGATCGAGCCGACCAGCGGCGGCGTGAAGCGCTTGTAGTCCGGCACCTGGTGCTCGAGGAAATACTCGATGCCCTTGGTCGGCAGGCCGATCGAGTTGATCATGCCGCCTTCGACCTCCGACACCCGCGGCGGCGGATTGCCGGCGCGGAATTCGCGCGACACCGTCTTGGCGACCAGCGCGCCGAGCCGGTTGAGGTCGATCACCTGGGCGAGATCAGTCGAGAAGCATCCCGACGCCGGCATGATCGGGTTAGCCAGCGTCACGCCGCCGATCCGCACGCTCATGTCTACCATCCGACCGCCTCCTGTAGATCGAATACCGGCCCCTCGATGCAGACCCGGCGCAGGTCCTTCCGGCCGTCGACCTCGAAGGTGCGCACGCAGACGTAGCAGGGCCCGAGCCCGCAGGCCATGACCTGCTCCATGGCGACCTGGCCGGGAATGCCGTGCGTCTTGGCGAGCCGCTTCATCAGCTGGAACAGGCGGTTCGAGCCGCAGGTGTAGAAGGCGTCGGCCTTTCGCTGCGCGATCAGCCGCGCGAGGATCGCCACGACGTTCTCGACCGCGCTGCTGCCGTCGCTGTCGAGCACGCCGATGACGTCGCCCACCTGCGCGAACAGGTCGCCGCCCATGACGAATTCCGGGCTGCGGGCGCTCAGGATCGCGGTGACGCCGATGCCGCCCTCGCCCGCGAGCTGCGAGATCGGCGCCAAGGTGGCAAGCCCGACGCCGCGCCCGAGCACGACGACATGCTTCCAGGCCGGATCGATCGTGAAGCCGACGCCCAACGGCCCGACCATGTTGAGGTCGTCGCCCCGCTTGAGCGTCGCCAGGCCGTAGGTGCCGCGGCCGACGCATTTGTAGAGGAACTCGATCCGGCGCCGGCCGTGGTCGATGCGATAGACGCTCTGCGGGCGGCGCAGCCACAGCTCGCCCTCGTCCGGCGACGGGCAGAGCAGGTTGAAGAACTGGCCGGGCTTGACCGCCAGCGCCTTCGGCGAAGCCTCGACCACGAGGTGCTTGTATTCGGCGTTGATCCAGTCGTGGGAGACGACCGGACACAGCGATTCCTCCGCCGGAATGTGCGGCGTGGCCGGCGCGGGCACGCTCTTGCCCACGACATGGGGCGCCGATGCGAAGGGCCGGTAGGCCATGCGATTCCCGAGGAAGCTTCCCGCTGGTTGCGCGCGAACCACCTAATGCGCCGGTGTGCCAAAATCAATATTTTTTCCAAATTGTGAACAAAACCGGCGGTCCATACCTAATTACCTCTCCTGCTTCTCGATCAGCGCGCGCATCAGCCGCACGGCCGCGGTGCCCTTGAGCGCGCGCTGCCACAGGTCCTTGGCCATCTTCTCGTGCAGCGCCAGCGCCTCGGGCGCCGAGGTGATCATCGCGACGCCGACCCGGATGTTCGGCTGCTCGCCGAGGCGGAAGGGGCTCAGCGCCAGCACTTGCCGGTCGGGTTGGCGGAAAAGCTGGAAGCTCGCATGCGGCAGGGTGTCCGGGACGATCCCGATCTGCACCCCGATCGGCTCGTCCTGCATCAGGGCGACGAAGTGCTCGGCCTCCGCGCGCGCCAGCGCGCGCCGCTCGCGGCGGATCTGCTCGGGCAGGCCGAGCCGGCCGACGAGGCCGTTCTCCAGAAAATGCTCCATCTCGATCGCCGAGATCAGGTTGACGATGCCGGGCGGGCGGCGGCGATAGGTCTCCTTGCGCTGGCGCAGCACCGCGGTGATCTCCTCGACCTGCTCGAGCGCGCGCTTGCGGCCCGGCAGCGTGTCGGGAATGCTTTCCCGCAGAACGTCGCCGAGCGCCTGGTCGAAGGCGTCGGAGGCGAGCAGATAGGAGATCGGGCCGGCCAGCACGATGATGTGCTCGGACGATTCCTCGATCTGGCGCATGCGCTCGAAATAGCTCACGGCGGAGGGCACGTACTCGACGCCGACGCCGAGCAGGGTCGGCACCGAGACCGCGAGCAGCTCCGCGAGGCTTTCCAGGGTCTCGATCTTGGCGAGCTCGCCCTTCTCGAAGCGGTAGAGCGCGGTGCGCGAAATCCCGAGCCGGTTGGCGATCTCGTCTGCGCTCAATCCGGAGCCGAGGCGGAACGCCTTCAGGCGGTTGCCGATATCGTCGAAACGAATGGCCATTGACGTGGTGACGGATTCACCGCCGTCATGGCCGGACTTGTTCCGGCCACCCACGTGCCCCCACCCAACCCTCCCCCGCTTGCGGGGGAGGGAAGGGAGGGGGAAAGACGTGGATGCCCAGGACAAGCCCGGGCATGACGGAGAACCTCATGCCGATTGCGCTCCTGCTCCCCGCATCCGCTTGGCGGCGTCGAGCGTCGCGGTCACGATGTTCTGGTAGCCGGTGCAGCGGCACAGGTTGCCGGAAAGGGCGATCCGCACCTCCTGGTCGGTCGGGTCCGGATTGTCGCGCAGGAACTCGAGCAGCGTCGTCAACATGCCCGGCGTGCAGAAGCCGCACTGCAGGCCATGGTGCTCGTGGAACGCCTGCTGCAGCGGATGCAGCTCCTCGGCCGACGGGGCGATGCCCTCGACGGTCAGAAGCTCGTGTCCGTCCGCCTGCACCGCCAGCATCAGGCAGGAGCGCGCCGAGAGACCATCGATCAGGATGGTGCAGGCGCCGCACACGCCGTGCTCGCAGCCGAGATGGGTGCCGGTGAGGCCGAGCTGGTGGCGCACGAAATCGGCGAGCGTCACGCGCACCTCGACCTCCTCCTCGTAGCGCTTGCCGTTCACCGTCAATGCGATCTTTCGGGTCTCGCCCATGCTCGCTCCTAATGCGGACGACCGGCTTGCGCATCGGTCAGCCGCGCATGCGCCTTCTCGAGCGCGCGCCGCGATAGCACCGCCGCCAGATGCTGGCGATAGGAAGCCGGCGCGTGCACGTCGTCGATCGCGTCGAGCTTGCGGCAGCTCTCGCAGGCGTCGCGGAAGAGCTCGAGGCTCGGCGCCTGTCCGGTGATCGCCTGCTCCACCTCGCGCGCCCGGCTCGGCGCCGTCCCCATGCCGCCGATCGTGACCGAGGCGCGAGTGATCCGGCCGGCCCCGTCCGCCTCGAGCAAGGCGGCCGCCGACGTGATCGCGAAATCGCCGTGCCGGCGGGAGAACTCGATAAAGGCGTAGGCGTGCTTCTCGCTCCATTGCGGGAAGCGCACCGCGGTGACGAGCTCGTTCGGCTCGATCGCCGGCGTCATGTAGGCGACCGGAAACTCCGCGAAGGGGAGCTCGCGCTCGCCGTTCGGGCCCGCCACGGTGACCGTGGCGTCGTAGCCGGCGGCGAGCGAGACGAGCTCCGCCGCCGGATCGAGGTGGCAGAGCGAGCCGCCGATGGTGCCGCGGTTGCGGGTCTGCCGATGCCCGACCTGCAGCAGCGCCTCGTGCATGATCGGCCAGCGCGCGCGCACCACGTCGGAGAATTCCAGATCGCGCTGGCGCGTCATGGCGCCGATCTCGAGCATGCCGCCGGTCGCGCGGATATAGGAGAGACCCTCGACGCGGTTGAGATCGATGATGTGATCGGGCTGCACGAACCGAAAGTTGAGCATGGGCATCAGCGATTGCCCGCCCGCGAGCAGCTTGGCGTTCTCGAGGCTGGCGAGGAGCCCGACGGTCTCGCTCACCGTTCGCGGGTCGTGATAGCGGAAGGGCGGCGGCTTCATCTCTTCTCGCGCGGTCTCTGCCTCGGGCCGCATCGCGTTGCATGGATGCGGCTCGCTTTACATATAACGGCAACTGTGCATCAATCCAAAAAAATTGCAATTTCCCAAATATGGCACAGCCGGCGGTGCTCGGGCCGCGACGATGACCGGCCCCGACAACAAGTGGATCGGGCGATCGGTCGAGCGGCTGGAGGACCCGCCGCTGGTCCGCGGCCGCGGCCGCTTCGCCGGCGACATTTCCTTTCCGCACCAGCTCCACATGCGCGTGGTCCGCTCGAACCACGCCCACGGCCGGGTCCTGTCGATCGACACGACGGCGGCGCGCGCGCTCCCCGGCGTCGTCGCGGTCTGGACCGCCGCCGACATCGCGGACGTGCCGCCGGTCGATTTTCGCGAGGGCCGGATTCCGGCGCTCGAGCCCTACCGACAGCCGGTGCTGGCGACCGACAAGGTGCGGTATGTCGGCGACCCCGTCGCCGCGGTGTTTGCCGACGACCCCTACGTGGCGGAGGACGCTGCCGACCTCGTGACGATGGAGATCGAAGCGCTGCCGCCGCTCATCGCCGCGGAGGCCGAGCCCGAGGAGTTCTCGCCCGGCCGCGACACCGAGGTCGCCGTCATTCGCCAGGGTTATGGCGACGTCGATGCGGTCCTGCGCGCGGCGCCGCTGGTGGTCGAGCTCGAGCTCGCGATCGGCCGCCACTCTGGCGTGCCGCTCGAGGCACGCGGCGCGATCGGGCGCTACGACGCCTCCCGCGACCTCCTCGAGCTGCACGGCGCCGCCAAGGTGCCGCACCGCAATCGCGACCTGCTCGCGCGCATGCTCGGGCGCGCCCCGTCGTCGATCCAGGTGCACGAGTCGCATGTCGGCGGCGGGTTCGGCATCCGCGGCGAGCTCTATCCCGAGGACGTGCTGGTCTGCGTCGCCGCCATGCGCCTCGAGCGGCCGGTGAAATGGATCGAGGACCGGCGCGAGCACCTGATCGCCGCCAATCATTCGCGCCAGCAGCTGCACCGGATTCGCGCGGCGGTCGAGCGCGACGGCCGCATCCTGGCGATCGACAATCGCTACTTCCACGATCAGGGCGCCTACCTGCGCACCCATGCCGCGCGCGTCGTGCACATGACGGCGGGCATCCTGCCCGGCCCCTATCGGGTGCCCGCCTACCGCGCCGTCGGCCATTTCCGCCTCACCAACAAGACGCCGGCCGCCACCTATCGGGCGCCCGGCCGCTACGAGACCACGTTCGTGCGCGAGCGGTTGATCGATGCCATCGCGGCGAAGCTCGGCATCGATCCCAACGAGGTGCGGCGGCGCAACGCCATCGCGAAGGACGAGATGCCCTATCATCGGCCGCTCGAGGCGCTGGGCGAGGAGATCGAGCACGATTCCGGCGATTACGTCGGGCTCATGGACAAGCTTCTCGACGCGCTCGACTGGGAGAAGCTCAAGGGGGAGCTTGCGCGCCGACGCGCCGCCGGCGAAGCGGTCGGCGCCGGCTTTGCGATGTTCGTCGAGAAGAGCGGGCTCGGGCCGGCCGACGGCGTGCGCATCGAGGTCGATACCTCGGGCATGATCGAGCTCGTCACCGGCGGCGCCTCGCTCGGCCAGGGCTTCGAGACCGTGATGGCGCAGGTCTGCGCCGAGATCCTGGACGTCGACTACCGGCGTGTCCGCGTCACCCACGGCCAGACCGACCGGATCGCCTATGGCATCGGCGCGCATGCCTCGCGCGCGACGGTGATGACGGCGTCGGCCACCCACAACGGCGCGGTGAAGCTGCGCGCCAAGGCGATCGAGGTTGCGGCCGAGCTGATGCAGGCGCCGCCCGAGGCGCTCGCCATCGTCGACGGCCGGGTCGTTCGCAAGGATCGGCCGTCCGGGCCGTCGATGAGCCTGGGCGAGATCGCCGGCCACCTGGCGCCCACCTCGAAGACGCTCGGCGGGCGCGAGCCGGGCCTGTCGGCCGAGGGCTGGTTCCGGGTCGAGCACCAGGTCTATCCCTACGGCCTCCACTTCGCGGTGGTCAGGGTCGACCGCGAGACCGGCGGCGTGACGGTCGAGCGCTACGTGATCGCCTACGACATCGGACGCGCCATCAATCCGAAGCTGGTCGAGGGCCAGATCGTCGGCGGCTTCGCGCAGGGGCTGGGCGGCGCGCTGCTCGAGGAATTCACCTACAGCGAGCGCGGCGATCCGCTCGCCACCACCTTTGCCGATTACCTGATGCCGACCGCGCGCGAGACGCCGACGGTCGAGGTCATGCTGCGCGAGGACTATGTGAGCCCGCTCAACCCGCTCGGCATCAAGGGGGCAGGGGAGAGCGGCATCACCGGGGTGGGCGCGGCGATCGCGTCGGCCATCGACGACGCTATCGGCATGCCCGGCGCGGTGAAAGCGCTGCCGGTGACGCCGCAGCGCCTGAAGCGGATTTTGAACGGCCGGCGTTGACCGGTCGCTCCGTAGGGTGGGCAAAGGCGCGCGCCTGCCGTATCGGTGCATCTGAGAATCTACGTCTGCGCGCGCCGTGCCCACGCGGATGCGCGCTGCTTGCGCTGGGTTACGCGTGGGCAAAATCGCGCACGGGCGGCGCAGACGCGTCAACGATTTGGCAGGCGATTTTGCCCACCCTACAATTGCGAGGGAGCTCTGCTAGAATTGCTTCGAGCTGCCCAGCCAGGAGTGCCCAATGACCGTTGCCGACATCCAAGGCGCCAAGCGCGCACCGAAGAAGGCACCCAAGCAAGCGACATCGAGGCAGGATCTGCGCACGTGGCTCGATCAGCTGCGCGCGGCCGGCGAGGTGCAGGAGATCAGCGGCGCCGAGCGCGAGACCGAGATCGGCGGCATCGTCGACCTCTACATGCGCAAGATGGGCAACCGCGCCGTGCTGTTCGACGACGTCCCCGGCTATCCCCGCGGCCATCGCATCCTCGCCAATATCCTGACCTCGGTGCGACGCATCAATCTCACGCTCGGCTTGCCGATCGACGGCTCGGCGATCGAGCTCGTCTCGTTCTGGCGCAAATACATGAAGGAGGCAAAGAGCATCGCGCCGGTCGCCGTGAAGAGCGGCCCGCTGTTGGAGAACGTCAGCACGGGGGCGGACGTGAACATCCAGAAGATTCCGACGCCGCGCTGGCACGAGCATGACGGCGGCTATTACATCGGCACCGGCTGCATGGTGATCATGCGCGACCCCGATACCGGCTGGATCAATTACGGCGCCTATCGCGTGCAGTCGCACGGGCCGAACGTGGCGACGGTGATGTGCTCCAAGGGCAAGCACGGCGACCTGATCAAGCGCCGCTATCACGAGCGCGGCGAGCCCTGCCCGGTGGCGGTGGTGGTGGGGATGCATCCCGCTTTGTTCATGGTGGCGGGGCTCGAGGTTCCCTACGGCAAGAATGAGTACGACGTCGCCGGCGGGCTGATCGGCGAGCCGGTCGAGGTGATCAAGGGGCCGGCGACCGGGCTGCCGATCCCGGCGCAGGCCGAGATCGCGTTCGATGGATTCGTGCATCCCGACGATCTCCTCGACGAGGGCCCGCTCGGCGAATGGACCGGCTACTACGCGGGCGGGCGGAAAAAGGAGCCGGCGATCCGCATCGCGACCTTCATGCATCGCAACGACCCGATCCTGCTCGGCGCGATTCCGGGCGTGCCGCCCGACGACGATTCGTTCTATCGCGGCACCTATCGCTCCGGCGCGGTGTGGAACCAGCTCGAGGCCGCCGGCGTGCCGGAGGTGAAGGGCGTGTGGGCGCATGCCGCGGGCGGCAGCCGGCTCTGGCTCACGGTCGCGATCAAGCAGCAATATGGGGGGCACGCCAAGCAGGCGGGCCTGATCGCCTCGCAGTGCCATGCCGGCGCCTATGCCAACCGGGTCGTGGTGGTGGTCGACGACGACATCGATCCCGCCGACATGGACCAGGTGGTGTGGGCGATGTGCACGCGCTTCGATCCGCGCGAAGGCATCGAGATCCTGCGCGGGTGCTGGAGCACCGTGCTCGATCCGATGGCCTACGGGAGCGACGATCCGCGCAACGCCCGCGTCGTCATCGACGCCTGCAGGCCGTGGTCGCGCCGCGACACGTTCCCGACCGTGGCGCGGTCGAGCAAGGCGCTGGACGCCAAGATCCGCGCCAAATGGGCGCACGTCCTGCCGCCGGGATGAGGCCGAGCATCGCAGTCCTGTAGGGTGGGCAACGGCGCGATACCCGGTCTTGACGCGTGGGCAAAATCGCACACGCGCCGTTGCCCACGCGGCGAAGGCAAAGCAGGCGATTTTGCCCACCCTACAGGACTCAACCCGCGAAGCCGTACAAGGCCTGCGGGTTCTCCACCAGGATGCGCCGGCGCGCCTCGTCGTCCGCGGCCCAGGTGCGGAGCAGATCGAGCAGCACGGCATCGTCGGGCTTGCGGCTCTCGGTCGGATGCGGCCAGTCGCTGCCCCAGACCAGGCGCTCCGGCGCCGCTGCGACGAAAGCCTCCGCCACTTTGGTGGCGTCGGTATAGGTCGGCGCCCCGACTTTGCTGTCGAGATAGGCGCCGGAGAGCTTCACCCAGGTGCGGCCCTTGTCGATCAGCCGGCGGATGATCCCGAACGCCGGGTCGTCGATGCCGGCGGGCTGCGGCAGGCGGCCCAGATGATCGAACACGATCGGACAGGGCAGGCGATCCCACAGGCTCGCGGCCTCGGCGATCTGATCGCCGCGCATGTGGATCTGGACGTGCCAGCCGCGGTCGTTGACCCGCTTGGCGAGCGGCTCGATCATGTCGATCGTCGTCGCGGCGGTGCGCGGATCGAACTGGCTGAAGCGGATGCCGCGAATGCCGCCGCGCGCGAGGGCGTCGAGCGTCACGCGATTGTCGGTGCCGTAGGACGCGGGCGTCACGATCACCGTGCGCTGCGTGCCGATGCGCTTCTGCAAGAGCCGATACTCGGCCACGCCGGCATCGGTCTGCATCCGCGCGTGCGGCCGCGACGGCGGAAAGCGCTCGGCGTCGTAGATGTGCATGTGGCAGTCGCAGGCGCCGGCCGGCGCGGCAAGCTGCGGTCGCGCGCTGCCGGCCGAGTTCGGCACCGCTTGCGCGCCGTTCGGCTGCGGGGCGGCTGCGCTCATCGCCTTGTGCTCCGGCGGAGACCGATCATCGGCTTTTGGCCGCAATCTGCGCTTGCTAGACTTCTTCCGCAATGACAAGAGACGCGATCATGTGCGGGCCGAGAAGCTCATGTCCGACACGCCCTCCGAGCTGACCGTATCGCTCTGGCGGGGCGGCGAACAGGGTCGCTACCAACCCTACCGGGTTCCATTGCGCGCGAGCCAGACCGTGCTCGACGTCGTGACCTATGTTCAGCGCCATCTCGACCCGACGCTGGCCTATCGCTTTGCCTGCCGGGTCGGCGTATGCGGCTCCTGCGCCATGACGGTCAACGGCCGGCCGCGCTGGACCTGCCGCACCCACGTCGCGAACGTCGCCCACGGCGGGCGGCTTGAGATCGGCCCGCTCGAGAACCTGCCGGTCATCAAGGACCTGGCGACCGACATGCAGCCGTTCTTTGAGAAATGGCAGCGGGCAAAAGGGGTGTTCGCGCCGTCGAGGACGCGGGACGACGATATCGAGCCGATCAGGCCGGATTCGGCCGCCCGCATCGCCGCCGACGCCGCCATCGAATGCATCAATTGCGGCGTCTGCTATGCCGCCTGCGACACCGTGCGCTGGAATCCCGATTTTCTCGGACCGGCCGCGCTCAATCGCGCCTGGACGCTCGTTAACGACGCCCGCGATGCCGGCAACGCCGAGCGCCTCGCGGCCGTCGCCGCGAGCGGCGGCTGCCACGCCTGCCACTCGCATCAGTCCTGCCAGGAGCACTGCCCGCAGGCGCTCAATCCGACGGCGTCGATCGCGGGGCTCAAGCGGCGCACGGCACGGGCCTATCTGCGCGGCGAGATCAAGCCATGACCGTGCGGCTCTATCTCTGGCAACGGCTGACCGCGGCGGTCATGGTGCCGCTCGTCCTCCTGCACGTCGCCGTCATCCTCTACGCGACCCGCAGCGGGATGACCGCCGCCGACGTTCTCGCGCGCACCCGCGGCAGCCTCGCGTGGGCCGCCTGCTACGGCAGCTTCGTCGCGGCCGCCGCGATCCACGCCGCGATCGGGGTCCGCAACGTCCTGACCGAATGGTCGCCGCTGAACGAGCGCGGCGCCGGCCGGCTCGCGGTGGGGTTCGGATTCTTGCTGCTCGTTCTCGGACTGCGGGCGGTCGCCGCGGTGGTGCTGCCATGACGGCGCGTCATCTCGGGCATCGCAGCAGCGTGCTTTGGCTCGCGGCGCTGGTGCACCGCCTCTCCGGCCTGGCGCTCGCCGTCTTCCTGCCGCTGCATTTCCTGGCGCTTGGTCTCGCCATCCATGGCGAAGCGAAGCTCGACAGCTTCCTGCGCTGGAGCGATCAGCCGCTGGTGAAGCTCGCCGAAGGCGGCCTCGTATTCCTGCTGGTCGTGCATATGTTGGGAGGTGTGCGAGTGCTCCTGATCGAGAATCTCGCGTGGCGCGACGGCCAGAAGCAGCTCGCGACCCTGGCGGCGGCGCTGTCGGCCGTCATCGCGTTTCTATTCCTCGTGCGTGCGTTCTGAGCATCGCATGACGCTTGAAAGACTCGAAACCGACATCTTGATCCTCGGTTCCGGCGGTGCCGGGCTGTTCGCGGCCCTGCATGCGCTCAAGGCCGATCCCGGTCTCGACGTCACCATCGCGAGCAAGGGCCTCACCGGCAAATGCGGCTGCACCCGCATGGTGCAGGGCGGCTACAACGTCGCGCTCAATCCCGGCGACTCGGTCGAGCGCCATTTCATGGACACCATCGAGGGCGGCAAGTGGCTGCCGCACCAGGAGCTCGCCTGGACCCTGGTGAGCAGGGCGGTCGAGCGCGTGCGCGAGCTCGAGAACGAGATCGGCTGCTTCTTCGACCGCAATCCCGACGGCACCTTGCACGGCAAGGCCTTCGCCGGCCAGACCTTCGACCGCACCGTGCACAAGGGCGATCTCACCGGCATCGAGATCATCAACCGGCTGATGGAGCAGGTATGGGCGCGGCCGATCCGCCGCCTGGAGGAGCATCGCGCCGTCGCGCTCGTCCCGGCGAAGGCGGGCGGCATCTCCGGCGCGTTGCTGATCGACGTGCGCACCGGCGCGCTCCGCTTCGTCGCCGCGCAGGCCGTGCTGCTCGCGACCGGCGGCGGGCCGACGATGTACCGCTACCACACGCCGTCCGGCGACAAGAGCATGGATGGATTGGCGATGGCCCTGCGCGCGGGCCTGCCGCTGCGCGACATGGAGATGGTCCAGTTCCATCCGACCGGCCTGCTCGCCGGCCCCGACACCCGCATGACCGGCACCGTGCTCGAGGAGGGGCTGCGCGGGGCCGGCGGCCATCTCCTCAACGGCGCGATGCAGCGCTTCATGGGCGATTATGACGACAAGCTCGAGCGCGCCACCCGCGACGTGGTCAGCCGCGCCATCGATGCGGAGATGCGCGCCGGGCGCACCACCCCGCACGGCGGCGTCTACATCAAGATGAGCCATCTCGGGCCGGCGAACGTGGCTCGGCAGTTCAAGGGCATGGTCGACCGCTGCCGCGATTGCGGCTTCGATCTCGCCGGCGGACTGGTCGAGGTGGTGCCGACCGCCCACTATTTCATGGGCGGCGTCATCTGCGAGGCCGACACCACGACCGAGTGGCCGGGCCTGTTCGTCGCCGGCGAGGACGCGAGCGGCATGCACGGCGCCAACCGGCTCGGCGGCAACGGCGTCGCCAACTCGACCGTGTTCGGCGGCATCGCCGGCGACGTGATGGCGCGCTTCCTCGCCACCCATCCCGGCCATCGGGCGCCCGACGAGGACGTGCTCGAGGCGGAGGTCGCCCGGGCGCTCGAGCCGTTCACGCGCAAGGGCGGCAATTTGAACGAGCTGCGCGAGAAGCTCCTCGATACGATGTGGAACGAGGTCGGCGTGGTGCGCGATGCGGCCGGGCTCGCCCGCGGCCTCGCGGCGCTCGACGCCATCGAGGCGGAGCTGATGGCGACCGGCATCGCCGATGACGGCCGCGCCTTCAACCTGACCTGGCACGACTGGCTCAACCTGCGCTCGCTCACCGAGGTCAGCCGGGTCATTGCGCTCGCGGCGCTGCGGCGCGAGAATTCGCGCGGCGCCCATTTTCGCTCCGATTTCCCGGAACCGGGCGATCTGGCGACCTCGCGGTTCACGGTGGCGCGGCAGACCGCCCGCGGCGTCGAGATCAGCGATGCGCCGGTCGCGTTCACCCATGTGCGGCCGGGCGAGACGCTGCTTCCCCCCTCCCTTACCCTCCCCCGCGAGCGGGGGAGGGAGGGGAGGGGGCTCGCGGCCGAATAGAGGAAACGAGCATGGTTCCCCTGTCGTCGATCCAGCGCACCGCGGAAGAGCTGATGGCCAAGGCCGCCATCGAGATCCCCGAGGATTACCTCGCGGGCCTGCATCGCTGCGCCGACACCGAGAAAGGCGACCTGTCCGCCTTCGTCATCAAGGCGATGCTCGAGAATTACGAGGCCGCCAAGGAGGACCGGCGCGCCATGTGCGGCGACACCGGGGTGCCGCGCTGGTACGTCAAGATCGGCAACGACGCCCGGATCGAGGGCGGGCCGGTCGCGCTCGAGGCGGCGTTGCGCCGCGCCACCGCGCGCGCCACCGCGAGCGTACCGCTGCGCCCCAATCGCGTGCATCCGCTCTGGCGCACCGATCACAACAACAATGTCGGCATCGGCGCGCCGGAGATCGAATATTCGTTTCATCCCGACGCCGACTGGATCGAGCTCACCACCGTGCACAAGGGCGGCCTGTTCGGCTCCGACTACCGCATGCTGTTTCCCGGCGACGGCATCGAGGGCATCAAGCGGTTCTATCTCGACACCCTGATCGGCTTCGGTCGGCGCGGGCTCGCCTGCCAGCCGGCGATCGTCGGGGTCGGGCTCGGCGGCTCGAAGGACATCTCGATGGTGCTGGGCAAGCAGGCGTCCTGCCTGCGCGTCGTCGGCTCGCGCAATCCGGATCCGAAAATCGCCACGCTGGAGGAGGAGCTCAAGGAGCTCGGCAACAGCATCGGCATGGGCGCCATGGGCTTCATCGGATCATCGATGGTGATCGATTGCCACATCGAGGTCGGCTACTGCCATACCGGCGGCATGCCGATGTCGGTGCATATGTTCTGCCTGTCCTCGCGCCGCGCCTGCGCGCGGATCGCGGCCGACGGCGCGGTCCGGTTCCGCACCGACCCGATGTGGTTCACCGACTACATGCGCCGAGAGACGGTCGAATGGGAACGGCAGGCCGCCGAGGCCGCGGAGTGAACGATGGCTGCGCTCAAGACCGCCCGACTCGAGCTCCCCGCGCGCCCCGACGATCTGCGCAAGCTCGAGATCGGCACCGTCGTCTATCTCGGCGGCCGCCTGTTCACCGCGCGCGAAGGCGTCTACCAGCGCGCGATCGAGGACGGCGCCGGCATGCCGGCGGACAAGGAGGCGCTCGGGCTCGCCAATTTCCACTGCTCGCCGGCGGCGACGGTCAATGCGGACGGCAGCTACACCGTCGGCGCCGTCACCGCGACCGCCTCCTTCCGCTTCGCGAAATGGCTCGACGGCTGGTTCAAGCTGTCCGGCTGCAACCTGATCATCGGCAAGGCCGGGATGACCTCCGAGGTCTATCGCCGGTCGTTCGTTCCGAACGGCGCGATCTATCTCACTACGGTCGGATACGGCACCGGCGCGCTGCTCGGCCGCGGCATCAGGCGGGTGGCGGGCGTCTATTGGCTCGAGGAGCTCGGGCTCGCGCAGGCGGTGTGGGTGCTCGAGGTCGAGAACTTCGGCCCGTTCCTGGTCGAGAGCGATCTCGCCGGCAACAGCCTGTTCGAGCGCGAGAACGCCAAGATCGCGCCCGGCCTCGAGAAGCTCTACGCCGGCACCCGGCCGGCGACCTTGCGCCGCTACGGCGAGACCGACGACAAGACCGAGGAGATGATTTGAGCGCCTCCTGTACGCGGGACCGCTGCGCGGCGGCTACGCGAACAGGTCGGAATGGGTTCCGGTTTGGATCAGAAGAACTTCTGTCGCAGTGACTTCATAGATCAAGAGCCAGTCCGACTCGATATGGCACTCCCAAACGCCCTTCCATTCACCGGACAGCTGGTGCGGGCGATAAGCGGCTGGAAGTGCGCCATCCTCGGCGAGCAACTCGACCGCCGCGATCAGTTCTTCGATATTCCTGCCGCGCCGCTTTTGTCGCCCAAGGTCGTTGCGGAATTGCCGCCGCTGGGTGACGTGCCGCATCGAGCGACGTTACTGCGAACGCATCTTCTTTGCCCAGTCTGAGACGGTATCGAACGTCTCGAGGTCCTTGCGTGCCCGCGCATCCTTGATCGCACGCTTGGTACGCTTGCTCGGGACGCGCACGGGAAAGGGAAGCCCGTTGGTGAGCTTCACCTGCGTCAGGAATAGGGTAATCGCTTCGCTCGACGTGAGGCCGAGCTTCTTGAGGACGGCCTCGGCATCCCGCTTCAGAGTTGGCGCAACGCGCGCGCGGATCGTTTCCGTCTTGCTCATGACCATATCCCTCGGGAGTACTGTAGCACATATGGGCTACAGTGGAAGATTTTCAAGTAGCTGGCATCCTTGCCGGGATAGCGAAATCGGGGCAGCAGTGCGACACGGTCAAGCCGGCCCGCGGCGCGCTCCCCGCATGCGGGCTACATGTGTTGCGCATCGCGTGCAACGATCCGGATGAACGGCCGCTCGCCGGTCGGATCGACCTCGACCAGGGCGCCGTTGGGGATCGCCTGCGTGATGTCGCGCTCGAAGCCGGAGATCATCGTAAAGTCGGCGAGCGCCGCGCCCTGCACCATGATCGGGTTGACGGCATTGAGCACGAGGGCGGCGGGGATCATGCCCCGCGCCTTCATCTCGTGCAGCATCCACGCGGTGGCGACCCCGCCCTTGGCGGCGTCGAGCACCAGCACGCGCCCGACAAAGCTCTCGCCGGCGAGCTTGTGCTCGGGCCGCGAGAACACCCCACGCCCGCGATCGAGATCGTAGCGCGCGGAAAATCCGTCCTTGGCGACCAGCGCCCGGCCCTCGACCCGGCGTCCCATGCCCGCGCTCGCGAAGAACATCATCGCGCGATCCGCCCGCCGCTGCAGGCGGCGTCGATGCAGGCCGGCATCGAGAGGAGCGCCGGCCGGTAGCCGTAGCCGCCGATGATGTTGACGAGCTTGGCCGAGTTGGTGGCGAGGCGCTGCCAGCCGTTCGCCTCCGCCATCTCGCGGGCATAGCTCTGGTAGAAGCACATGCCGGAGAGCACGCTGCCGCCGGCCGCCTCGATGCGCGCGGTCAGGCCCAGGCGATCGGCGTCCGGCTTGACCTGCGGGCTGGTCACCACGAGGAGCGGGATGGTCGCGCGGCGGCCGTCGACGAGGCCCGCGACCTGCGCCATCTCCACGAGGCTCAGCTGCGGCGCCGAGAACACCACCACGTCGACGGCGTCGACCGCGTAGCTTTGCCGGAAGGCGCGAATATCGGCCTCGCCGACCTCGTGGCTGCGCACCGCCTGCCCCGGCGGCAGCACGTCGTCGAGCCGCTGCGCCTCCGGCGTAATGCCGGCGAGGTGGAACAGCGCGACCGAGCCGTAGCTCGCAAGCGCCGCGCCGAAATGCTTCAGTTCGTCGGAAGTCGGCACGCGCTCGATGCCGACCACGGCGGGCACCTGCCAATAATCGCCGGCGAGTTTTCCGACGATGCCGCCCAATGTGCCCCATTCGTCGAGCTCGCGCGGCGCGAAGCGCGCCTCGACCACGAGCGTGGCGCGCCGCCGCTCGTCGAGATGATAGCCGTAGCGCGGGGTGCGGCCGGTGAGGCCGGCGCTCAATGCCGACGGCCCGCCTTCGAAGTTCGAGCGCGCGCCGCACACGCTGTTCGAGTAGACGACCACGCCGGTGTCGCCATAGGCGACGTGCTCGCCGCGCACCGGCGGCATGATGGTCTGGTAATTGATGCAGGTGTTGGTCATCAGCACCCCGAGCGCCTCGAACGCGGCGATGGCGCGGCGCTCGAGATCGAGCATCCAGGGCTGCTGGCCGAGCCGCTGGGCGGCCGCGAAGTCGGTGCCGCGCGGATCGGTGATGGTCGGAATCCGCACGCTCCGCTCGGCGCCCGGCAGCCCGGCCAGGCGCTCGAGCCATTCGACGCCGGCCGCCCCGAGCGATTCGGTATCGGCCATGATGTGGGCCTGGCTCACCGCGACGAAGTCGCCGGCGCCGAGATATTCTCCGACCTTGATCTGGTGCTCGATCGCCCACCGCGCCGCCGCCCCGCGCGCGCCGGCCCGCAGCGCTTCCTCCTCGTCGGTCAGCTTCATCTATTCGCCGACGGCGCCGGCGGCATGGATCAGCGGCACCCACTTGTCGATCTCGGTCCGCACCAGATTTCCGAGCGCCTGCGGCGTGCGCTCGGCGGGTGCCGGCAGATCGGCGCCCAGTTGTGCCATCCGCTTGGCAACGGCCTCGTCGCGCATGGCCTGATCGACCGCCGCGTTGACGTGCCCGACGATTGGCTTCGGCGTCGCCTTCGGGACGAACAGGGCGGTCCACACGATGGTTTGCAGCTCGGGCAAGCCGGCCTCGGTCGAGGAGGGGACGTTGGGGATTGCCGCGGCCCGGATCGGGGCCGTCACCGTTAGCGGCTTCACCCCGCCCGCGAGGATGTGCGGCGTGGCGGAGACGACCTGATCGAACATCATGTCGATCTGCCCGGACAGGAGATCGTTCACGCTCTGCGACAGCCCGCGATAGGGCACGTGCTGGATTTCCAGCTTGGTGAGATGGGTGAAGAGAAGGTAGGTGAGATGCGAGCTCGAGCCGGTGCCGGCGCTGCCGAAGGTCAGCTTGCCCGGGTTCTTCGCGGCATAGGCGATGAAGTTCTTGAGCGTGTCGGTCGGAAGATTCTTGCGCACCACCAGCACCATGGGCGTGCTGGCGATGACCATCACCGGCTCGAAGTCGACGCGCGGATCGTAGGACAGGTTCTTGTAGAGCCCGACCGCGGCGGCGTGGGTGCCGAGATTGCCCATCACCATGGTGTAGCCGTCGGGCGCCGACTTGGCGACGCGCGCGGCGCCGATCGAGCCGCCGCCGCCGGTCACGTTCTCGACCACGATCTGCTGGCCGAGCGTCGCGCTCACATGCTGCCCGAGAATGCGCGCCATCACGTCGGTCGGACCGCCGGCGGCAAACGGCACGACCATCGTGATCGGCCGGACGGGATAAGGCTGCTCGGCCGATGCGGGCTGGCCCGCGCCGGCCAGCATCGCTGCGGCGAGAACGGCGAACAATCGCATGAATGGCTCCTCCCGGGTTGAATCCTGCGGCGACGGCGGTCGTCAGTTGGACTTGATGTTCAGCTCCTGCACCAGCCGCCGATATTTCTCGTAGTCGTCGCCCATGATCCGCGCGAACCCTGCCTCGCTGCCGCCGATCGGCTCCTGCGCCGATTGCAGGAAGCTTGCACGGACCGTGGCGTGGGCGAGCGCCTTGTTGATCTCCGCGTTGAGGCGGGCGGCGATCG
>WNFF01001010.1_pt2 | contig 54539 bp, 51 predicted proteins | sample 5400441 | NCBI WGS metagenome assembly WNFF01 (sample SAMN13153345, study PRJNA577476) | soil metagenome | isolation source: 120 cm saprolite under Douglas fir tree site 2 hole 3 replicate 1 | place: USA:California | collected 2015-04-18 | reverse complement strand
GCGGAATTGCTCAACGCGCGCGCCAACGCCTCGCGCGGCGGCAGTGGATTCTTTTCCTCGCTCGGGTCGACTCTCGGTGGCACGCTCGGCGGTTTGCCCGGCGCGTTTTTCTAGTTTTGGAGTGCGGCGGCTTGCCGCCGCTTTCATATTCCTTGTAGGGGCGCAGCATGCTGCGCCCCTACAGCCGCGACCTCATCGTTTGAGAATTGTCCCATGCCCACGCACTGGTACGCCATCTTGTCCGCGCTCGTTCCTGTTGGCGTGCAATTCGTACTCTTTCTGCGCTGGCTACACCGGCGCATGCGCGACGACGAGATCGCGCGAGCATTTATTCGCGACATCGCCACAAACCATTTGCCGCACATCTACAACGCGCTGCAGAAAATCGCCGCCGCGCAGGGAATTACCCTCGAAGAAACTCCTCTCGTGCGTTTCGTCGAATTGAACGGAACCCGGCGCTCCCGATGATGCCTCCTTCTCAACTCCTGACATTTGCCCGGAAGGCGGCGGCGGCGCAATCGCTCGACCCGGGGTTGGTATGCGCGGTCGTCGAGCAGGAGTCGGCGTGGAATCCCTGGGCCATCCGTTTCGAGCCGGCGTTCTTCAAAAAATACGTCGCATCCTTGTATACGAACAACAAGGTCACGGCGTCCGAGGCTTACGCGCGTGGCTTCTCCTGGGGATTGATGCAGGTGATGGGCCAGGTCGCCCGGGAAACGGGTTTCGAGGGAGCGTTTCTTTCCGCGCTCTGCGATCCCGAGCAGGGCCTCGCCGTCGGCTGCAGAGTGCTGCGCAGAAAACTGGACGCCATGGACGGCGACACTACGCGCGGGCTGCTCGCGTGGAATGGCGGGGCGAATCCGCTGTACGCCGCGCAAGTCCTGGCCAGGCGGCCGCATTATCTGTAATGAACGATCTTATTTGTAATGAATAATTTTCACGGTGATGAATGACTTTGTAGCCGCCCTCTAAAGAGGGCGGGCTTTTCTTCTCCACCGCTACGAGACGAAATTCCCGCGGTCTAAAGACCGCGGCTACAACACTTAGATACGGCTATGCGCTCTTGGATCCGAATCGCCGAGGTCGGCTTCTTCGTTGTGGTGGCCGTCGCCCTGCTCGCCGCCTGGCGCGCGGACCGCCGGGACCGCACACAACTTGCTGCACAGCTCGCCGCCGCCCAGCAAGCCCTCAACGCCGCCGACGCGCGCCAGCACGATCGCGACGCTCTGCTTACACAAACTCTCGCTCAACTGTCTGCACAGAAGCGCTCCGTCGTAACTCCGGCGCAGATTCTTCGCGACCTCCCAAACCAAATTCCTTTGCCCGTAGCAATTGCGCTTCAGCCTGAACCGGATTCACCGCCATCCGACTCGCAACACGCGGCGACAGGTAAAGTCTCGGCCCCCAGCACGCCTTCCCATGCCGTCATTCCGTCCGAAGACCTTAAGCCGCTCTACGACTTCGCCATTGATTGCAAAGCCTGCCAAGCCAAACTATCCGCCGCGCAAAGCGACCTCGCCGACGAAAAAATCAAGACCACCACTCTTACGAAGGAAAGAGACGACGCCGTGCGCGCCGCAAAAGGCGGAGGCGCTTGGCGGCGCATCGCCCGCGCCGCAAAATGGTTCGCCATCGGCGCCGCGGCGGGAGCAATCGCCGCTAAATCGGCTCATTAGAAGACCGCGCGGCAACCAACAATGCGTATGGTCGTAGTTGTAGGGGCGCAGCATGCTGCGCCCCTAACACCTCGGCCCGTACCTTTGCAGATAAGCGCAAATCCTGCGGGATCATGCCTCGCATATCGCGGAACTTGGCGACAAGCTGGGGCGCAGCATGCTGCGCCCCTACACGCAACGCTCTTCCCATTCCATTGCGTTTTCCGGCTGTTCCTACGCTATAATCCGGCGCATAGCAACAGACCCAAAATCCCGAACGGCGATGCCGGACGACCGAGCCCCAAATGGCTCCGAAGGGCCATCCCTTCCTGACAAGAAGCTAGATTCCTGGAAAGAGATCGCCGCGCACCTTGGACGCGACCAGCGCACCGTACAGCGCTGGGAGAAGACCGAAGGCCTTCCCAAAATCCACGGTGTACGCCTACGCCAGCGAACTCGATGCATGGTTTCGCGAGCGCCAGCCCAAAGATGATCCAGCAGCGGACGCCGCATTCGTGCCCGAGCCTGATATCGCAGATCCCGGCAACGAAGAGGAATCAGAGATTTCTCCTCCGGTGCGGCAAGATGAGAACGTCGTCACACCAACACCGGTCCCGAATAAGCATGACAAAGAGAATGGACGCAAGCGCAAGCCATACTGGCGCGTGGCGGCAATCGTTGTAGTAGTGCTTTCCATAGCGATGTACGTCACCTACAGGGTCATCAGCGCTTGGAAGCAAACGGAGACTAAAGTCCGCCTGGTCGTGCTCCCATTCACAAATCTGAGCGGCGACTCCAAGGAGGACTACATCAGCGCGGGTCTCACCGACGAATTGATCACCCAGCTTGGACGTTTAGACCCCCAGCATCTGGGCGTGGTCTCTTCGACTTCTTCCAAAGCCGTCGCCGGCAAGCCCATTTCAGAAATTAGCCGCATTCTCAACGTCCAGTATGTAATGGAAGGGAGCGTGCGCGGCGCGGGAAATCAGGTGGTCATCGACGTCAAGCTGATTCAGGTGAGCGATGAGACTCACGTCTGGACAAACACCTTCAAACAGGATCTCTCTGACGTCCTCCAGGTAGAGTCCTCCGTTGCAGAATCCGTGGCGCGCCAAATGGTGAAATCGCTCCCGGTAAGCTCTGCGCTTGCGCCCGCCGCGAGCCAGCCCGGGGCGACGGTCACTCCGGACAACATCACGAAGTCCCGCGATGCTTACTTGCAAGGGAAGTATGCGTGGGGAAGCCGCCGGGATCCCCAAAGCGGCATCAGCTTTTTTCAAAAGGCCATCGATTTGGATCCTTCTTACGCGCAGGCCTACGCGGGACTAGCCAGCGCCATTACCGTCGTCGGACAAGTGCCTAATGACGGCATGCTACCTGGGGATGCGAAACCCAAGGCCCGCCAAGCCGCGCAGCGCGCATTGAAGCTCGATCCGCGCCTAGCCGAAGCTCACGCCGTTCTGGGAAACGTGGCCATGAGCTATGATTGGGATCTCCCGACCGCGGAAAGAGAACTCAAGACTGCCATCGACTTGAACCCCAGCGATCCCACTGCGCATCAGTGGTACAGCTACGTGCTAATTCTGCAAGGCCGGACTGAGGAAGCGCTGGCCGAAAGCAGTCACATGCTCGAGCTGGAGCCGGCCACGCCGCTCTTTCATGCGGTTCGCGAGGAAATACTCTGCTACGCCCACAAATATGACGAAGCTATCGAGGAGGGCTTGAGCTCCATCAAGGTCACCCCGGAGTTTTATCCACTTTATTACTGGCTGGGGTACGCCTACCGCGAGAAGAAAATGTATCCGGACGCGATTGCAACGTTCACTCGCGCGAGGCAGATTTCTGCGGAAAGACCGTACCTGATCATGGCCTACGGCCACACGCAAGCTCTTGCGGGCAACGTGGCGGAGGCGCGAAAGGCCCTCCGAACACTCGAACAATTGCAACGGACCCGCTTCGTCCCAGACATGTACCTGGCGGCCATCCACGTGGGCTTGGGCGAGAAAGGTGAGGCTTTCCGGCTCCTGGACAGCGCCTATCGGCAACGCATTGACCGGCTGGTGTACCTAAAGGTCGAGCCGTTGGCCGATCCCCTGCGCTCGGATCCTCGCTTCCAGCAACTGCTCAATAAGATAGGCCTCCACTAGTCATCCTCGGGAGGGCTCCCCGCACTCGAGGGGAGTCCTGCCGGCATCGCATTGAACCCGCTCGTGCGGAAAACATTCTCTTAGGGATCAGGAATCACCGGCTGCAATTGCACGCCCAACGGGATAACGCTATAGATGGCATCGACGCCCAGCGAGGAGAAGAAGTTCCAGTCCGCTTCGCTGCCCGCTGGATCGGCGAACACGCGTAAGCCGAGCGAGTGCGCCGCCGACACGAAGGCCTTGCCGCTACCCGGCTGCTGTTGCTCTGCCGGCCCGAAGAAGTCCATCTCGCCGCCGACGACGCGAACGCTCGTGGCCATCCCCGTCGCCAGGAACTGCTGCGCCGAAGCATAGCCCGGCAAACGGAACACCGGTCCAATCTCCGCCCAGGTGAGCCCGAGTGAGTTTTTCTTGTTGATGATGGTCACCGGCAACCCAGTGATGGCCTGGATCTGCGCCGGGGTCAACAATTGCAGACCCGAAATGTCCAGCTCGCGCGGTATTTCCGGCGCCGTCTGCGCCGCCAGAAAAAGCAAGGCTGGCGAGAACGAATCGAAAATCACCTGATCAGCCATCTTGGCCTGGCGCACCTCGAGCACCGCCGCGGACACCACCGCCTGCTCCAATTCGTCCCGCGGATCGCAATGCGGCGAGAACGCCTTCAGCTCGACAATAAAGATGCCGCCCAGGTCATCGCCGGACTTGTTGTTGAATTCGCGGGCGACGTCGAGCACCTGATGCAGCTCCGGCACGAATGGCAGGCGCTCCTGAAGCTGGTCGAGGGTCAGAGAGTGGATGCAAGTAAAGTCACTGAGAAAGTCATCGTGGAAGACAGCCAGCCGCCCGTCCTGGGTGAGTTGCACGTCCACTTCGACGACGCGCGCGCCCAGGCTATAGGCCTGCCGCACTGAATCGACGGTATTCTCGATCGGCAAAGCTGGATTCTCGCCGCGATTTGGCCCCACTCCATGGTGCCCAATGGCAATAGGCCGCACCCCGAGCCGCAGGAAATCCTCGGCCGTGCTGCGTTGGTGGTCCTTATCGTCATCGGGCTCATCGCCAGCCACCGCGATGCTGCCGCAGAGACTGAGACTCAACATCCCCAGCCATACCGCTGACAGGAATTTGATTCTCGATGCTTTCGTTTTCATTTTAGCCTCTTCATCCCAGATTTCGCTCTTCGGAGGTGGTGTTATGTCCCAAGTGCCTCCGTCAGGCAGCATCCGCCGCTGCAAGAGGTCTTTCAAGCGATAAGGAACGCCAGAGGACACCCCGCGGCCGATGTCGTCAGATGTCGTGGGGGCGTCAGCCCTCAGCTCACGCCAACCGGGGGCTATCGAGGCCACTTGCGGCAGGGAAGTGACTCCTGGCCAAGATCGCCACAAATCAAGCGGATTCATGGAGAGAAAGCGCACCATTCTGCCTTCGTACGAATTTTGTTGCGAATCTAACCCCGTAGGATGAGCCGCGCTCGAAGATCCGCAGCCGACCCAAGTGCCATCAGCCCACTCAACGATTGTCCGGGCGGCTGGCGCACCCCCCCGCGCCAGCCCGCTCATCCTACAAGGTGTGACTTATGTCCTGGGATACCACAGCCGGCGCCCCTTAGAATGGCCCCCGAAAGCCTCCAGAGCCTTTGCCCAGAATGGGCTAACAAAGCGCTGGGAAACTGTGGAAAAGGTAAAGATTTCGCTTGACATCGCGTCCCATAAGTTATATTATGTTAACTAAGAAATCTGCCCGAGCCTTCCGTTCGCTCAGTTCGGATCCACCGGTTCCGATTACCCCTGCCCTGTTTGACCTACTCTGCGCCTACTTGATTGTTGCGGCTTTCTCGGTTTTCTTCTGGTCCAATTCGTATTTGATGTACTGCTCGAGGAGATGCGGGTCCGCGCCCACCAAGCGCCTCCCATTTACGAAGATCGTGGGCGTGCTGGTTACTTCGAGTTGCATGCCGTTTGCATGGCTGGCGTCGACCGCGGCGCCAGCTTCCGGGCTGGCCATGCAAGACTTAAACGTCTCCTGGTTGATGCCTGTCTGGCCGGCATAGTCCACCATCTTGTTCCAGGCGTTTTCCGCGGAAATGATCTCCTGCGAATCATAAATGAGGTCGTACATCTTCCAGAACGCCCTGGGGTCCTGCTGGTAGGTGCATCGGCCGGCAAGGGCGGCCGTCCGAGCCCAGGGGTGAAGCTGTTCAATCGGGAAATCCTTGAACACAACGCGGACCTGCGGGTAATTCGGGAGCAGGTTGCGAAGGGCATCATGAAGGTTGCGGCAGACAGGACACTCGAAGTCTGAGAATTCCACCAGGGTCACTGGCGCCCTGGAATCTCCCGTTGACGGTGAATCTGTGGTTTGCAGTTTCTCCCGCGTTTCCGCAAGGGGGTCCTTGGAGAGATCGGAGAGCTCACCGCGGAAGAGATACTTACCGTTCTGGCTGATATAGAACTTAGCGGATTGCTGATTGCCTGCGATTTTGACTTGGATATCGATCTCTTGTAGGCCCTGGATAGCTGTGTCCTTAGGCGGACCCACGCTTACCAAAACATCCGGACCGAAAGCATAGAGATGACGCAGGTAGTCCTCTATCTTTTTCTGGATTGGGGAAGGCGCCCTGGACGTGTTTCCGGCACCAGCTTGTCCCTGCTGCGCCCGCGCAGCGGGTATAAGGACGCTGAGGGACAGGATGACACAAATGTTCAGGAGTGGTTTCACGTGTGGCCTCATTCTTCAGGGGATAAACCGCTGGGCAATCGGAAATGGTCTGCCGAACCCGAAAGCTCGTGAAGTAATCTTCAATCCCGGTGGGGCCTGTTTGCGTTTGTATTCGTTGCGGTCGACGAGCAGCGCAATGTCGCGGACCAGTTTCACATCGAAACCGTAATGGTCGGCAATCTCCTGCGGGCTGCGTAAGTCTTCGATATAGGCCTTCAGAATGCGGTCGAGCACGTCATACGGCGGCAGGGAATCTTCGTCCTTCTGATTGGGCCGCAGCTCCGCCGAAGGCGGCTTGTCGAGGGTCGACTGCGGGATCAGTTCCCTTTCGCGGTTAATCCAGCGAGCGAGTTCGTAAACCATGAGCTTGGGAACGTCGGAGATCACTGCGAGTCCCCCGGCCATATCGCCGTAGAGCGTGCAGTATCCGACGGCGAGCTCAGACTTGTTGCCGGTGCTCAAGACCATGGAACCGAATTTGTTTGAGAGGGCCATCAGATAATTGCCGCGGATGCGAGCCTGGACGTTCTCTTCAGTGACATCGGGTGGCCGCGAGCCGAACGCCGGGGCAAGCGCCTTGCGATAGGCGTCAAAAACATCCCCGATGGGGACGGTGACGAATTCGATTCCAAGATTCTTCGCCAAGCACTTTGCGTCCGCCTTGCTCCCCACTGAAGAGAATGGGCCCGGCATGGAAACACCGAGGACGTTTTCCGCTCCGACAGCATCGACGGCAATCGCCGCGACGACCGCTGAGTCGATTCCTCCGCTCAGACCGATCAACACTTTCTTGAAGCCGCATTTGCGTACGTAATCTTGGGTTCCCGTCACCAGCGCGCGGTAGGCGTAAGCGATCTCTTCATGCAGCTGTTCGTGTATCTCGCCCTCCCCGGTGAAGGTATCAAACAGCACGAGATCTTCTTCAAACGCCAGCGCTTGCGCGGCCACCCTTCCGTCCGCCGTCAGAGCCATACTGGCGCCGTCGAATATCAAGCTGTCGTCACCCCCCACCTGGTTGACGTAAACAATGGGGCGGTGATGATTCACGGCAATCGAGCGAAGCATCTCCAGGCGCAAGGCGCGCTTGTCGATGGTGTAGGGCGAAGCGGAAATATTGAGAATGACGGTAATTCCCTGCCCGATCAGTTCGGTAACAGGATCGCGCTCGTAACGGCAATTGGCCCAGAAATTCTTGTCGTTCCAGACGTCTTCGCAAATCGTGATGCCAATTTGCTCATTGCCAAAGCCATACGCCGATTGCTTCGCGGCCGGCTGGAAGTAGCGCGATTCGTCGAAAACATCATACGTCGGCAAGAGCATCTTGCTTTGTTCAAATACGACGCGACCGCTGCAAATGAGCGCCGCCTTGTTGGCGATGGACTTCCCTGTCCCGTTTTTCACCCGGCCCGCGTAGCCGACGATGGCCGGCAGCGGGAGTTTTGCGGCAAGGTCCTTTAATTCGCGATGGTTGCGGTCGATGAATGCCGGCCGCTCAAGAAGGTCCTGGGGAAGATAGCCACAGAGGCAGAGTTCAGAAAAAACTGCAAGGTCGGCCCCGCGCTGCCTGGCCTTCTCCGCCAAGTCCAAAATGCGGGACGCATTCCCGGAAAAATCCCCGACGGTGGGATTGAACTGCGCCAGTGCTATTTTCATGCCCGCACTTTAGGATACGGTTGCAAGCAAGGGATTGCAAACCGGGGAGACGTCCGATGTGCTTGGAGTGTCGTCATGTATACCGGGTGTCACGCAGTGGCTTCTGCGCGAGAAGGCTGGCGATTCCCTGCCCCGCGCAAAGCTCGCGATAGAAGACCAAATCCAGGCCGGGAAACGCGGTCCGCAGCTCATTGGATTCGAGAAGGTAGGATGGATTCCGCGGCCCTCCTGCAAAATTGAGTTGAGCGCGCGTGAAGGTTTCAAAGAGTAAAGCGCCGCCCGGCCGCAATGCGCTGGTTATTCCCGGGAAAAGCGAGCGCTGCAGGTATTGAATGCATAGGATTACGGCGAAAGACTCCTGCGGCAGGAGAACAGTTTCAAGGTCTGCTTCCACGAGTTGAATTCCCGCGCTCGAGCGAGGACCTTCAATTTTCTTCGCCGAGGCGCGGCGTACCGGAAGTCTTGCCTCCCGTGCGCGAATCTCCAGGATGTCGAGTGCCACAGGGGACCAGTCAACCGCGGTGACGGAGTGTCCGAGACCGGCAAACAGCAGGGTATGCCGTCCGGTCCCACAGGCAAGGTCAAGGGCAGGGCCGATAGGAAGCAGCGGTAATAATTCACGAGCTATGCTGGCAGGTTCTGCAGGCGAACTGCCAGCCGATAGGCGGTGTCGATCTTCCCATTCTTCGAGAGAGGCGGGCATAAAAAAGGCTCCTGAACCGGCGGTTCAAGAGCCTTGAAATCTGGTATCGGACCGCGCCGGAGTCCGGCTGTCCGGTTAAACGCTGAACGAGCTGCCGCAGCCGCAGGTGCTTTTCACGTGGGGGTTGTTGAACTTGAAGCCCGCACCTTCGATCGTTTCGATGTAATCGATTTCCACGCCGTCGAGGTACATCGAGCTCATTTGATCGACCGCGACCTTCAACCCATTGAAATCAAGCACTTCATCGGTCTCATTGGTCTGGTTCTCAAAAGCCATGTGGTACTGAAAACCGGAGCAGCCGCCCCCGACGACGGCCACGCGCAGCGCCGTCGGCACAGGGCTCTGCATGCTCATGATTTCCTTGACCTTGGTACTGGCAGTGGGCGTTAGACTAATCATAAATTCTCTTGGCCTCCGCTCGCAGGCTCACCTGCGCAGCAACTCACAGAGATAGTATAGCAAAACTCGCGGGCCCCTGCACAACACCAGCTTTCGCCTTTTTTCCAGCCCGCAAACCCATCTCCGCTCGTCTTTCGACAACCTATCCGCTTCGCATACAATAAGATGCACAGATGAGACACAAAGTCACGTTGATCCCCGGGGAAGGCATAGGTCCGGAGGTCGCTTCGGCTGTCAGGCACATCCTGGAAGCCGCTGGGGCACAGATCGACTGGGAAGAAATCGAAGGCCGGACGGACAAGTCGACGGATCGCGGCCAAAGTGTCAATGAAGCGGCGATAGAATCGGTTCGCCGCAACCACGTTGCTCTTAAAGGCCCGATGGCGACGGCCATAGCGGGAGGCGCCCCGAGCGTAAACGTCGCGCTGCGCAAAAAACTCGACCTCTACGCCAACCTCCGGCCGGTGAAGAACTTGCCGGGCGTCAAGTCGCGCTTTGAAAATGTGGACATCGTTCTGGTGAGGGAAAACACCGAGGATTTGTACTCGGGTCTCGAGCACGAGGTTGTTCCTGGCGTGGTGGAAAGCCTAAAGATCATCACGGAGCGGGCCTCCACTCGCATCGCCAAATTCGCTTTTGAGTACGCACGGAAGCACAGCAGAAAAAAGATTCACGCCATTCACAAAGCAAACATCATGAAGTTGTCGGATGGACTATTCCTGAAATCCATCCGCAGCGTGGCTCAGCAATATCCGGAGATCGAGTACAAAGAACTGATCGTTGACAATGCCTGCATGCAGATGGTGCTGAACCCGCAGCAGTTCGATCTTTTGCTGCTGCCCAACCTGTATGGGGATGTCATGAGCGATCTCGCGGCTGGCCTGGTCGGCGGCCTGGGCGTAGTGGGCAGTGCCAATATTGGAGATGAAGCCGCCATGTTCGAGGCCGTGCACGGAACGGCGCCCGATATCGCGGGAAAAGGCCTGGCCAATCCGACGGCGCTGCTGATCAGCAGCGTTATGATGCTGGACCATCTTGGGGAACGCACTGCCGCCCGAAACATTGAAAAGGCGCTTGAAGCGGTCTATCGCGAGGGAAAGCACACAACGAAAGACGTCGGGGGAAGCGCGGGCACAAAAGAATTTACGGATGCAGTCATCGCAGCCCTTCACCCAGCCTGATTCCCTGCCCGAATGTTTCACTCCTTGAAGCGGCTGATATGCTGCTTGTATTTCCGGCCGCGTCATGGCAATCTCTTAAGTCGAACCCCGCAAGCTTCCACCCAGGGAGACCCATGCAACGGACCCGATACCCCGAGAGGCGCAATACTGTGCGCCTAACACTGCAAGTACCGCTGACCGTGCGATGCCGCATACCGGAAGGCGAATCTATCGATCTGAAAGCTCACACGCATTGCGTCAGCGCGAATGGGGCGCTTCTGGTCATGGATGCTCCGCTGATGCCGGGGCAACTGGTCGAGTTGCTCAATTCAATGACATCCGAATCCGTGCACTGCTACGTGACTTCCGTGCGGGAGAAGAAAGAGGCTCGATTCATCGGGATTGGATTCGTCGTTCCGAGCGTGGACTTCTGGCACATGGCCTTCCCCAGAGCCGGCACGCGGCAGGCCGTGCGGTCTTCACGAACCGGGGGACTCGTCGAGCCTGAAGGTTTGCGGCAGAACCCTCCACAGATTTAGCGAAACTTCCAGAGCAGAACAGTCGCGAGTCCCCAACCCCTGACTAGCCGGGAGAGTCGGCGTGAGGGTTTTTCTCTACGCGGCGCGCGGTGCGTAAAGATGGTAGAGAAGGACGTAGACGAGAACCCCGGTGACCGAGACATAAAACCACAACGGCAGGGTCCATCTCGCAATTACGCGGTGCCGGTCGAATTTTTCCAGCCAGGCGCGCCGCAAGGTAACAAGAATCATCGGCACAATCACCACCGCCAGAATCGTGTGCGACGTAAGGAGCGCAAAATAAACTGGACGAATCCAACCCTGGCCCTGGAAAACAACGTGGCCGACTCGATAGTGGTAGACAATATAGGAAACCAGAAAAGCGGAGGAAACGCCAAACGCGGAGATCATAAACTTCTTGTGCACTTCCCTCTTGCCCGCGCGGATGGCGGCATAGCCGCACGCCAGAAGAATGGCGCTCGCACCATTCAGAGAGGCGTTGAGTGCGGCCTGGGAAATCATTCGATCGTGTTTGTCTTTCCCGGAAAATCCCGTTCAGCGTGGAATCTTGTCGTAAACCATCAAACCCAGAATCACGGGCAGGTGCAACACCGTGGCGTGCATCAGCCATTTGGCGCGAACATTCGTCTTCGCGCTGGCGGCCCATAGGCAGACTTGGACCAGCGCGGTGCTGGCGACTAGCGCCCCGAAGAAATATCGGACCCCTGCCAGCCCCAAAATCGAGGGCAGAAGGCTCACACCGACGAGCGCCGTCGCAGCAAGGACGATCTGGCGAAAGGTGCGCGTTCCCTGGCGGTCGACAACCGGCAGCATCAGGATACCGGCGCGCGCGTAGTCTTCCCGGTACATCCAGGCGATGGCGTGAAAATGGGGGAACTGCCACAAGAAGAGAATGGCGAAGAGAATCCAGGCGCCCCGGTCCAGACCGCCACTGGCGGCGGCCCAACCGATCATGGGAGGAATCGCTCCTGGAAATGCGCCGATGAAGGTCGCCCAGACGGTACGCTTTTTGAGCGGGGTGTAAGCGAGCAAGTAGCTAAGGCAGGTCAGAGCGCCCAGCGCGAAAGTTAGGAAGCCGGCGACGATGTAGAGCCCCGCTGCGCCAGCAACAGACAAGACAACGCCAAAGAGGAGCGCTTCGCGGGGCCGGAGTTGCCCGGCCGGGAGCGGACGCAATGCCGTCCGCCGCATGTAACGGTCTGCGTCGCGCTCGGCGTAATGATTCAGCGCCGCCGTGCCGCCGGCGAGGAGCAGCGTAGCGGCGACAACGTAAATCATCTGCAGCCAGTTCACGGGTCCGCGAACACCCATGTAATAGCCTGCGGCAGTAGTCATTAGAACAAGAAAGGATACGTCCGGCTTCGTCAAGGCAAGATAGGCACTGGCCCGCGAAGAAAGCGTGATTTCTGCGGTGTGAAGCGTGCTCATCAGACGGACACCTGCCGCTCCGAAGCAACCCGCACTTCCCCGCCCCGCGGCACGAGGCGATAGCAAAGCAGAATCAGGAGAACGGAGATGGCGAATAACAGCGCGCCGACCACCGTATGAATCACCGTCAGCGAGACCGTCAGGGGAACGGGAGGCGCATTGCCATTCTTGATTCGCACCCAGTAGGCGCCCAGACCCAGCAGAAACTGGAGGCCAAAGATCGGGTGGAGCAGAATGCGCATCTTCGTGAGTTCGCGGGACTGCCCAAAACGTTTGCGAAGGACGGCAGCACACCAGATCACCGTGGCCAGCACCACGAGTGATCCAGCAGCGTGGGGCCAGATCGGGATTTCGTAGTGGCGGAATCCCGCTCCCAGAAAAACTTGCAAAAAGATCACCGTGGCGTTCAGAAGCGCCACGGTATGAATCGAAGGTGAGCCTCGATCTTCCAGTTGCGGCCGATCGGTGATCCACCAGCGGCTTGTGAAGACGGCAATGCTCAGAACCGCGGCAAACATGATCTGCGCAAAACAGGCGTGAATAACCGGCAGCCAATAACGTAACAACTGGATCACAACTTCACCGCCCAAGACTGCCTGGACGACCACTCCCGCGAGGGCGATCAAGCCGAACCAACGCAGCCAGCGGCGCTCTTCTTTTGCCCAAATGAGAATCGCCTGCAGAAGAATGAGAACGCCCAGAACACCGGCAATCACGCGATGAGAATGTTCGTAGAAGACTCCGCCAACCATTGGCGGCGTCCATGTACCAAAGGATTTTGGCCAGTCCGGCACAGAAAGCGCGGCGTCGTTTGACGTGACCAGAGCGCCCGCAACAACGAGCAGCATAGTCCAACCCACGACAAACACGGCGAAGCGGTGGATACCCGGATGATAGGAAGACTTCACGATTGGATTCCCACCGCAAGAGTATACCGCACTGATGAATGTCCTGCCTTTAGCCCCTGAGATCACCGTCCAGCTAACTCTGCTGCATGGAGACACGGCCAACCGGACCTGCAAGCCAGGCTAAGAGGCGGCGGAGGAAACCTCGTGTGATTCCGGATCTCCCACGAGGCCGATGGCGCGGAGGACCAGGTCCTTAAGCGCAGCGATGAAAATGGGCGAATCTCCGAGCGCCGGCATCATCCTGAACGTCTCGACGCCAGAATTCTTAGCTTCGAGGCGCGCCTCGATATTAATTTCGTGAAGGGTCTCGATGTGCTCGGTAACAAAAGAGATAGGAACAACCAGCATTTCTTTTACGCCTTCGCGGCCGAGCCGTTCGATGGTGCCCGTGAGAGGCGGCTGAAGCCACTTCGCCGGCCCGACGCGGCTTTGATAACAGAGCAAGTGCGTGCGCGGCCAGGCGGAGAATTGTTTTGCTCCTTCCTCACAGACCATCCGAACGGTCGTTGCCACCTGGTTGGGGTAGGGATCGCCCTTTTCGACGAGGCTCATTGGCAGGCCGTGCGCACTGAAAACGAGGTGGATACGCGAGCTGTCCGCGAATTGCCGCAGCGCGGAACCAATGCGTTGGACGACCGCCTGAATGTAGAGCGGATGATTGTAAAACTGCCCGACGGTACGCTCAGGAGGGCCGCCGGTCGGGCGGCCGTAGACCCGGCGCCATTCCTTTAAGCTGCTGAGCGTGGTGGCATAGGAGAAGTGAGGATACAGCGGCAGGAGGACGATCTCGTCGAGGGGCCCGGCTTTGCGCAGCGCATCTACGGCAGCCGAGGTCAGCGGATGCCAATAACGCATGGCGGTGACGGCGATGGGGTATATCTCTGGAGCCAGGGCTTCGACCAGCCGGACGCGCTGCCGCTCCGTCAACGCGCCAATCGGTGATCGTCCACCGATTTCGGCGTACCGGCCACGCACAGGAACGGCGCGGCGTGAAGAAATGAGCTTAGCGAGAGGACGGCGCAAAAAACCGAGCGGGCCCATCGGGATGATGTCAGGATCGAGGAACAAGTTCAGCAGGAACGGCTCTACGGCGCCGAGCGAATCCGGTCCGCCGAGCTGAAAGAGCACAATGCCGACCTTCTTCTTCCCTGCCACGTTACTTGCCTCGATGGAGAGAGTTTTTCAACCGCTCGATGTCGTCGCGCAGGGCCGCGGTGCGGCGCGCAATGGTCACGTAGTAAAAAAAGAAAATAGCCCAGCCAATTACGTACGCCGCGAACACGCTCGCCAGGTTCTTCATACGGCCTCCACCTGTTGCTCGATCAACTGCACTTCGCTCCGAAGGGCTTCCAGACCATATCGTTGACGAATGAAAAAAGTCATCAGGATCGTCTGGCACAAAAACCAGAACCAAAACACCATTCTCATAGTCGGCTCCAGTCCGGAGCCTTCGCCGCCGAAAACCACCGGCTGCGGATGCTGCGTCCTCCACCAGCGAATCGACCCGTAGACCAGCGGCACATCGAGAAAAGCAAAGATTGCGTAAATGGCGCTGATCAGGGCGCGCCGATCGGGATCCTCGACGAGTGTGCGCAGCAGCAGATAGGACGTGTACAGGAGCCACAAGACAAAGGTGAGCGTGAGCCGCGCATCCCATGTCCACCAGATGCCCCAGACAGGATGGGCCCAAATGGGTCCGGTGATGATCAGGACGGTGCAGAACGCCATGCCGACCTCGGCGGCGGAAACGCCCAGCCAATCCCACCGCGGTTGGCGCTTGAAGACGTACGCCAGGTTGCCAATGAAGCAGACAAAAAAGGAGAGGAGCGCGACCATGCCCGAGGTTGCATGGAGATAGAAGATTCTCTGGATGGTTCCCATCTTGCTCTCCGTGGGCGCCACAAAGAGAGCCAGATACGCGGCTAAGCTCATTAGCAAGACGACGACGGCGGCATCCAGGATGCCTTTCTTCATTGACTTGCCTCCATCTCCATGAGACGTGGCACTGCGAAATCGCTCATTCTTCCAAAAGATACTCGCCGAAAAGCCATAGCGCCGTCAAAAAAACGACATCGAACGCCAGCAGGAATCCCAGCCAGTCCCAGCGCAGCAAGGGTTCGGGATCGAAGAGAGCCGCGGTTGCCTCCGTGCTGGCAATCAGCACGGGGGTGAGCAGCGGCAAGAGCAGGAGCGGCAACAGCAGTTCCCGCATCCTGGCCTGGGCAGAAATCGCGGATAAAGCGGTTCCCGTGATAGAAACCCCCAGACTTCCCAGGAGCATCACCAGCACAAGACGCGGAAAGACGCCGAGGAGGGGGACGTTGTAGAGGACAGCAAAAACCGGCAGGAGGAGGATCTGGGTCAAGAGAAGAAACAGGGTGTTTGCAGTCAACTTTGCCAGGAAGATGGCAAAAGGATCTGTGACAGCGAGCCTCAATGAGCTTAGGGTGTCGTTGGTCTGCTCGCGCAAGAAGGAGGGTTGAAGCATCAGCGAAGCCGCGAACAGAAACGCCAACCACAGCAATCCGGGGCCAAAACGCCGGGATTCGCTCGATGTCGGATCGAATGTAAAACTGAACAACACAATTACGATGAGGACGAAAATGACAGTCGTAGTGAGAAGCTCACGCGAGCGGAACTCCGTGCGAAGCTCCTTGCTGAGCAGATCCGCAGTGTTGGAGAGAAGGCTCATCTAGGCATCGGCAAAGGTGAGAATCGAGCTGAACGTGGCGCCCTTCTGCGTGTCCGCAACCACCAGTCCCCCATCCAGGCGGATGGCGCGAGTCCCGAGCGCCGAGAGTTCCGATTCACCGTGAAGGCTCATGAGAATCGTGCGGCCCGAGTCGCGCACGCGGCGCAAGGAAGCGGCAAGCCATGACACGCCCTCCGGGTCCAGCCCCGTGCCCGGCTCATCCAAGAGAAGCACGGAGGGCTCGTGCAGCAGCGCCCTTGCGATGGCCACGCGCTGGCGCATGCCGCGGGAAAAGGTGCGCACGAGTGAACTCCGCCTATCGGAAAGCCCTACTTCTGCTAGAAGAGACTCGACGCGCTCCGCAGGATGCTCCGTTCCCAGGAGCCGGGCAAAGAGGAGGAGGTTCTCTTGGGCCGTCAGCTCATCGTAAACCATGGTGGCATGACCCACGAAACCCGGCCGCCCCGCATTGCCTTCTCCCGCGCTGGTCGCGCCTGGAAAGCTTAGGCGACCAGCCGATGGCCGCGCGAGGCCAGCGGCGACTCTCAAGAACGTGGTCTTGCCTGAACCATTGCGTCCGGCGAGCACAACGCATTCCCCGGGCGCAAATTCAATGGATACCCGGCGCAAGGCAAACAGCCCACCATATCGTTTGTCTACGTTCTCGAAGCGGATTCCTGTTGGGGAGTATGCCGGCCGGGTCACCGGTGAACCTCAAAGGGGGGAAATTTTCTGCGCCCCGCGGCCGTCACCGCTCAGCCCCGCACAAGCTCGCGCAGGACCTTTTCGGCCCGCGCTCTTTCTGTTTTGTACTCTTCTTCGGAGATGGTGCCTGCCTGGCGGCGTAACTCGAGCCGGAAAATAGAATCTTTCAGCGCATCGAGGCTCGCGCTGACGGCGGCGTCTATATCGGCAAGTTTTGCGGAAGAGGACCCAGCGGCGCCCTTTTGCGTCGCAGCGGGCCGATTAGATGTTTCGTGGAGCGATTCCGTCACTTTCCCGGCCGCGTCTCCTGCGACAGCGACCACCGGCCTGCGCGCGAGCAGTATCGCACCCAGGGCAAAGAGAATCAGGAATCCTGCGATGATCGGCCATTTCAGAACATCCAACCGGCCCGGCACTTGAATTATGCTTGCTCCTGCGGCAGGTTCACTGCCCTGCTGCGCATCGCGTCCCCGTGAAGCGGAAGCGGAGTCCGCACCTCCATCCGCCGCATTCGGTGGTGCAGTCCCGGAGACATTGATAGCTATTTCGGAGCTGGCAGGCAAGTTCTCGCGGCTGTATACGTTCATACCCTGCTCTTGCCCGCCGGGCTGCAAACCGTCTGCGGTCACCAGCACGCTTGGAGCCGCAACCACGATCAGGTGCGCGCCGGGATAAACCGTGGGGATCTTCACGGTCGCGGAATTGCCGGGATAAGGAAGCTCATAGGAATAGCGCACACCGTTGTCCCCCGGCCGGAACGCATAAGCAACGGAGAAACGGTTCTTGCCCCGCTCGATGGGCGCTTGCACGACGGGCATGCCCGAGGGCCCCTGAGCCGCGACCTGCTTCAGATCCGCCTTGTCCGGCAGCGCAAAATCAAAATTGCCGTCCGCGCGGAAAAAAGCCTGCGGGGGCTGTGAATCGTTTTTGATGGAGTACTCTTCGCCGACAATCAACGTCGACGCGTTGGGTTGAAGAATTACAATGTGATTTGCCACGCTGATGGTCTTGGGGTCGCGTGAGGGATCGAAAACCTGGACTTCCACATCATTCCGGCCCGGGGGCAAAGCCTGGTGGAAGTTGACGCCGCGGTAGACCGCGCGAACCAGCATAGGCTGGGCGCCAAGCGCAGGGTAATCGAACGTGAATTGTCCTTGCGCGTCGGTCTTGGAGTTGAGGACCGGTTGCATGCCGCCCTGCAACTGGAGCAGGATGACCTCGACGCCCGGCGCCGGCTTCCCGGTAGTGCCATTTTTCACGGTGCCATGAACAGTGCCCGCCCGAGCAAGAGAAAACGGCGCCACCAGAAGCACGGTCAAGGTAAGGAGGCGTGCCGGGGACCGATTCACTTCATACCTCGGTCGTGAGGTGCCAGCCTGACTCCACGTGGGCGGCGAACCTGGGATTCGGTGATCAGGTCGATCTCGGCGAGTACGAGCGCAGCTTCGTTCTCGAGGGAACCTTTCATCGCCTCAAAGTCGCCTTCGGAGTACTTTCCGGAGCGGAACTCAAAGCGCAGGTCGCGGAGATTGTCATAGAGCGTGTCGCGGCGTTCGAGCAACTGGTCGAGGCGGGAACGGCGCGGCGCGAGGTCGGAGGCATCCGGCTGAATGTAAAAAATGAATAGCAGCGTAGCGACAGCGAGTGCAAGGCAGGCGCCGAGAACGGCCCAATCCGCCGAACTGATCGCCGGTGCCAGATTTGTTACGAAAAGCGCCAAAATTAGTCCTCAGTGTCCTTTGCGGCCTGCGCGCGGGCTCGCTCCAGGATTTCGCTGGAGATCACCGGCCCGCCTGCTCCGGCCGCCGCAACCTCATGGGCCGGACGCTTTCTCCAGCGCGCGATCACGAAGACAACCAGCGCCGCGCCCAACACAAGGTAGACGGAAGGGAGAGTCCAGGCGACGAGGCTCAATCCCGACTTAGGTGGCTCCGCATATACCTTGGTGCCGAATTCCTGCACAAACATTTGCGTGATGGCGGTCTCTGAATCCCCGCGCGAAATGGATTGATCCAACTCCTTCAGCATAGTGGCCGAAACCGTGCAGCCCACGTGATTGCATTGCGTCAAAACCTGGCTGCAACCGCACATGCACATGAATTTGCCGCCAATCTGCTTTGCGCGATCGGTCTGCTGCGCAGCTATGGGCGAAATCACCAACGGTGCGGGCGCGAAGGCCCCCACAACGAGGAGCAGGGCAAGGAGTAGACGGGGCTTAGTCATGACCTTCCTTCAAGGTGGTCGAAGGGCTGAGCGCCCGCCCAAGCGCAGGACGAGTTGCGGGCTGTTGGGCCCCGGCGAAGACCAGCACAGCGCGCCGATTCGGAAGAAGCGCCACGAGAGTGCCGCAGACGACGATCACGCCGCCAAACCAGATCCACTTTACGAGCGGATTCAAATATGCATGGATTACCGGCAGACTTGTATCCGGGCTTTGGCCCGCATAGACGACGTAAAGGTCATCCCTCAGCGTCGAGTGAATCGCAACCATCGTGCCTGACTCCGCGTTCGTCTGGAACAAGCGCCGCTCGGGATAGAGCATCATGACCTGCTTCTTCCCTTCCAGGACCTCGACGATGAGGCGCTCGGCAGTGTAGTTTTTCTCCGGTTTGGCGTCGAAGCTCTGCAGAATCAGAGTGTAGCGTCCAATTTGCAGCGATGAGCCGAGCTGCATGTCCTTTTGTGCGTCCTTGTTGAAAGCGGCGCCGGCCAGTCCGATAAAAACAAACACCATGCCCATATGCACGATGTAGCCGCCATAACGCCGCGTATTGCGCATTGTCAATTCAACCGCGGAAGCAAACAGCGATGCGCCTGACCGCGTCCCGATAACCTTTGCTCCACGGTAGAACTCCATGACGATAGTCGAAGCCACGAAAACGCAAAGAATGAGGCAAGCCAGCGAATAGTATTCACGCAAGCCCAGAACAAAGGCCGCAGCTCCGGCGGCGATTCCCAGCAGTAGCGGCCGGGCAAAATTCTTCTTCAGGCTTTCCGCCGAAGTTTTGCGCCAGGCCAACAGCGGACCCACACCCGTGAGAAAAAGGAGCAGCAAGCCGATGGGAATCATGACCTTGTTGAAAAACGGCGCACCCACGCTAATCCGCGAACCGGACACGGCCTCCGAGAACACGGGGAAGAGCGTGCCCGAGAGAACCGCGATGCAGGCAACCAGGAAAAGCAGATTATTGAACAGGAAGCTGGATTCGCGCGAAACGATGGCGTCGAGCTGATTCTCACTCTTCAGGTAGTCGCGGTTCTTGAAGTAGGCCGCAAAGCAGACTATGAGAATCATCGCGATGAAGCCCACAAACCAGTTGCCGATGCTCGATTGCGCAAATGCGTGGACGGAACTCACCACCCCGCTGCGGGTCAGAAATGTACCGAGGATGCAAAGCAGGAATGTTGAGAAGACCAGCCACACGTTCCAGACTTTCATCATCCCGCGCTTCTCCTGCATCATCACGGAATGGAGAAACGCCGTACCCGTCAGCCAGGGCAACAACGACGCATTCTCTACCGGGTCCCAGCCCCAATAGCCGCCCCAGCCGAGGACTGCGTACGCCCAATGCGCGCCGAGCAGGATGCCCGCGGATTGGAAACACCAAGCGATCATCGTCCATTTGCGCGTCAGATGAATCCACTTCTCGCCGGGATAGCGTGCAAGCAAAGCTGCGAGTGCAAATGCGAATGGAATCGTGAAGCCGGTGTAACCCGAATAAAGATTGGGCGGATGAATCACCATCTCCGGGTATTGGAGCAACGGGGTGAGGCCATTGCCGTCGCTGCGAGCCACCAGATCAACCACCCCGTTGGCGGCCGGAACGCCCAACGCCTTAAAAGGGCTGGCCACGAAATTGTTGAGCGTAAGAAAGAAAATCTGCACGGCGGCCAGGATCACTCCAACATACGGCATCAATTCTCCGTTCTTGTTCCGATAGGCGATCAGAACGGAGAAGACATAGATCGAAAGCAGAAAGCTCCAGAAGAGCAGCGAACCCTCCTGGCCTGACCAGAGCGCGGCAACTTTATAAAAAGTGGAGAGGTCCCGGTTGCTGTGAGCTACGACATAAGCAACGGAGAAATTGTCGCTGAAGAAGAGATATTCCAGGCTGAAAGTGGCCAGAAAGATCAAACCACAAGTTGCCATCCCGGCCTGGCGCGTACTCTTGACGAGCAAAGGATGGCGCGTGCGAATCGCGGCGATTCCGCCGAAGAAAGCAAAGAGCGCGCACACGAAAGCCAGAATGAGCGCGAATGAACCGAAAACATCCACCGTGTCCCAGCCTATCCCCCGGCCGCTCCGGGTGTCCTACATACTGCTCTGCTGAGTCGAAGATGAAGCGGCGCCACCCGTTCGCGCCGGCGCCGCCTCGTATTTGGACGCGCACTTCGCTTGCACATGCTCGGCAACGAAGCGACCGTCCGGAGCGGTGCGGCCTTCTACCAAAGCCTGCGATTTATCCACGAAGGTGTCGGGGAGCGGGTCACTTCCGACGTAGCTCACGGGGAGCGTTTTCCCTTCCCCCTCCAGAACGAAATCGACGCGACCTGACATGCGGCGGATGCTGCCGGGCGCGACCGTTCCACCAACCCGCATGCGATGAGCGAGTTGCGCGCCATGAAGGCTCTGCAATTCTACAATGGTGTGATAGTAGGTCTTGCTCTCTCCATAACCGAGCCAGGCGAGGAAGCCCAATGACACAACGATTACACTGATCCCAATCCCAAATTTTACCTGTTTCTTCACCGTTTCACTCCCACTGCAGCTACATCGCCCGTTTTCCAGATTCTACCACAGCTAAGAAAGGGTCTTACCTGAGAGGAGAATATTATTGGAACTGTACTTGGGGACGCGCCGGGCTGTCCTCAGGATCGTTGGCTGGCGTCAACCTAAAACTGCAAGAGCGTGACTGAGGCGGCTTGCCGCTCTTCCGGATTCGGCAGAGTCCAAGCCAAAGGGTTCGCCCGAGTCCAAGATCAGGGGACAGTTCAGTTTGGCAGCCTTAAATCTAGCCAATAGGGGCGCCAAGAGATTTGAGATCAAAACGACTCGCTTGGGTTTGAGTGAACGGCGAATGCGCGTGACGGCTGAGTCCAACCGTCCCGCCAGGAGTTCTTTCGACGAGGATGGCTCAAGATTCTCAGTCTCCAGCGGACACTCCAGCACATGCGTGAGGAAATATCCTGCGCGCTGAAACTCCGCCAAGACGGATTCAGAGGCCTTCCCGCTTTGTTCGATCTTTAGAGCGGACAAAAGACGACCGGCTTCACCTGCAAACACACCGGAGTATAAAAACTCTTCGTCTGCCAGCGGGGAAAATCCCGCGAGCAGCAAAGTCCCGATATGCACAGGCCGGTACCGCGTCGTCCGCTCGAGCCTTTGAAGCCGTCGTGCAATGTGAGTGGGGGATGCGGGCTGTCCGCATCCGTCGCAGCGCAATACGTCGAGCGCATTCATGAGCAGATTGAATCGTATTGCAGGCCTAGACGAAGTGCAAATCCCTGCGAGAAAGCTCCCGCACGGGGATCAAAGCGAAGCTTGACTGCTGCGCGAGGGACAGGCGGCAAAATACGGAGCCGTTTACGCGCCTCAGGGAGAAACTGCAGCATCCACCGGGAGCTTGGAACGCAAACACCACTTCAGTTCTTGACTCACCTCGGTGATCTCCATCCCCGGCATCACAATGAATTTGCAGCTGAGCATTTCCCTGGGCTCGTCGTCGTCGGGCAACTGGCAGGAAACTCGGCAATACTGGCACTCCTGATTCCAACAGAAGCGGCCGTAAGGAATCGTTTCCGGGCTGATGAACTGGAAACAACGCAAAAGCGAGTTCCGTTCCGGCACCTGGAACTTCCTGCCGAGGATAGTGATTTCGACTAGCTTTTCATAAGGACGAAAGGGTTCCGACATAATGAGTCCTTCGCTGGCCGGCCGCGTAACTCCGGAAAATTCCCAAGCCGATTCAGTTTTGCAGATGCCCATTAAGATTAGCCTCGACCTGGGCTGGCTACAATGATTGCAATCCGCGGAGTTGCGAATGTGCTACGGGGTTCCGTGGCGCAGGCGGGTCAGCTTCCGGCAATCCTTATGCGCCAAAATCGAAGAACTGCCCCATCTTTCGAAACTTATCGTATCGCGCCTCCAGCAATTCCCGAACGGGTTGTTGCGAGAGGGCCGCGAGCTCGCGGTCAAGCACCTCATCCAACAGGCGCGCCGCCTCCTCGAAGTCAGAATGGGCCCCTCCGTCGGGCTCGCGCACGATTTCATCGACAATCCCAAGTTCCTTCAGGTCAGTGGCAGTAATTTTCAGAGCGGCAGCAGCTGCCTCTGCTTTCGCGGCGTCGCGCCACATGATCGCCGCACAGCCCTCGGGCGAAATCACAGAGTAAAAGCTGTTCTCGAGGATATTGATGCGATCACCCACGGCAATCGCCAAGGCGCCTCCGGAACCCCCTTCACCAGTGATGGTCACAATAATCGGGACGGGCAACCGCACCATCTCGCGCAGATTGCGAGCAATGGCTTCGGCCTGGCCACGCTCCTCGGCGTCAATTCCCGGATACGCTCCTGGAGTGTCGATCAGGGTAAGGATGGGGCGTCCAAATTTCGCCGCGAGCTGCATGACGCGCAGCGCCTTGCGGTAGCCCTCAGGTTTCGGCTGGCCGAAGTTGCGCTGGAGGCGCTGCTTCGTGTCACGGCCTTTTTGGTGGCCAATCACTGCGATGGGCCGGCCATGAAACTTTGCGAGGCCCGTAATCAGAGCGTTGTCGTCGCCAAAACCGCGGTCACCGTGCAATTCAATAAAATCGGTAAACAGCAAGCCGACAAAATCAAGCGTGTATGGACGTTGCTGGTGTCGCGCGATCTGCGCGCGCTGCCAGGCGCCGAGATGCCTGTAAAAATCACGGCGAAGTTCCACCACTTCCTTGCGGACACGCTCGAGTTCAGCCTGGGCGTCCGGGTGCTCCGCAAACTTGCGCAGCTCTTCGACGTCTTTCTCAAGGCGTTCGATCTCGCGCTGCCGATCTGTCGATTCCAGCGCGGCTTTCCCTTTTCCCTTGCGCATCGTCACATCACCAAATCAACCGAAGCATCGCCGCAGGCTTCCCGAATTCTCAGAAGAGACTCTTTGCACACGCGAATGCACTCCCGTACCTGCAGCGTCGCCACAGCGCCGTCCTGCGCCAAGAGATCAAAAGCCACGGGACTGCTGCCCGGAAAAGAAGTGAAAACTTCCTCCAGCTGGTCGAGCAGGGCCTCGGATAAGTCTTCGAGCCTCACCCTAATGCACAAGCTCGAACCGGACCGTACCGCGATCTCTTCCAGTCGTCTAGCCTCTTGCAGTGACAGCCGTGTACCGGCTTCTTCGATTTGCACGCGGGCTTTCAGCAGCAGGGGTGTTCCGGATTTAAGGATTTGCTCGAATCGAGCAAAGCTCTCCGGGAAAGCGAGAAGTTCGCCTCCGCCCGTCATGTCCTGCAATGTGTAGATGGCCCAGCGGGCGCCTTTTCTCGATCGCATCGGGCGCACGCCAACGATAAGCGCCGCTACCGTGATTTCCTTGCCGTTGCGCTGTCCGTCGACTTCTCCGAGCGACACGGTCTTTAGGTCTTCAGGTCGAGCAACTGTGACGAATACTTAGCAAGAGGGTGCCCGGAAACATAGAAGCCCAGCATGGCGTACTCGCTAGCGAGGCGTTCTTCTTCGCTCCAGAGTTCCGCTTCGCGTAATTCGAAAGGCGCCGGAGCAGTTGCGGCGGCAGTTCCAAACAGGCCATGCTGGCCCGATTCCCGTGTTCGCGTCGCGCGCTGCAAAGCAGCAAGCGCGTCGTCGACGGATGCGAGCATGGCTTCGCGCGGCCCCAGTGAATCCATCGCGCCAGATTTGATCAGGCTCTCAAAGACCCGTTTGTTCAGATAACGCGACTCAATCCGCTCGCAGAAATCGTAGAGCGAGCGGAATTCGCCCTGGCCCAAGCGCGAATCACGGATGGCCTTGGCAGTGTTTTCTCCGACGTTCTTAATGGCTGCCAGTCCGAAGCGAATCGATTCTCCGACGGGGGTGAAGTACAGCTCGCTCTCATTGACGTCCGGTGGAAGGATCGAAATGCCCATCCCGCGCGCTTCATTAATGTATTTCACGGCCTTCTCTGTGTTACCGGTTTCCGAAGTCAGCAACGCGGCCATGAACTCCACGGGGTAGTGTGTTTTCAGGTAGGCCGTCTGGTAGGCCAGCAGCGCATAGGCGCAGGAGTGTGACTTGTTGAATCCATAGCCTGCGAACTCCTCCATCAGGTTGAAAATCCGCTCTGCCTTCTTCTCTGGAATCTTGTTCGCCAGGCAACCGGCCATGAATTTCGCACGTTGCGCCGCCATCTCCTCTTTCTTCTTCTTGCCCATGGCCCGGCGCAGGATGTCGGCTTCCCCCAGGGAGAAGCTTGCCAGCAGGTTGGCAATCTGCATGACCTGTTCCTGGTACAAGATGACGCCGTAGGTTTCTTCTAGAATCTCTTTCAACTGAGGCAATTCGTAGGTGACTTTTGTCTTGCCTTGCTTTCGGTTTATGAAATCGTCGATCATCCCGCCTTGGATGGGGCCGGGGCGGTAGAGCGCGTTAAGCGCGGTGAGGTCCTCGATGCGCGTGGGCTGATACCGGCGCAGAATGTCGCGCATGCCGTGCGACTCAAACTGGAAGATGGCAGTGGTCTCCGCGCGCGCGAAGAGCTTGTACGATTCGGCATCGTCCAGCGCCAGATTGTCCAGGTCGAGTTTCACGGCGCGGTTTTTTTCGATCATACGAACCGTGTCGTGGAGCACTGTGAGCGTCGTGAGCCCGAGGAAATCCATTTTCAGCAATCCGACGCGCTCGAGACCGTTCATGTCGTACTGGGTCGTGACTTCGTCGCGGTTGGTCTTGTAGATGGGCACGATTTCCGTCAGCGGCCTGGGTGAAATAACCACTCCGGCAGCGTGAGTGGAGGCGTGCCGCGCCAGCCCCTCCAACCGAAGCGCAACATCCATCAAATCCTTCAGTTTTTCGTCGCTGTTGATTGCGGACTTGAGTTGAGGTGCTTGTTGCAGTGCCATGTCCAGCGTGATGCCAAGCGTGCCCGGCACAAGCTTCGCCAAACGATCCACTTCTCCGTAGGGAATATCCATCGCCCGGCCCACGTCTTTGATCGCCGCCTTCGCCGCCATCGTTCCAAACGTGATTATCTGAGCCACGTTTTCCCTGCCGTATTTCTGTGTGACGTATTCAATAAGCTCTCCGCGGCGCCTCATGCAGAAATCGATGTCGATGTCCGGCATGGACACACGTTCCGGATTTAGGAATCGCTCGAAAAGCAAGTTGTACTGGAGCGGGTCGACGTCGGTAATCCGCAGCGCATAGCTGACCAAGCTCCCGGCAGCAGAACCGCGACCCGGCCCCACCGGCACATCCTGTGCGCGAGCATAATGAATGAAGTCCCAAACGATCAAGAAGTACCCCTCATACCGCATCTTCTTGATCATTTCTATTTCCGCCGTCAGGCGGCTTTCGTACTCGGAGAGTGGATGGCGCAGCGCGCCTTGCCGCGAAAGCCGCTCCAGATACTGCACGCGCGCGGCAAACCCCTCCCGCGTCACTTTCTCGAAGTAGCTCCCGGCGGTATGGCCTTCGGGGACCTTGAATTCAGGAAAGGGATTCTGGATGCGTTCAATTCTGGCGTTACATCGTGCCGCGATATCCACCGTCCGGCTGAGCGCATCGGGGAGCTCGCCAAATACCTGCGCCATCTCCGCCGCGCTCTTGAAATAAAACTGGTCGGTCGCGAACTTCATGCGGTGAGGGTCGCTCATCGTCTTGCCCGTCTGGATGCAAAGCAGGACTTCCTGCGCGTGCGCGTCTTGGTGATGAAGGTAGTGGCAATCGTTGGTGGCTACCAGCGGAATGCCGGTCTCCTTGGAAAGGCGAACGAGTTCTCGATTGACACCCTTCTCGATTTCCAGGCCCTGATCCTGGATTTCCAGGAAAAAATTGCCTTTCCCGAAAACATCGCGAAGCCGGTAGGCATTCTCGCGGGCCTGGTCGTACTTTTCTTCAACAACAGCCTCTGTCACGGCGCCGCGCAAACACGCCGAAAGAGCGATTAGACCCTTGCTGTTCTTCGCCAGGAGGTCGTAGTCGATCCTCGGCTTGTAATAGAAGCCTTCGAGGAATCCCGTAGAAACCAGCTTGATGAGGTTGTGATAGCCCTCGGGAGATTCGCACAGCAGCACCAAATGGTTGGTGCCGCGCATCCCCGGATCGCTACCGCCGCGGTCTTGCCCATTTGTACCGTTTGTCTTTTCTCCCCTGTCGTGACGGCTGCCCTTTGCAACGTAGACTTCACACCCGATAATTGGTTTGACGTCGCGCTTGCTGGCTTCGTAGAAGAAATTGGCTGCGGCGAAAAGATTGCCGTGGTCGGTGATGGCTACGGCCGGCATCTTCTGCCGCGACGCCTCGTCCAGCAGCTCCGAGGTTTCGCATGCACCGTCGAGCAGGCTGAAATCGGTATGAACGTGAAGATGCACGAACTGCGGTTGACCCATGGACCTCGATTCTAAATCTCTCAGCGAAGAATTGCGACACGCATTCTGGCGTTTCCCACAGGCTGCGGCCCTTGCCCCCGGCGACTACTTTCGCCCGCTGCTTTTCTTTCCCGATCGGGCGTTCTTACCGCGGCTGGCCGCTGCACTATGTATTGCGGTGCGTTTCGCTTGTTCGCGATGACTCTTCTGCTGCTGCTTTTGCGCGATATCCCGGGCGGCGGCCTTCTTCCTGGATTCGGCCGTGCCCGCCGCAGCGGTCTGTCTATCACCGCCCTTCGCCGATTTCTTCTCTTTTTTCTTTGGCTGCTCCTTGATTCCGGAAAGCTTACGCAGTATCTTTTCCCGCTCTTCTGCCGTTTTCCCGCGGCCCGCAAGCTGCATAGCGAATACTTGCTCGACGATGGCCTCAAATTTTGGCCCACGTGGATAGCCGAGGGCTTCGAGTTCGTTCCCTACTACGGTGAGGCCGCCGCGAATCGGCCGCCATTTGTGCAGGTACGCGCGGATTTTCGAAAGCGCTGCTGAATTATTCGACTCGGCCATAAGATAGGCCATCTTCTCCAATGGAAGTTTTTCCAGGAATCTATAGGCATCCGCTGGAGTCTCTATCCTGCGGCCGACAAGCTCTTTCTGCGCGGCCAGAGTTTGCTCGTCGAATTCCAAGATTGCTTCCGATTCCGCAGACCTGAATCCCGCCCGGGAAAGAAGCGTGCTCTGCTCGCGGTCCTTGAGGCGCCCGATGATAGCCAGCATCATGGGTATAGCGAGCCTTGGCCTCAACCCAGCGGTAAACAAGTCTTCGCGGACTTTCATGAGCCGCGCGATCCCTTCGTAATTCGGGTGCCGCTTCGCGAGAACGGGATGAATCACCTCAAGCAGCTCGTGCTCCTCCCAAGCCTTCAGGACAAGGGCAGGACGCTCCTCACGAGCCGCAGCGCGAAGTTCGGCCCCCGCGTCCTCCGGCGTAATCGTGTGCTGCAGTTCACGCTCGATGGCCAGATCAAACCACTCTTGCGTGCGGGCCTCGAGTTTGAATCCCATCCGGGCCGCGTAACGCAGGACGCGGAGCAGGCGCGCGGGCTGATTTGTAAAGGTGTGGATGGTCAGCGCGCGGACCTCGGCACGCTCGATGTCGGAAAGGCCGTTTGTGGGATCAAGCAGCAGGCCGCGCGATGCCGGATTCAGGGAAATAGCGATGGCGTTCAGGGAAAAGTCCCGCCGCCGCAAGTCTTCCATGATGGTCGACCAGCGAATTTCGGGACGGGTTCCGGGCCTTACGTAGTGGTCGTCACGCGCAGCGGCCACGCTGCCTTCACAATCTCCCGCGAACAGGATCTCCACCTGCCGCAGTTTTTCATCCTCCGAAATGATCTTGGCGCCGCCCTTTTCGAGTTCGCGGGCAATCTTCGAAGGATTACCTTCCACCGTAAAATCCAGATCTCGAAGCGAAGCTCCGGTAACGAGATCTCGGACCGTGCCGCCCGTCAGATAGACATTGAATCCCAGCGCGGCGGAGAGTTCCTGCACGCGCATCATGGCCGCGCGTTGTTCCGGAGAAAGCCTGCTTTCCAGCAAGAACATGTAGTCTGGCATTGCGCTCCTTCTGCTTCAGGACGCTCGCGCTGGCTGACGCGAAGGCGCCCGCACTAGAACCCCGGGCCCTCGCACGTCAGGCGCGTGGATGATGCGCCTTGTAAATCTGCTTCAACCGTTCCTCGACCACGTGCGTATAAATCTGCGTCGTAGATATGTCCGCATGACCCAGCATCAACTGTACCGAGCGCAAGTCTGCGCCGCGTTCCAGCAAGTGCGTCGCAAAACTGTGGCGCAGCATGTGCGGCGTCAAGGCCACGCGCAAACCGGCCCGCCGGCCGTAGGCGGAGAGAATCTTCCAAACTCCGACCCGGCTGATTGGCGCACCTCTGCGGTTCACAAACAACGCCGCGCTGCTTCCCGATTTCCCAGTCGTCAGCAATTTCGGCCGGGCGTCCTGCAAGTACTTTTCGACCTTGTGCAGGGCTTTTCTTCCGATGGGAACGATCCGCTCTTTGTCCCCTTTGCCGATACACCGGACGCAACCCACTTTCGAATCGAGATCCGTGACGCGCAGCCCGATTAGTTCGGAGACGCGCAGTCCGGTAGAGTACAGCACCTCCAGCATGGCTATGTCCCGCATCCCCGATGGCGTCCTCGTGTCAGGCTGCTCGAGCAATCTTTCCACTTCCTCCAGCCGCAGATACCCTGGCAAGGAGCGGCGAATCTTCGGAGACTCGAGATTCGCCGACGGGTCCGCTGGAATCATTTCCTGAACCTGAGCAAAACGAAAGAAATTCCGCAGCGACACCAGGTGGCGCGCGACGGTACGGCTTTCCAGCTTTTGCCGGTAGAGCGCGGCCAAAAAATCCACCAGGTCGTCGCGGCTGATGCGCTCGAGCGAGAGCTTCCGTTTTTGCGCGAAGCCTTCGAATTTTTTCAAGTCACGCCGGTAGGCAGACACGGTGTTCGAAGACAAGCCCTTCTCGACCTTTGCGTGCGTGAGAAAAGACGTGATGACTGCCGGAATTTCCATCAGGACCCCACAAACCCGCTCTCGTCATCGCCGCGACGCCGCACCGCGATTCCATAGACTTCCTCAATCTCGTGACACCGGAAAATCCACGCCAGCGCTAGATACAGGACCGTGGCCCCGATGATCAGTCCGGCAAAAACCGAGAGTTGCACGAGGAAGCGAGAACCGGCCGTAAAGGCGGTGTAATGCAATCCGAACCAGCACGCCACACCCATCAGTCCGGCGCACAAACTGATCTTGGCGAACGACCGTAGAATCTCGAATGTTCCCATCGGGCCGTACCGCAAACGAAAAATGATAAACAAAGCGAAGAAATCAAAATAGCACGCCAATGCCGTTGCCAGGGCGGGTCCCCCGTTCTGGACGCGCTTGAAAAAGAATTCCAGGAATACGATGTTCAGAATGATGTTAATTACCAGCGAGATCGAGGCAATGATCACTGGAGTCTTGGTGTCCCGCGTGGAATAAAAAGCCGGAACAATCAACTTCACCGATGCCAGTGCCGGCAATGCTATCGCGTAGTACAGCAGCGCCCGTGCTGTCAGCCGTGTGGATGCCGCCACGAACTGTCCGTGCTGGAAAAGCACGCGAATGATTGGCTCGCGTAAGATCATCAGCCCCAGCGCGGCGGGCAAAGCAATGAACGCCACGATACGCACCGAGAAGTTCAACGTTTTCTTTAAGGCCTCGTAATCCTTCGCCGCCGCTTGATGCGACATCATTGGAAGAATTGCCGTCGCCACAGCGATTGCGTACCCGCCAAGTACCAGCTCCATGACTCTATCCGCGACGTACAGCGCCGCGAGACTTCCTTCCGGCATCAGTTTGGCTGTGGCAAAACGCGTGTCAACCAAAAGATTGATTTGGCCGATGCCGATCCCGAAAAGCCGGGGAATCATCAAGCGCGCCACGTCTCTAATGCCGGGGTGCGAAAAGGAAATCCCGAATGTAAACTTCATCCCTTTCTGCACCAGCGATGGAACCTGAATCAAGAACTGCAGGACTCCGCCCACCAAAACGCCTACCGCGAGAGAGGTAGCCGGATCCCCAACATAACGCCAAACCACCCCCACCGAAAAAAGAATCGTCGCCACGTTCAGCAGGACAGGCGTCGCTGCCGGCAACCCGAATATGTGGAAGCAATTCAGAATGCCCATGGCGAGCGCGGCCAGGGCGATGAAAAAAAGGTAGGGGAAGATAATTCGATTGAGCTGGACTGCTTGATCGCGGGCAATATTCTCCCCGGAGAACAGATGAACAACCGTCGGCGAGAAAACCATGCCCAGGACGGTAATGATGGCGACAACCAGAGCCAGCGTCCAGAACAGACGATTGGCGAAGTCCCAAACGTCCTCCTTCGACTTGTCCCGCATGTATCCGGTGAAGACCGGGATAAACGATGCGGTCATCGATCCTTCGGCAACCAGTCGCCGGAATAGGTTGGGAATGCGATAAGCTAGAACGTAGGCGTCCGCGGAGGGCGAAGTGCCCAAAAGCTGAGCGATTCTTTGATCGCGGACGTAACCCAGAACTCGGCTCACGATGGTTACCAGGGAGATAATCGAGGCCGACTTGAGGATCTGCTTTTTTTCGGTCAACGGCCGGCGCTCCGGGACCTAACCCTAATGATAGCAATAGGTTGACAGGATGACCTGCTTAACATAACATACATCGTGACAATTCGCAAATTGTGCGAGGTCCGGCCCTCAACATACTAAATCTTTGAAAAACCGCAACCCAGCCTCTACGCACAAGAAAGTCGTTGTCGTTCTTGCCGACAAGAAGCCCCTGCGCGGCTACTTGAACCCTTCTCGTCTGGGTGAGACGGACCCGATCGACCTTCTCACTCCCGACGGCGAGCACCAAGAGATCCCCCTCAGCAAGGTCCGCTCCATCTATTTCGTCCGCGACTTTGCCGAGGAATTCGAGCCCGAGCGCAAAGCCTTTTTGAGTCGTCCCAAGCTGGATGGGCTTTGGGTGCGCCTGCGCTACACGGACGGCGAGACGCTTGAGGGCGTGATCCCCAACGATTTGCTCACATTGCTGGACAACGGAGTCCAGATCACTCCACCTGATTTGAACTCCACAACCGACCGCATCTTCGTTCCGCGCCTGGCCCTCAGGGAGCTGACCGTGCTCGGCGTGGTGGGGATCGCTCGCAGGAAGCCTGCCGCCGCTGCCGCGGCCGCCCAATCTCGCCTCTTCAACGAATAACTCGGGCCGTCTGTACTTCTTTCAGCGCGCTGTGCGAGACTCGCACCCAGCGGTCAGGAGTCCCGTTTATGAAACTATCCGAAGTCGCAGAAAAGCTGGAGTGCCGCCTCGAGGGCTCAGGGGAAATCGTCATTCGTGGAGTGTCCGGAATAGAAAGCGCCGAGCCTGGTCACATTACTTTTCTCGCTAACCGGCGCTACTTCCCTCTTCTGAAGACTACTCGGGCTTCCGCCGTCCTCCTCGAGGAAGGCATAGGCCTCGAACGCGACGCCGGAATGCCGCCCATCGCGGCGCTGCGAATTGCCAATCCATATCTCGCCTTCGCGCATGCCATCGAGCTCTTCTATACACCTCCGCGCTACCAGCCTGGGATTCATCCGACCGCCGTGATCGCAAAGACTGCGCGTCTCGGCGCGGGCGCGCACATCGGTCCGTATTGTTTTGTGGACGAACAGGTGGAAATGGGGAGCAATGCCGTCTTGCACAGCTTTGTCACTATCTACCGCGGTGCAAAAATCGGAAACGACTTTTTCGCCCACGCCCACGCCGTGGTACGCGAATTCTGCCGCATCGGCGACCGTGTGATCTTGCAGAACGGTGTCATCATCGGCGGCGACGGTCTTGGTTTCGCGAAGCAGAAAGACGGCACTTGGTACAAGATGCGGCAGTCTGGCCCGGCGGTCCTCGAGGATGACGTTGAAGTGCAGTCCAATGCCTGCGTTGATAGGGCCACCGTTGGCGAAACGCGCATCGGCCGCGGCGCCAAGCTCGACGACCTGGTCCTTGTCGGCCACGCCTCGCGCGTGGGTGCCAACAGCATGCTCTGCGGCCAGGTCGGCCTCGCTGGCTCCACTAAAGTTGGCAGCAACTGTATCCTCGCCGGCCAAGTTGGCACCGCCGGCCACCTGACCGTTGGAGATGGTACGGTAATCACCGCGCAGAGTGGTGTGCCGAGTGACGTGCCCCCGCGCTCACTCTTCTCCGGCTATCCCGCGGTTGACAATCGCCAGTGGTTGAAGACCATGGCGGCGCTGAATCGCCTCCCCGAGTTGCAGAAACGCGTGCGCGAACTGGAGGAGGAGATCAAGCGGCTCGGCGTCCGGCGGCAAACCAGCCGCCATCGCGTCGTACACGCGATCATTCAGAGCGTCGCGTTGTTCGAACGAATACTTTGACGCATCGATCGGCTCGAGGAACTCAACCAGGATTTCTCCCGGATGAATGACCAGTGATCGTTTCTCCATCACGCGATGCGCTCCCGAACAGACCATCGGCACAATGGGAACACCCGCTTTGATGGCCATCACCACGGCGCCTTTCTTGAATTCTTGTAGCCGACCGTCGGGACTCCGCGTCCCTTCCGGATAAATGAGAAAGGATTGCCCCCCGCGCATCGCTTCCGTCGCTCTCTCCACGCTCTCAATCGCCGAGTCGCGCGCTTGACGATTCACGGGTATGAATTTAGCCAACACGAAGGCTTGGCCAACGATCGGCCATTTGTAGAGCGATTCCTTGAGAAGAACCGCGACGCGCCTGGGAATCGCGCCGACCACCGCCGGCGCATCCGCTGAGCTTGTGTGATTCGCGACAAAGAGGCAAACACCTCCTGGAATTCTCTCCCTTCCGACCACGCGAACACGCACTCCAACGGCCCGGACAAAAAACATCAACCCCTTTATCCCCGCCCAATAAAGAGGATCGATGTGCTTGGTGAGCAGCGTGTACAACAGCAGCGGCGGCCCGGCGAGCACTATATATATCGAAAGACAAACAGCTATGAGCGCCGTTCGGAGCATGAATAGCGCAGCACCCTCCCGTATCCGCTCGAACAGGTCAAGCGAAATGTGCCTCTGGAAGCGCCCCTATTTTGTCGCCACTGCCTGCGTCACTCCCCTGAGCAGTCCCTCGCGGACGCTCCGGGCTTTTTCGGTTGCTCTTGATTCTTCGGCAACCTGGTACAGAGTTTCGACCGCTTCACCGAGACGTAGTTCAATCGCTACTTCTTTCTCTTCCCTTCGCACCCGTAACCGCAGGAGATCTCCCGCCTTCTGCTCCCGTAACCAGCGTGCCAGGGATCGCGGCACATCTTTCCCATTCCAACTCAAGATCACATCTCCGGGCCGCAGATCCGCCTGCGCAGCAGAACTGCGGGCTTCCACGTCCCGCACAATCACGGCTCCGCTCGCGTCGCGCTCTGCCGCAAAGCCCAATACCGCGCGCCGGCGTTCAAGGCTATGCAACTCAAGCCCCGCAAGCGAGAGAGTTTCCCGATACGGCAGCGCCTCCGCCCCCGCGACGTGCCTGCGAAAAAAATCCTCAAACGAGCCCCCCGCGATGTACTCCGCGGTAAGCCGGATATCCAGGCTGTCGCGATACGGTTTCCCCTTCTTCGCAAATTCCTCGTTCATCGCCCGCAGCACGTCGTCCAGGCTCTTCTCATTGTTCGTGCGGTCGCGGATCAAAACGTCGAGAAGCACTCCGAGAACTTGGCCTTTCGTGTAGTAGGAGACGCTGTATTCTGGCCGGTTGTACAGGGGGTATTTTTCCAGCCACGCGTCCAGGCTCGATTGCTCCGCGCTTTGCCACCGGTTCGCCGGACGCGCTTCGAGCTCGCTGATCTGTTCTCCCAGGTCTTCATAAAACCGAGCCTTGCTCCAAATTCCGCTCCGCACCAGCGTGTACGATGCATACGCGCTCGTCACGCCTTCCGCGAACCACAGCGCTCGCGTGAACTGCTCTTTCGAATAGTCCACCGGCTCCAGCGATGCCGGTCGAATCCGCTTCACATTCCACAAGTGAAAAAATTCGTGAGCGGCGACGCCGGGCAGAAACTCATCGGAAGACACGGAAATGGCCGTCGAGTTCGCGTGCTCCATTCCCCCACCAGGGCCATTCGCCGCTTTGCCAATATGAACGATAAACATGTAGTGCTCGAAGGAAGCTCCGCCCATGAGCTTGATCTCGTACCGACAAATGCGTTTCAAATCCTCTTCAATCTGATTTTTGTTCCAGCTATCTCCGTGAACCACGGCCGTAACATGGGGCGCTATTCCCGGCAAATCAAATTCTTCAAACTTACCCACTTCGATTGGGGCATCGACAAGGGCATCGTAGCTTTGCGCGTCGAAGGTGAAATTTCGCGCTCCTTCCGTGGATTCTGTGGCCGTGAGCGATGCAGCTGCCACATTCCAGGCGCCCGGAACGTCCGGCATGGAGAGATGGACCTCCTCAGATCGGCGGTTTGGGACATAAAACAAAATCAACGCGGGATTGAGGAAGGCGTGGTCACTGTTCAATTGCGTTGCAAAGGGTCCAGGCTCATCCCAATAGGCGGCATAGCGAACGGTGACCGTTCCTTTGCCGCCGATCCGCCAGGTTTGCTTGTCCACTTTTTCGATCGGTGCCTTTTCGGAGCCGATGAAAGCCTCGACCCTCTGCACGTGACTGCTGAAATCGCGGATCTGATAAAGCGCGTTCCAGGCAGGCAATTGAACTGTTACTTCACCGGTCACACGCGGGATCGTCATCGCGACTCGGAACAGATGTTTTTCGGGATGCTCAAGCAAAACCTCATAGCGAATCGTGCCATGTCCGGGTTGCGCACAGCACAACCCACAGAAAGCGGCTACAACTAGAGGAACACCTGTCCGCTTCATGAGGGCCCGGAAATTCACCTGACGTTTGCCCCAGAGGGGAGTTCGACTGCCTGGCTAAGTTTTGTCAACAATTTCTCGCAAAGTCCGTCGAAGCTGCCATTGGACATAATTAGCAGGATGTCGCCGGTCTTTGCTTCTGCCGAAAGTTGCTCCGCAATCGCATCCGAGCTGGAAAATACGCGCGCGTCTTTGCCCAATCCGCGCACGCTTTCCGCAACCGACTCCGGGTCAAGACGATTCTCTTCACCAAGCTGCTGCGCCCGGAAGACTCCGCCCAGCACCACGCGGTCCGCCAGGGCCAGCGCTAGCGGCAGCGATTCTTGAAATACTTTGCGGCGCATCGAATTCGAACGCGGCTCGAGGATCGCCCAGAGCCGCCGCCCCGGCCAGCGTGCGCGTGCAGCTTCAATCGTTGCGCGAACCGCCGTCGGATGATGCGCGAAATCGTCCACAACCAACACGCCGCGCACTTCGCCCTTCACATCCATGCGCCGCTTCACGCTTCGAAACGTTTCCAAAGCCTTGGCAATCGCCTCCGCGTTGATGCCGCGCCCATGCGCGACGGCCATCGCGGCCATCGCATTCAGCACGTTGTGCCGCCCCGTCGCCGTCATCGCGAACTCGCCGAATTTCGCGCCGCGAAGCTGCACGCAAAACCGCATTGTCTCGCCTTCCACGCGCAAATCATCGGCGACCCAGTCGTTCTCTCCCGAGAATCCGTAGGTTTCGACTGGGCAAAACGCCTTTGCCGCCGCCCGGCGCAGCGCCGGCCCCGATTCTTCCGTGTCTCCCCAGATCATCACGCGTCCTCGCCGCGGAACCAGATTCACCAGCCGCCGAAACGCCAACTCATATGTTTCGAAGTCCGCGTAAATATCCGCATGATCGTACTCAAGCGAAGTGATTATCAGGTCGTCCGGATGGTAGTGAAAAAACTTCGGCCCGCGGTCCCAGAACGCCGTCTCGTATTCATCTCCCTCGAGAATGAACTCCTCGCCGCCGCCCAGTCCATAGCTCTTCCCAAAGTTCTCCGCCACGCCGCCGACCAGAAAATTAGGCCGCTTCCCCGCCGAGTGAAAAATCCACGCCAGCATCGCCGTGGTCGTCGTCTTTCCGTGCGTCCCGCTCACCACGATCGAGTGACGTCCCGGCAAAAACACTTCTTCCAGAATCTCCGGCATCGAGCGATACGCAATCTTCCGGTCGAGAACCTCTTCCAGCTCCGGATTTCCGCGCGCGATGATGTTGCCGACGATCACCAGGTCCGGCGCCGGCTCCAAATGCGCCGCGTCAAACGTATTGAAGTATGCGATGCCAAGACTCTCCAGCAAAGTCGAGGCCGGCGGATAAACACCCGAATCCGAACCCGTCACTCGAAAACCGTGCTCGCGCAGCATTCCTGCCAGCGGAGCCATCGCCGATCCACCAACGCCAATCACGTGGACGTGTTTCGCTTCACTCATGGCACAACGGCTGGTTCCATGATTTCAAGAGCCTCTTCCCCTTTCGCACTTAGACGCGCTTTCACGCCCAGCGGCAGCGTCAGCATCGGCCGAGGCGTGTGTCCGACGGGTGCGCCAAAAACAATCGGCAAGCGCAGCGGTCCAAGGATCCGCGCACAAACGTCGCGCGCCGTTGGGCTACCCGACGTGGGCGGATCGCACTCCGGAAACTCTCCCAGCACGATTCCACGCACGCCCTCGAATTTGCCTGCTTGCTTCAAGTGCATCAGCGCGCGATCCACCTGCCACGGCTTCATTCCTCTGTCTTCCAGCACCAAAATCGACTCGCGCGTGTCCAATTCCCATGGCGTCCCCAGCGTCGTTCCCACCAGCGTCATGCATCCGCCAAGCAGCCGGCCTTCCCCTTCACCCGCGACAAGCGCTTCGCCCTGGAGCTTCACACTCCAGCCGCCATTCGTTTTTCCCAACGCCGCGAGTAACGATTCTTTGTCATAGCCGCTCGCTGCGCCGGCTCCTGCGTCGAATCCCGCCGCCAGCATCGGCCCGTAAAGAGTGACCCACGCGTAGCGCGTCCACAGATAGATCTGAAGCGACGTCAAATCGCTGTAGCCCAGAATTACTTTGGGACGCTCCGGACGGCGAACTTCGAGATTGTCGAGGATATAGTTCGACCCGTACCCGCCGCGCACCGCGATGAGCCCGTCCACATCGTCGCGCTCGAGTTCACTCAGAAAATCGTTTCGCCTTCCGTCGACGGACCCCGCGAAATACCCCTCGGCTGACAGCGGAGTGGCATCGGCGACTTGGAATCCGAGCCTGCGCAGCTCCTCACAACCCGCAATGGCCTTGGCAAAATCCGCCGGTGAGGCCGGCGCGAAAGGCATCAGCACGCTTTGCGAATTCAGCGCACGTGGCTTTCGAATCTCCATTCGAATCGCCGATGCCTGAAGGCTGTGGGTCCGGATGCTCATTCGGCTTGCCGCTCCACGGGCAGCATTTCGCAGGTGACGCCGGGTTTGCAAAGAGCGGCAAGCACTTTCTCCTGCTGGCGAGAGCTGACGTCCGCGTCAAACTGGATCAGGTTTTTTCCCCCGTCCGCCGATATCTGGAAGTTGTCGATATCCACTTTGAGCTCCGAAAAAATATGATGCACGTCCTTGACCAGGTCATCGAGGCTGTCCACTGTGATGCGAAACAGCATGTAGCGCGGTTTCAAGTTCAGCCAGTCTTCTAGGTAAACGAGGAAAACCAGCGCGAACAGCGTCATCAGGCAAGCAATCCCCGAGAGCGCAAAAAGTCCGCCGCCCGCTGCCATGCCGAGCGCCGCCACGGCAAAAATAGTCGCCGCCGTTGTGAGCCCGACGACGCTTCCGCGCTCCCTGATAATGACGCCGGCGCCGAGAAACCCGATGCCTTGGACAATGTTCGAAGCGATTCGCGTCGTGCTTGTATCGCCCGTGCGTCTTGCGATCTCAACAGAAACGATGGTGAACAGCGCTGCGCCTAGCGAAACGCAAAATCCCGTCCGCATTCCGGCGGGACGCCGGCGCACGCTCCGCTCGATTCCAATAATCGAGCCAAGCAATGCGGCCCATGCCAGGCGCGCGATGATGCTGCTCAGAGGAAGCATGTTCTCCTGCGTTTCCCACGCTATGGCAGGATTTTACACGCTACAATTTGAATTGCGTCAGTTTCGCGAAGTGGCGTGCCCTGGCGTGTATCTCGTTGCGTTTCAGAACGCGCAATCGATCGAGTCCAAATCTTTCCACCGCAAAACTTCCCATCACCGAGCCGTAGACCATCGCGCGCCGCAGCGTGGCGTCGCTCATGTCCTTCGCAGCCGCCAAGTAACCCATAAATCCGCCCGCAAAACTATCCCCGGCTCCGGTGGGATCATGCGGTTCTTCCAACGGGAAAGCCGGTACACAAAAAACGCCGCGCCTGTCTACCATCATGGCGCCATATTCCCCGCGCTTCACCACCAGCGTCGCTGGCCCCATCTTGAAAATATGTTTCGCGGCGCGGAGCAGGTTGTGTTCGCTCGAAAGCTGTCGCGTCTCCGAATCATTGATCATAAGGATATCGACGTGCCGCAGCGTCTCGCGCAGTTCGCTATTCGTGCGCTCGATCCAGTAGTTCATGGTGTCGAGGGCCGCCAGTTTCGGCCTTCCCTTCACCTGATGCAGCACGTCTCGCTGCAGGTCCGGTGCGATGTTGGCCAGGAAAACGTACTTCGAAGAGCGGTATTTCTCCGGCAGCCTCGGCTTGAACTCCGCAAATACATTCAGCTCAGTGGCCAGCGTCACCCGCTCGTTCAGGTTTTCCGAGTACCGCCCCGCCCAGAAAAACGTCTTCCCCTCGGCCCTTTCCAAACCCTCCGTGTCGATGTGCCGACCGCGAAAGACCTCTTCGTCCTTCTTTGTAAAGTCCTCGCCTACAATCGCCACAAGACGAACCGGCGCAAAAAAGCTTGCGGCCACTGCAAAATACGTCGCCGCACCGCCGACGGTGCGTTCTACTTTTCCATACGGGCTTTCAAGCGCATCAAACGCCACAGAGCCCACCACGAGCAAGGACACAAGTCTCTCCTAGGAAATGGTTTTGCCAATGATTGCCGCGAGCCGCTTCTTTGTTTTTGCCGGCACCAGCTTCATGTCCGTCACCAGCGCGTGCTTCAGCGCCGCCCCGCACTTGCAGCTCCGTTCCTCCGGCATCGCGCGCACAGCTTCTCGTAACACGCGTTGCGCATTTTCCGCATTCTGGCTCAGCGTCGCCATGATCTGCGAAGCCGTTACTGACTCGTGCTCAGGGTGCCAGCAATCGTAATCCGTGATCATCGCGATCGTCCCATAACAGATCTCCGCCTCGCGCGCCAGCTTGGCCTCCGTCACGTTCGTCATTCCTATCACTTCGAACTTCAACTGCCGGTGCATGTGCGCCTCCGCCAGGGTCGAAAACTGCGGCCCCTCGATGCACACATACGTCCCCCGTCGATGCACCATCACTCCGGAGTGCACGCTGGCATCGCCCAGGACATTCGATACCTGCGGGCAAGTGGGTTTGTCGAAAGCAACGTGCGCCACCAGCCCGTCCCCGAAGAACGTCGACACCCGGTTCTTCGTCCGGTCCACAAACTGATCCGGCACCAAAAACTCGCCAGGCCGCAAATCTTCCCGCAGTGACCCTACGGCGCTCACCGAAATAATGCGTTCTACACCCAGCACTTTCATCGCGTAAACATTGGCGCGAAAATTGATCTCGCCGGGCAAAATGCGATGCCCTCGTCCATGCCGCGCAAGAAACACCACGCGCCTGCCTTCCAGCGTCCCCAACACGAGCAGGTCTGATGGTTCTCCAAACGGTGTCTTGACGCGGGCTTCGCGCGTGTCCGTCAATCCCGTCATCGAGTAGAGCCCGCTCCCCCCGATGATTCCGATCGTCGCCTGCGGCTCGTTTTTCCCGCGCTTTGTTATTTTCTTTTTTTGAAGCCGCATTCTCTTCTCTCCGCGAAATCTTTGTAATTCAGCCCCCAAGTCCGCTTTTTGCCAGAATCTCGTTCACGGCCGTGAACGGATCCTTCTTGCGTTCCGCAACCGCCTTGGCAATTTCCGCAAGCCGCGCTTCCCCGCCCGCGCCTCCCAGCGCTTTTTCCAGAAGCCGCGATTCCACCAGCTCGACCAGCCGCCGCTTCCAGTGTTCTACGTGCTTTCTTTGCCGCTCTCCGCTCGATTCGAAATGCTTTCGAAACTTGGCGACTGCCTCCGCCAGACTGTCGATGCCTTTATTCTCCGTGGCCACCGTCCGTACCACCTGTGGATGCCAGCCTTCCCGCGGCATTACCAGCGACAACATCGCATGTAATTGTTGCTCTAGCCGGTCCGCTCCCTCTCGATCCGCCTTGTTCAGAACAAAAATATCGCCAATCTCCATGAGCCCCGCTTTCATGTTCTGAATGTCATCGCCCATGCCAGGCACTAGAATCACGACCACGCAGTCCGCCAAACGCACAATGTCAATCTCGTCCTGACCGACGCCCACGGTTTCGATCAACACTTGCCGCTTCCCCGCCGCATCGAGCAATAGCGCCACTTCCGCCGTCGCTCGCGCCAATCCTCCCAGGAATCCGCGCGTGGCCATCGACCGGATAAACATCCCTGCGTCGCTTGCGTGTCCCTGCATCCGGATGCGATCCCCGAGAATCGCTCCGCCCGAATACGGGCTCGTGGGATCAACTGCGATCACGCCAACCTGCTCACCCTGTTTCCGGTAGTAGGCGGAAAGCCGGTCCACCAGCGTGCTCTTCCCCGTTCCCGGCGCGCCGGTCACACCCCGCTCGCGATATTGCGCGAACATCTCCCGCGCGCACCTGTTCCGCCCAGCTATCGACGCGCGCAGGCATGATTTTCCTGTAGGGCTCTCGACGAGGCCAGCTCCATCCCTCTATTATTTCTTGCCAAGCAGCTGGCGGGCAATGACCAACCTCTGAATTTCGCTGGTGCCTTCCCCGATGGTGCAAAGCTTCACATCACGGTAATACTTTTCCGCCGGATAATCCTTGATGAACCCATAGCCGCCGTGGATCTGAACGCACTCGTTTGCCACGCGCACCGCCACCTCGCTCGCAAACAGCTTCGCCATGCTCGATTCCCGCGTGAATCGCACGTTTTTCTGGTCCGCCAGCCACGCCGCCTGGTACACCAGCAGCCGCGCCGCTTCTACCTGCGTCGCCATGTCCGCCAGCTTGAATTGAATCGACTGGAATTCGCTGATTGCCTGTCCGAACTGCTTCCGCTGTTTCGCATAGCGCGTTGCCGCCTCTAGCGCGCCCTGCGCCATTCCCAGCCCCAGCGCTGCGATCGAAATTCGCCCTCCATCCAGAACCTGCAAGCTTCCAGTAAATCCTTCGCCCTCCGGCCCGAGCAAATTCTCTTGCGGCACGCGGCAATCCGTAAAAATCACTTCCGACGTATCGCTCGCGCGCATCCCCAGCTTGTTTTCTTTCTTCCCCGGCCTGAATCCGGGCATCCCCTTTTCCAGAATGAACGCGCTGATCCCATGTGAGCCTTTGCTCTTGTCCGTCACCGCCATGGCCACGCAAAAATCCGCATAATGCCCATTCGTCGTAAACGTCTTAGCGCCGTTCAACACCCAATGCTTTCCGTCGCGCTTCGCCGTCGTTCGCGTTCCGCCCGCATCCGACCCCGCCTCCGGCTCCGTCAGCGACCACGCCCCGATCTTCTTCCCTTGCGCCAGCGGCACAAGGTACTTCTGCTTCTGCGCTTCTGTCCCGAACTTGAAAATGTGGTTGCTGCACAGCGAATTATGAGCCGCGACGATCAGTCCCACCGAGCCATCCACCCGTGCCAGTTCCTCAATGGCGATCGCGTACTCGATGTAGCCTAGCCCCGCGCCGCCGTATTGCTCCGGGAAAATCACGCCCAGCAGCCCCATCTCCCCCAGCTTGGGCATGATCTCTATGGGGAAGTGCGACGCTTCATCCCACTCCATCACATGCGGGCCGATTTCTCCCTCGGCAAATTCCCGCACGCTGCGGCGCAGTTGCTGCTGTTCTTCGGTGAACGCAAATTCCACGGTCTCTCCGATCCAACTATGGATCCCACCCATGCTGAGCCAAATTGTTATTTATATCACAGCCCTCTTATTCGCCCGCACGTCCTGCAAATCTACGGTGCCCGGATTAATACGCACTCCGACGCAACAAGTCACAATTCTCCCTCGTACAAATCCACCCTCTGATAGACTCCCGCCCATGCGCCGCCGCCATTTCCTCACTCTCTCAGCCGCAACTCTCGGCGGAGTCCTCGTTTATTCTCTCGACCGCAAAGCCTCCCTCCTCGCCGCCCAGCGCAAACCCGTCCGCATTCCACTCCGCTTCTTCACCGAAACCGAAGCCCTCATCGTCGCCGCTGCCGCTTCGCGCATTTTTCCCTCCGACGATTCCGGCCCCGGAGCGCGCGAAGCTGGCGTCGCCATCTGCATTGACCGCCAGCTCGCCGGCCCTTACGGCCGCGACCGTTATCGCTACACAGAGCCTCCGTTCGAAGACGCTCCCCCCGAGCTCGGCTATCAAGGCAAGCAAACTCCGCGCGAGATTTATCGCGATGGCCTGAAGGGACTGAAAGGCTTTGACCTTCTCCCTCCTCCGGAGCAAGACAAAGCCCTGCACAAGATCGAGTCCACTTCCTTTTTCGCGCTTCTTCGCCAAAACACCATCGAGGGCATGTTCTGCGATCCCATGCACGGCGGCAACGTCGGCATGGTTGGTTGGCAGCTTGTTGGTTTTCCCGGCCCCCGCATGACCAACTACGACGAAATCGAAAAATATTACGGCCAAGCCTTCCGCCCCGAGCCCGCCAGTCTCCGTCAAATCACCCGCGCGAAAGTCCGCCCCAGCGAGGACGAGCCGTGAAAACGCTTCCCGCCGCGGACGCCGTAATCGTGGGCGGAGGATGGGCTGGCCTGCTCATGGCCAAGGAGCTCGGCGCGCACACTTCGCTCTCCATCGTTGTCCTGGAACGCGGCACATCTAGACAAACCGCTGACTATGCCACCGATATGGACGAACTCGATTACGCCATTCGTCTCCGCATGATGCAGGACCTCTCCCAGGAAACGGTCACTCTCCGCCACAACATAGGGAAGCGCGCTCTCCCTCTTCGCCAGCACGGCGCCTTCTTGCCGGGTGCGGGGATCGGCGGCTCCGGTGAGCACTGGAACGCCCAGTGCCCTCGTTTTCTTCCTGATTGTTTTGAATTGCTCTCCCGCACGACTGAAAAATATGGCGCCAAAGCCTTGCCCGACGGCCATTCCATTCGGGACTGGGGCATCACTTACGACCAGCTCGAGCCCTACTACACGCGCGTTGACAAATTGCTCGGCACTTCCGGCAAAGCGGGGAATCTCCGTGGCAAACGTATCGAGGGCGGCAATGTCTTTGAAGGCTGGCGCAGCGAGGAATACCCGACCCCGCCCACGAAAGTTCCTTACTTTTCTTCTCTATTTCGTGACGCCGCCAAGTCCCTCGGCTATCATTCTTACCCCGCGCCTTCCGCCAACATCAGCCAGTCGTACACCAACCCCGACGGCATCTCTCGCGGCGGCTGCACCTATTGCGGTTTTTGCGCCAGATTCGGTTGCATGATCGGGGCTAAGGCCCAGCCCACAAATCTTCTTCTCCCCATCATCCAGAAACGCAAAAACGTCGTCCTTCGCACCGGCGCCTGGGTCCGCCGCATCCTTTCAGACTCCGCTCCCAAATCCAGAACACTCGGCGTCACTTACATTGACGCCACCGGCGAGGAATTTTTTCAGCCCGCCGCCCTCGTCTTCCTCGCCTCCTGGACTTTCAACAACACCCGTCTTCTCCTTCTTTCCGGCATCGGCGAGCCCTATGATCCCGCCACTGGCCGGGGCACCGTCGGAAGCAATCTCACTCACCAGATCAGCGTCAACTCCGCAACCGCCTTCTTCGAGCAACCTCTCAACCGCTTCATGGGTTCCGGCTCCGCCGGCATGATGTTCAGCGATTTCGATCGTGACGATCTGGATCGAACTTCACTTCCGTTCATTCGGGGCGGCTTCTTCTCAGCGCGTGGTTTTGGCTTCCAGCCGATTGCCAATTTCGGAGTGCTTCCGCATTCTGTGAAAACCACATGGGGTTCAGAGTGGAAGAAGGCGGCGGTTTCCTACTACGATCGCACCGGCGTGATCGTCTTCACCGGCGAGCATCTCGCCTACAAAACTAACTTCATGGATCTAGATCCAGTCTACAAGGACAAGCTCGGCGACCCTCTGCTCCGCCTCACCCTCGACTGGCGAGACAACGAACGCAAGATGGCCGATTTCGCCACACCCAAAGCCCTTGAGGTCGCCCGCGCCATGGGCGCAAAAGAAATAAACCCTTTCTCCGGCCTGCGCTCTTACGACACCACCCGCTATCAAACCACTCATGTCCAGGGCGGCACCATCATGGGAAACTCTCCGGCCGATTCGGTAGTCAGCCCCTACCTCCAGCACTGGCAACTGCCCAATCTTTTTATTCTTGGCGGCTCGACCTTCCCACAAAACGCTTCAGCCAATCCCACTCCCACAATTCTTGCCCTGGTTTATCGCACTGCCGACGCCATCATGGACCGCTATCTCAAGAATCCCGGTCCACTGAGCTGACGGCCCTCCCATTGGTCCAACCTGAAATCTTTACCAGCCCACCGCGTAGTGATTCGCTTTGTTCTGCTCGTCCAACCACGCTTTCAGCGGCGCAAAATAATCCGCCAGCGCCGAAGCATCCATCTGCTTCTCGCCCGTCAACGCTTCCAGCGCCTCCGGCCACGGCTTGCTCTGCCCCATCGAGAGCATCTGGTTCAGCTTTGCCCCTGCTTTCTTGTTCGCGTAAATCGAGCAGCGGTGCAGCGGTCCGGAATAACCCGCTTCCCGGCAAAGCGCCCGCTGAAATTGGAACTGCAGAATCCGCGCCAGAAAATACCGCATATACGGCACATTGCCCGGCACGTGAAACTTCGCCCCAGGATCAAAGTCCGCTTCCGTCCGCTCGACCGGCGGCGCCACGCCCTGATACTTCCTCCGCAATTCCCACCACGCTTTGTTGTATTCCCCGGGCTTCACCTGCCCCGAGAAGACTTCCCAGCGCCACTTGTCTACCAGCAACCCAAACGGCAAGAACGCCACTTTCCCCAGCGCCTGTTGCAGCAAATAATCAATATCTCCCGACACGGGCGGCACCGTTTCAATCAGCCCAATCTGTTTCAAGTATTCCGGCGTAACCGACAGCGCAATCGTGTCCCCCACCGCTTCATGAAACCCGTCGTTCGCGCTTCCTTGGAACAACGGCGGCTGCGGGTTGTATGCGCGCTGGTAAAAATTGTGGCCCAGTTCGTGGTGTATCGTACGGAAATCCTCTTCCGTAATCTGGATGCACATCTTAACGCGCAAATCGTCTTTCGAATCCACATCCCACGCGCTCGCATGACACACTACGTCCCGGTCCGCCGGCTTCGTAAACAGCGACCGCTCCCAAAACGTCTTCGGCAGCGGCGCAAATCCCAGCGAAGTAAAAAACGCCTCCCCGTACCGCACCATTCCCTTCGCATCCGTCTTGCGGTCCTGCAAGATCTTCGTCAGGTCGTAACTCTGCGGCGGCTTCGGCGAATCCATCAGCGCATAGACGTTGTTCCACTCCTGGCTCCAGATATTCCCCAACAGGTGCGCCGGAATCGGTCCGTTCGCCAGCACATTTTCCTTACCGTATTTCTTGGCCAACTGACCCCGCACGTACGCGTGCAACGATAGGTGCAGCGGCCTCAGCTGCTCCCACAACCGGTCCACTTCTTTCGCAAACGCATCCGGCGACATGTCGTAATTCGAGCGCCACAGCGCCCCCGCGTCGGCAAAGCCAAGCTCGCGCGAGCCTTTGTCCCCCAGCTCCACCATTCGCGCGTATCGTTGCCGCATCGGCGCGCCAATCGCATGCCAACCGATCCACGCTCGTTTCAGTTCTCCCGGATCGCGGCTCGTTGCCATCATCCGCGTCACCGCCGTCACGTCCAGGCATTTTCCATCCGCCCCGTCCGGGCACCACTTCCCTTTCCCGTAATCACCATCCAGCGAGGCCAGTACCTGCGCCAGCTCCTTTTGTTCTTTCGGATCGTTCGGCGCCGGAAAGCTGGTAGATAGTTTTAGCAGCAGCATCTTCCGCGCCATCTCTGGCGGCAGCTTCACGCCATCGAAGCGGTGCGCCTTCTTGGCCAGATCTGCGCTCAGCGTGTTCAATTCTTCATTCGCGTCCGCCGCAATCTGCTCCGTATCATCCGTGATGAAATTCTCCTGCACCCACGACGCCCGCGACGCCTTCACCGACAAATCGAAATAGCGCTTCTCCCCATCTTCTAGAAACGCCTGAGCCTCCGCTGCTGTCGGCGCCGCTTTGCTCGCCGCCGCTCCAGCCGTCCGCGTTTCCTGCCCTCGCGTCACAACGCCGCACAAAATCGCCACGCTCGCACACGCACCAAGAACCGCCAGCACCCGCCTCCGCACTTTCATGCTCCCGCCTTCTGTGGCCGTGCCACAATTTCTTGCAGTGCTTTCAATGCCCGTTCCACCGCCGCTCGGTCCACGTCGCAATGCGTCACAAACCGCACCGAGTACAACGCCGTGTCCAGCGCCCAGATGTCGTATTTCTGCAACGCGTCGCAAAGTTCCACCGCCGTCTTCCCCGTTTTCTCACAATCGAAAATCACGATGTTGCTTTGCACCGTCGCCGGATCAATCTTCAGTGCAGGTATCAGCTTGATTCCCTCCGCGAGCCTCTTCGCATTCTCATGATCGGCGTGCAGCCGCGCTGGTGATTTTTCCAGCGCAATCAATCCCGCCGCTGCCACTATCCCCGCCTGCCGCATCCCGCCGCCAAACATCTTGCGGTAAATCCGCGCCTTCTCGATGAACGCCTTCGACCCGGCAATCAGCGAGCCCACCGGCGCGCCCAACCCCTTCGACAAACAAAACATCACCGAATCCACTTTGCGCGCCATTTTTCCGACGCTTTCGCCCAGCGTCGTCGCCGCGTTGAAAATCCGCGCCCCGTCCAGGTGCACCTTCAACCCCGCTTCATGCGCGCGGTCGCAAATTTCATCCACGCCCGCCGTCGGATGCACCGTTCCCCCCGCCATGTTATGCGTATTTTCCAGGCACACCAGCGCCGTTTGCGAGTCGTAATAAATCTTCGGCCGGATCGCCGCCTCAATCTCTTTCCACGTGAGAATGCCGTCCTTCCCTCGCGCAATCCGCGGCATGCACCCCGCAATCGCCGACATCGACGCCAGTTCGTACAAATTCACGTGGCTGCGCTCGTCGCAGATCACTTCATCCCCAGGGTTTGTCCACACCTTGATCGAAATCAGATTCCCCATGCACCCCGAAGGAACAAACAGCGCCGCCTCTTTCCCGAACATCTCCGCCGCGCGCTTTTCCAGCCGGTTGACCGTCGGATCCTCTCCGTAGACGTCATCGCCGACCTCGGCTTCCGCCATCGCCCGCCGCATTTCCGCCGTCGGCTTCGTCACCGTATCGCTTCGCAGGTCCACAATGCCGTCTACTCGCGTCACGTCATCCGGATCCCTTCGCATTCCGCTTTTTGCTATCGTTCCGCTCACGTCTCCACCGCTTCCTTCCTTATCTCCTTGCTTCCTTGTCTCCTTACTTCATTAATTCCACGAAAACCTCATTCGAGACGCTCAGCTTTCTCTCCGCCAGGCGGACCACGTTTCCGTTTCTCTCCACCAGCCCCGCCTCTGCCAGCGGTTCGAATCGGCCCGCCAGCGCCACGCCGTATTCCCGTTCGATCCGCGACACATCAATCCCATCCAATTGCCGCAACCCCAAAAACAACTCTTCTTCCAGGGCCCGCTCCGCTGTCACCACCTCATGCTGCTCCGCAGGCAGCCGACCGCTCTCGATCGCATCCACGTACTCTGCCGCATCATGTGCATTTGCCCACCGTTCCGTCCCAGAAAACGAGTGCGCCCCCGCGCCAAATCCCAAATACGGCTCCCGCCGCCAATACTTCAGGTTGTGCCGGGACTCGAATCCCGGTTTCGCCCAATTTGAAATCTCGTAGTGGTGATACCCCGCCGCGCTGAGCTTCTCGCACGCCGTTTCATAAAACTCCGCCATCTCGTCGTCGCTCGGCACCGCTCCCGCGCTGTACCGCAGCCCTCCTTGCAGCAACTCCTTCCCCAGCCGGCTTCCCTCATCCACTTCCAGCAAATACACCGAAACATGTTCCGGCGCCAGCTCCAGCAATTCCTCCAGTGATTGTCCCCAGCTCTCTCTCGTCTGGTGCGGCAATCCCGCAATCAAGTCCATGCTGATATTTCGAATCCCCGCATCCCGCAAAATCGGCACCGCCCGGTAGACATCCGCGCGCCGGTGCATCCTTCCCGCAGCGCTCAACTCCTTGTCGACAAACGATTGCACCCCAAAACTTACCCGGTTGATCCCCGTTTCGAACCAGGCCGCCGCCTTCCCCGCCTCAACTGTTTCCGGATCCGCTTCCAGCGTCACTTCTGCAATCTGTGTTTTGGAGTGCGGCAGCTCGATGCCGCTTTCTTTCATGCTCAGACTGTGGCTCTCTCTGTCCAATCGGAAAGTCTCGCGAATCGCTTCCAATATGTTCTGCAGCTGAGCAGGCTCCAGCAGGCTCGGCGTCCCGCCCCCAATGTAAACCGTATCCACCACCAAGCTGCTCTCACCATCCAACTCGCCTGGCGCCTGCCCTGCGCCTCGCGGGGAGTCAGGCCGCCTTCCTACTTCGCGTGGCGTCTCGCTCTTTCTTTGTAGGGGCGCAGCATCGCTGCGCCCCAAACGCCCAGGCCACTCCACTCCGGCTGCCTTCAGCAACTCCCGATGCTCTTTGATCTCCCGGCACACCGCCGCCCCATACGGCGAAAACCTCGCGGACGACACCACCCCCGTATGAAAATTACAGTACGTGCACTTCGTCTGGCAAAACGGAACTTGCACGTAAATGCCGAGTCGTTTCATCGGAACGAAAACTGTAGCACAGCCCCCATCATTACTGCAGGCGACAACTTCCTGCTATCACGTTGTAGCAGCCCTCTTCAGGACGGTCCGTCCCGCGCAGGAGAGTAGCTTTATCCCCAGCGCATGCGAGGGCATGCTGCGCCCAGTTCTGCTTCCCGTCGACACCGTTTGCCCTCCCAATGGACACCCAGGCTAAAACCACCGCGCGGCCTGCCGCGCGCTAACCCGAACATGCCCCAAAAGCAGACTGGCGTGCACTTATTTCTTTGGAGCACGGCGGTTCGGAATACGGAGAATGGTCGGCAGTCAGGCGGGAATCTTAATGGACGCCCTTGAATAGGTCGCGCGGCTTTACTCTCAATGCCTGAGCAATTCTGCCGATGTTGGTGAAGTTGATATTCTAATGACCTCGTTCAATGCGCCCGATGTTGTAGCATGAAGAACTGGCAGATCGCAGCACACATTCATTCAATGGTTACGGATCTCTGCTTGATACTTCTGTCCTTGACGCGTACGAGCGGGGGTAGTACAAGCAGCTTTAGTCATTGCTTCCCCAGAGGTTCCCATGCGGTTTCGCTGGCGAGTAATCTGTTCCTCCTTGGGACTTCTTCTGGTCGGCATGATTGTCGTGGCAGCGGTTCCTTACTTGAACCATTTGGTTTACCCGGACTCCCTGCCAAGGAGCGCACTGACGCGTTCCATTGGTTACGCAGCGACCCCGGACCTCAGACAAATTGACGAACTCGGTGTTCCCGATCACATTCGGACGGAGGCCGACGCAAGAGCATACATAGAAGCCCTGGTGAAAAGGTGGGGGCCGGACGAAACAAAGTATCCCGATTTAACTGAATTCAAAGAGCGACTGGCGCAGGCCGAGTATGCAGCCGTCCGCGACCCGGAAAGATGGATTCCTGAATCGCAAGTCGCCAAAACTTTTAATCGGCTCATGGACGAGTGGGGAATGCCCGCGTGGACACGCGTTTCCGTGCCCGAGCTGCACGCCTTTAGAATCAGCTATGCTTTGACCGTCTATCCCCGGTCCGTTGCGCGACTTCCTGACGAATCCATTGCCCCAAGCTGCCGACCCACGGAGGCATTATTCCTCCTTCACATGCTCGATTCGAGAGAAGGCATTCCCCCGGAAATTAAAGAGGAGGTCCGAGAAAGTCGCTTCCCCTGGAGCATTCTGAAGCGGCTCAGATGGTCACGGCCAGCCGAGCGCCCGGTCGAGTACGGTCTGCACCCTGCGCACACCCCGGAGAGCCTGCAGAGAAATGAGTACATCGACCTGCGGCGCAAGTACATCGCCAGCCATCCCGCGATCAATTTCGAGAGCGAAGTCAGCGATATCTTTTCCCAACTCGGAATTCATTAACTAGGGACGAAAGCCGAGGTAAACGCGGTAACAAGCACAAACAATAGGTGATCTCCCCTCATAGGTTACCGGGGCTGATGGAGATTGCAGCTCGCAGGTCGGCTGAGAGATTGCAGTTCCCTGCCGGATCGCGTGAGCCTGGTTCGCACAGCGTCGCGCTGCCCGCTAGAGTATTCCATCCTGCCCGCCTTGCTGCGTTCATTTATCGGTCTATTCCCGAATATCAGACCCATGCTCCGCAACCACGTTCACATGCAGCCGCCTCTCCCTGGGCCCGTCGAATTCGCAAAAAAATACCCCTTGCCACCGCCCGAGAGCTAACCTTCCTTCCTCGACGAACACGACTTGGCTCGCCCCCACCAGCACCGCCTTCGCGTGTGAATCCGTATTCCCTTCCCCGTGCCGGTAAGGCCCCACCCGCGGCACTAGCCGGTCAAACACTCCCTCCAGGTCCGTCGCCACGTCCGGGTCCGCGTGCTCGTTGATCATCACCGCCGCCGTCGTGTGCGGCACATACAGGTAGCACACGCCCTCCATCACCCCTGACCGCCCTACCGCGCGCTGCACATCTTGCGTCACATCAACAAGTTGCGTCCTCCGCTCTGTCCTAACCCGCAGTGTTTCCATGAATATCCTTCCCTTCGCGCACAATTTCCTCCTCACGACGCTATTTTTTTCTTGACAAAAATACGCTCCTCGCGTATAGTGTTTCTCAGGTAATATTTCGCGTTGTGCCGGTAGCGCCAGCGTCCCTGCTGGCGTTTTTGTTTTGGTGGCACAGGCTTCAGCCTGTGCGCTTTCCCAGCCAGTGCAATATCGGCCGCGCACAATTGTGGTCGCTTTCACCGGCAAACAGGCTGACTCGCGGCTCCCAAAGCCCCACAGAATGCACAATTTTGGTGCAATCCTAAGCCATTTAGAATCAACACTTGCAAAAGTGTATCAAAACAAACAACTTTAACTCCCTTTAGAATCAACACTTATGAAAAACATGGGGGGGGAGGGGCCTAGCCTCGCAGAACTCAAACCGCTGCTGCTACGGGATCCGCAAGATCCGATGCTCTTTCAGGTTGGCGCTCCCGGACAGCTCCTGCAGCTCCTTCAGGCCTTCCATCCCCCACCGCGCCAGGAATGGCAGGAAACAGAGTTGCCGGGACTGCAGCGTCTTGTTCGGGTACAAGAGGTTTTCGAGAAACTCCACATAGCCGGAGATAAGTCCGTTCCTTTCATCTAACGCTCTTCCGGTCTTGCGCAGCAGGTTTTCCAGTTGAAAGCTGATCTTGCTTCTCGCCGTTTCTACCGATCCGGATAGCGTGGGATCCAGTTTTTCAATCTCCTTGCCGAGTTTCTCGAGATCCTTCTCAATCTGCGCCTTCTTGAGCTCGAATTTTCGCGAGAGCGCCGGCGGAACCGAAACCGCCTCCATCCGCCGCCGAAGCTCCTGCGGGCCCGACCAGATGTTTTCGATGCACAGGTTGTAGCGCTGCAACAGCTTTTCCGCCTTCGCATCCAGCAGCGTGAAGTCCGCGCGTTGCAGGACCACCGGCATTCGTCCGAGCAGTCGCCGGTAGACCACTTCCGACTGCGCAAAATAAGAGATCTCGGCCGGTCCCCCAAGGTACGCCGCCGTAGGCAAAAAATAATCCTGCACCACAGACCGCAGCAGCGCATTGGGGCTGAACGTTTCCGGTTCCGCGTCCACGCGCCGCAGCGCTTCCTCTCGAGCCCAGGAAACTTCGCCGGCTTTGAATTTGCCGTTGCTCGCGGTAATCGCCTGCCGCACCCCATCCCGCAAGCTGAACAGCAGCGTGCTCCGCGTGGTCACCTTCACCTGCGCGTCAAAGCCCGCGCGCTTTAGGTCTTCCCCACGCTGCAACAACTCTTCATTGAGCGCGTCGCGTTCTTCGAGCGCCCGCCGGTACAGTGGCGCGGCGATCCGATGCAGCCTCGCATCCAGCGGATCGAGCAATATGAGTCCCTGCTCGGCGAATAACCGCGCGAATAATTTCCCAAACGCGCTGCCATACGTTTCCTCCGGCCGGTAGCTTTCCAACAGAATCTGCGCAATGGCTTCACTTCCTGGCCCGGTCAGGAGTGCGGCTGCTTCAGCGGCGTGCTTCTCGATGCCCGCTCCCAGTTGCACCTCACCTACTGGCCGCCCTGACGCTCCTTTCGCAGGGAGCTCGAACCGCAAGAGCTTCCCGCTATCGAACCAGGACACGTGGCGCACTTCTTCCAGGTCATGGTCTTCCGTGGCCATCCAGAACACCGGCACGGCGGGAATCCCGGCTTGCCTCAATTCGGCTGCAAGTTGGATCGCGGTCAGCGCCTTGTAGAACGCGTATGCCGGCCCCCCGAACAGCCCCACCTGCTGCCCGCTTACGACGGCGACGGCGCCTTTTTCCAGACCATCAAGGTTGCTTTGGGTTGCCGGACTTCCACCGAAGGCGGCATTTTGCTCGCGCAAAATGGCCGTCACGCCTTTTCTGCGCTCGACGGGAAAATCAAGGGTCTTCGATACTTCCTCCACCACCTCCATACTCGGCGGATGAGCGTAGAATTTCGCGACGCTGGAAAAGTCATCGACAAATCGAACGAAGAGTCTTGGAGAGTGAGGCAGGCGGCGGAAGGGTATCGAGTGACAGCCCATTGGCAGTTAGATGATACTCATGGCCTTTCGTCACGGCAAATCGCTGCGCCGTATGATGCAGTTTTTCCTTTGATTTAGACGGAGACAGTCCCGGAAAGGCGTGCGGGCTCACAAACACTTAGTTCCGAAAGAACCTCCCGGATCGCGCTTTTCTGTTCTTCGCCGAGGGGCTGCAAAGGCAGCCGGGGCAGGCCGCCGCGGTAGCCCAGCTGGTCCATCGCAAACTTGAGGCCCGCGGTTCCCGATTGCGAAACGATGAGCTTCGACGCCGGCACCATCAGACGTTGCATTTCGCGTGTTTTGGCCAGGTCGCCTCCTCGGACTACGTCGAACAGCTCCACGCATTTTTCCGGCAACGCGGAAGCCAATGCCAGGATTGCTCCGCGCGCCCCAACCATGAGCGACGGGAATACGGTGCTCGCCGAGCCCACCAGGATTTGGAAACTGTTCGGAACCGCTGCAACCATTTCCACGATGCGCTGCACATGGCCAGAGCTGTCTTTGATCCCGATGATGTTCGGATGCTCCGCGAGCGCCGCCACTTCGGACGCTTCCAAAGCAATCCCCGTATATTGCGGAATGGAATAGAGCAGCACAGGGACGGGCGAAGCGTCCGCAACGCGCCGGAAATGTGCAATCAGCACGTCCGGCTTGTAGAGCGGTTTGTAGTACGAAGGAGTCTTCACCAGGACAGCGTGGTATCCGGCTGCGCCGGCGAGTTTCGATCTCTCAATCGTTTCTGCGGTCGATT
>WNFF01000100.1_pt1 | contig 54822 bp, 44 predicted proteins | sample 5400441 | NCBI WGS metagenome assembly WNFF01 (sample SAMN13153345, study PRJNA577476) | soil metagenome | isolation source: 120 cm saprolite under Douglas fir tree site 2 hole 3 replicate 1 | place: USA:California | collected 2015-04-18 | reverse complement strand
CGGCGATTTTCTTCATCCAGCGAAAAATCAATGTTGTGACGCAGATAGGATTCCAGCGTCCGCTGCGGCAATTCCAGTTCGCGCTCGGCGTCGAAGCAGATTTCCGGGATGCGCGACAATCCGAAATCCCACGAGGCGAGGAAATCTGCAGTCAGTTCGGGAGTGGCAATGTCTCGCCGGGCCGCCCAGAAAGCCAGGACGGCGGGCAATCCCGTCAAGCTGCGCCATTCGCCCACAACGTCATACACGTAGAGCAATTCGGAGGTAGTGATCCCTAGCATGGCCGCCTGGCAAAGCGTTTGGCCATCCACGCCGGGCCAACTGTCCTTTTCGATTCCCACGGAAATTCGCAGAGCCGGATCACCAATCAGCAGCGCGGCGTCTGCTCGCTCCAACATAGCGCTCAAGTCTGGTGGCGCTTCAAAGAACTCTGGGGCGATCTTCCACTTTTCGGCGCACAGGATGCGCGTGAGGGCCTGGGTGCTGCGCGAGCTGCCATCCAGCGCAAAACGCTTCACCTGTTCGATGGGTTTCTTGGCGATGATGAGCAGGCTGCGTACGTGCTTTTTCGAGGCGATGGCCATGTCCGGCAGGATCACCAAATTATCGATGCGCTGGTATTCGATTGCGGGGATAATCGCGACATCCACGCTGCCGGTGCGCAACTGTTCGGCACATTGCGAGGGCACGGTGAACGACAAATCATATTTGCCGCGCAGGGGGCCGTTGGTGAAGCCCCAGACGAGGGGCGCGGTGTTCAGGTATTGAACGATGGAGATGCGAAGTTTGGTCACGGTTCCGTGGCTCACGTTCAAGTTCCAGTATAACAAACACGGTTTTTCCAGGAGACAACCTTCTGGTAGGAGGAATCCTCCGGCAAATTCGGATAGTTGGAAGGAGCTGAAATCTGAAATGACGCACCCCCCTCCCCCCTATGTTTTTGTAAAGAATTGACAGGAAAAGGTTTAGGGGGTGGGGGTCGGCAAAAGAATTGAGAGCAAAGGAGTTAGCACAAGCGGTGGCGATCTCTAGATGAGTTGCAGCCCCGACCGATGACGTCGGGGATTCGGGCGATTCCCCGGAAGTGTGGCAAGTACAGGGGTTAGGTGTTCGAGGCCGGAAGTTAGACGAGGGTGCTCTAACCGGGGGAACCGGCAGGGGGAGCGTCCCATCCAACATACCACCATTATGATATATTCAGTTACGTTAGTCAAGGATTAAATAGAAAATCCGGCAAGAACTTGAAAAAACGGGACTTAGTGCGCCGACAGGCACTTGTACCGGCCCTGACGATGCTGGGGCCAAGCGGGTGTGAATTCTTAACACGCGGACGTGACCAATCCGCTTTCCTGTCGTCTATAGCTGCAGGGAGGGACCCCATGCCTCGACGCAGCTTGTTCTTCTTGATTTCGTTTTCCGCTTTGCTCGCGCTGGGATTTACGAGCGCGCGAGCGAACCGGCATCACCACTCCGTGAGCATTTCCGGCGACCATAGACAGCCAGCTACAGATTGTTCCGATGTGCGCATCCGGTTTGACGACCGGGATGCGGTGGTGCGTTCCGAAGAGCGCACCGTGACCAAGGCGGAAGCCGCGGTGCTGCAGGTGCATCCGCACAGCAACGGCGGGGTGCAGGTGGTGGGCTGGGACAAAGAGACCTATTCGGTGACGGCTTGCAAAGCCGCGGCGGGCTCGGGCGATGCGGCAGAGCGCATCCTTTCCCAGATCAAGATGTCCATCGAAAACGGCAGGGTATCGACTAGCGGTCCCGGAGATGAGGAGGCGTGGACGGTGGAACTGCTAATTCGCGCGCCGAAATCGGCGTCGATCGAGCTGGACACGATGAACGGTCCGATTTCGCTGTACGACGTGAACGGCAAGCTCACGGCCCGGGCCAAGAACGGGCCGATCAGCTTGAAGAATTTTTCAGGCGACGCGGAAATTACCGCGGTGAATGGGCCGATCTCACTGGAAGGCAGCAACGGGAACGTGCGGATTCATACGGAGAACGGGCCGATCACGGTGGCGCTCGAGGGGAAAACGTGGAGCGGCACGGGGCTCACAGCGGATGCGCAGAACGGGCCGCTGACGCTGACGGTGCCGAGCGGGTATCAGTCCAGCTTCGTGGTGGAATCAACGAACCATGCGCCGGTGAGCTGCCAGGCGAGCGTTTGCGACAATGCGCGCAAGACCTGGGACGACGAGCACCGCCGCATCGAATATGGGAACGCCCCGGCGATGATCCGGCTGTCCACGGTGAATGGGCCGGTTTCCGTGGAGGAGTCGAGAGAGAAACTTTGAGCCGGTGAATTGCAAAGTTGAAGGACTCAACAGCAAAGTGACTGGTGACTCGTGACTGGTGCTTCGTGGAATGCGGTGGGGGAGAGATTCCTGATCCATCCGGGATGGACGCACTCCGGCTCTTGCAGATAAGATTTGGTGCATGCTGCTGGAAGCCCGCGTAGCCCAACCAACGACAGAAGCGGAAGCGGTTCGCCTGGCCCGGGAACTTTATAGGCTTGAGGCCACGGCGCGGACGCTGCCCGGCGAATACGACGACAATTTCCACCTGACGAGCACAGACGGACGCGAATTTGTCCTCAAAGTGATGCATCCGGCGCGGGAGCTTTCTTTTATCGACCTGCAATGCCGGGCGCTGACGCATTTGGCGCAACACGCACCGCAACTTCCTTTGCCGCGCGTTATTACGAATCGCAGCGGCGAACTGTTTACATCGATTGCCGCCGCGGACGGCGCCACGCGGCTGGTGTGGATGCTCAGCTTCTTGAGGGGAAGCGTTCTCGCCGAAGTGCGCCCGCATTCGCCCGAGCTGCTGGAAGATCTCGGCCGGTTTCTTGGGGAGATGGACGCGGCGCTGCAATCGTTTGCGCATCCCGCGGCACATCGCGAGCTGAAATGGGATTCTTCGCGCGCGGGCTGGATCAAGGAGCACGTGCGGGACATCGGCGACGTAAACCGGCGGGCGCTGGTGGAAAAATTTCTCGCGCTTTATGAAGCGGAAGTTGTTCCGCTCCTGCCACGGCTGCGGCGCAGCGTAATTTACGGAGATGCGAACGATTACAACGTGCTGGTCAGCGATCCCTGGCCGCAGCCGCGGAAGGTCGCGGGGGTGATTGATTTTGGCGACGTACACCACGGGCTGACGGTGTCCGAGGTGGCTATCGCAGCCGCGTATAGCATTCTGGGAAAACAAGATCCAGTAACGGCGGCGGCGACGATCGTCGCGGGATTTCACCGCGCCTTTCCGCTGGATGAGGCGGAGTTGTCCGTGCTGTATGCCTTGATTGGGGCGCGGTTGGCCGTGAGCGTCACCAATTCGGCGCACCGCAAAATCACCATGCCGGATGACCTGTACGTCACGGTCAGCGAGGCGGCGGCGTGGGAAGCGCTGGAAAGATTGGGAAAAATCCACCCGCGATTTGCGCACTACACGTTTCGCGCGGCTTGCGGGTTTTCGGCCGTCCCGCAAAGTGAAAAGATCAAGAAGTGGATGGAAGCGAATGCCGACTCGGCGGCGTCGATTTTGGATGCGGACGTGAAGACGGCGCCAAGTCTTGTTTTGGATTTGAGCGTAGGTAGCACATTTCTCGGCGCTAAGCCTGACGTCGTCAACAATCCGGAGGTGAGAGAAAGATTTTCCGCCGAAATGAAGAAGGCGGGCGCGGCCTTTGGAGTGGGCCGGTACGACGAACCGCGGCTGGTTTACACGTCCTCGTTGTTCGGCGCAAGCAACAACCCCACGGATGAACGGCGCACCGTGCACCTGGGCATGGATTTATTCGTCGAGCCGGGGACGCGGCTGCGCGCGCCCCTGGATAGCGTGGTTTGCGTTACGGCGAATAATGTTGCGCCGCTGGACTACGGACCGCTCGTCATTCTGCAGCACGAGACAGGCGACGGCGAGAAATTTTTCACGTTGTACGGCCATTTGACCAAGGAGACGCTTGCCGGCCTGAAAGTTGGACAGCGCGTTGGGCGCGGGGAAGAATTTGCGCGAGTCGGCGCGACGGAGGAGAACGGCGGGTGGACGCCGCACGTTCATTTTCAGGTCATTCTCGATCTGCTGGAGCTGGGCGCTGATTTTCCGGGTGTGGCTTACGCTTCGCAGCGCGCGGTTTGGACGAGCCTCTCGCCGGACCCGAATCTGCTGCTGGGAATTCCGGCCGACCGTTTTCCGGCGAAAGAGCCTTCGCCCAACGAGACACTTGCCGCGCGGCGCTCCTTGCTTGGAAAAAATCTCAGCCTCTCGTATCAGCGCCCGCTGAAAATCGTTCGCGGGTGGATGCAGTATTTGTATGACGACACCGGGCGGGCGTACCTGGACGTTTACAACAACGTGCCGCTGGTGGGACACAGCCATCCGCGCGTGGTGCAGGCGGCGCAGGCGCAACTGGCGCTGCTCAACACCAACACGCGCTATCTTCATGACAACGTCAACCGTTACGCCGAACGGTTGACGCGCTTGCTTCCCGAACCGTTGCGTGTTTGTTTTTTCGTGAACTCGGGCAGCGAGGCTAATGAACTGGCGCTGCGGCTAGCGCGCGCGCATACAGGCCGAGAAGACATCATCGTTCTGGAGCACGCGTACCACGGCCACACCAGCGCGCTGATCGACATCAGCCCGTACAAATTCGACGGCCCGGGCGGCCGCGGCAAGAAGCCGTGGGTACACGTCGCTCCGCTCGCGGATGATTACCGCGGCAGGTACCGTCGCGGTGATGCGCAAGCGGGAGCAAAATACGCGCGCCATGTGGCGGAAATTCTGGAGCGCGTGAAGGCGGAAGGCCGCGGCGTCGCCGCATGCATCGCGGAAACGCTGCCCAGCGTCGGTGGCCAGATTGTTTTTCCGCCGGATTATCTGGCGGAGGTTTACGGCCATGTCCGCAGGGCAGGCGCGGTTTGCATTGCGGACGAAGTGCAGGTGGGATTCGGGCGACTGGGAACGCATTTCTGGGGATTTGAAACTCAGGGCGTGGCGCCGGACATCGTGGTGCTGGGCAAGCCGATCGGCAACGGGTTTCCACTGGCGGTGGTGATCACCACCGCGGAAATCGCTGATTCATTTAATAATGGGATGGAGTTTTTCAGCACGTTTGGCGGCAACCCCGTGGCCTGCGCGGCGGGTCTAGCGGTTCTGGACGTTCTCGAAGAGGAACATTTGCAGCAAAACGCGCTGCGCGTGGGCGCGCAGCTTATTGAAAGTTTGCAAGCTTTACAGACGCGGCACACGCTGATCGGCGACGTGCGCGGGTCGGGGCTGTTTTTGGGGATTGATCTTGTGCTCGACCGTGAAACGCGCGAGGCTGCGCCGCTGCAGGCGTCTTACGTGGTCAATCGCCTTCGCGATCGCGGGATTCTCGCCGGTACGGACGGCCCGCACCACAACGTCATCAAACTGCGTCCTCCGCTGGTGTTTAGCGAAGCGGAGGCGAGGCTCTTTGTGGAAACGCTCGAGGCCATCCTTCAGGAAGACGCGGCGCAGTCTCGCCGCTAGTTTGTTTGCCTTCGCCTTTCGATCACCAAGGTGTCTTTCCAGAATTCACGAATCAATGAATACGGGCTGGGCAAGAGGAAGTACCACCAACTCGCGTTTCTTGAGTGCCAACCTATTCGCGGTTGCAGGCGTCTCATGTGGCATTCGCGCCCTGTAGGCTATAGACAGGCGGACGGCAAAAGGCTATCTTTCGCATGGACGGTCGGTGCTGCCTCCCTCTCTCGGCCCCGAAGGCGCGCCGAGGTGTAAGGGCCATGATTTTTGTCGGGCGTATCTCTTTTTCTGTCTTAGTGATCCTTTGCAACGTTCCGGGGTCGTTGGCGCAGTCCGATCCAGCCGAGAATCCTGAGCGGCCCGCTGCAAATCAAGCACGGCCAGCTTGCGATGAGGCCCCGAGCGAGGACGCGCTTGTTTCGGTCTGCGTGCCGTCTTCGTCCTTCGAGGATGCCGGTTTCCCTACCCGCGAGATCCTTGCAAAGATTTCTCTTAGCTTGCCCAAAGACACGCCGCTGCGCATTGCGCTGGACCAACGCGTGCGCGTGGATCATCCCGGCGAGATGGTGCATGGCCGGGTCGAGGAAACGGTTTACGCGTTCGACCAGCCGGTGATTCCGGCGGGCAGTGTCGTAAGCGGCCGGATCGTCAGCATTGACCCCGTCTCCGGGGTAAAGCGGACACTGGCTTACGCTAACGGCAACTTTTCTCCCTTCCACAAATACGCAGTCACCTTTGAAACGCTCATGCTGCCTGACGGCCGGCAATTGCAGGTCAACACGACGGTTTCACCGGGAACTGCCGACGTTGTACACCTGGTGAGCAACCCTGATAAGGCGAAGCAGAAGAATGCCGCGGGGCGCGCCGCAGACAATGCAAAGCAGGAAGCCAAAGGCAAAGTTCAAGAGGCCAAACAGCAGGCGCATGAAACCTGGCAAAAGGTGACGGCGCCGGGACGCTTGCACCGGATCAAGCAGTTTTTGCTTTCGCAATCGCCGTACCGGCGGCAGTACCTGGAACCGGGCACGCACTTTGTGGCGGACCTGAACGCGCCAATCGAGTTTGGCGAGGCCATGCGCACCGGGGGACAACTTGCCGCAGTGGGAAGCGCGCCGGTGCCGGACAGCACGCTCAAAGCGCGGCTGGTCGCCGAAGTCAGCTCCGCAACAGCCACGCGGGGCACGGTGGTTACCGCCATTCTGACGGAGCCGCTGTTTTCGCCGGCGCGGGTGTTGATTCTTCCTGCGAACAGCCGGCTGGTCGGCAGAGTTCTGCAAGCGAAACCCGCGCAGAAGCTGCACCGCAACGGCGAGTTGCGGGTAATTTTTGACCGCATTGAAACTTCCGAGGAGGCGATGCAGGCGTTGGCTCAGGTGCAAGCGCAAGCGGAACATTTTGAAGCCAGTTCGCAGGGCATGATCGGAAACCTGGAAGGCCTGGAAGTGGATCGCAACGCGCATATGAAGCTCGACGAGGAAGGCGGGGCGCGCACGACGGACAGCAAGACGCGGTATCTGTCGACCGGACTGGCGGTGCTGCTGGCCGCGGCTGCGGCGCATCCCGATGGCGAGCACGGCACGACGGACGCTGCCGGCGACCCGGGAGTGCGGACGGCCGCAGGCGGCTCGGGCTTTCGTTTGACGGGGGCGCTGTTGAGCCTGGCGGTGAAGTCCACGCCGGTATCGATGGCCTTTGGCGCGTATGGCGCTTCGGCGTCCATCTATACGAATTTTCTTTCGCGCGGACATGACGTGGTCCTGCCCAAGGACACGCCGCTGGAGATCGGGTTCGGCAACCCGCATCCCGCGCCGGCATCGCCGCCCAAGCCGCCATCGCCCCCGCTTGATAGCAGCACTCCCTAGCCACAGGCATAACTTGACAAGTCGGTTACTAAGCGCGTAGGCTCGCGTGCAATGCAACTGGATGCTTCCCTCTCCTGGCTTGCGCTGGGTCTCACGCCCGGTCTGGCTTCCCGACTGTCCGCCCGCGTGCTGCGGCGGTTTGACTCGCCGGATGGAGTCTTCCGCGCCGCTCTCCCCGACCTCGAAGCATGCCATCTGCCAGCGCAAGTCTCCCAAGCCATAGTGAAGAAGGAGGCTTTCAAGCGCGCCGAAAAGGAATTGGCGGGCATACAGAAGATCGCGGGGTGCTCGCTCTTGAACTGGACCGAGCCGGAGTATCCGCAGACGCTGTTGCAAATTTACGACCCGCCGGTCCTGCTCTACGTGCGGGGCGATCCGCAAGTCTTGAATCTTCCCAGCCTCAGCATTGTGGGAACGCGCCGGCCAACACTTTACGGCACGCAGATGGCGCAGCGGCTGGGCCGGGACCTTGCCGTGCGCGGCCTGGTCATCGTCAGCGGCATGGCCCGCGGGATCGACGCGATTGGGCATCAAGGAGCTATGGACGCCCACGGCCGCGCCATCGGAGTGCTCGGGACGGGCATCGACGTGTGCTATCCGAAGGAAAACAAGAAACTGTACGAAAAAGTGCTGGAGCGCGGCGCGATCATCAGTGAGTTTCCGCTGCGCACGCACCCCGCGCCGGAGAATTTTCCGGTGCGCAACCGCATCGTTGCCGGCATGCCGCTCGGGGTGGTGGTAGTGGAAGGTGCGCAATACAGCGGATCGCTGATCACCGCGCGGCTGGCCATGGAATTCGGCAGAGAGGTCTTCGGCGTGCCGGGAAACGTCACGCAACCTGTGAGTTTTGCGCCGAACCAACTCATCAAGCAGGGCGCCAAGCTGGTCACATGCGCCGAAGACGTGATCGAAGAGCTGCCAACGCCCATCCGCGCGGCCCTGGTGCAGGCCGAGCAACCGGAGGCCGAGCAGCGGAATCTATTGGCTGCGGCGGCGCTAAACGAATCGGAGAAAAAACTTTACGAACTGCTGAGCGCCGAGGAGCCGGTGCACATTGATGATATTGTGGAACGCTCCGGCTTGAACTCGTCCGAAGTTCTAGCTACGCTTTTCAATCTGGAGATGAAAGGCATCGTCCGGCAGACGCCGGGCAAACAGTTCAGCAAAGTGTTGCTGTAGAAGCAGATAGGGGTTTGTATGGCCGGCCCGAGGCTGGTCTACAATCGTCAAACGCATCCACCAGGGCCATACCCGCATCCAATTGGCGACCCCCGATGGGATCCGGGCGAGCGCTTAAGTTAGCGAGAAGGACACACGCCGCGCGTTCTGCCCTCTCTGCAATACATTACGGAGTTACAAAGGGAAATGGCCCGTTCGCTTGTCATTGTCGAATCGCCCGCAAAGGCGAAAACGATTAATAAATATCTGGGGCGGAACTACACCGTCAAAGCCTCCATCGGCCACGTGATGGACCTGCCCAAGAAAACGATCGGGATCCGTCTGCCCGGTGAAGAAGAGGGCGGCAGGAAGAAAAAAAAGAGCAAAACGAAAAAGGGCAGCAAGAAAGCAAAGGCACCAGCCGGAAAAATAATCAGCATCGATGACGACAAGATTTTTGAGCCCACGCTGCAAATCATCGCGGGCAAAGGGAAAGTCATCAATGATCTGAGGAAGGCGGCGCAGTCCGCGGATGCGGTGTACCTGGCGGGCGACCCGGATCGCGAGGGAGAAGCGATTTCAGCGCACCTCGCGATGGTACTCTCGAAACCCGCCAAGTTCATCGAGCAGGAACCGAGCATCTCGAGATTCAAGAAGAAGGACGCAAAGCCCGAAGAGCCGGTGAAGAAGGAAGAGGAGAACGAGGCCAAGAAAGAAGTTGTGGCCATCGATCCGAAAAAGATTTTCCGAGTTACGTTCAATGAGATTACGCCCAAGGCCATTCGCGCGGCCTTCGACAAACCCCGGGAGGTAGATAGCAATCTGGTGGACGCGCAGCAGGCGCGGCGCGTGCTCGATCGCATCGTGGGCTACAAAGTTTCCCCCATTCTGTGGGACAAAGTGCGCCGCGGGCTTTCCGCTGGGCGCGTGCAGACGGTGGCGCTGCGGCTGATCGTGGAGCGCGAGCAGCAAATTCGCGCGTTCATCCCGCAGGAGTATTGGACGATTCACGCGATGCTCGATGCCGGGCAACCGCCGCTCTTCGAAGCCAAGCTTTTCAAGCACAAGGGCGAAGACATCGCCGTCTCGAACCAGGAAGCCGCGGACAAGATTGTCGCGGCGGTGAGCAAGGCCAAATGGCAGGTGGCCAGCGTCGCGCAAAAAGAAAAGAAGCGCAATCCGCCGCCGCCTTTCACGACGTCGAAATTGCAGCAGGCGGCGTACAACCGGCTGCGCTACACCGCCAAGCGCACCATGTCACTGGCGCAGAAGCTCTATGAAGGCGTGGAGCTGGGCGAGGAAGGCTCGGTTGCGCTGATCACGTACATGCGAACGGACTCGGTGCACGTCTCGAATGACGCGCTGATCCAGGTGCGCGAGTTGATCCCCGAACGCTTTGGCGCGAATTATCTGCCGGAAAAGCCCAACTATTACAAATCGAAGAAGGATGCGCAGGAAGCCCACGAAGCGGTGCGGCCCACGGACGCCATGCGCGCGCCGGAAGACGTGCGCAAGTATCTCGACGAAGACCTGTTCAAGCTGTACCAGCTCATCTGGCAGCGCTTTGTGGCGTCGCAGATGCTCCCGGCGATTTTCGATCAGACCACGATTGATATTTCCGCCGGCGACTACACTTTCCGGGCCACCGGCACGGTGCAGAAATTCGACGGCTACCTGCGCGTCTACCAAATGCCGGCGTCGCTCGCGGACCGCGAAGACGATGAAAAGGATGACGAGGGCGAAGGGCGGGCGCTTCCGCAGGTTGTGGAAGGGCAAACTCTGCGCCTGGACAAGATTCGCCCGGACCAGCACTTCACCGAGCCGCCGCCGCGGTTCAACGATGCGACGCTCGTTAAAGAGCTGGAAGAAGACGGCATCGGGCGGCCGTCGACGTACGCGGCGATCATTTCCACTATCGTGGAGCGCGAATACGTCACCAAGAACCAGGGACGATTTTCGCCCACGATGCTTGGCGAGCGCGTGAGCACGCTGCTGGTCAAGAGTTTCGAAGACATTTTCGACGTCACGTTTACGGCGCGGCTCGAGGAAGAACTTGATGAGATTGAAGAAGGCAAGCTCCCGTGGCGCGAAGCTGTCAAGGAGTTCTGGGAAAAATTCGTCATCGACCTGGACAAGGCCGGCGACGAGATGCTTTCTTACAAAGCCGGCATACCGACCGGGAAGAAATGCGAAAAGTGCGGCCAGGGCGAATTGCTGGAGCGCATCAGCCGACATGGATTTTTCCTCGGTTGCTCGCGCTATCCCGAATGCGATTTTATTCAGGACCTTTCGCCTGAGACTCCCGAGGAGGCCAGTGGCGAACCCAAGACCGAGTATTGCGACAATTGCGGCAAGGAGATGGCCATCAAGCGGGGGCGCTTCGGCACCTTCCTGGCCTGTACCGGATACCCGGACTGCAAGACCACGCGGCGCCTGGTTCAGGGTACGCGCATCGCGCATGAGCCGGATGAGCCGCTTGATGAGAAATGCACGCTCTGCGGTAACGGGCTGGTGAAAAAACACGGCCGCTTCGGCGAATTCATCGGCTGCTCGGGATATCCGAAGTGCAAGTACACGCGCCCGATCACCATGGGCATCAAATGCCCGAAATGCAACGAAGGAGAATTCGTGCGCCGCGGGAGCGCGGGCAAAGGCGGCCGTGGCAGGCCGCGCGTGTTCTACGGCTGCTCTCGTTATCCGGATTGCGATTTCACTTCGCCGCACATGCCCATCGCCGAGCCGTGCCCGAAGTGCGGAGCACCGTTCATCGTCGAGAAACGCAGCAAGATCGGCACAGTACACGCCTGCCTGAAAGAAGGCTGCGACTGGGAGAGGCTTGTCCCCGAAGTTCAGCCGCAAGCCCAGCCGGAAGAGACCGTGGCGCCCGTTGGCGCAAAGTCTTAGTTTGCGCCGCGGCCATAACCGACCTGAAGAAGGTCCTGGGCCCATAGCAGCCTCGCCCGGACTCGCCTGCATCTAGAGCAACAGCGCAGTGAATCCGCTTTCCATAAATTTTTCGGCGCTTATACTGTACTTGGGCGTTTCCCGAGGAGCTGTGGCGGCGAATGAATGAAGCGATTGCGAAGTATCTTGAATACCTTCAGTCGGTGAGGAATTCCTCGCCGCATACGGTTCTGAACTACCGCAAGGACCTCGAACAATTTCTCGCGTATCTCTCGCCGCCCGGGGCCCGGCCGCCGGCGCTCACGGACGTTACGCACACCTTGATTCGTGAATTCGTCGCGCATCTTCACGAACAGGGCCTGGCGAAAAGCTCCATCGCGCGGAAGCTGGCCGCGCTGCGCTCGTTCTTCAAGTACTGCGTGGGCGAGGGCCGGCTGAAAGAGAGCCCCGCGCGTCTCGTTCCCACGCCGAAGCTGCCAAAGCGCATCCCGTCCGTGCTTTCCGCGGAGGAGATGAACGGCTTTCTGAATCAGCTTGGCGGGGTAGGTGCCGCCGCGTCCGGCGGCGGGGCGCCTTCCAGAAAGGGCCTGCTACCTCCTCCGGCATCTTCGCAAACGCGGAAAGGCAAGCAGAGCCGTTCGGCGCCGGTCGAAGAGGGCCTGCTCCTGCGGCGCGACCGGGCGCTCCTGGAACTTCTTTACGCGGCGGGCCTGCGCGTCAGCGAACTCACCGGGCTTAATCTTGCCGACATGGAGCAAAGAGAACGGATGCTGCGCGTCCGCGGCAAGGGCAACAAGGAACGCATCGTTCCTTACGGGGCGAAAGCCCAGGAAGCGCTGGAAAAATACTGGCCGCTGCGCGAACAACTCCTGGAGCAAACAGACCGGGCGAGCAACGGGCCGGGGCAGCACGCCGAAGCAGTGTTCCTCAATTATTCGGGGCGGCGGCTGACACAGCGCTCGGTGGGGCGCATCGTCAAGAAATACGTGCGCATCGCCAACGTCAACTGGGACCTGCATCCGCACTCGTTGCGTCACGCCTTCGCGACGCACCTGCTCGCCGACGGGGCGGATCTTCGCGCCATTCAGGAACTTCTCGGGCATCAGTCGCTCTCGACCACCCAAAAATACACGCACGCTTCCATTCGCCAGTTGATGGATATTTACGACAAGACGCATCCGCACGCCTGATTCGTGCATCTACTCCAGTTTGCTGCGTTGCATGCCTGGGGTACTCTTGGGAGCTTTCCGGAACCGGCCATGAGACCGCGCTTTGCGCTTTCGATCGTATTTTATTTGGCAACGAACGCCGCGTTGGCGCTGCCTTCTTGCGCCCAGGACAATTACGAAATTCAAGTCTACGGTTACGATCAGGTCGAGCCGCATCACACCATGGTGGAACTCCACAGCAATTTCACCATCGACGGCAGCAAAACCGGGCAAAACGGAATGCTGCCCACGAATCACGCGGAGCACGAAACCATCGAGATTACTCACGGCTTCACGGATTGGTTTGAAACCGGCTTCTACATCTTCACTTACCAGCGCAACGGCAATGGATTGCAATGGGTCGGAGACCACATCCGCCCGCGCTTCCGGGTGCCCAAGAAATGGAACTGGCCGGTGGGCCTGAGCCTTTCAAATGAAATCGGGTACCAGCGCCGCAAGTTTTCCACCGATACGTGGACCTGGGAGATCCGTCCCATCATCGACAAGCAGATCGGCCGCTGGTATCTATCGTTCAATCCGGCATTCGACAGGTCGTTCCACGGCGACTCGGTGCATCAGGGCGTCACCTTCTCACCGGACTTCAAATTCAGTTACGACTTCACAAAAAGAATTAGCGGGGGCATTGAGTATTACGGCGCCATCGGCCCGGCCGCGGATTTTCTCCCCACAGGACAGCAACAACACCAGATCTTTCCGACGATCGACTTGAACCTTTCTCCGAACTGGGAGGTCAATTTCGGCCTGGGCGTCGGAGTCACGCACTCGACGGACCACTTGATCGCCAAGATGATTCTCGGCTACCGTTTCAATTTTTGAAGCGTCTTTTGAGAGGAGTTACAAGGAACCCCGCATGGTCTACCATCTTGCGCAGATTAATATTTCACGTCTCCTAGCTCCGCTGGATGATCCGCAGATCGCGGAATTCGTCGCGCAGCTCGAGCCCATCAATGCCCTTGCGGATAAGGCTCCCGGGTTTGTCTGGCGGCTGAAGTCGGAATCGGGCAACGCGACGGACATTGCTTACAATGACGACCCCTTTGTGATCGTCAATATGTCGGTTTGGGAATCGATCGAGGCGCTGCGCGATTTCGCTTACAAGTCGAACCACGTCAAGGTACTTCGCGGCCGCGAGAAGTGGTTTGAAAAGATGGAGAAGCCCAGCTATTGCCTGTGGTGGATTCCGGCCGGCCACATTCCTACGGTGGCCGAGGGGCGCGAGCGGCTGGAGCATTACCAGACGCACGGCGCGACGCCTTATTCCTTTTGGTTTTCGCAGCAGTTCCCTCAGCCGGCGGACGAGGGCATCTGCGTGTAGCTTCCGATGACACAGTCCCGGCCAGATATGGTCCGGCAATGACTTCCGGCCAAGGGATAGTGGCGCACCGGGACCGGTACTAACTCGCGCGATGTTTGGCGATGATGAGGGTGATGTCGTCGTGCTGCTCGTGGGGGCTGAAGCGCTGGACTTCATCGACGATCGAAGCGAGGGCAGACTGTGAGGACGATTCACGATGCCGCTGCAGGGCTTCGATGAGGCGCTGTTCGCCGAATTGCTCGTCGGCGGAATTGTAGGACTCGGTGATGCCATCGGTGTAGAGGGCGAGGGTGTCGCCTGAGCGGAGCTGGCACTCTCCAATTTCGCAATCCCAATCCTTGAAAATACCCAGCACGGTGGCGGTGGCATCGAGGCGCTCCACGGTGCCATCGCTGCGGAGCAGAAGAGGGGGGAGATGGCCGCAGTTTGCGTAACGCAAGCGGCTTGCGGTGTCGTCGTACTCGGCGAAGAAAAGGGTGGCGAAAGACCCGTCGGGCGTATTCTCGCAAAAGAGCCGATTCACGGAGCACATCAGTCGCTGCGGCTGATCGAGAGCGATGGCGCACAGGCTGCGCAGGTTGGCTTGAAGATTGGCCATCAGGAGGGCGGCGGCGATGCCTTTTCCGGAGATGTCGCCGATGACGAAGCCGAGACGGCCACCGCCGAGGCTCAGGAAGTCGTAGTAGTCGCCGCCTACTTTGCGGGCTTGGATGCACAGGCCGGCATATTCGAGGGTATTGAGCGGCGGCTGTGATTGGGGGAAGAGGCGGGCCTGCACTTGTTTGGCGATTTCGATTTCCTGGGCGGCGCGGCGTTCGGATTCCTGCCTCTCGGCGAGCGCGCGGCGCTGGGCTTCGACGGCGTGGGTCACTTCGTCGAAGCTGACCAGGGAAAAGGAGTTGCCGTCGAGATCCCTGAAGCGGGTAAAGACGCCGCCCCAAATGGGAGCGTGCTCCGTGCTGGGCGCGGCCGGGTCTGCGGGATGCGCGGCGCGCACGTGGACCTCATACTTCAGGCGTTTCAGGCGCGGCGTGAACTGGAAGCGAACACCGCGCTTGTTCCATTCGCGGTACTTCGCAATTACATCCTCGGTGACGAAAGTGATGTGCGTGGGCTGGCCAATGAGCTTGTACTGTTCCGAGCCGGGTTCTGGCGCGACAAGGGTTAGGTTCGCAGTGCCGTCCGGAGGGGCGACGGTCACGAAACGACGGTCGGGTTGAATGCGGGCGTCAAAGACCAACTGGAAACCGAGTTGATCCAGGTAAAAGCTCAGGCTTTTCTCGAGATCGCGGACGAAAATCGTAACCGACTGGAGGCGCAGGTAGGGGTCCTGGCGATCCAGGCGAACCGCGGAGCCGTCGGTCCACTCGCGATGAGAATTGACCATGGACGGGATTATAAGCCGGGAGCGGCTAAACTCACTCTAGCGGGTTGGATGTTGCCAAGCAGGGGCGCAGCATGCTGCGCCCACAAAATCGGCAGGTCAGTCTTCGGACCAGCCGAGGTCGGTGAGGGCTTGCTGGAGGCGGGCGAGGGGGAGGCCGACGACATTGAAGTAACAACCTTCGATGCGGGGAATGAAACGGCCGGCGCGGCCCTGAATGGCATAGGCGCCGGCTTTGTCGTGGGGTTCGCCGGTGGAGAGGTAGCGGGTGATTTCTTCGGGATCGAGCTTGGCGAAATGGACGTGAGTCGTTTCGACAAAGGTGCGGCGCTCGGCGTCGGGAAGGCGGATAAGAGCGACGCCGGTGACGACGGAGTGGGTGCGGGCGGAAAGCTTCTCGAGCATGTGGCGGGCGTCGTCGGAGGAGCGCGGCTTGCCGAAGATGTGGCCGTCGAGGGTGACTTCGGTGTCGGCGCCGATGACGATGGATGGGCCGACGGCGCGAGCGGCGACGAGTTCGGCTTTGGCGATGGCGAGGCGCTGGACGAGGTCGTGGGCGGATTCGCCGGGGTAGGGAGTTTCGTCGATGGCGGAGGAGAGAACGGTGAAGGAGAAGCCGGCGTCGTGGAGGATTTCGGCGCGGCGGATGGAAGCGGAAGCAAGGATCAATCTCATAAGGAAACTTGGATGTGAAGAATACTACAGCGACGGGGAGGGGACAGCTTCTGCTTTGACGCAGACTGAGCGGCGGGCGGAAAAGCGGGAGCAAGCTCCCGCACTGCAAGTCAGATGACGACGGATTCCTGGTATTCGCCGAAGACGCGGCGGAGAGCGTCGGAGATTTCGCCGATGGTGGCGTAGGCTTCGACGGCGGCCAGGATGGCGGGGAGGAGATTTTCGGTGGTGGCGGCGCGGCGCTGGAGTTCGGCGAGGGCGGATTTGGCGCGGGGGGAATCTCGCTTGGCGCGGAGAGCGTTCAGGCGGGCGATTTGGGCGCGCTCGATTTCGGGGTCGATGCGAAGAATAGGAATGGTGCGGGCGTCATTTCCTTCGGTTGGGGCGATGAAGTCGTTTACGCCGACTACGATTTGGCGTTTTTTCTCGACGGCTTGCTGAAATTCGTAAGCGGCTTTCTGGATTTCACCCTGGACGAAACCGGCTTCGATGGCGCGGAGCATACCGCCCATATTGTCGATTTTGGAGAGATAGTTTGAGGCGAGCGATTCGATTTCGTTGGTGAGGTGCTCGATGGCGTAAGAACCGGCGATGGGGTCGACGGTGTTGGCGACGCCGGTTTCGTTGGCGAGGATTTGCTGGGTGCGGAGAGCAATGAGCGCGGCGTCTTCGGTGGGCAAGGCGAGCGCCTCGTCCATGGAATTGGTGTGGAGGGATTGGCAGCCGCCGAGAACAGCGGCGAGGGCTTGAATGGCGACTCGGACGATGTTGTTTTCCGGCTGCTGCGCGGTGAGCGAAGAGCCGGCGGTTTGCGCGTGGAAACGGAGCATCAAAGAGCGCGGATCTTTTGCGCCGAAGCGATCCATCATGATGTGCGCCCAAAGGCGGCGGGCGGCGCGGTACTTGGCGATTTCTTCCAGAAGATCGCTGTGGGCGTTGAAGAAGAAGGAAAGTTGCGGGGCGAATTCATCGACGCGGAGCCCGGCGTCTAGCGCGGCCTGGACGTAGGCGATGCCATCGGCGAGGGTGAAGGCGACTTCCTGCACGGCGGTGGAGCCGGCTTCGCGAATGTGGTAGCCGGAGATGGAGATGGTGTTCCACTTGGGGAGATTATCGCGGCACCAGGCGAAAATGTCGGTGACGATGCGCATGGCAGGGCGCACGGGGTAGATGTAGGTGCCGCGGGCGATGTATTCCTTCAGGACATCGTTTTGCACCGTGCCGGAAAGTTTTTGCAGGCTGGCGCCTTGCCGTTTTGCGACGGCTACGTAGAGACAGAGCAGGATGGCGGCGGTGGCGTTGATGGTCATGGAGGTGGAGACTTTTTCGAGGGGGATGCCGTCGAAAAGAGTTTCCATGTCTTCGAGGGAGTCGATGGCGACGCCGACTTTGCCGACTTCGCCGAGGGCGAGAGGATGGTCGGAGTCCATGCCGATCTGCGTGGGAAGATCGAAGGCGACGGAGAGGCCGGCCTGGCCTTTGCTCAGGAGGTAGCGGTAGCGCTGGTTGGATTCGACGGCCGAGCCGAAGCCGGCGTACTGGCGCATGGTCCAGAAGCGGCCGCGGTACATGGTGGGGTAGATGCCGCGAGTAAAAGGAAATTCGCCGGGGTAACCGAGCGCGTCATCGGGGTTCCAGCCCGCAAGATTTTCTTCCGTGTAGAGACGGTCGATGGGGAGGCCGGAGAGGGTGGCGAATTTTTCCTTGCGTTCGGGGGGCTTGGTGGTTTTGGTCTTGGTATCGGACATGGATGTTCGAAATTCGCTGCAAATATATGGTCTCTTGCTCTACAAAAAGGCCGTGCTGAAGCCCGGCCCCTACAACTTCCGGGCTTTGCGAAACGACGTTACGGCGAAAAACACGAATAAGAGAGCGACGGCTACAGCGATGCCGATGAGCCACGGAGCAACGTCGCGTGTCCAGGCGCGCAGGGCGGAGTTGAACCAGCCGAGAGCGAGTACAGCAAAGACCGCGCCGGTGGCCTCGTGAAAAAGCTGGTGAAGCGCGCGCCAAAGCCGCTGGAAACTGCCTTGCGGGCGGGGCGCGGCAGCCGGGCTGCTTGCGAGCGTGGACATACGAACATCTTAACGTAAATCGCGGCGGACATCAGGAAACCCAGCGGGATGCGGCGCGGTCCGGCCCACGGGACCTGAACAAAGGGACTGTGGACGGATTAGAGACAACGGAGGGAAGGTCTCTTGTGTCCGACAAAACGTGGGCCTAGAATGGCCAAAGAAGTAAGGAGAGGCCGCCTTGCAACTCGACGATCACCTGAAAAACCTGCTGCGCGAACTGGGACACGCCATCAACGACACGGTGTCCGACTCCGACCGCATTACGGGTGCGATTGCCGGCGTGCGCGCGCACGGCTACGACATCGTGCTGAAGCTGGACGCGACCATCGGGCTGGCAAAACGCGACGCGGCCGCAGCCGAGGCGGCCAAGCTGACGACCCAGGACCGCCGCTTCCTGGAGTCTTTGCGCATTCAGGTGGATCAGGGATCCTTTTTGGAAGAGAATGACAAAAAGCCAGCCCCGCGGCTGGCCATGACGCCGCAGGACGTGCGATTTCTAAAGTCATTACGGATTGCCACGGACGACGGGGAATGAAAAGAGTCATCAAAGTTGCCGGGTTCGGACTGCCATTGATGCTTGCAGTGGCGGGCTTTTTTTCTTCGCCTGCTGCGGCGCAGGGTCCGGCGACGGTGCCGGTCATAGTTGCGGAAACTGCGGCGCCGATCATCGTCGGCGCGGTGAAGCCAAAGCCCAAAAATACCGGACTGGATAAATTTGAAGGCTTCGTGATGCACGCGAATAGCGCGCAGATTACCGTGCGCGCGAAGGGGAACGACATGGCGATCAGGACGTTCCCGCTCTCGCAAGCCGCATCCGATAAAATGCAGAAAATCATCGACAGGGGCGGCTACCAGTACGGTGACAAAGTGACGGTTTATTACGTGCCCGCTACGTCGCAAGCCATCAAGTTCAAAGGGAAACCCTCGAAGCCCATCTGATTCGCGGAGCGGCGCCATGCTTCGCCTGCCTGCGGTTGCCGGACGTTTCTATCCCTCCGATCCTGCGGAACTCGCAGCGCTCATTCATAAGTACGCCGGCATCGATCCGAGCCGTGCGCGCATTGCGGCGAGGGCGTGCCTTGTGCCGCACGCGGGTTATGTCTATTCGGGGCACGTGGCCGGCGCGGTGCTTGCGCGGATCGCGCTTCCGAAGAAAATAATAATTCTCGGCGTCCGCCATTATCCGCGAGGAGAGCCGGCGGCAATTTTATCGAGCGGCGGATGGCGGACGCCGCTGGGAGACGCGCGGATTGATGAGGAACTCGCCGAGGCGCTGAAGAAAGCATGTCCGTTGCTGCGCGAGGACAGCGTGGCGCACAGCGCCGAGCATTCGCTAGAAGTGCAATTGCCGTTCCTTCAAGAGCTGGCGCCGGACTTCACCTTTGTTCCCGTGGCCCTGGGGACGGTGCAATTTGAATCCCTGGTGAGCGTGGGAGAAGCGTTCGCGCGGGTGCTCGCCGCTTCGCAAGAAAGGGTGCTGCTATTGACGACCTCGGACTTGAATCATTACCAGGATGACGCGACGACGCGCGTTAAGGACCGCAAAGCCATCGAACAATTGCTCGCGTTGGAAGCGCGCGGACTCTACGATACCTGCCGCAAGGAAGAGATTTCCATGTGCGGGCTGGGCCCGGCGGTGGCGATGCTTACGGCGCTGAAGAAGTTGGGGATGAAAAAACCGGAATTGGTGAAGTATGCTACGTCCGCGGACGTTTCCGGCGATCGCGACGCGGTCGTGGGCTACGCGGGCATGATTTTTTCTTAGAACGGCCGAATAACAATTCGCTGCCGGGCAACGAGGAACGGCTCCCAAGGGAAGCCATTCCTTCGATCATTTCCGATGTGACTAGTGCGCGTGGCCGGAAGACGCGTGGGAAGACGAGGACGAAGAGGATCGTCCCGTTGAGCTTCCACTCGAAGAGGCAGACCCGCCCCAACCGCCGCCTCTGCTAGTAGAGCCTCCACTAGCGCCGCCCGAGTAACGCGGTGCCGGAGGCGGGACGTTGTTGCGCGAAGGCGGAGCAGAAGCCGCGCTGCGCGTCGCCGGAGGACCCACGGGAGCGCGTGAAGAGCCGACAGCGGTTAGTGCGGACGCGCCAGCGGCCCGTTCAATTTCGACGCCGGTTTTCTTTTCGTTCACGGAAGACGCAGCCGCGGAAGAATTTGCATTCACGAAGCGGTGTTCAAGGGGATCGTAGGCGATGGAGGAATCCTTGCCGAGCGAAATGGCACGAACTCCAGTGTTGCCCTCGGCCACGGATCTAGAGACGCGGGCCGGCGGGCCGGCGGCTGCCAGGCTGCCGCTCAGCGCTTCGCGCGGCGGCGACTTCAACGTTGCCCATTTTTGTCCACGCTCGACGGGCACGACCTCGGCAGTGACGCTTTTGGTCCCCACAGTCGAGAAAACGCCATGCTCCAAATTCAGGGGAGTCTTTCCTTTTTGATCGAGAGGGTGCATGGGGACGATACCGGTTTTGCCGCCGTTGCGAACGAAAACCGCCGTCACCGGACGATAGATGGGATGCGGGGGATGAACACCCCGGGGGAATCTCCTTCCTGGACCGACAAAGTATCCCGGGTATCCATATAGAACCGGCGGAGAATAAAACCAGCCGCCGCAGGAGGCATCGAAGAGCCATCCTCCGTAATGGTAGGGAGCCCAGCCCCAAGGCTGATAGCTGACCCAGGTCCAGCCAAAAGAGGGATCCATGATCCATTGCCCGTTCGTGAAGGGGGACCAACCGAAGCCGACGCCGAACGGCCTCCAGCCGTATCCATAAGCACCGCAATTGGAAAAAGCGCCATAGGTATAGAGATCGGCGAATCCAGGAGCGTAATAAGGAGAGCCCGTGTATTGCAGGGCCGAAGCCGTGGCGTTGGAGACGCTGTCGATGCGGCCAGAAACCCAACGATCGAAGTCGTCTTCATCGGACAGACGGGCGATGGCGAGTGAAGAATCGTCACCGGCTTTCATGGAAAGGGACTGGCCTTTTTCAACGCGCGTGGTGTTTTTATTGTGCAAGACGGAGACGCGGCCCTTGTAAGTTTGGACGGTGCTGCCGTCGTCAAAATTATCCAGCCGGAAGGCGCTTCGGCCTTCGGCTTCCACGGTGAAGTCGCCGCCGGTGACGCTGAAGTAGTCGCCGCCGGCAGGATTGACATAGAAAGAAGCGCTGCCTTGCCGAAGGACGAGGCGCGTGGTCCGGGCGGAATCGTTGAGGGAAAGGTCGTAGAACTCCAAGACCGTATTTTCATTGAGGAAAGCCATGGCGCCGTTCTCGAATTCGACTTCCGCGCGGCCATTGTCGGTGGCCAGCACGTAGCCTTGGCGGATCGGCAGGTTCAGGCCAGCGGTCTCCCACGTTGCTGAGGAATCCGAGAGAGGATCGCCATGAGTCTCCCGCGCGAATCGGACATCGCCTTGAACCAGGCTCAGGCGAATGATGCGGGCATGGCTGGAATCGGCCGCGGCGGGACGCGGAGCGGCGAAAAGCGCGCACAGCAGAGCGGTCAAAATGGAAATAATCAGTTTTCGGAAAGTCATATTCACCCCCTCACGGGGCGCGACCTATATCGTTAGACGGTTTGAAGAGCGGGCAGGTTGCGTGCAATGTGCCCTGAACGTATCGTCTCGCCCGGAGATGGCGGCGTCAAGGGCAGACTGCCCTGCGTTGCAACGAACCAGGGAAATAATTCGGAGCGAAGTTCAGGGAAGTTCAGGAATGAATGAGCCAAATGAGAAATTTTATATCTCAGTTCCTTGACACATCGAAGGTGAAACGTTAGTTTCAGGTGGGGTGGTGTCAGGGTTATCCGCTTTGCGTCCTGCGGTACGTCGTCCTTTCCAAGAGAAGGGCGTTTGCGAACGAAAATGGAGTTTGCTCGCGACCGCGGAGCAGTGCAGTCCTATACCCAGGAGGGGATTTATGTTAGGCATTCTCAGGCTTTTGTCCGCCATGCTAGTGCTGGCCGGAACACTGGCGAGCACGCGCGCTTACGGACAAGGCGGCGCGACGGGAGCCATCAGCGGCACGGTGGTGGATACCAGCGGCGGGTCGGTTGCCGAGGCGGAAGTCCAGATTATCGATACGCGCACGGAGTCATTGGTCCGCAAAATTCCGACAAACGCGGACGGGTCGTTCGTGGCGGCGCTGCTCTCGCCCGGAACCTACATTGTGGTGGTGAATAAGTCGGGATTCTCCGAAGCCAAGGCCTCCGCCATCGAAGTGCGCGTGACGGAGACCACCAAAGTCACGATCTCGCTGAAGCCGGGGTCGGTGGCGGAAAGGGTTGAGATTTCCGCGCTGGTAACCAGCGTCGAGACAACCAATGCGACGACGGGGCAATCCCTCGGTACCGAGACGGTCCGCGACCTCCCCTTGGCGACGCAGAACTTTCAGCAATTGCTGACATTATCCTCGGGCGCGCAGAGCGAGCTGAATAATTCCACGCAGTTAGGCCGGGGCGACGTGCGCATGATCGTCAACGGGCAGCGCGAGGACAATAACAATTACCTGATCGAGGGCATATCGGCGACTGATTACAACGTGGCGGAGCTGACCAACACCCCGCTACCAAACGCGGACGTCATTCAAGAATTCAAGGTGCAGACTTCGCTTTATGATGCCAGTCAGGGACGCAATGGCGGCGGAAACATCAACGCGGTGCTGAAGAGCGGCACGAAACAGTTGCACGGAGATGCCTACGAGTTCTTCCGCAACGACAAGCTCGATGCCAACGATTATTTCTTGAACGCCAGCCACCAGAATCGGCCGGTGGTCCGGCAGAATCTGTTTGGCGGCAGCTTTGGGGGCCCAGCGATCACGGAAAAAGGGGGGTTCTTTTTCGTGAATTATCAGGGCACGCGGCAGCGCAGCGGACTTTCGGCGGGAACGTTTATCAGCACGCAGATTCCTTACATACCGGCGGCGGATCGCAGTTCGATAGCCACCTTGGAAACCGATTGCGGCGTCAGCAGCATCGATCCGGTAGTCTTCGCTCTGCTCAACGCGAAAAGCACGCAGTTCGGCGGGGGTGCGGGAGGATATTTGTACCCAGCGCCAGCGGCACCGAGTGGGACCACACTATGCAATCCGGCTTCGCCGGTTTCGTTTGCAGTCAGCAAGCCAGGCCAATATACCGACGATCAATTCACGGCGAACTGGGACCGCGAATTCCACGGCGGTGCGGACAAAGTATCCGAGCGTTTTTTCTATTCAAACTCGGAAACGTCTGAGCCCTTTGGCGCCGGCGGCCTGCAGGCGTCACTTGGCGGCGGGATTGCAGCCTCGGACCTGAACTTTCCTTACACCTTGCCAGTGAGAGACCGCTTCCTGGGAATCACCGAGACACACCTGTTTTCTCCCACGCTCGTGAACGAGTTCAGGTTTGGTCTGGTCCACATCAACAATGCCTCAATCAATACGGCACCTGCCGGGGCCACAGCCACGTCGTTGGGAATCAACCGGCCGACGAACAATCTTACAGACAATATATATAAGTTCACATTTAATAGCTCTGGATTCCAATTCGGTCCGACCCCCCAGGCTGACCAGACCCAGCGGCAGAACAATTACAGTTTCCTGGACACAGTTTCATGGGTTCACGGAGCGCATGTAGTGCGCGTGGGTGGCGAGACGATCTTCGTAAACCTGTACAAGCTATTCCCGCAGGTTTTCAACGGACAGCTCTTTTTTTCCAACGGGGCGCTGAGCGACTTCCAGAATTTCCTGGAAGGCGCACCCACCGCAAGCTTTGGCGGCGGAGGAGTTTTTAACCACCAATATACGCAGAACAATTTTGCGGTTTTTGCGCAGGACGATTGGAAAGCGACTAGAGATATAACGTTGAGTCTAGGGCTGCGCACGGAATTCTTGGGGGCTTGGCAAGATGGGGATTGCCATATCGGCAATCTCGAATCGGATTTGACGCTGAAAGGCGAGAATCCGTTTGTGTATCCGGGCTGCGTGAATACCCTTGGAGTGGCAGGTTTGTCGGGCTCTGGGAATGGAACAACGTTCAACAATCAATATGCAAGAGGGCTTGGACCGCGCGTCGGCCTGGCCTACGACGTCTTTGGGAAACACACGACCACCATTCGCGCTGGTTATGGCATTTATTATGTGCGTGAAGACATTGGAGCAGTCGATCAACTCAGCTTTCAGGCGCCGTTTATTCCCATTGCGGGTGCGGGGGGCCTGCCGGGCAGCTTGACGAATTTTTTCGAGCCTTGCGCTAGCAACAATCCGGCGCCGCAGAATCCGTGGTGCAGTTCTGCGCAGTTCGGCATGGTGAACCCCAACGCACTTCCGGCTGCTGGGCAGCTGAGTCCGAGTTTTGTTGGTTGTGCATCTATCCTTCAAGGCTTTGTTCTTAACAGTGATCTCGTGACTCCGACCGCGAACACGACGCAGACGCCGGTTTACGCCAACCAGGCAGGGTGCAATGGAGTGGGCGCGGCAAGTATCTTCGTTTTGGAGGTGCCGCGCCACTTCAAGGTTCCCAGCACCCAGCAATGGAACCTGACTATCCAGCGCTCGCTAGGAAAGCAATGGGTGTTGGAAGCGGGGTACGTGGGAACCCACGCGGTGCATCTGCGCGACACGCGCGACGCGATCGAGTCCCTGGATGCGACGGTTACTCCCGTGCACGTAACGGACGTTAATGGCAAACAGTATACGATCACCACTGATACGCTCTCGAATGCAGTTGCGAGGACCCCTACGCCTGGCCTCAACGGCTATGGCGGCTATCAGATATTTGCCAACGATGCCTACTCGCACTATCACTCGCTGCAGGCGACGCTGTCGCGGCGCTGGTCGCAGGGCTATTTGCAAGCTGCCTACACCTGGTCCAAATCGACGGACGCCACATCGACCGGAAACCCGGCGTTTAATACGGCCTTTAATAACGAAAGCACGCTGAACGATTCCCGTGGACTTTCGGATTTTGACCGGCCGCAGAGGCTGGTTGTGAGCTATGTATACGAGTTGCCGTTCCTGCGGCGCTCTGCCGGGATGACTCATGCCGTTCTGGCCGGATGGCAAATCAGCGGCGTGACGACGTTCCAGTCCGGACTGCCTTTCTCTGTCTTCGACACCGCCTCGGGCACGGCCTTCATTTTGAACGGGAGTACGTCCACATTGACTGCCGACCTTGCTTCTGGCGCGTCACTCAAGGGCGGCTATTCCAGCGGAGACATCCACACTCGCCTGAACGGTTATCTGAATCCGTTAAACTTTGCGAAGGTTCCAGTGTTAGCCCAGAATCAGGCGCTATGCGCCGGAGACCCGAATTACTGCGTCATCGGATTCGGCAATCTGGGCAGAAACACCTACCGCGGTCCCCACCAACAGAATTGGGATTTTTCGTTGATCAAGAACATCCGTGTGACGGAGCGCCAATCCGTACGCTTTACGGCCGACATGTTTAATCTCTGGAACCACGCCAATTTCGCGAATCCCGCCGTCACAGATGTGGAGACAGCGCTTTGCACTCCAAATGTAAACGGCTGCCCGAGTAACGGGCTTATTCCGAACAGCCCCTTCGGCAAAATTGTGAGCACGCGCGGTGTGCCGCGGCTGATTCAGTTCTCGCTGCGGTACGCTTTCTAGTTTGGAAGGCTGAGACCTGCCGACGGCGGGGCGCCCGTCGTGGCGGTGCACCTGCTTTCATTACGTGAGGGCGGGCTAGCACGCGGGCGCGCATTCGACCGCCGCCGCGATTCGCCGCGAAGTGATGATAAGATTTGCGTCTGGGCAGGACCATGACAAGAATCGCATCACGCGTTTCACAACTGAATGGGGAAGGCGCGCTGGCGGTGTATTCGCGTGCCAAGGAACTCGAGCGCCGGGGGCGGTCGATCATTCATCTGGAGCTTGGCGAGCCGGATTTTCATCCTGCGGCGCCCGTTGTGGATGCATTGCGCAACGCGGTGGCCGCGGGCCGCGACCGTTACTGCTCCACGCGCGGTTTGCCGGCTCTCCGTGAAGCGATTGCGGAGTATTTGAAGCGCACGCGCGGCGTGCATGCCACGGCGGAGCAGGTCCTCGTCGCGCCGGGCTGCAAAATGGCGCTCTCGCTGGCGATGATGGCGCTGATCGAGCCTGGCGACGAAGTGCTTTTTCCCGATCCAGGTTTTCCGATTTATCCGTCGTTCACTCGCGGATTGGGCGCAACCGCGGTTCCCTATGGTTTGGAGGAAAAAAACAAATTCCAGCCCGATATCGATGAGATAGCGCGAAAAATCTCGCCACGCACGACGATGCTGATCTTCAATTCGCCGAATAATCCAACGGGAACGGTTTTCGGCGATGCGGTTCTGGGGAAACTCGCCGCGCTCGCCGTAAAACACGATCTCTGGGTGATAGCCGACGAGATTTACGCGCGCATTCTTTTCAGCGGGGAGTACAAGTCCATCCGGTCGCTTCCCGGAATGGCGGAGCGCACCGTCATCATTGACGGCTTCTCCAAAAGCTTCGCCATGACCGGTTGGCGGCTGGGCTACGCGGTAGCACCAGTGGAAGTGATTGACGCCATGGACCTGCTGGTCTTGAACACGTTTACTTGCGCGGCGGAGTTCACGCAAGTGGCGGCTATCGAAGCCCTGCGTGATTCCACTAACGCTGTCGAGGCCATGGTGGCGGAGTATCGCAAACGGCGCGATCAGTTCGTCGGCGGGCTCAATCAAATCCACGGATTTCGCTGCCAGCCGCCGGGCGGCGCTTTTTACGCCTGGGTGAACGTCGAAGATACGGGACTCTCCGCGGAAGAGGTGCAGAGACTTTTGTTGGAGGAGGCCGGCGTGGCGGGCATTGGGGGGGCGGCGTTTGGTTTGCACGGCAAGAACTATCTGCGCTTTTCGCTGGTGAGCGCCCGCAACCTTCTCGAGGAAGCTCTGGAGCGCATCCAGCGTGTTTCGGTGCACTGGCGTGCCGCGGTTTTGGGCTGATTTCTAATTTTCGCAGCTTGCGAAATAACCAGGAGCTAATGTGGGATCGCGAAAAATGCAACGTTGGATTGACTTTGGCGTCGGTCTGCTGATAACCCTCGCGGTAACCGCTGTGGCGGGCGCGCAGGCAAGGCCGCTGCCCGGCGCGGACGTGCGGAAAATCTACGACCGCCTGCTGAAGCAGATCGATCAGATTCCTATTTACGACAATCACTCGCATGCCACCTTTCCGGACGACTCCGACATGGATGCCATGGCTTCGCCGCCGGACGAAAGCACCGTCCTGCGCCTGCGCGACACCAATCCGGAATTTGTGGCCGCCGCCAAGGCGCTCTCCGGCTACCCCTACGACGATTTCAAGCCCGAGCACGCGAAGTGGCTCATCGACAAGAAAAAGGCCGCGGAAGCCGCGGGCGGCACGGCCTACTGGGACAGCATCCTGGACAAAATGAATATCGAGACGTGTCTCGCCAATCGCGTCGCGCTGGCCTCGTACCTCGATCCCAAACGGTTTCACTGGGTGTTTTTTGTCGATTCCTTCCTTTTTCCTTTCGACAACCACAATCTGATCGCCAAGAACGGCGACATGGGCGTATACATTCCGCTCCAGGAAAAAGTGCTTCAACGTTACATGAAGCAGGAAAGCGTGAATGGCCTGCCCGCCGATCTCGCAGGCTACGAATCCTTCGTTCGCCAGGCGGTCGCGGACAACCAGAAAAAGGGCGGCGTGGCCATGAAATTTGAAGCCGCTTACTTCCGCACCCTCTTCTTTCGCGATCCGCCTCGCGAAAAAGCCGAAGCCATTTATACGCAGTTCCACGCTGGCGGCGTGCCCTCCGAAGACGACTATCGCACGTTCCAGGATTACATTTTTCGCGTGCTGATCGACCAGGCGGGAAAATTGAAGCTCTCCGTCCATTTTCACAGCGCCGTGGGCATCGGCGACTACTTCAGCCTGCGCAACGGCAATCCCCTCAATCTGGAAAACGTGCTGCGCGACCCGCGGTACAGCAACGTGAATTTCGTGCTGATTCACGGCGGTTATCCCTACACTCTGGACATGATCTGGCTGACCGCCGCGAAGAACGTGTTCACCGATTCCTCGCTCATGGGCTATTACGTTTACCCTTCGGAGCTGAAGAACATCCTCAAGCAGTGGGTTTCACTTTATCCCGAGAAAATCATGTTCGGATCGGATGCTTTTCCGTTCAACGACGCCGTTGGCGCGGAAGAAACGTTCTGGCTGGCGGCACGCTCTGCGCGCACGGCTGTCGCCGCGGCGCTGGCCGAACTCGTCGCAGAGGGAGCCTTCACCGAAGAAAAGGCGCTCGAGTTGGCGCGTTTGTACCTGCACGACAATGCCGCCAAGCTGTATGGAGAAAAGAAATGAGCCCTCCGGCGAAATCGAAGCACGTCGCGTGGAAAAATGTTGAGCGCGAGCAATTGAATCCGCTCATCAACCGCGAGATGGTGGTCGGGGACAAAATCATGCTGGCGCGTGTGCTGATGAAAAAAGGGGCGCACGTCCCGCTGCATCACCACCACAACGAGCAGGTCACCTACATCCTCGAAGGCGCATTGAAATTTGCCATCGATGGCAGGGAAGTCGTCGTCCGCGCCGGCGAAGTCCTTTGCATCCCGCCGCACTTACCGCACGAGGCTTGGGCGCTCGAAGATACCGTCGACCTTGACGTCTTCGATCCTCCCCGCGAAGATTGGCTCAATAAAACGGACGACTACCTCCGCCACGGACGCTAGACTCCGGGCACTGGGTCAGGTCCGGTACGAGGCATTGATGCGGACGTACTCCGCCGTGAAATCGCAGGTCCAGTAGCGGGCCCTGGCCTTGCCTGCGTGCAGATCCACGACCAGTGGAACGTGCTCGGAAAGAAGTTTGTTGCTAGCGGCGCGTTCGTTGAAATCGAGCGGCTGGCCGCGGCGCAGCACCGGGATGCCCGCCATTTTAATGTCGACCTGGGCGGTATCAAACTTCACCCCGGAGCGCCCGGCAGCCGCAAAGATGCGGCCCCAGTTCGGGTCACCACCCGCGAACGCTGTCTTCACCAGCGGCGAGGTGGCGATAGTCTCCGCGATGCGCTTCGCCGCGGCTTCCGTCTTGGCGTTGCGCACTTCGATTTCGATGACGCGCTGCGCGCCTTCGCCGTCGGCCACGATTTGCAGCGCGAGCGAGCGGCACACTTCTTCGAGTGCGGCGGTGAACGCGCGATGCGCCGCAGTGCCCGCTTTGATCGAAGGCGCGCCGGCTTCGCCGTTTGCAAGAACGAGCAGCGTGTCGTTCGTCGAAGTGTCGCCATCCACGCTGATCGCGTTGAACGTGCGCCCCGTGACGTCGCGCAGCGTTTTTTGCAAGAGCGATGGAGCAATCGCGGCATCCGTGGCGACAAACGCCAGCATCGTCGCCATGTTTGGATGAATCATCCCTGCGCCCTTGGCGCAGCCCACGAAATGAATTCGCTTCCCCGCCATTTTGAACGAAGCGGCGGCCGTTTTTGGCCGAGTGTCCGTGGTGCAGATAGCAAGAGAAGTCTCCGCAAAAGAACGCGCAGACGGGCGGCGAAAGCGAGCGACGACCGGCAGCGCGCGAAGGATTTTTTCGAGCGGCAGCGGCACGCCGATCACTCCTGTCGAGCAGACAAACAATTCCTGCGGCGCGCAGCCGAGGCGTTTCGCGGCTTCGGCGACCGTGCGCACCGCGGCTGCATGGCCCGCTTCGCCGGTGGCGCAGTTGGCATTGCCCGCGTTCACGACGACGGCACGCATGCGGCCTTTCGACGCGCGGAGATGTTCTTTAGAGATAAGGACAGGTGCAGCAACGACGAGATTTTGTGTAAAGACCGCGGCGGCCGAGGCCGGCACGTCGCTGGAAATGATGGCGAGGTCGAGCGCGCCGGTTTTCTTCAAGCCGCAGGCGGTCGCGGCGAAGCGAAATCCGCGCGGTAAGGACGCTTCCGAAAGTGCGTGCTTCATCAACGGAACGTCCGCATGACTAGCGCGCCGGCCCCGGAAGGGACCTCCGATCCTCCGCAATAGCGGCGAGGGAGGTTTGCTGCTTCGTTGCTTGGCTTACGTTCATGGCTTGGCTCCTGTTTTGGTGGCTTTCTTGTTGAGACGTCCTTCCAAATCGTCAATGGCGTCGCGCACGCTTTCTGGCGCGGTGCCGCCGCGAACTCTTTTCGACGCGAGCGCCGCGTCAAGACTCAGGCTGCCGGCAAAATCAGATTCAAACGCGGGCGATATTTTCTTGAGAGTTTTGAGAGGCAGCGCGGTCCATGCTACGTTTTGTTTCTCGGCTTCGCGCAACACCTTGCCGACGATGTCGTGCGCCTGCCGGAAAGGAACTCCTTTGTGCACGAGATAGTCGGCGGCCTCCGTGGCGAGCAGCGCGGGGTTCGCCGCCGCCGCGGCCAGCCGGCCGGCGTTGAACTTTGTGGAAGCGACGGCGCCCGCGGCAACCGCGAGCATGTTCGCGACCTGATCGTGCGCCGCAAACAACGCTTCTTTGTCCTCTTGCAAATCGCGCTGATAGCTCGTGGGCAAGCCCTTCAGCGTAGTGAGCAAGCCGAGCAGCGCGCCGGTAATGCGACCGGTTTTTCCACGGATCAGTTCCCAGGCATCGGGATTTTTCTTCTGCGGCATCAAACTGCTGCCGGTTGAGTATTCGTCAGGAAGAATTACATAGGAGAATTCCTGCGACGAGAAAAGCACGAAGTCTTCGGCCAGGCGCGAAAGATGCGTGGCGATGGCGGTGAGCGCGAAAAGATAGTCGAGCGCGAAATCCCGGTCGCTGACGGCGTCCACGCTGTTCCCGGTGATGCGGGAAAAGCCGAGTTCGCGCGCAATCGCGTTGCGATCGACGGCGAACGAATTCCCTGCAAGCGCGCCGGAACCCATGGGACACACGTCTGCGCTCGCCGAAGCGTGTTGCAGGCGGGTCATGTCGCGCGCAAAGGCTTCCGCATGAGCCAGCAGAAAGTGTGAGAGCAAAATTGGCTGGGCATGCTGCATGTGCGTCATGCCTGCCATCGGCACATTGCGGTTGGTTTTCGCCTGCTGCAGGAACGCATTCAATATGGCTTCCAGGGCATGCTGGATTTGTGAGGCCGCATCGATAACAAAAAGACGAAAATCAGTGGCGACAAGCTCGTTGCGGCTGCGGCCGGTGTGCAGTTTCCAGCCGAGCGGTCCGAGTTCTTCCACTAATGCTTTTTCGACGAAGTGATGCACGTCTTCAACGGTCGCACCAAACGATTCGAGCCACGCGGCATCCGTCTGGGCGCGCTTGGAAATTTTGACCAGCGCCGCCAGCGTTTGTTTCAGTTCGGCATCCGTGAAAATGCCGATCTTTTCGAGGGCAATGGCCCAAACGGAGTCAACTGCAATTTCGTAAGGCAGGAGCCGGCGATCGAACGCAAACGACCGTTGGAACGCGTCGAACTGAGCATTTGGCTCACGCTCGAAGCGCCCCCCCCACAGCCGGTCGTCTTTGCGTTCGGTCATTCGGTACTCGTGGGACAGGCATTCTTGCCTGTCTCGGGTTGCCTCTGTCTGCAAACAACGGGCAGACAAGAATGTCTGTCCTACTTATTTCCCTCGGCTTTCGCCTTCGGGCGCACGGTCACGGGCAGCGCGAAAAGATTGATGAAACCCTCGGCGTCCTTGGGGTTGTAGCGGCCCATGGTAAAGCTGGCGAGATCAGCGCGGTACAGCGAGAAAGGCGAGACGCGCTTCGTAACGTTGAGGGTGCCCTTCCATAATTTCAGGCCGACTGCCCCGGTGACGCGCTGTTGCGCGACGTTGAAGAATCCGTCGAGCGCTTCGCGCAGCGGCGCGAACCACAAACCGTAATAGACCAACTCGGCGTAGCGTAGCGAAAGCGCTTGCTGGAAATGCGCGGTTTCGCGGTCCACCGTGAGGCGCTCGAGTTCCTGATGCGCTTTGACGAGCAGCGTTCCGCCGGGAGTTTCGTAGGCGCCACGCGACTTCATTCCGACGAGGCGATTTTCGACGAGGTCGGTGCGGCCGATGCCGTGCTTGGCGGCGATTTCATTCAGCGTGTTGAGCAGATCGACGGGGCCGAGTTTCGCACCGTTCACGGAGATGGGCGTGCCTGATTCAAATCCAATTTCGACTTCCTCCGCTTTGTCCGAAGCTTTCTCCGGTGAGACGACCCACTGCCACATCGCTTCGTTCGGGGCGTTGGCAGGATCTTCGAGTTCGCCGCCTTCGTGGCTGAGGTGCCAGATGTTGCGATCGCGGCTGTAGATATTTTTTTTGCTCTGCTCGACGGGAACATTGTGCTTCTGCGCATAGGCAATGGCGTCTTCGCGGGAGTCGATGTCCCATTCGCGCCAGGGAGCGATGATTTGCACGTTCGGCGCGATGGCTTTGTACGCCAATTCGAACCGCACCTGGTCGTTGCCCTTGCCGGTGCAGCCGTGAGAGAGGCCGTCTGCGCCGAGCTTTAGCGCAATTTCCGCCTGGCGCTTGGCGATCACCGGGCGTGCCATAGAAGTGCCGAGGAGGTACGTGTGTTCGTAAACGGCGCCGGCACGGAGCGTAGGCCAGATGTAATCGCGGACGAATTCTTCGCGCAAATCTTCGACGTGCGCGGAGGAAGCGCCAGTGGCTAGCGCTTTCTTACGTGCGGCTTCCAGGTCTTCCTGCTGGCCGACGTCGCCGATCACGGCGATAACTTCGCAGCCGTAATTTTCCTTGAGCCACGGAATGATGATGGAGGTGTCCAGGCCGCCGGAGTAGGCGAGGACGACTTTTTTGGGTTTGGGCAATTGTGCTTTCACGATTCCTCTCTTGCGTTTTGGCATTGCCGGGCAGTGGCGCGGCATACTGCACCCCTGCAAAGGCAAGGCGGCCCGCCTCGGAAGGCGGCCACTACAATAAAACTTTCACGCGATGCGAAAGTGAGCATCGACAAGTCAGAACAAAGTATGCAGGATGGCCTTCTGCACGTACATGCGGTTTTCGGATTGATCGAGGACGACCGACTGCGGGCCGTCCAGGACTTCCGGTGTAACTTCCAGGCCGCGGTGCGCCGGAAGACAGTGCATGAACACGGCGTCCGGCGCGGCGAGCGACATCAGCTGGGCGTTGACCTGATACGGCTGGAACACGGTGTTACGCACTTGCCCCTCGGCTTCAAATCCCATGCTCGTCCACGCATCGGTGTAAACGGCTTGGGCGCCGCTCACCGCTTCGCGCGGATCGGTCATCAATTCGATTTTGGCCTTTGTTTCGCGGGCCACGCGCTTGCTGTCGGCGACGACTTCCGGCAAGGGCGCGTATTCCGCAGGCGTGGCAACGTTCAAATGAACACCGAGGCGAGCGGCGAGATAAATGAGCGAGTGGCAGACGTTATTGCCATCGCCAACGTAAGCGAGCTTGAAATCTCGCAAGGCGCCGAATTTTTCTTCCAGCGTGAAAAAATCAGCCAGCGCCTGGCACGGGTGAAACTCGTCGGAGAGCGCGTTGATCACCGGGATGCTGGCGTTCGCTGCCATTTCCTCGAGGACGCGCTGCTGGTAAACGCGCGCGACGATGCCATGCACCCAGCGCTCCAAGTTGCGAGCGACATCGGCGATGGACTCGCGCGCGCCGAGAGAGGCGGACGCCTGCGTGTGGTCCAGGAAGACGACCGAACCGCCCATGCTCTGGATGCCGACATCGAACGTGACACGCGTGCGGAGCGAGGGCTTTTCGAAAATCAGGGCGATGAATTTGCCGTGGAGCGTGGAGGCGTAGCGGATCGGGCGGGCCTTGATGTCCGCCGAAAGCTGGAGCAATTCGCGCGTATGCGCGGGGCTCCACTCCGCTCCGGTAAGGAGATCGTTCGACAAGGAAATAGGCGCAACGAGGGTTGTGGCAGTCATTTCAATTCACCTTGCTGTCGCATGAGCGACACGAGTGGATTCCGCGGACTTGACGGTATCAGGCGTGGAGACCTGTCGCGGAGTTGTAGCAAGAACGAGTTCAAAGAGCCGGAGGAATTCCCACACCTGCGCGCGAGTGATAATAAAGGGCGGCAGCAGGCGCAGCGTAAAATCGTGGGTGCAATTGATCAGCAAACCGCGCCGCATGGCTTCGCTGACGAAGGGCCCGCCTTCGACGGAGAGTTCGACGCCGAGCATCAGGCCTTCGCCGCGAACTTCGCGAATGAAATCGAACCTTGCAGCCAGTTTCGCGAGGCCTTCTCGCAACTCCGCCCCGCGCGCGCGGATGTTTTCGAGCAGCTTTTCGTCCTCGACGATCTTGAGAAATTCAAGGGCTGCGGCACAAGCCAGCGGGCCGCCGCCAAATGTAGTGCCGTGCATTCCGGGAGAGACGCGTGAGGCAATCTCCTCCGTGGCGAGAATGGCGCCGAGCGGAAGGCCGGCGGCGAGAGGCTTGGCGATCAAAACTATGTCCGGCCTTGCGGAAAATTTCTGATAGGCAAAGTAGCGGGCGGTGCGGCCGAGGCCGCATTGAATCTCATCGGCGATCAAGAGAGCGCCGTGCTGCGTGGCCAGCGCGCGAGCGCGATTCCAGAAAACTTCGCTGACGGGATAGATCCCGCCTTCGCCCTGAATTGTTTCCACAAAGATGCCGCAGACGGTGTCGTCGAATTTCGCCTCAAGGTCAGCGACGTCATTAAAGCGGACAAATTCGGCGCCTGGAACAACGGGTGAAAAAGGCAAGCGGTACTTTTCCGTGGCGGTAAGGCTGATGGCGCCAAACGTGCGCCCATGAAAAGAATTCTCCAGGGCCAAAAAGCGGTGCTTCTCCGCGGCAGTCCCGGGAGCTTCCTCGGGTTTTCGCCCGAAGAGGCGCGCGAGCTTCATAGCTCCGTCAATGGCTTCGGTGCCGCTGTTGGAAAAAAAGACGCGGTCCATTCCGGACCATCCGGCGAGTTTGCGCGCGAGCGGGCCTTGATACGCGTTGTGAAAAAGATTTGAAAGGTGAATCGCGCGTGCTGCTTCGCGCCGGATTACTTTGACGATACGCGGATGCGCGTGACCGAGCGCGTTGACGGCAATGCCGCCAAGAAAATCGAGATATTTTTTCCCCGCAGAATCGAAAACGTGCGCGCCCCGGCCGTGAGTCATGATCACGGGCTGGCGCTTGTAAGTGGGCAGAAGGAACTGCTCGGCATCCAGAAGGCGCGTGTCCTGTTTGCCCACTCGCGTACCGGCAGACTCACGATTTCGCGGAAGCTGCAACACGGATTTCGTTTTGGACGAAGTCTTCATCATGCCGCCGAAAGAGCCGCTTGCGCGGCAGACAGGGGTTCACGCAGGACGCGTGTTCCGGGGATCAGCGCCACTCCATCCTTAGGGGATGCTTCTTCGGCATGCGACGCCAGCATCAGCGCATCTACTGAAGCGCCGCCGACGATCCGGACTTCGCGGACGCCGCCTTCGATGGCGCGCTTGGCGGCCTCGAGCTTAAGAATCATGCCGCCAGAAACGACCCGGCATTGGACCAAGCGCTCGATCTCCTCGCAAGTCACAGCGGAGAGAACTTTTTCCCCGTCGAGTACGCCAGCAACATCGGTGAGATAGATCAACTGATCGGCGTTGAGATATTCCGCGCAAGCGGCGGCCATGTGGTCGGCGTTGATGTTGTACAACTCATTGTCTGAGCCGATGCCCAGGCAGGGAGCGACGGGCAAAAGCCCTTCGTGCCAGAGGGATTCGATGAACGGGGCGTTCAATCCTGTGAGATAACCGACGAAACCCAGGCCGCCTTCGACTTCGTTGTGCACCATCGGCTCGGCCATGAAACAGCGAGCGTCCGCGGCTGAGATGCCTACGGCGGACTGCCCTTCGGCGGAGATCGCCGCGGCCAGCTTCTTGTTCAAGAGGCCGGCGAAGACCATGACGGCCACATCGCGCGTTTCGCGATCCGTGACGCGCAAGCCGGCGATGAATTTGCTTTCGATGGCCATGCGCTTGAGCGTGGCGGTAAAAAGGCGGCCGCCGCCGTGCACCACGAGAATTTCATGGCCCTGCCGCGCTAGCGCCGCGACCTGCCCCGCGAGAGAACGCACCGTGACGTCGTCTTCAAGCAATGCACCTGCGAATTTGATTACGATTCTCATTGAAGTGAGATTTGCTCCTCTATTCCCAGCATGTGATTGAAATTCTGGACGGCCTGTCCGGCAGCGCCTTTTCCAAGATTATCGAGGCAAGAAACAACCACCAGGCGGCGGCCGGAATTGTCCAACGCGAAACCGATGTCACAGAAATTGGTGTGCGCGACGTGCTGCAACTCGGGCAACGTGCCGGCGGCCCAGACGCGCACCATGGGACGGCCGGCGTAGAACTTGCGGTAGAGCGCTTCGACATCGGCGTCGGTTTGCGCCTCGGCGAGCGCGACGTAGATGGTGGAAAGAATGCCGCGGGAGAGAGGCAGCAGGTGTGTTGAGAAGACAACCTGCGACGCGGAGAGGCCGGTGTGTTCGAGGATTTCCGGCGTGTGGCGGTGCGTGAAAAGATTGTAAGCCTTGAAATTTTCATCCACTTCGACGAAATGAAGGTCGCGCCGAGGGTCTTTGCCGGCGCCACTAGCACCGGATTTGCAATCGCAGACGACGTTGCTTCCGGCGGCGAGCAAGCCTGCCTGGGTAAGAGGCCGCAGTCCAAGGATGACGCTGGTCGCGTAACAACCGGGGTTAGCCACCAGGCGAGCCTTGGCGATTTCGCTCGAATAAAGTTCGGGAATACCGTAGACCGCTTCCGAAAGCCATTCGGCGTGCGGCGCGGGAAGCTTGTACCAGGAGGTGAAGGTTTCCGCTTCGCGAAAGCGGAACGCCCCGCTCAAATCGACAACGCGGAAACCGGCTTCGAGCAAAGCCGGCGCCATTTCGGCTGAAACCTCATGGGGAGTCGCAAGAAACGCGGCGCCTGCGTTGCTGGAAGCAATGGCGTCAACCGAAAGCGGACGCACCGCCGCTTCGCCCCAGCCGCGGAACTGAGGAAAAAGCTCGGCCAGGCATTTTGCCCCGTTTGGTTCGCGGACGTAGAAAACCGGCGGCGGAAGCGCGGGATGACGCAGGAGAATCCGCGCCAACTCGAGACCAGTGTAACCGGTCACGCCGACAACCGCGACTTGGCGGGGATTTCTCATTTCACCAGGGCTTCGATCTTTTCCTGAAGGGACTTACGCGATTTCCTATTGGGCGTGATGATCAGGACGGTGTCGTCGCCGGCAATGGTCCCCGCAATTTCGGGAAACTTGGCGCCATCGACGGCGGCGGCCAGGGGCTGCGCGCCGCTGGGAGGCGTTTTCAAAACAAGAAGATTTTCCGCGGGCCGGATATCGAGAAGAAATTCGCCGAGGGCGCGGGCGAGCGGAGGCAGGGGCGCGGGCTCTTCGGGCAAAGCGGCGGCGGATTTGTAGCCTTCCTGCGTTTTGATCAGCCGCAGCTCCTGGAGATCGCGCGAAAGCGTGGCCTGAGTCACGCGGAGCTTTTGCGCCGCCAGCCCGCGGCGCAGCTCTTCCTGATTGGCAATGCGCCGGTCCGAGACGAGCCGAAGGATCTGGCCGTGACGAAATGTCTTGTGCGTGTTCATGGCGTATCGAGGAAACCGCCCTCTGTATTTTTATACAATGTCCTGCATACTCCTGTCAACAGAATTTGCAAATAATTCCGGGCCAGGAGGGTTCCGGGAGGGCCCGATGCGGCGGGAGCACGTCATGTAAGATTCGCACCATCGGCGCGATGTGCGCTGGATTTTCCGCGCGGGAGAGGTAACCTATCCTTCAGCGCCTCCGGCCATGGGAACATCTTGCCAAACCACGGGATGCAAGAACGACACGCCACCGGCACTCGCCGAGCAGCGCCTGTGCGTGCTGCACTTCACCCTGGCGCTGGAAACCAGTTGCTCGGAGATGCGGCGTGAAACGGCGCTGGGCAACGCACCGCACGAGCGCCAGCGCGAAATCATGAAGTTCATCACCGAGCACGGGGAGCGCCTGGCGCGCGTGGCCACCAGCGGCCTGCACCTGACGGACGACCTGAAGGCCCGCATCCTGAGCACTTTCCTGACGCTGATGAACCTCCGTGAAAATCTCGACCGTTCGAATATGCGGAGTTCGTTTGGACGCTCCGGACACCTGCCTCGCTGATTCACGAATTCGGAAGGGGAAAAAAAGGAAAGCGTCACGCGCCGATGTAGCGCGCGTAGATCGAGCGCGCCACCGCGGGATCCTTGGTACCTTTCAGGATAGCGCGGCCGTCAGCGAAGACGGTCATTTCATAAGGAGCAATCCGGAAGCGCACAAGGAAATCGTTCTGACGAAGGTCGTCGACGAGCGGCTTCAAGCGAACTCCGAGAACGCCGAGATCGAGTGCCCGGGCGCGCTCGTGAATCTGAACGGAATCGCGGCCACACATGGTGATATGGGGCTGGGCTTCGCCGGCAAGATAAGTGAAATCACGCCGGACACAAGCGCGGCATTCCGGATGGCGCGCCACACCAATAGATTGCATGCGGCCGGTCCAGACGTCGCAGGAGACCAAGCGTCCATGAAGTGCCTCGGGATGGCCGGAGAGAAGCTTCAGGGCTTCGGCAACTTCAAGCGAGGCAATCAGATTGACGATGGGTCCGAGAACACCGACGGTGTCGCAGGTCTCTTCCAGGCCCTGTGCAGCGGTGCCGGATTCGAGAAGACAGGCGAGGCAGGCTGTTTCGCCCGGGCGAATGGTCATGGTCAGGCCGTAACTGGCAACCCCGGCCGCGTAGATCCAAGGGCGGCTCGATTTCACGGCGACGTCGTTGATCAAGAACCGCGTTTCGAAATTATCGGTGCCATCGAGGAGCAGATCGACGCCGCCGAGAAGCGCTTCGGCATTCCGCTGGCTGAGATCGGCGACGACGCCTTCGACGGCTACGGAGGAATTGATGGAGCGGAGTTTGCTCTCCGCAGCGACCGCCTTTGGGAGGGCCTTGAGAGCGTCGGACTCATCGAAGAGCGTCTGCCGCTGCAAGTTCGAAGGCTCGACGAAATCGCGATCGATGATTTTCAGGTAGCCGACGCCGGCGCGGACAAGAAGATTGGCGGCGGCAGAGCCGATGGCGCCGCAGCCGACGATGGCGGCGCGGGAGGCCAGCAGCCGTTGCTGCCCCTCCGGGCCAATCCCGGCGAAAAGCATCTGGCGCGAGTATTTTTCCTGGAGAGAATCGTTCACGAGCGGTCCGGCCCCGGCAGGCGCGGCGGACGCGCCCACTAAGTTACATGATAGCGCCAAAGTGCACAGGACAGGCAACGCCGCTGTGCTACGCTTCGTCTGAGCGAAGAGAAACATGAAATTGGGATGTGCCAATCGGTTGCGAGGGATTGTCGCGCTCGCGCTCCTGACGGGAGCCGCGGCGGCGCGCGGGCAGAGTGCGCAAGACGCTTCCGGGACCGGTGGTGCTAAGGAAGAACCGAAGATCGTGGCGATCCGCATCATCAAGGAGGATGGTCAAGTCTTGTCGGACTCGCCCTCGGGAATTGCGGTCGAAACTGGGAAAACGCTGGACCGGGGGAAAATCGCTGAGAGTTTGCGGGCGCTTTACAAAACGGGGGATTACGCGGATCTGCGGGCGGTGGTCACGCCGTTAGCCGATGGAGCGCGGTTGGATTTCGTGGTGCGGGAGAATTTATTCTTCAACCAAGTGCGCATCGAAGGTCTCACAGCACCGCCCAGCGAGGCCTCGGCAGCCGCAGCAATGCAATTGACGCTTGGACAAGCGTACCGGCAGGCCGCCGTAGATGAGGCGCTGGAACGGCTGCAAGAGACTCTTCGCGAAGAGGGTTTGTATCAGGCGCAAGTATCGGCGGAGATGATTCCGCATGCGGACACGCACCAGATGGACATCGTCGTGCGCGTCAAGCCCGGCCGCCGCGCCCGAGTAGGGAGCATCCAACTGACGAACGGCACGGACTATCGTGATGCCGAAATCCTCTCACGATTGAAAATGAAGGCGGGCGGCGAGATTACCTCGGGCCGGCTGCAGCGCGGGAGGGACCGCATCCGGAAATACCTGGTGAAGAAGGGGCATCTCAGCGGGCGAGCCTCAGTCCGGCGGGGAAGTTATGATGGCGCGAAAAACACGATTCCTCTCGAGCTGGAAGTCACCGAAGGGCCGCGCGTGGAGGTGAAACTGACAGGCGCGAAGTTCTCCGCGGGCGAATTGAAAAGGCTAATTCCGATCTATCAGGAAGGAGCCGTGGATGCGGATCTTTTGGAAGAAGGAAAACGGAATGTGCGCGAGCGGCTGGAACGGCAGGGGTATTTCGACGCGGAAGTGAATTACACGACCGAAACGCATGAGGCCAAATCAGGTCATGGCGCCGCGCAGAGGACGGAAGAGATCATTACGTACACGGTGGAACGGGGCTCGCGGCACAAACTGATGGGAATAGAAATCACAGGGAACAAGTACTTCGACACCGAATTGCTGCGCAGCCGATTGCAAATCTTCGGAGGCGCCTTCGGTTCGGCGGGACGGTTCAGCCGAAGGATGGTGGATTCCGACGCGCAGTCGATGCGCAGCCTGTACCAAGCGAACGGGTTCCTGGATGCCAAGGTCGAGCAACAAATTGAAGACAACTACAAAGACAAAGAAGGCGATTTGTTTATCCGCTTTATGATCCAGGAGGGGAAGCAGACGCGCGTCGCATCGCTTTCGATCCAGGGGATCCACGCGTTCAAGGAAGAGGACCTCCTAGGTGTGGTGGGCTCGACTCGAGGACAACCATATTCTGATTTCGGCGTGACCACGGACCGGGACAATATTCTTGCGCTTTATTTCAACGAGGGATTTCCCGAAGCCCGCTTTACCGCGACGGCCGAAAGCGTTGCAGCTGTACCTGCGGCGCAAAAAGCGGACGCCGGTGGGAGCGCCTCTGCATCGCAGGAAAAGGAAAGAAAAGAGCGCAAGGAAGAAAAAGATTCCAAGCCGGCGATTGAGCAGGCAGACGCGGTCCGGCTTGTCTATCAAATCCAGGAAGGTCCGCAAACGCGTGTGCGGAGAATTCTAATCGGCGGCTACCAACATACGCGGCCGGGAGTGATCCATCGCGAGGTGCATATAAAGGTTAAGGAACCGCTGCGCGAAGGCGACGTCGTGGAATCGCAAAGACGCCTATATAACCTCGGGGTCTTCAATCGCGTCACCATCGAGCCGCAGAACCCCAGCGGAACAGATCCAGAGAAGGACATCGCGGTTCTCGTTGAAGAGGCGAAGCGTTACACGCTGGCCTACGGCGGGGGCTTCGAAGTGCAGAGGCTCGCCAGTACCACGAGTCCGACGGGAGCGCAGATCCAGGCCGCTCCTCGCGGAATTCTGGAGGTTAGCAAGCTCAATCTGACCGGGCGGGGAGACTCGCTCTCGCTCAAGCTGCGCGGCAGCACGTTGCAGGGGCGGGCGTTGCTGGGGTACGCGGCGCCGAATGCCTTTGCCAATCCGCACTTCAGCTTTCAAGCCACGACGTTCGCGGAAAAGACGCGCGATATCAATACGTTCACGGAAGTGCGTTACGAAGGTTCGGTGCAATTGACGGAGCAAGTCACGCCGCTGACGACCGTGCTCTATCGCTACGCCTTCCGGCGCGTGAGCGTCTCGAATCTGAAAATTTTGAGCGAGGAAGTTCCGCTCTTCAACCAGCCAACGCTGGTTTCGCAATTCGGGATTACGTGGTTCCGCGATTCGCGCGACAATCCCGCCGACGCTTCCAAGGGGAGTTTTAATAGCGCCGATCTCGGTGATGCGGATACCGGATTTGGTTCCAGCGCCAGCTTCCTGCGATTCTTCTTTCAAAATTCCACCTACTACCCGATCAAGCGCCGGTTCAGTTTTGCGCGTTCCACGCGGTTGGGCTTGCTGGTCCCTTATCGCGACACGGTTTCCTTGGCCTTTCCGGCGCCTACGCCCACGCAGTGCCTGCCCGGAACACCGCCACCAGCATCCACTCCAACGATTATTCCGCTGCCGGAACGATTCTTCGCGGGCGGCGGAACGTCGTTGCGTGGCTTCGCGCTGAATCAAGCTGGACCGCGCGATGCCTGCACGGGCTTCCCGGTCGGCGGCCAGGCCATGCTGATCCTCAACCAGGAATTCCGCTTCCCAATGCGCCTGCCGTTTCTCGGGACCTCTCTCGGGGGCGCCATCTTCTATGACGGCGGGAACGTATACAGCCGGCTAAACCGCGTCTCCTTTCGCGCGACGCTGCCGGCGCCCACATTTCAGCTGCAAAATCCGGCGCTGCCTGCCGGACCGAACAATGTGCCCCTGTGCAAGACGAACTGCACAAACGAGCTGAACTATTTTGCCCACACCATCGGTTTGGGCGTGAGATACAAGACTCCAGTGGGTCCGATCCGCGTCGATTTCGGCTATCAGCTCAATCGGCCGCAGTTTGTTATTCCAATTCCGTGCGCGAGCAATGCCTTGAAATGCCAGGTTGGATCGCTGGGGCAGCAAAGCACGCAGCTTCCGGGTTTTCAATTCTTTTTCAATTTAGGATCGAGCTTCTAGTGCGCGCGCTGGCAATTCGCGTTCTCCTGCTATTGCTGCCGATGGCCAATGCGGCGGGATCGTCCGTAGCGCAGGAGATCGTGGACCGCATTGCAGCGCGAGTTGAAAATGATATTATTTTATTGAGCGACATCCGCGCTCTCCGCCGCTACCAGCAATTCCTTGACGGAAAATCGGAAACCGACGCCCAGATTCTGGACCGCCTGATCGATCAATGGATCGTGCGCACCGAGGCGGATGTATCGCGTTTCCCCCACCCTTCCGAAACGGAAATCGAACGGGGCATGGAGCGGGTGCGGAAATCGTTCGCCTCGGCGGAAGAGTACGAAACCAGGAAAAAGCAATCCGGCCTGAGCGACGAGCAAATACGGGACATGGTGGCCACGCAGCTTTACTTGAGCGACTACCTGGATTCGCGGTTTCGTCCGGGAGTGCAGATCGATCTCAAGACGATCGAGGACTTCTACGAGAAGTCGGTTGTGCCGCGTGCGAAGGAGCGCGGGCAAGAGCCGCCGCCTCTGGACGCCGCGCGCGACTTCATCCAGGAAGCGCTGGTGCAGCGCGGAATCAATGACCAGGCGGACCGCTGGCTTATCGAGAGCAAGGCCCGGCTGCACATCGAAAAATATCCCGATGAGGCGGCGAAATGACGCAAGAGACCCGCCGCCGGAAATGGCGCTGGCTGCGTCACGTCGCCTGGGTTCTCGGCGCGAAGATCTTCCTGATCGTCAGCGGCCTGATGATTTTTTTCGGGAGCGGGGCGGGCAACTCATTGCTGAGCCGGCTGCTGGTGAGCCGTTTGGAACGGGCGACCGGTGGCAAGGTTGAATTGCGCGCTTTGTCGATTCGCTGGTTAGCCATGCGGGCAACCATCAAGGGCCTGGTGATTCACGGGAGGGAGCCCGCGGGCACGGAACCCCTTTTTACCGCCGAGGAAGTGCAGGCAGGTCTGCGCATCGATTCCTTCTGGGGCCGCAGAATTTCGCTAAGCGAGCTTGTCGTCCAGCAGCCGCACGTGCACATCCGCGTGGACAAAAGCGGGGCCTCGAACGTGCCCGCGCCTCCGCGTCCTGCCTCCATCAATAAACCATTGCGCGACGCGCTATTCAAGTTGCACATCGGGCGCCTTCTGCTTTCCGACGGTTGGTTGCTTTACAACGACACAAAGACGCCTATCACCGTGCATGGAGGAGATTTGCGCCTGGGGCTGGACGTCGGTGGTACGCAGGACCATCCCCTATACCTCGGCGACTTGGACTGGCAGAATCTGCAGCTCACCTCCAAGCGCTACGCGCCCCTGCGGGTCGGGCTGACGGCGAAATTCTCGCTTTGGCGCGAAGGCTTCACGCTCGAGCAAGGGGTATTCCGCGCGGGGCATTCCCATCTCGATGCACAAGCGGAAATGAATGGTTTCACGAATCCACAGTGGAATTTCCGTTACCGCGGCCTGGTTGATCTTCTGGATTTCCGGGAAACCCTGCGCGAGCCCATGGTGCCGACAGGACGCATCGATGTACGCGGAGAGGGCCAGTTCGCCAGCGGCCAGTTCAAAGGCAGCGGGAGTTATTCCGGGCATGACATCGCGCTTCCCTACGTGGTTTTTCATGCCGCCGCGCTCACCAGTCGCGGCAGCTATCGCATGGACAACCGCGGCCTCGAGATTCCGGATTTCTTTGCCGGGGCTTTCGACGGGAGGGTAACGGGACGGGTGACATTGCGATTCGACGGGCTGAAATTCAGGGCCGACACTCAGGTGCAGGATGTGCGGCTCGCGGGAGTTCTGCCGTCAATCGAGCATCGCGGCTTCCCCATCGACGAGTTGCACTGGGACGCGCGCATGACCGCGGACACGGTGGAAACCTGGAGCGGCCCCTTCGAACACTTCGAAATCTCTGTGAATACGGTGTGGGAACCTCCAGAACAACCAGCGGCTCAACATCAACCGGTGAGCGGCGCTTGGAAGTTTCGCTATCGGTTCGATCCCAACACCCTGGCCATCGATTCGGGAGAATTCGAAACGCCATCGTCGCGCGGAACGATCGACGGCCTTCTTGCACCGCGCAACTCGGCCATGAACCTGCGCTTTGAAACCGGAGCCCTGGAAATTTACAAGGATTTCATCGACGGCTTGCGGGGAGCTGTGGGTGGTTCCCCGGAAGCTGCGAAACCGATATCGGGGAGCGTGCGGTGGGACGGCAAGATCCTGGGCCCCTCGGGAGGCCCCGCCTTTCAAGGCCACCTGCGCGGAGAGCATGTGCGCTACGATGGCGTCCTCCTGGATTATCTTGACGGCGATCTCACGTACTCACCAGTGGCATTCACGATGTCGCGCGCTCATGCTCGCCGAGGCCAGATGGAAACGGATTTAGAGACGCATCTTTTCCTGACCGGCTGGAGTTTTCTGCCGGAGAATGATTGGACAGCGGAAGCCAGTTTCGAAAAAGTTCCCCTCGAAAGTATCCAGCTGCTGACGGGATTCTCGTATCCGGTGAACGGCCTTTTGACCGGCCAGCTTCATGGGCGAGGCACCCGGGAACAACCCAGCGTCACAGGCCTCTTCGATCTGGCCGATGGCAAAGTGTACGGGTTGTCTTTCAACCGTCTCCGCGGGCAACTGAACGCCTCGCCGGAGGAGTTGCGCATCGCGGACGCCGAGCTACGATTCTTCCCCCCAGGAAAAGAAAATGGGCGCGGCGCGGGCATTATCACCGGCTCTGCTGGCTATCGTTACGCGGATCAATCGATTTCCGCTGACCTTGTCGGCGCGGCCTTGCCCCTGGAAAATTTTGAAAAATTGCAATCCACGCGCCTCCCTGTCGGAGGGCAGGTGAGTTTCCGGTTGAGGGCCGATGGGCCAGTGGGCAAGCCGCTCGGTGAAGGTTCGTTTCGCTTAGTGGACCTGCGAATTGGCCAGGTGATTGTCGGAAGTTTCGACGGTAAGTTGACGTCCGACGGCCAAACCGCGCGTCTGGAACTGGGCTCGGCTATGGCCACGGGAGAGATCTCCGGCGGCTATACCCTTGGACTTACCGATCCATACCCGCTCAGCGGAAAAGTTTCCATCAAGAACATCGACTTGGACCCTTTTCTGCTCACCGCTTTGCACCTGAAAGAATTCAGCGGCCATGCCAACGCCGATGGAGATATTTCCGTTAACGGTTCCCTGAAGCATCCACAGAGCATCGTCGTGGATGCCAATCTCTCACGGCTGACCATGAATTACGCCAACGTCCGGCTGGAAAACAACGGCCCGGTTCATTTCCGGTCGACGAAGGACAGCCTAGAGATCGACCCGGTCACCCTGCGCGGAGCAGACACCAACTTGCAGATTGCCGGTGCGGTGCAGTTTGCAGGGCGCCGCACCATCGGATTGCGGCTCAATGGCGCTTTGGACTTGCGGCTCATCACCGGCTTTGTGCCGAGTCTCGACGCCCGCGGCCCGGCGCAAATCAACGCTGCTTTCGAAGGGAGTCTGGACCGGCCGCGCATCACCGGCCGCGTGCACATTGAAAAGGCCTCCGCCCGCGCCGCGGAATTCCCGACGGGGCTCAGCGCCATCATCGGTGATGTGGTCTTTGACGCCACGCGGCTGTACTTCGAGGATATAAGCGCGGAATCCGGCGGCGGCACGCTGCATCTTTCCGGCAGCTTGAATTATGCGGAGAGTCCGTTGCGTTACGACGTCAGCGTGCGCACCGATCGCGTGCGCATCCGCTATCCGCTGGGGATGAGTTGGCTGGTGGGAGGTTCTCTGCGGCTGACCGGCACGCCGGCAGCCGGGCTGCTCTCCGGAAAGGTGACCATCGAACGTGTCACGCTCACTCAAGGTCTCGAAGTCGCAGGCCTACTGGTGTCCGCGAAGGAAGGCATTACCGGCCCCACCACAACCTCACCGTACCTGCGGAATCTGCAATTTGATGTCGAAGCCCTCTCGGCTCCCGATGCGCGCATGGAATGGCCCGGCGCGCAACTGCAAGCCGACGCCAATCTTCGCGTGCGTGGGACCTGGGAGCATCCCATTCTCCTCGGACACATCCACATTCTGTCGGGAGATCTGTATTTTGCAGGCAACCGTTACCGTGTCACGCGCGGAGATTTGAACTTCGCCAATCCCTTCCGCCTGGATCCGGTTTTGAACGTGGAGGCAACCACCACGATTCAGCAGTATGAAGTCACCCTTAATTTCAATGGTCCGGCAAGCAAACTCACCCTGGCTTACCGGTCCGATCCGCCCCTTCCGGCGAACGACATCATCACATTACTCGCGCTCGGTCAGACCAGCTCCGAATCCGTGGCGAGAAGCGGCGGCAGTTCGCAGAGCGGAACGGCAGGGGCGTCGGCGATTCTCTCGGAAGCGATTTCCAGCCAATTGGGCGGGCGGCTGGAGCGCTTGTTTGGGATAACGCGTTTCCGCGTTGATCCGGGGCTCGCCGGAGTGGGCTCGACGGGCTCTCAACAAAGCGCGGCGTCGCGCGTGACTGTCGAACAACAGATTACCCGCAACCTCACCATCACTTACGTTTCGAACGTGAGTTCGACGCAACAGCAGGTGATTCAGGTCGAATACAACGTGGACCGAAACGTCTCCATTGTGGGGCTGCGCGATCAGAACGGAACGTTTGGCATCGACATAAAAATCAAAAAGCGCTTCCAGTAACCGGGAAGCGCTTTCCGAGTTGCAATTCAAATTATTGCGGATCTTGCTGCTGCGCGGCTTGTTGCTGGGGAGGTTGTGCTTGTCCGCCCTGTTGTCCACGACGCTGCTGCCAGCGGCCCTGGCCTTGACCGTTTCCGAGCCGTGCTGACTGCCCGATCTCCGGATTTTGCTGCTTCAATTCCGCTAGCGCGTCCTTAGCGGCCTTGGTGTTCGCCAAACGGATGGCCGCCTGCGTTTCGCGGTTGATCTTGGGCATCTCCGCGGCGACCTTCTGTCCCAGCGGCGAACCGTAAAACTGCAGCAGCCCCTTGATTTCGTCATCGCTGAAGTGCTTGTCGTAAACCGTTACGAGTTGGTTCGTAACCTGGTCGACGTCGAATTTTTTCTCGTAGTTGGCCGCGAACGCATTCACAAAGGCCTGGCCCTTCTCGTTGTTCGGCACGCTGGCAAGGAGCTTTTCACGGGACTGTTCGACGGCGGAGCTCGCGCCGTCCTGAACCAGATCCCGCGCTCCGACCAGCTCCATCAGCGAACGAATGTCCGCTTCCTTGACCGGATCAATCGAACCATTGGCTTGTGCGGACACCACGCTGCCCTGCGCGGGCGCGCCGCCTTGCCGCGCCGCTTGCACGGAATTTTGTGATGCTCCCTGAATCACCAGGAAAAAAGTACCCACGTAAATAAGGGCAAGTGCTAGGACCGCTTTCATGACTTCCTCCGCGGCGCCTTCGCTCGTAATCGCGCCACGCCAACGATTTTAGAAAGGGCATTGGCGCAGCGCGACTAATTCGCAGTACAGTTGTGCCGCGCCGTTCACTGGCCCGGCGTTCAGGTCCGGGTACAGGTAATGAATATCTGTTACGATGCCTCGCCATGCACGAAACGGAAACGCCCGCAGGCGCAGCCTTGGGAGCGCCGGCGCCAGCAGAAGTTGTCGAGCGCGAAGCAGGCCTGCAACGAAACTTGACGCCGGGGCAGCTTGCCATGATCGGACTCGGAAGCACGATCGGAACGGGTCTCTTTCTGGGAAGCGCCATCTCCGTGAAACTCGCCGGCCCGGCGGTGATTCTCAGCTTCGCGGGCGCTGCCTGTATCGCGGTGACCATGATGTGGGCGCTGGCGGAAATGGCCGCGGCGCACCCGGCGGCGGGATCATTCGGACTCTACGCGGAGATGTACCTGCATCCTTGGGCGGGATTCGCGGTTCGCCTCACCTACTGGTTGTGCATGATGGTGGTGGTCGGCAGCGAGGTCGTGGCGGCCTCGATCTATTGCAAATTTTGGTTTCCGGAAACCCCCTCGTGGGTTTGGATCGGCTTCTTTTCGCTGGTGATTCTCTTTGCCAACTGCATCAGCATCGGAAGCCTAGGAACTTTCGAATACTGGCTCTCGATGATCAAGTTCGTGACCATTGTCGCTTTTCTGATTCTGGGGACCGCGCTACTGTCGGGTGTGGGATTTCCGAGAGTCGGCTTCGCAAACTTCACGGCCCACGGCGGTTTTCTTCCAAACGGATGGAGAGGCGTCGGTCTCGGTGTCGTTTTGGGGCTTTTCAGTTTTTTCGGAATCGAGGTTGTCGGCAGCACGGCGGGCGAAGCGGCGGATCCGAAGGTCGCGGTCCCCAAGGCTCTGCGCAGGACACTCATCGTGCTGGCGCTGTTCTATGTTGCTGGGCTTACGCTTGTGGTTGGACTTGTACCGTGGAAGCAGATCGAGATCGTCGAAAGTCCTTTCGTTCGCGTTTTTGAGACTGCCGGCATTCCTGCCGCGAGCCACATCATGAATTTCGTGGTGCTGACGGCGGCGCTCTCCAGCGCCGTTGCCAATTTGTATTTCGCAGCGCGGCTGGCTTTCTCCTTGGCGCGTGGCGGCTATCTTCCTCCGGCGCTTGGCCGGTTGAGCGGGAAAAACATGCCGGTGGTTGCGGTGCTGGCTTCGGCAGGGGGAATGGGCGCGGCACTCGTGCTGTCGCGGTACTTTAAGGATTCACTCTTCGTATTCATGATTGGCCTCAGTTCGTTCGGAGCGCTTTTTGCTTGGCTCATGACCTTGCTGACCCATCTGGCGTTCCGTCGCTTTCACCATCGGCACGGAAAGCCTTATCTTCGGCTTGGGCCATCTGGTCCTTGGGCATCCCTGATGGGGTTGGCTGGCGTATTGGCAGTCTTGATCTCCACCTGGTGGGTCCCGGGATTTCGCATTACCTTGCTGGCCGGCGCACCCTGGCTGGCTTTCCTGACGGTATGCTATTTTGTCTGGAGAAGGGCTCGTACCCGAGTGCCAGTGCCGCGAGAGGCACACGATGGATGAACTTCTGAAGTGGCGCGGCGAATTTCCGATCCTGGAACGCACCACGTATATGATCAGCAATTCGCTCGGCGCGATGCGCTGCCGCGTCTACCACGACTTGCGCACAGGCGAGGAGTAACTACAATTGCTCCCACTCCGCCAAAGTGATTTCGCGGCCCAGAATGATCGCCGTTTCGCGAAGCATCATGCGAAGTTGCGGCACGGAGTATTCTTCGTTGGAAGGAATGGTCAGGCGATATTCGTCTTGGATCAAAAACTGATGGCGTGCTCCCGAGAACGGCCCGTCGAAACCCAGAGTTCGGAGGCGGCGGATGAACTCGCGGCGTTTACAAGGAATCCACCGGCTCACGCGCGGGTTCCTTATTCAAATCAATATTCCCGATAACGGGTAGATGATGCCGAAGTTTGAGGCCGACAAGCACCCAATCCTCAAGCGTGGAGCGAAGCTCTTCTTCACATTCCTTGAGAGTTGGGGCGAAGGAAAGAACGCCCGGGCAGGAAGGGATGCGTCCCGCGAAGGAATTATCCTCAAGCTTGTCGTAGACGGCCTGCCCCATCGCCAGTTCGACGTATTCGCTCAAGACATATCGTTTGCTCACAGCCAACCTCTGGCCGCATTATACAAGCTAATCTCGGTTTCGTGGCAGGTGGGGTGATACAACTTGGAGCCGTTATGGATTCCCTTCTGAAGTGGCGCACGGAATTCCCTATCTTGGACCGCACCACCTACATGATCAGCAACTCGCTCGGCGCGATGCCTCGTGGTGTGTACGAGGGGTTGCGTTCTTACGCCGATTCCTGGGCGGAACGCGGAGTTCGCGCCTGGGAGGAGGGCTGGTGGGAAATGGCCGTACGTGTCGGCGACCAGATCGCGCCGCTGATCGGAGCGGGCCCGGGCGAGATTTCGTTGCACCAGAATGTGACTCTCACTCAAGCGGTGATTTCGTCTTGCTTTGACTTTCGCGAACCTCGCAATAAGGTTGTGATGGTCGAGCTGGAGTTTCCCTCGATTCAGTACTTCTACCATGAACAAGCCCGGCTCGGCGCCCGCGTCGAAGTGGTTCCGGCTCCGGATCACATTCGCATTGATCTCGAGAAGTTGCTCGCTGCCATCGACGAAACGACGCTCCTCGTGCCGATTTCGCTGGTTCTGTTCCGCAGCTCCTGCATCGTTGACGCGCGTGCCATCGTGGAGCGAGCTCACCGCGTCGGCGCGCACGTGGTTCTCGATCTTTTTCAAGCTGCGGGTTCCATACCCGTCGACGTGCGTGCACTGGGAGTTGATTTTGCCGTGGGCGGAGTCCTCAAGTGGCTCTGTGGCGGACCGGGCGTCGCCTACCTTTACGTACGCGAAGATTTGCGCGCCAAGCTGCGCCCCGCGCTCACCGGCTGGATTGCGCACCGCCGTCCCTTTGCTTTTGAAACCGGCGCTATCGATCCATGCGACGATTCCTTCCGCTACCTGAACGGTACGCCGCACGTTCCTGCTCTCTATGCCTGCCAACCCGGGCTGGAAATTCTCAACAAGGTTGGCATCGCGGCGATCCGTGACAAATCCGTGCGCATGACCTCGCGGCTTATCGAAGGCGCATGCGCCCGTGGCTGGCGCGTGAACACGCCGGAAAATCCGCAGGAGCGCGCGGGGACGGTTTCCATAGAATGCCCGCATGCCTACGAAGTTTGCCGCGAACTCCTCGCACGCGACATCATCGTCGACTACCGTCCCAAGGCCGGCGTGCGCGTTTCGCCCCACTTTTACAATCGGGAGGACGAATGCGACTTTACTCTCGCGCAAATGGAAGCCATCCTCAAATCAGGCGCGTGGGAAAAGCATGCCGGAGCGTTCACCCATGCTTGAGAAGAAGGAATACGCCTCCGAGCGCGTGGAAATGATTGAAAAACAGTTGCGCCGGCGCGGCATACAAGATCCCGAAGTGCTTGCGGCCATGGCTGCGGTCCCGCGGCACGAATTTGTTGCTGAAGAGCTGCGTGCCCACGCCTATGATGATCTCCCCTTACCGATCGGGGGCGGCCAAACCATTTCACAACCTTACATCGTGGCGGCTATGACCGCCGCGTTGCATCTGCGGCCAACCGACCGCGTTCTGGAAATTGGCACCGGCTGCGGCTATCACGCGGCAGTCCTCTCGCGGTTGGCGAAGGAAGTTTTCACCATCGAGCGGCGGCCGGAGCTTGCTTCCGCCGCGTCCGCCAAGCTGGCGCGGCTCGGTTATGCCAACGCGCATGTTCATTGCGGTGACGGCACGCTCGGCCTTCCGGAACTCGCTCCTTTCGACGCCATTCTCGTTGCCGCCGCCGCGCCTGCGGTTCCCAAGCCGCTCCTGGCGCAGCTTGCCGAAAGCGGCCGCCTGATTCTCCCGGTGGGGGAGGCGGAACATCAGGAATTGCAGCTCATCGAAAAGCACGGTGACACCTTCCTTACAAAGAGGCTGGAAGGCTGCCGTTTTGTGCCCCTCGTCGGCTACCATGGCTGGCAGGAACCTTCCTGATGATGACCTCAAGGGTCCCCGACCTCTCCATCATCATTCCTTCGTACAATGAGGAATCGCGCCTTCCCGCCACGCTCGATCGCATTGCCGCCTACCTTTCGGACTGCGGGCGGGAAGCCGAAGTTCTCGTCGTGGACGACGGCTCGAAGGACGGCACCGCCGCGGTGGCGGAATATTTTCGCATCAAGATCCCCACGCTGCGCGTGATTTCGAACGGCGTCAACCACGGCAAGGGCTACAGCGTGCGCTACGGCATGCAGGAAGCCCGCGGCCGCATCGCCCTTTTCACCGACGCCGATCTTTCCGCCCCCATCGAGGAAGCCGACAAACTCATCGATGCTCTGGACACCTATGATGTGGCGATTGGCTCCCGGGCCATGGACCGCACCCTGATTAGCGTTCGCGAGTCTCCCTTCCGCGAATTCGCCGGTATCATTTTCAACAAGATTGTGCGCATTATCTTGTGGCTGCCGTTTGTCGATACCCAGTGCGGTTTCAAAGCATTCCGGCGCGAACCTTGCGCCATCATCTTCGAGCAACAGACTATTGAGCGGTTCGGCTTCGACCCGGAGTTGCTGTACTTGGCGCGGCATCATGGATTGCGAGCGGTGGAAATCCCCGTGCGCTGGGGGCATTCGCCGGCCACCAAAGTGAGCATGCTGCGCGACAGCATTCAGATGTTCATCGATGTGTTCACCATCCGCTGGAATTCGTTACGCGGCCGTTATCCGCGCAAGGGCCTGATTCGCCCGCTATCTACTTTGTAATACAAAGTACTTGACAACTCTCTCGCTTTCCGCTAGTCTATCCTCCATGGCCTTCTCCGGTCCGCTTCGCTCTACGCATCGCGAGCCCATCCCCATCGACGCTCGCGCCGCCGATCATCTCCGCTACATCCGCGAGACCATGGAAAGCGCCGCTGAATTTACCGCCGTCCCCGGCTGGGGCGGTGTGGCGATGGGCGTTACCGCGCTGGTCGCCGCCTTCGCCGCCTCCCGGCAGACCACCCCTCTTGCTTGGCTGGCTGTCTGGCTGGTCGAGGCCTTCGTCGCCGTGGCCATTGCCGCGCCCGCCGCGGCCACCAAAGCACATCGCGCCAACTCCGCTCTCTTCTCCGGGCCTGGGCGCAAATTCCTTCTGAGTTTTGCGCCGCCCATTGTCGTTGGCGGCTTGCTCACTTTCGCCCTGTATCATGCCGGCATCTTCGCGGCTCTGCCGGGCGTTTGGCTCTTGTTGTATGGCACTGCCATTGTGACCGGCGGAGCATTTTCCGTTCGTGTCGTGCCGGTGATGGGCCTGTGCCTGATGTTGCTCGGCGGCGCTGCGCTGTTCGCCCCCGCCGTCTGGGGAGATGCCTTGATGGCCGCAGGCTTTGGGGTCGTACAGATCGGCTTTGGCTGGTGGATCGCCAGGCATTATGGAGGCTAACAGGAATTCTCATGGCTAAGTCGTCTACAGCGCGTCAAGAACGTCAGCAGCGATCCCGCGAGGCCGGCGCCCCGCTCGAAGCCATCCGCAATCCGGCCCGCGAGGCCGCGCCCGCGGACCTGGACCGCCTGATTCACGAGCGCATCCGCCTGGGTATCGTCAGCGCTTTGGCGGTGAACCGCTCACTTACATTCAATGAATTGAAGGCGCTGCTGAAAACGTCCGACGGCAACCTCAGCGTTCATGCCCGCAAGCTGGAAGAGGCCGATTACATCGTGTGCTCGAAATCTTTCGACGGGCGCCTGCCGAAAACGGAATACCGCCTGGCGGCCGCGGGGCGACGGGCGCTGGAGCGCTACTTGAATCACATGGAAGCGCTGATTCGCGCAACGCGCGAAGCCTAAACGGCAAAATTTTTTGGCTCTCCACTTTGTATTGCAGAGTAGTTTGTATCACTTCCTCCGCGGCGGAGAAAGAACATGCACATGCAACCTCTGACAGTCAGTCAAATTCCCACGCCCAAGCCGGCTATCGTCCAGGCACCCCGCCTCCACGTCGCCATCATCTCCGACGGCAATGGGCGCTGGGCCGCTTCGCGAGGCTTGCCGCGTTCCGCCGGCCATCGCGCGGGCGCCGAAACGGCGCGCCGCATCATCGAGTCTGCACCACGCATCGGCGTTCACACCCTCACGCTTTTCGCGCTTTCTTCCGCGAATTGGAAGCGTCCCGCCGCGGAGGTCCATGCTATCTTGCGGCTGCTTCACGAATACCTTCTTACAGAAACGACGCACTGCATCGACGAGGGCGTACGGCTTAGCATCATCGGCCGCCGCGACCGCCTGCCCGGCACGCTCCGCCAGGCCATCGTCGATTCGGAAGCTGCCACCGCCAAAGCCACGCGTCTCCACCTTCGGCTTGCGGTGGATTATTCCGCCCGTGAAGCCATCTATCACGCCGCCTGCCGCTTTTACAAAGTCACCGAGCTCTCTCCGGAGTCCTTCAGCGACGTGCTCGCGGAAGTCCACCGCGGGGGCTCCACTGAAGTTGATTTGCTGATTCGCACCGGCGGCGAACAGCGCCTTTCCGATTTTCTCCTGTGGGAGTGTGCCTTCGCGGAATTCGTGTTTCTGCAAAAACGCTGGCCGGACTTTACCCCCGCCGATCTGGAAGCTGCCGTTAAGGAATTCAACCGCCGCGAACGCACCCGGGGTGCCCTGCCGGACGCGATTGCCGGTTAAAGTTGGATCAGCCGAAGAGGAGTGTGCTCTCAAGGCGGAACGACGCGAGTAGTGTCAGGGATCCTCCCGGCCTAATCTGT
>WNFF01000099.1_pt1 | contig 54907 bp, 52 predicted proteins | sample 5400441 | NCBI WGS metagenome assembly WNFF01 (sample SAMN13153345, study PRJNA577476) | soil metagenome | isolation source: 120 cm saprolite under Douglas fir tree site 2 hole 3 replicate 1 | place: USA:California | collected 2015-04-18 | reverse complement strand
CCTCGTCCCCGCGGCTGGACAGCACCACGATCGGCACGGCGTCGTCGCGCGAGCGAATCGTCCGCAGCAATTCGAGGCCCTCGACCTCGGCGCCGACGATTACGTCACCAAGCCGTTCGGCATGGAGGAGCTGCTCGCCCGCATGCGGGCGGCGCTCCGTCACCAATTGCAGGTGCATGGCGAGCGACCGATCTTCCGGACCGGCGATCTCTCGGTCGACCTGGTGCGGCGCATCGTCAAGGTCGCGGACCAGGAGGTGAAGCTTTCGCCGAAGGAGTACGAGCTGCTGCGGGTGCTGGTGCAGCATGCCGGCAAGGTGCTGACCCACAAGTTCCTGCTCGGCGAGCTGTGGGACGACCTCACGGACGCGCAGTACCTGCGCGTCTATGTGCGCCAGCTGCGCCAGAAGATCGAAGCCGATCCCGAGCGTCCGCACTACGTCTTGACCGAGACCGGGATCGGCTATCGGCTGCGGGCGCCGGATTGAACGCGAAGCGCCGCCGTTCTCGCGGTCGAAATTGGCTGTCGGCTCCGAATTTGAGCCGCTATGGAGATCAAGGGCTTTCTCGCACCTTCGCAAGTCGTGATCGACCTGCGCGCATCCGACAAGGCTCGCTGGCTCGACGAGCTTGCCCGCGGGGCGGCCCCGCATCCGGTTCGGATCCCCAGGCGATATCGAGCGCGCTGTCGAAGCGCGAGGAGCGCGGGTCGACCGGAACGGGTGGCGGCGTGGCGATCCCACACGCGCGGATGCCGGGCATCGACAAGCCTGCCGGACTGTTCGGCTTGGTCGCTGATCAACCCCCGAAACCGACCATCGGCTCAAATCTCCGGGACTGACCAACTACCTCTGCGTAGTCCTCGATTGGAGCCGGGCGCCCCAGCAGGTACCCTTGCACCTCGTCGCAGGCCTCGCGGGAGAGGAAGGCGAGCTGATCCTTGGTCTCGACCCCTTCCGCAACCACCGGCAAGTTGAGGCCGCGTCCCAACCCGATGACAGCGCGAACGATGGCCGCGGATTGAGCGTTGCGGTCCAGATTGCAGATGAAGGCCCGATCGATCTTGATCTTGTCGAAGGGGAACGCCTGGAGGTAGGACAGCGACGAGTACCCCGTGCCGAAATCATCCATCGCAATTCGTACGCCGAGCGCCTTGAGGCGGCGCAGGATCGACGCCGCACGGGAAAAGTCGCCGATCAGGACGCTTTCGGTGATTTCAAGCTCCAACCGGCGGGAGGCGAGGCCGGTTTCAAGCAGGACCGAATGGACGAGTTGCGGCAAATCCCCGTGTCGGAATTGAATCGGCGACAGGTTGACGGCGACTTGTAGCGGCCGCGGCCAAGAGGCCGCTTCGCGACAGGCTTCGCGCAGGATCCACTCTCCCATTGGGATGATGAGGCCGCTCTCCTCGGCAAGCGGGATGAACGTTCCGGGCGGGATCAGGCCCTGCTTCGGATGATTCCACCGGATCAACGCCTCGAAGCCGATGATCTTTCCATTGATCAGCCCTTGCGGCTGATAATGTAGAACCAGTTCGTTCCTCTCGATGGCCGAACGTAAGTCATGTTGCAGGGCCCGCCGCGCCCGTAATCGTTTGTCCATGTCGGCCTCGAAGAACCGGATCGTGCCCCGGCCTTCCGCCTTCGCCCGATAAAGCGCGGCGTCCGCGTTGGCCAGAAGCGTGGCGGCGTCGATCCCGTCGTGCGGATAGATCGCCACTCCCACGCTGATGCCGATCCGCAGCTGCTGTCCTTCGATGTTCAGGTCGCCCGCGACAGTCGCGAGCAGGCAATCGGCAAGCACTTCGGCGGTCGATGGCTGGGGGCCGTCCGCGATGATCGTGAACTCATCGCCGCCGACGCGTGCGAGGAAGGTACCTTCGGCCGCTTGCAGGAGGCGTCGAGACACCTCACGCAACAATCCGTCGCCGACCGAGTGTCCGAATACGTCGTTGACCTCCTTGAAACGATCAAGGTCGATGCACACGACGGAGAAGCTTTCCTTGCCCTTGGCCGCTTTGTCCAGGGTCGACGCAAGGTGCTCGGTGAACGCCGCGCGGTTGGGCAGATCGGTCAGCGCGTCGTGGAGCGCCAGGTGCGCGATCCGCTCTTCCGCACGCTTGCGCTCGGTCATGTCTTCAATGACGGCCAACAGGTACTGTGGCTCACCGTTCTCGCCGGGAATGGCAAGCCTCTTGTTCGTGATGAGGCGCATGCCCTTGCCCGGCGTATGAACCGGATTGTTCTCGATGAACAGCTGTTGCCCGGTACGCAGGACCTCGCCGTCCCGGGCGGTCATGACATCGGCTTCGTCCTTTGGGAAGAAGTCATAGGCGTTCTTCCCGATCATTTCGTTGCGAGGCATGCCGAAAAATTCTTCACCATACCGATTGATGAGGACGTATCGGCCATCCCGCGCGTCTTTCACGACGATCGTGGCGGGCACGTTCTCGATGATCGTATTGAGGAACGTGCGGGTGCGATCGAGCTCCTTTTCGGCCCGCAGTCGTTCGGTGACGTCGTCGTGCGTGGAGACCCATCCGCCCCCCAGGACCGGCGCGTTCGTGACGGAGATCCACCGCCCATCCGGAAGCTCCACCACCTTGGTTTCAACTTTTCCGCGATCGATCATCTTCGTCAGGTACTGATCGGGATTTCCGGCCAAAGTGCCGGCCGCCTTACGCAAGTGCAATACATCGCGAATCGTCCAGTCGCGTTGTACCGCGTCCGGCAAGCCGTACATTTTCAGATACTTCTGATTGGTGAGAATTACGCCCCCCTTCGCGTCGTACATCTGTAGGCCCTGGCGCATGCTGTTCAGGGCTGCATCCAGCCGTATGTGCTGGTCGCTGAGTTGCTCTTCGGCCTGCTTCTGCGCACGCAAGAGCCGGTGTCGCTCGGTGACGTCCTCGTGGGTGACCACCCAGCCGCTGCCGCTCGCCGTCGGCTGGCTTATGACGGTGATGACGCGGCCGTCGGTCAGCTCCATCGTCGTGGTTGTCGGATTCCTGTTGTTCATCGAATGGAGCAGATCGGCGATGTATTTCTCCGGGTCGATCGAGAAAAAGGTCCCTGCTGCCATGCGATGCTGGACGAGGTCGCGAACCGTGCATCCGGGTTTGACGATGTCCCGCGGCAACCGGTACATCTCGAGATAGCGCTGGTTGCAGACCACGAGCCGGCCCGCCGTGTCGAACATGTTCAGGCCCTGAGTCATATTGTTGAGGGCCGTATCGAGTCGCAGGTTTTGCTCCCGGAGTTTTTCCTCCGAGTCTTCGATCAATTGCTGCCGCGCCCGGGCGAACTGTCTGGCCTTGTCGGCGAGGCGGCTGTCTGCGACCGCCCCGACGAAGCTCATCCCGAGCACGGCCACGGCCACACCCGCAACGGCCACGGCGAGCGCGGTCGGAGAGAGGGTAAATGCGGCGATCACCCGCGTTGGATCGGGAATGATTTGCACCGCGCCCATCGCCGTGAAGTGATGCGAGACGATGGCCAAGGTCAGGAGAAGCGCGGCGGCAAGCGTCGCACGCATATCGTCACGGCGCACCGCAATCGCCAATGCGGCCGTTGCGAACAGCATGCCGAGCACCACGGAGGCCAGGACGAGGTCAGCAATCCAAGTCACCTGGCCCGGCAATTGGATGGCTGACATCCCCGTGTAATGCATGCAGGCAACGCCGGCGCCAACGATGCCGCCGCCGATCGGTGCGCTCCACCGGCCGGGACCGCTCACCGCGAGGGCAAGACCAATGCTCGTCACGGCCACGGCCATGACCAGGGACAAAGTCGTCAGGCCGATGTCGTATGCGATGGCAACGCCGGGCTCGTAGGCCAACATGGCGATGAAGTGCGTCGCCCAGATGCCGCATCCGGTCGCCGCGCCCGCCAGTCCCACCCATGTTGCACGTCGGTATCCGCGGGTCGCGCGGGCGCGACGGAACAGATTGACGGCCACGAGGCTTGCGAGAAAGCAAACCACGCCGGCAAGCGCCACCAGGCGCAGGTCATGCTCGCCACCAAGGCAGGACAGGACGCGAAACATGCTTGTTCCGTACACCTTCGCGAAGGCGCCCCCACGGCACGTTCGTGATGGTCATAGCGGCGGGACGACAAAAATCGGCAAAGATACTTGGTTAAAATAATGCAGCGCGTCGTCTTACAATTGAAGCCATTGGCGACCGGCTGTGGCATCTTTGAGGTTTGGGGTGGTTCCGGGCCCAGAGGTGAGATAGAGCGTCGCCTCGCGGCCCATGCCGCAGCCGGCGGCGAGATACTCCTCGGTGCCGATACAGCTGCCGGCCCGGGTATTGAGCAGCACGATATCGAGCGGCTTCAACTCGTGACGGACGAACTGCGCTCGCGATGAGCTTTTCAGCTCACGACCGGAAGGCGAGCTCGAATTTTCCGGCAAGGCGAATTTCGTGCCGGCGGCGTGCTCGAAGGCGACCTAACGGCCGGTTCGGCGGTGCGATAGTGTCCTCAAGTGTGGCCTCATGCTGGGCACGCGCATGAACGAACGGACGGCGGGCTTTGAATGCGCAGGGAAAACGCATGGCCTCCGACGGCGGCGCCGCAAGATGCGCCACGCCTTTCCCTGAACATCATCGTGAAGCGGCTGTCGTCGCCGCGCCCGGCGGCGGCGTAGCGATGGTCTTGACGTTCCGCGCTACAAAGCCGCCGTGGAAGGTCGAGACCGCCGGCGTGGCGCACGATCCCGCGACGGTTATGACCGCCTTGCCGTTTTCGACCGTCACACTGTCCCGCGAAACCGAAACCCTGAGCGGCCCCTTCAACGTGAGAAGCTGGTGCGTCTGATAGTGGCAGATGTGCAACTCGCTGTTCGCCAACAGATCCAACTGCGTCCGATCGTTGATGATATCGAGCACGTCGAGCAAGGCCGGTCTCCCCTGAGAGAAGGCGACCACGCGACCTGTCAAGTACTCCACATGGGCCACGTCGGTCGTGGCGTCGAGCCCCGCGAGGGCTGACCCAGCCCCCAGGCCCACGCCCATGAGCAGTGTGGCCGCGATGAATTTCACCAGGGTCGATGTTTTGTCGTATCCGCGATGTTGTCGGGCCTGATGGCCGACAACCGGCGTTCCGACGGTCAAACGGGCGACGCTGTTTCGCATGTTCGCCTCCATCCGTCGCTGAGACTAGCGCCGGCGCGGCCCGAAAAATGTGATGGCCATCACAAAAATGCAGATTAAAAGTGCATGGGCCATTATTTTAACCCGCTGGGGTCCCTTTTAAATTTGTCAATGGTCCGTCTGGGGCGTCGGGCTGCACGTTTCTGAGGGACGCGTGTTGCGCGAGCGATAAACGCGCCGACGTTCTTGCCAAGTCAGAGTCTCAAACGGCGCGATCTCCTCTACAATGCATCCACGGCAGATCCGCCTTCACGCCCGAGAGAGCAGCGACTGAATGCACAACCTGGACACTCTGATAAAGCGGCTCCCGAAATGCGAGCTGCACATTCACATCGAAGGCAGCTTGGAGCCCGAGCTGATGTTCGCGTTGGCACGCCGGAACGGCATCCGCCTGCGGTATCCGTCGGCTGAAGCGTTGCGGCAGGCCTATCAGTTCCGGAACCTGCAGGATTTTCTCGACATCTACTATCAAGGCATGTCCGTTTTGAACACGGAGCAGGATTTCTACGACCTTGCCTGGGCATATCTCGAACGAGCGCGCGCTGATAATGTCCGCCATGTCGAGATGTTCTTCGACCCTCAGGGACACACGTCCCGCGGCGTCCCATTCTCGACGGTGGTCGAAGGTCTCCACCGCGCCATTGGCGACGCGAGGAGAGAGCTGGGCGTGCAGGCAGGCCTGATCATGTGCTTTCTGCGCCATCTCGACGAGGCAGATGCCGAGAGGACTCTGGATTCAGCGCTGGCGTTCAAGGACCGTATCGTCGGCGTCGGGCTCGATTCATCCGAAACCGGGCACCCGCCCAGTAAATTCAAGCACGTATTCAGCCGCGCGCGAGATGCCGGCTTCTTTCTCTCAGCCCATGCCGGCGAGGTAGGGCCGCCGAGCTACGTCTGGGAAGCGCTCGACGTGCTCGGCGTCGCGCGAATCGATCACGGCAACCGCTCCCTGGAGGATGAGACTTTAATGGGGCGGCTTGCCCGCGACCAAGTCCCGCTGACCATGTGTCCGCTTTCCAATCTGCGGCTAAGGGTCATCGATGATCTCATGCATCACCCGCTACGACGGATGATGGACAAAGGCCTCATCGTTACTGTCAATTCCGACGATCCCGCCTACTTCGGCGGCTATGTCAACCAGAACTATCTCGCGGTGTCGGAGGCGTTGGGGCTCCGACGCGAGGAAATTGCAACGATCGTCCGCAACGGAATTAAGGCATCGCTGATGACGATGTCGGAGAAGGATCAGGCTTTGGCCGATGTCGATCGCGTCCTCGCCGAGACGGCGTGACATATCGAACCGGTCTCATGTGACTTCGAACCGAGCTTCTTGCGTTTCCACGCGGATATTGAAAATTGCGGAGCAGCGACTCCAGCCGATCGCCGATCGAGAGGCGCTGGCCATGTCCCGGCCGTGCCGCCAAAGCGGCGATCACGACGGCTCCGATCGTCTTCACGACCGGCGACGATCCGGTGCGGGTCGGCCTCGTCGTAAACCTCAATCGCCCCGGAGGTAGCTTGACCCGCGTGAGCGTGTTCACGGCCCGCCCGGTCTGACCGTGGCGCCCACGCTGCGCGATGATCCCCGCTTCCCCATCGAAAAAATGCCGTGATCCATGGATGCGACCGCGCTCGGGCCATCCGATCCGCGCCCGCCAAGACCGAAATTTCAGGAGGAGCGTACGCGCCGATGGACGAGGCGGACGGCGTGGAAGAGAAAAAAACCGACCGGCCCGAACAGGAAGGTGAGAGGCAGCACCGGGATCAGCACGAGCGGTGAGAGCCTGGCACGCTCCGTCTCGGCCGCGATCCAGGCGCCCACGAACAGATCGAACGCGAGATAATGCATCCAGCCGGCCAGCAAGAGCCAATCATTGGCGAAGAGCTGGCGCACGCCCAGGAGGCTCGAAAATCCTCCCTCGGTCGCACTCCATCCCGCCGCAATTGCCAAGGCATAGCCGACACAAATCGCCAACGGCCAGTACAGTCCTGCCAAGCGGTCGCGCAGCCACGGGCAGTTCGTCGCGATTCCGGCAACGAGCCCGACCCAACCCGCAAGCGCGAAAAGATTGGCGAGCTTGAACAAGTCTTCCGGGCTCATGTGCTCCCTCCAATCTTCCATCGACGATGGGTTTCGCTTCGCTTCACCCATCGGGCGCAATGACCGGAAATGGGGCATTCGCGTCGGAGACGAGCGGGGCGTCTCCGCGCCGCATATCCGGACCTCGTGCGCCGGCAAACGCACCTGGCGCCAATCCTTCTTGGCCCGGACGGCGGATTACGCAACTCGGTTCCTTGTGTGATGGGCCACACACTTGTCCGACTTGTCTCGGTTTAACCTCTAAGCCAGCGATGCCGCGCCTGCGGCAAACCCAGCGGAGAGGAGGCGTTACATGCGTTCCACACCAAAGGGAATATTGCTCAAAGTCTCGATCATCGTTTTCGCCGTCGTCGTATGCATCGGTGCAACCGCCATCCAGGCGTGGCAGGACCGCCCGGCCAAGGCCGAGAGCCAGCCGGTCGCCGCGGGCGGCATGTTCATGCCCGTAACCACACCTGCGCTGTGGTGACACCGGCCGGACCCCCGCATTCGAGGGTGGAATGCCGTCCGTGGCGACTCGCCGCGGCCGGTTATTGCACAATCGAGGAGCGATTGCCCGCGAGGATCTCGCTTCAGGCATACGCCGCGGCCGCGCGTGAAGCGTCGCCACGAAATGGGGCGCGATAGGTTTCGCGAAACCTGAAGATCGTCATGAGCGTGACGCAAGCCGACGCCATGATCAGAAACGCCGGCGCGATCTCGTCGCCGGTGCGTTCGACTAGCCAAGTCGCAGCGAGCGGCGTCAATCCGCCGATCACCCCGAGACATACGTTATAGCCCAATGCCACCGCCGTGCAGCGGACCTGCGGCGGCGCTGCTTCCACCAAAATGGCGGGCAGCGTTCCGCCATAAAGCCCCATCATCAGTACAAAGCCGAGCTGCCCGAGCTGCGCAAGCAACACGGAGGAATGATTCAAGAGCCAGAACAGCGGAAGCGCACCGACGAGGCCGAGAATGCTCGCGAACAGGAGAAGGGGCTTGCGTCCGAAGCGATCGGTCAAGAAGCCGGCCGCGATCACGACTACCAGCAAGATTGCCATGCTGAATGAGTTGATCTCGAGCGCGCGTGAGGGCGGAATGCCGTCGGCGGTTTGCAGCCAGCTCACCAGGTAGACGAAACCGACGTAGAAGGTCACCGCATTGAACACCGACAAGCCGATGAAGCCCACGACCAGCCGCCAGTGATCGGAAAGCGTCTCGACGATGGGAGCGCGCTTGCGTTTCTCCGGCGACGCGGTTTCCAGCACGTACAGACGCAGAATGTAGCCGGCAAGCCCTACCACCAGCCCGAGCAGGAACGGGATGCGCCAGCCCCAGGCGGCGAGCGTTTCGGCCGACATGCTCGCCGCGAAACCCGCGCCGACGGCCGAGCCGAGCAGAATGCCGCCGGTAGCCCCGCACGCCGCCAGTGCACCCATCAGGCCGCGGCGGCCCTCGGGGGCATGCTCGACCAAAAACACCATCGAACTCGTATATTCGCCGCCAACCGAAAGCCCCTGCACGATACGCAGCAGGATGAGCGCGACCGGCGCGAGCAGGCCGATCGCCGCGTAACCCGGTAACAAACCAATCAGGAAGGTGGGGACCGCCATGGCGGCAACCGAGAAAGTCAGTGCCGCGCGTCGCCCAAAACGATCGCCGATATGGCCGATGAGCACGCCGCCGATCGGCCGCATCAGATAGCCGACCGCGAACACGCCGAATGCCGAAAGCAGCTGAGCGACTGGATCCTCATGCGGAAAGAAGTGTCGGCCGATCGCCGCCGCGAAGTAGCCGTAGATCGCAAAATCGTACCATTCGAGCACGTTGCCGACCATGCCAGCGGCGATCACTCTGCGTATTTGGGCGGAAATCATCTTGCTCCCCGGGTCGAAAGCGCATAGGACGCGGCTCTATCGTGACGTCCTACGCGGCGAAAATCCAGCCGATCTTCGTGTTGAGCAGCCGACAAAATTTTGAACTCGCCGTGAATCTCAAGACCGCCGAGGCGCTGAGTGTTGAGATGCCGACATCGATCTTGCTGTGCAACAAGGTGATCGAATGAGCGATCCCGCTGCATGTCGGCTTCCGGTCATTCGCGTCGGCGGCGGCCGGGGCGGTCGTCGGTCGATTTCCGCAGGACCCCAAAAGCTGACGTAAATTCGAGGCTTTGGCGCGATCGCATTCGGCCCCTGGCCGGTACCTTGCCAATGGTGAGCGCGGTGCCTGCCACAAGGCTCTCTCGGTAGCATGATAGGGGCAGCAAAATGTTGCGCGCCTCTCCTCATCTATTCAAACTAGGGGCGCGCCGAATACAGCGTCGCGTCCGTTCGACTCTGTGGCCCGGGGGTGGGACCAATGACGTTCGCCGAGCTGACCGGGGTGCTGCAGATAATCACGATACTGCTCGCCGTCGCGTTCGGCTGTCTGCTGGGCTTCCTCTTGGGCTTCTTACGGGGGCGCATCTCGGAACGGCGAAAAATTCGGCGCTGGTTGCAGCAACAGCATCTTGAGCAGGCTGAAGCAAAATCAGCTCTCGCTGACCAGGTGACCGAGTGGTCGCTGACGTTGCAGCGTACCCGAGAGGCGTTGAAGGCGGCCATGCGCCCGGTCGACGCCGACTGACACCTGAAGGAGCAAGGTGTGCTACCGCGAGCGGGCACCAAGGACTACTCGATCACCTCGTCGGCACGCAAGAGGATCGACGTAGGCACAACCAGCCCAAGCGCCTTGACCGTTCTCATGTTCAGGACGAATTCGAATTTGGTAGGTTGCGTCACCGGCAAATCAGCCGGTTTTTCGCCCTTGAGAATTCGCCCGACATAGACTCCGGCCTGCCGATAAAGGTCCGTGATACTGGCACCGTAGCTTATCAGGCCACCACCGACGGCGTATTCGCGCAGTGCGTAGATCGTGGGAATTGCATGGCGTGCCGCAAGCGCAACAAGGGCGCCGCGCAAACTTTCGAAGAATGGATCGGTGGTGACAAGAAGCGCGCTCGCCCGCTGCCGTGCGATGGTCGCGAATGCGCTCTCGAAATCACGCTCGTTGCCGGCCCGAACGACTTGGATTTTCAGTCCAAGCGACCGCGCGGCGTTTTCCGCTTCCTTGACCTCGAAATCCGCTGATGGGTTGTTGGAATTCGCCAGCACGGCGATGAGCTCGGCGCCGGGAATCAGTTCATGCAGGAGCTCGATTCGTTTTGCCACGAGCGCGGCAGAGATAAGGGTCGCTCCAGTGACATTGCCGCCGGGACGGTTCAAGCTCGGCACCAAGCCGGCTTGGATGGGGTCGGAGCCGGAAATAAAGACGATTGGGATGTTCGCGGTTGCCGACCGTGCCGCGCGCACCGCGGCGATGCCGCCCGTTGCGGCGATCACCATGACCCCACGCTGAACCAAGTCGGTTGCCAGTGCCGACAGCTGATCGAATCGGCCTTCTGCCCAGCGATATTCGATCGTCACGTTCTGGCCCTCGACAAACCCGGCTTCGGCGAGGCCATTGCGGAAGGCGGCCACCCGATGCGCCAATTCCCCTGGTGATGCAGGGTTGAGGAATCCAACGACCGGCATCGCCGGCTGTTGCGCGCCCGCCGCGAGCGGCCACGCCGCCGCACCGCCGACGAGAGTGATGAGCTCGCGCCGATTCATTCGATCACCTCGTCAGCGCGAAGGAGGATCGACGTCGGCAATTCGATCGCGAGCGCCTTCGCCGTCTTGAGATTCAGCGCCAGCTCGAACGTCGTCGCCTGCTCGACCGGCAGGTCCATCGGGTTCGCGGTAAACCCGAGTTTCTGCAATTCGGCGACAAAGGTCCGGTATCCCAGCCCGCCGGACACGGCGTCGTCGAGGCGGTTGTTGAGGACCCCGATGCGGACGACTTGGCCGGGTTGCTGCGCGCGCGCCGCCAGTGGCCACGCCGTGGCGTCGCCGATCAATGCAATGAACTGCCGGCGCCTCATGATCGCCCCGGGTGTCAGAACCACGCACCACATCGTGACACACCGATTGGGGTCTTGGGAATGGGGTGAGAGGGAACGTGAATTGCGACCAATTGTTCTGGCGGCCGGCCAAGGGCAGCGAGAACGATGATCCCTCGATTCCCGAATGGTGCGTGAGCGGACTGATCATGCCGGCGTTCGACGCGTCGGAACCTAAGGTCAGATCGCGCGTTCCCATCGCAGCGGTTCACAGGAGTTGAAAATGGGTCGAGGTCTCTTGCTCTGGCTGATCGGCATTCCCTTGCCAATCATTCTGCTGATCTGGCTTTTTGGTGGTCTGCACTGAAGTAGCTCGGTTCATGCCGATCATCGCGTTGCAGCGTAGGGCGACAAATGGTCGGTGAAGACGGCGGACTTGGCCTTCTTCGATTAAGCAAACCCCCGCCCTTAGCCGGTGGCGGGCCCGCCGAGTCGCCCATACCTTGCTTTCCTGCAGCTACGCCGGGGTGCGTTCCGTTGAAGGTCTTGAGTCTCATCCTCACAGTCGTATTTGCCCTTGGGGCCGCCGAAACCTCATCAGCGCGTCCCAAGCACCGCGTCGAGGCACCGGGCATGACGCGGGATGACGGGGGAACGCCGATCATCATGCAGGGCCTGGAGCGGCCGAAAAGGCCCGTTCCGGACGACGATCATCCGAAGCAACGTGCGGAACGCCCGCGCATGCTTCCGCGAGGAAGCAGTGGCTATTACCTGCCGCCCATCCGTCCGCCCAGCGGCGGTCCGGCATCGGCCCTGGTGATCCGGCCGTCCCCGGCTCCTTACAAGCCACCGCCGATCAACAGTTTCAGCGACCGCGCCACGCAGTGCGTTCACTCCTTTCCGCTGAATGCGGGCATGGGGAACAACCCCGTCGACCGTGACGCCTACGTGCGCTCTTGCGTGAACAACTGACCGCATCGATCGCCGCCGCCGATCCGGCGCGGTTGCATGTGCGGCCCTCCTCAAGTCCCTCTCGGTGTCGTGCGCCAGTGCTCGCCATGGCATCGCCGCGCGGGCCGCAAAGACTCGGTTGCGTGGCGATCTTGACTGCGCGAGGCCCCGGTCACTTCGCAAAGCCGAGTAAACCCGTCGGCCGCGGCCCCGCCGATTGGCGACGAGACCAAGGCGCCCGGCAAAAACACCGACGCTGAGAATCAGAAACGACGGTCAACCACGTCCAGCCTCCGGCCCGGCATCGGCGCTTCCGCCGAGCGCGAGCGGATGGGCGTGTGCGTAATCGACGAGGTCGGCGTAGCGCCGGAGCTCGCGTTCGCCCTGCCGGCGCCGCGATTCGTGCAGCGCCAGCAGCCCGCGACGGACAAATCCGGTTAGGCGCAGGGTTCGCTCTTTGCGACTTGGCGCACGCTCGCGCGGCAGAAATCCGCCGGCAACTGCGACACTAACCCCTTGGTGGTGCTTGGCCATCTTTACCCCTCGCCGATCGACGTGTGGCTCATGGAGCCTTCGATGTGGGCTAAGCAGTGACTGCCCTGCGCGATGTGATGGCCATCACAAAATAATCGATTTCGCGCAACGCCCGCTCGAGCGGTTCACACACCGGCGGCCTCTCCGGTGTTGGGGCAGTCCGGGCATGCGCCGCCGATCCGGCCCGGTCGTCTCCGTCGCGATTGACCCCAAGCGGTCATTAAGCCCACCCGCTATTGGCCCAGGTGAGTTAGAGCATTTTCAGGAAAAAGCCTGCCCCGGACTCGATCCTGGACTCGATCCGGGGTAGGAACCGGGTTTACGTCCGAAAACGCGACCACGCGCGCATTCAGTTTCCAGCGAAACTGAATGCGTGTCAGGGCGCCGCTCCGACCGGCAGGCGCACAATGAACACCGAGCCTTTGCCCGGCTCGCTCGTCACGGTGACGTCGCCGCCCATCATGCGCGCGAGCTTGCGGGAGATGGCAAGCCCAAGCCCGGTGCCGCCGAAGCGCTGCGCGGTCGCGGCGTCGGCCTGGCTGAACTCCTCGAACAGCTTGGCCTGCTGCTCCGGCGTCATGCCGATGCCGGTGTCGGCCACCGCGAGCTCGATCCAGCCGCTTCCGTTGGACACCTTGCGCGCCCCGAGCTTGACCTCGCCCTCCTTCGTGAACTTGCAGGCATTGCTCAACAGATTGAGCAGGATCTGCCGCAGCCGCATGGGGTCGACGGTCAGAGGCCCGAGCTTTTGTTGGGCGTCGACGACGAGCCGGTTCTTGTTCTGCTCGGCAAGCTGGCGTGCGGTGCCGATCACCTCCTCGATCAGCGGCGCGAGCTCCACGGTCTGCGGGTTGAGCTCGAGCTTGCCGGCCTCGATCTTCGAGAGGTCGAGCACCTGATTGATGAGCCCGAGCAGGTGGGTGCCGGCGCGATGCACGCGCTGCAGCGGCTCCAGCGCCTTCTCGGTGCCGAAGCGCGCCACGTTGGTGACCATCATCTCGGTGAGCCCGATGACGGCGTTGAGCGGCGTGCGCAGCTCGTGGCTCATGCTGGCGACGAATCGCGACTTGTGCTCGCTCGCCAGTTCGAGCTGGCGGTTCTTGTCCTGGATTTCGTCGAACAGCCGCACGTTCTCAATCGCGATCACCGCCTGGTCGGCGAAGGTCGTGAGCAGCTCGATCTGCTTGTCGGTGAACGGCGCGACTTCTGTCTTATACAGAACTATTGTGCCGAGCGGCACGCCCTCGCGCAGCAAGGGTACCGCTAGCACCGTCCGAAGACGCTGGAGTTTCTGCGCGTCGGGGAAATCATATTCAGGGTCCGCCTCGACGTCTGGAATTTGGATCGGACGGCGCTCCAGCAGCGCGCGGCCAGTCGTGGTTCCCCGTCCTGCGCGGATCGGGGTGCGCTCCCAGAGCTCCAGGCTTCCGGGCGGGGTATTGTAAGCAGCGGCGGCGCGGCAACACTCACCATCGTAACGGAAAATCATGCCGTGCTTGGCACCGCAAATGCGGACGGCATTCTCCAGCAACGTCTCAAGGACGCGCTGGAGATCGAACGCCGTCCGGCTGATGGTCTTGAGCACCTCGGCCGTGGCAGTCTGTTGCCGCAGCGATTCGCTCAGCTCCTCCGTGCGCGCCTGCACCTCGTCGAACAGCCGCACGTTCTCGATCGCGATCACCGCCTGGTCGGCGAAGGTCCTGACCAGCTCGATCTGTTTCTCCGTGAACGGTCGAACCGTGGAACGAATCAGCGCAATGACGCCGATCGGGGTTCCTTCCCTCAAGAGCGGAACCCCGAGCATGGTGCGAAGCTGCTTCATGCGCTCCATGGTATATTCGGGGTCTTTGTGAACGTCGTGGATATGGACGACTTTTCCTTCGATCAAGGTTCGCCCGACGCACGACCCTCGCGAGGGCTCGATCGAGAGTTTTTCCAGGTACTCCTTGTGCTCGCGCGTGGATTGGTAGATCGCGGCCACGCGGTGGGTACCGCCCCTGGGCCGCCATATATTGACGATGTCGGCTTCGCACAGCCGCGCCGCCGACTCGACCAACGCATCGAGCACCGCCTGCAGATCAAAGGTCGAGCGGCTGATCACCTTGAGCACGTCGGCGGTCGCGGTCTGCTGCTGCAACGATTCGCGTAGTTCGTTCAGCAGCCGCAATTTCTCGATTGCGATCACGGCCTGATTGGCAAAATTAGTGACTAGCTCGATCTGCTTTTCACTGAATGGCTGAACCTCTTGTCGGTAGATGGCGATCGCGCCGACGAGCTTATCCTCGTTGAGCATCGGGACGACGAGGAGGGTTCGGGCGCCGCTAAGTTCGGTTGCCGTGACGAAATAAGGATCGCGCTCGACCCAGACCTCCTGCTCCGCCCTGGCATCGACGATGTGAACCGCCCGTTTCGTCCGTGCGACACGGCCAAGACCGCTTCCGGGATCCGGGATGAATGCTCCACCCTGCAGGAACTCGGCAAATGCCGGCGGTACGCCAAGCATTGCAGTAGCCTCGACGAGGTCATCGCTGGAACGGAAAAGCACTCCGAAATTGGCTTGGCAAATTCGCGTCGCGTTCTCCAGCATGGCGTTGAAGACAGGCTCCAGCTCGCCCGGCGAGCTGTAGATGACCCGCAGCACCTCGGAGGTCGCTGTTTGCTGCTCCAACGATTCACGCAATTGCGCTTCGCGGCGTTTGAGCTCGCTGATGTCGGTGTAGATCCCGACGATGCCGCCGTCCTGGGTGCGGCGTTCGCTGATCTTCATCCAGCGACCGTCGCCGAGCTGGTATTCGAAGGGAACGGAAGGGTTGCGATGCAGTGCGATCCGCTGCCGCTTCCAGGCTCCAGGGCCGTGGCGGCCGAACACGACCAGATTTCCTGCAATGACCTTGTCGCACAACCCGCTAAAGCTCACGCCCTCGCGCACCGCGTCTTCGTAAGGATGGTAAAGCCGGCGGAAGTAGCTGTTGCACAGCACCAGTCGGTCGTTCTGGTCGTACAGCGCGAAGCCTTCCGACACGGCCTCGATCGCCTCCGTCAGGCGCCGGCGCGACTGTGTTGCTTCGTCGCGCGCCGCGGCCACGTTGGCGACCAAATCGGACAGCTCGCGTTCGCGCGAACGCAGGTCGGTGATATCGGTGAAAACCGAAACCGTTCCGCCGTCCTCCATGCGATGATCGCTGATCCGAAGAAAAATATCTCCCGCGAGGTGCTGCTCACGGAACGCACCGCGGCGCCGTGCCTCGTGCAAACGGCCGATCCATTCTTCGAAGGGCGGCCGAGCCGATGGGAACATGCCGCGCTCGAAGCCGGCGCGAACAACGTCGTCGAAGCGTGCGCCGGGGACGATCATGTCCTCGACGCCCTTGAAGTAGTTGCGCCAGACGCTGTTGCACATGACCATGCGGTTCTCTGAGTCAAAGAGGACGAAACCTTCCGAGATGCTTTCGATTGCATCGGTGAGACGACGCTGCGCACGTTCGACCTGCTCGATCAGCCTTCTGCGCTCGGTAACGTCACCGGTGGCTCCCACCATGCGATACGCGCGGCCGTCGGCGTCACGCAGAGCAAAGCCATGCTGACGGGCCCAGCGCCACTCGCCGGAGCGGCTCTTGTACCGAACCTCGCAGTCGAACCGTTCACTTTGCCCTTTGAGGTGCTCGACGAGACTGGCTCGATACCGATCGCGGTCCTCCGGGTGAAGGAGGGCTGTCCAGTCCTCCGGCTTGGAGAATGCCTTGGGGTCGATCTCCAGGGTCTCTTTCACCGTCGGCGAGAAATACACTTCATTGCTGCGAATGCTCCAGTCGTACATGCCCTCGCCGACCGCCTTGATTGCGAGTGCATAGCGCTCCTCGCTCTCGGCAAGGGCGCGTTTCATTTCGACCTGTTCGGTAATGTCGGCAATGGCGCCGACCAGCCGCCACACCCGGCCACCGGCATCCCGGACGGCACTGGCTCGGTCGCTGACCCAGCGCCACTGGCCGCCGCGATTGAGAACGCGGTATTCGCAAGCGAAATGAGGCACCACTCCTTTGAAATAGGCGACCGTCTCGTCGCGGTAGCGTTTTCGATCGTCGGGATGGACGCGCTCAAGCCAATGCGTCTGGGTCAGCTCGCCTCTTTCGAACCCGAGCATCTCGTTCAGTCGATCCGAAATCTCGAGGCGGCTGGTCCCGACCGACCATTCGTAGATTCCCTCGGCGACCGCTTCGATGACCAGCTGATAGCGCTCTTGGATGCTCGCAGTTGGCGCGCGCACCGCTACTCGCGCTCGCCTTCGAGACCGCGGAGCCTTACGGCGGGTGGTCTTCCTTTTCGACATGTGGTCGCCCGTAGCTGCCAAATGGTCCGGCTGCTGCCACCAAAGACAACTTAGCTCAGATGTCCTCCCTGGGAGAAGTCCTGCAAGGCGCGACAAGTGTTCTCCGCAAGGCGGCTGCCCGGCGGCGCGTTCACGACTGCCTCGGCAGCAATGTTGCTGCCGGCGCCCGTCCGGCTCTCGATGACGAATTGCTGACCGAACCACTCGGACAGCCGTTGGCCCGACACACGCGGGAGGAAGTCGCTTCCACCCCCGGCGGCGAAGACGATGCGCACCGGTTTGGTTTGGGCAGTCAAGCGCCGACGCGAATTGGGGCATCGCGTGAGCGGTAACAGCTGCCCAAGCAAGTTCCAAGAAAATGACGGCGTGCTAGAGCGCATTCAGCTTTAGCGAGAAGCTGAATGTGCTCTAGCTTTTTCGCGGGGTCGCATTTTCGCACGGAGAACCGGTTCCCGCTTCTCCTGAAAATGCCCTAAGAGCATGGTGCTCTGCCGCATTGACGGCGTCATGCCGAAGAGCTCGCGGGCGCGGTTTGCGCAAGAGACATGGTGTTGATAAGTCTTGCGTGACCTCAGGGAGGAAAAAATGGACTGGGCGAGCATTCCAAAGGAAGCGTACGCGCTACTTGGAGCCGCTGTTGGCGCGCTCATCAGCATCGTGACCGCCTACTTGACTCAACGAGCCCAGAGGAAGCTCGAGCGTGAAAAGCTCCGGGGGGCCCGGCAAGGCGCCATGCTCAGGGAGCTCGGACGATGCTTCCAGGCGATGGCAACCGACTTCGGCTCGGCGGCCCATTCGATGTGCTGGCTGACCTGGCAAGCCAGTCATGGAAACATGACCCAAGAAATGATCGATGAATACAATGCCGAGATACATGAAATTCTGCCCAAGCTCGTCGGCGGAAAGATCATGATCTGGGCACTCGACCCAAAGCTGGGAGACCAATTGGACGAATATATTCAGCTGGCATACGAGGTCGACGAGAAAATTGGAATTGCCTGTTTGACGTTCGAGAAAGACAACGCGGTCGGACTTGCCGAGTTGAAAGCTCTCAACACCCTCGCCAAGGACTTCGACGAAATCATCTACCGCAAACTCGGTGAAATCGGCAGAGGCAGACCGCATACCACCCTGTTCAAATGGATGGCTCGGAAGTGGTCTGACCTGCTTCGGAAGAGGAGGATTTCTTAGGACCCTCCCGCTCTGGCAGCGTCGTTAGTATAATGTGATCTACGGCTGTTTTGGAATGCGATTTCGATCGAATTGGAAGTGCGACGCGTCTGCTGCCGTGAGTCGAAGAGTGCCGCGATCCCTCTGATCGAAGCTCGCAACCCAGACGAAGCCGGCACCACCGCCAATACGATATATCGGCAGAGCTTCTTTGGCGGAGCGCGTGAAATCACCAATGAAGTCGATCAGATATCCTGTTCCCGGAGTTCGTCCCTCCTCCAACGCTTTCATGCTTTCGTTGTCGAGCGGCTCCAGCACGATCTTTCCCCACGAGGCGAGGGTCCCGGCTGGAAGTCCTGGCCGCTGTGGCATCGTCGTTGTTCGCGGCGACTCGCCAAACTTGCCTGAATATCGCTGAATATCTTCCTCCGCTTCCCTTGCACCCAAGAATGCCGGTTCTTGATACCGGTCGACGTAAACGACAGTTCCGTCGCGCGAGTGCAAAAAAGAATACATCGCGTTGAAGGCACCGCGCGCACTCCTCTCCTGTCGGATCTTTCGACACGACGTAAATCCTTCGAACTGGTCGCTCGGACCGCACCTGTATTCCTGGTATTCCAGACTATTGAACTTGACCCGTGAACCGAGATTCAAGCCCGCCACCGAATACGGACTCTGACCGCTGGTTTCCGTTTGCGACCGGTCGTTCGGATTCTGGGCAACCGCCGCCGACACGCCAATCAGTAGACAAACTGGCACAAGCACTCGCAAGCATCTTGGCACCGGCGTCTCTCCCATCTGGCGTGATTCCCCTGCGGCGCAGCATTCATGGCAGCAAGTGGGTAGAAGGGACATGCGCCGCTGCCTTGTCCCGATTGCCTCCGGCGCTCTCGACCCGCAGCAGACATGGCCGGCCTCAAGGGGATTCGCAATACCGGTTTTTACCCGATCCTCGCGTCAGTCGGCCTTGGCCCCCGCGGCCTTGACCACCTTGGCCCATTTCTCGGTTTCCGTGACGACCAGCCGACCGAACTCGGCGGGCGTCATCGGCATCGGCGTGCCGCCGAGATCGGCGAGCCGCGCCTTGACCCTCGGCTCCGCCAGCACGACGTTCACCGCTTGATTGAGCTTGTCGATGATCTCGGCCGGCGTGCCCTTGGGTGCCGCGATCCCGTACCAGACGCTCGCCTCGTAGCCCGGCACGGTTTCGCCGATCGTCGGCACCGCGGGGAGCGCGTCCGCGCGCTTTGCCGATGTCACGCCGAGCGCGCGAATCTTGCCGCTCCTGATGTGCTCGATCGAGCTCGGCAGGTTGTCGAACAAGACCTCGACCTGGCCGGCGAGCAGGTCGGTGAGCGCCGGCGCCGCGCCGCGGTAGGGCACGTGCAGCATGTTGATGTCCGCCATCATCTTGAACAGCTCGCCGGACACGTGCGGCGAGGTCCCGTTGCCGGGCGAGGCCATGTTGATCTTGGCGGGATTGGCCTTGGCATAGGCGATGAGCTCGGCGACGGTCTTGACCGGCAGCGCGGGGTTCACGTCCAAGACGTTGCTCAGCAGCATCGTTCCGGCGACCGGCGCGCTGTCGCGAATGAAGTCGAAGGGAAGCTTCTCGTAGAGCGATGCATTGATGGCATTGTTCGGGGTGACGAAGCCGATCGTGTAGCCGTCGGGCGGCGAGCTGAGCACCCCTTGCATGCCGAGACTGCCGCCGGCGCCGGCCCTGTTCTCGATGATGAATTGCTGGCCCAGATGCTCCGACAGATACTGGCCGAGGAAGCGCGCGACGATGTCGTTCGAGCCGCCCGCCGGAAACGAGACGATCCAGCGCACCGGCCGCGTTGGATAGGTCTGCGCCCTTGCGATTTGCGACGCCGCCTGGAGAGCGGCGGCACCCGCTGCCAGATGCAGAAATCGACGGCGTGGAAGTTTCATGGCGGCCGCTCCGAAGAGGAGACCCGCGCGCTTGCTGGCGTCCCTGGTACTCTGCGCCAGTGCTAGACCCGCTGCGGCGGCCTTCCTATAGTCGTCCGAACGGTGCTGTTGTACAAGTGCCGCTACGACAGGATTGTGCTTGCCACATGGACCGCCGGCCGCGGCCTCGGTGCAGAACAATTCAGGACTGCGCCAAGGACTTGCCAGCCATCCTGAGACAGGCTGAGCGTGCGGGAGACCGACCGCACGAGTCCGTCGGTTGCTGGTGGTCACTCCAGGGCGGGAGCAAGTCCCCCATGTTCGACAGGCGACGGCGCGGGTTCATCACCCTGCTCGGTGCTGCGGCGGCGGCGTGGCCGCTCGCGGCGCGCGCGCAGCAGGCCGACCGCGTGCGGCGCATCGGCGTGCTCATGAGTCTGGCCGCGGATGATCCGGAAGGGCAGGCTCGCCTCGCGGCGTTCCTGAAGGGGCTGCACGAATTTGGCTGGTCCGACGGCCAAAACGTGCGGATCGACACTCGCTCGGGCGCCGGCGATGCCGACCGCACTCGCAGATTTGCGGCGGAATTGGTTGCGCTCGCGCCGGACGTCATCCTGGCCGCGGGCGGCCAGGTCATGGGGCCGTTGCTACAGGTGACCCGCACCGTGCCGATCGTGTTCACGCAGACCCCTGATCCGGTCGGCGCCGGCTATGTGGAGAGCTTGGCGCGGCCGGGCGGCAACGCCACCGGTTTTACCCAGTTCGAATACAGCATCAGTGCGAAATGGCTGGAGCTGCTCAAAGAGATCGCCCCCCGCGTGACGCGCGCGGCGGTCCTTCGCGATCCCGCCATACCCGAAGGAGTCGGCCAGTTCGCCATAATCCAGGCCGTGGCGCCATCGTTCGGGGTAGAGCTGCGCCCGGTCGACGTGCGCGACGCCGGCGAGCTCGAACGCGCCGTCACGGCATTCGCCCGTGGGTCGAATGGCGGCTTGATCGTGCCGGCCAGCGGGTTGGCGAACGTTCATCGCGAGTTGATCATCACGCTGGCGGCCCAGCACCGATTGCCCGCGGTCTACCCGTTTCGCTTCTACGTCACCAGCGGCGGCCTGATCTCCTACGGGCCTGATTCGATCGACCCGCATCGGCGGGCGGCAAGCTACGTCGACCGCATCCTGAAGGGCGAGAAGCCGGCCGACCTGCCGGTGCAGGCACCGACCAAGTTCGAGCTGGCGATCAACCTGAAAGCCGCCAAGACGCTCGGCCTCGACGTGCCCCCGATGCTGCTCGCGCGCGCCGACGAGGTGATCGAATGAGCAATCGCCGCGAGTTCATTGCATTGCTCGGCGGCGCGGCCGCCGCGTGGCCGCTCGCGGCGCGCGCGCAGCAGGCGGCGATGCCGGTGATTGGGTTTCTCCACGCCGGTCTGCCTGGATCGATCGCCCATCTCCTGACGGCATTCCGCAAAGGACTGAGCGAAACCGGCTACGTCGAGGGCCAAAACGTGACGGTCGAATACCGCTGGGCGCAAAATGACAACGATCGGCTGCCGGAATTGGCTGCCGATCTGGTCCGCCGTCGGGTGGCGGTCATCGTCACGCCGGCCAGCACCCCCGCCGCGCTTGCGGCCAAGGCGGCGACTTCGACAGTCCCCATTGTCTTCGTCACTGGCGCCGACCCGGTGAAAATGGGCCTCGTTGCCAGCCTCAACCGGCCGGGAGGAAACGTCACCGGGGTCAGCGACATTGGCGTGGAGCTTGCGGCCAAACGGCTCGGGCTCGTGCACGAGCTGCTGCCGGGAGCCGCACGCTTTGCCGTGCTCGTCAATCCCAACAATCCGTCGATTACCGATCCCTTTATCGCCGAAGTGCGGACGGCGGCGTCGGCCATCGGGCGGCAAATCGAGGTCGTCACCGCCAGCACGAATAGCGACATCGATACGGCCTTTGCGACGCTCGTGAAAAAGCGGGCCGATGCATTCCTAAACAGCCCCGATGTTTTGTTCTTCACCCGTCGCGTCCAACTCCTCACGCTGGCGGCGCGCCATGCGCTTCCCGCGATGTACCATCGGCGCGAGTTTGCCGAAGCCGGCGGGCTGATGAGCTACGGATCGAGCCTTACGGACCAGTTTCGCCAGACCGGCGTCTATGCCGGCCGCATCCTCAAGGGCGAGAAGCCGGCCGAAATGCCGGTCGAGTTGCCGACCAAGTTCGAGTTCGTCATCAACCTGCAAACGGCCAAAACGCTCGGCATCGAAATTCCGACCACCCTGCTCGCCCGCGCCGACGAGGTCATCGAATGACGCGGGCACCCATCCCGGCGGGCTGCACCCGTGGCATTGGCCTGTTCGCGATACTATCGCGGAGCAGGTTCAAGGCAAGCTCGTTAGCGGTAGAATAGGCAGTCTTGGTACGCCGCGCGACCTGCCGGCACACCTGCCGGGGAACAGGTCATGCCGCGAGGTCTGGGCGTCGACCTGATGAACTGCGGCAATCTCATACTCACGTCGTCATTCTAATCAGCAGCTTGCCGAAGTTCTTACCCTGCAACAAGCCAAGGAAGGAAGCGGGCGCCTTCTCCAGCCCGTCAACAATGTCCTCGCGATACTTGATGCGACCCATGCGCACCCACTCACCGACATCGCGCAGGAAATCAGCTTGCTTCGCGGCAAAATCCGAGACGATGAACCCACGCACGAGGAGGCGCTTGCGCAAGACCGAAAACATGTCGGGACCGGGCGTCGGCGTCCTCGCGTTGTACTGCGCGATGAGTCCACAAACAGGAATGCGCGCAAAATCGTTGAGCAGTGGCCACACCGTCTGTTGCACGGCGCCGCCGACGCTTTCGAAATAAACGTCAATGCCCTTGGGACAAGCGGCTTCGAGCCGTCTTGGAAAATCGGGCGCGCGATGATCGACACAAGCATCGAAGCCCAGCTCGCCGGCCACGAAGTGGCACTTCTCAGTGCCGCCGGCGATCCCAACCGCATGGCATCCTTTGATTTTGGCGATCTGCCCGACTACCGATCCGACGGCGCCGGAGGCCGCCGCGACGACGACAGTCTCCCCGGGCTCCGGCTGACCAATTTCCAGAAGACCGATATAGGCGGTCATCCCCGGCATGCCGAGGACGCCGAGCGCCGTCGAGACGGGCGCCGTCGTCTGATCGAGCTTGCGCAAACCCGCGCCATTCGAAATCGCGTATTCCTGCCAGCCGCCATAGCCGAGCACGATGTCACCAATTGAGTATTTCGGATTGCGCGACTTGACGATCTCTCCGACCGTGCCGCCGACCATCGGCTGTCCAATGGTAGCCGGCGTCGCATACGATCTTGCGGCGCTCATGCGACCACGCATGTACGGGTCGAGCGAGAGATAGACGATGCGCATGAGCACCTGGCCGTCGCCGGGCTCGGGAATTGGGCCTTCCGTCAGCTCGAAATTATCGAGGCTAGGTGCACCTTCAGGTCGGCTCTTCAGCAAAATTTGGCGGTTGACGCTCCGAGCCATCAGTATTCTCCTTTAAGTCGCGACAGGAAGGTCTAACAGAGCGGCCCCGGAGGCCAAAACCGCCACGGGTGAAGCGCCGAGAGGCGGGCGTCCCTTCAGGCGGAAGCGTTCGCCCGGCGCCGGGCAAGCGTCGGCGTGCCGGGCACCACGGCACGTCTTCTACCCGCCAGTCTTTCGGCGCTCCACCCACCCCCTCATTGGGGTGGAGAAAGAGAAAGAAAAGTCTCAAACCCCGGGCGCAAAGCGTCGCGGAAACGAAAGTGCGCGAACAGCGAACAGCGAATAGCGAATAGCGAATAGGGAGTCGCGAACAGCATGCAGCCTGGATTTCTATTCGCCATTCGCTATTCGCCATTCGCCACCGCGATGCTGGGCGTCCTGCTCGCGGTCGGCCTGCCGGCTTCGGCGCAGGATTATCCGGCGCGGCCGATCGAGCTCGTGGTGCCGTTCCCGCCCGGCGGCGGCGCCGACGTGAGCGCGCGGATGGTCGCCCAGATCGCCGGCGAGAGCCTGGGCCAGCCGATCGTCATCCAGAACAAGGCGGGAGCGACCGGCGCCATCGGCTCGGAATATGTCGCGCGCGCGGCGGCCGACGGCTACACGCTGCTGCTGGCGACCGGCTCGACCCACGCGGTCCTGCCGGCCTACCGCGCCGATCTTCCCTACGACACCGTGACGAGCTTCGCGCCGGCGACGCTCCTTGCCATCATTCCGAACATGCTGGTGGTCAATCCCACGAAGGTGCCGGTCGCGACCATCGCCGAGCTCATCGCCTATCTGAAGCAGCATCCGGGCAAGGTCAATTTCGCGAGCTCCGGGCCCGGCAGCTCGATCCATTTTGCCGCCGAGCTGTTCAAGCTGATGACCCATACCGAGATGACGCATGTCGCCTACCGCGGCAGCGCGCCCGCGCTCAGCGATCTCCTGGCGGGCAACGTCGATCTCATCTTCGACAACATGCCGGTGGTGTGGCCGCAGGTGCAGCAGGGAAGGCTGCGCGCGCTGGGCGTCGCGAGTCTGGAGCGCACGCCGCTCGCTCCCGACCTTCCCGCGATTGCCGAGGCGCTGCCCGGATACGAGGCGGTATCATGGGTCGGCATCGTGGCGCCGGCCGGCACCCCGCCCGCGATCGTCGACAGGATCTCGCAGGCGTTCGGCGCCGCCGCGGTGCGCGCGGACATCGCCGCCCGGTTCAAGGAGCTCGGCTACACGCCGGCGCGCGACACGCCGGCCGAGTTCGCGCAATTCATCCGCGCCGACCGCGCGAAATGGCAACGCGTCGCCCGCGATGCGCACTTGTCGGCGAAGTGAGCGCTATGACGACCGCGCATGCAGCCCGCACTCCTTCTTTTGCTCCTCCTCCCACCACCAGCGCCCGGCGCGCTCGGGCTCGCCGGGCGCGATCGCGCGCGTGCAGGGGGCGCAGCCGATCGAGGCGAATCCCCTCGCGTGCAGAGGATTGACCGGCACGTCGTTGGCGGAGACGAAGGCCAGAAGCTGCTCGCGCGTCCAGTCGAACAGCGGATTGAGCTTGATCAATGCGCGGTCGGGCTCGGCGGCGACGAGCGCCATGTCGCGGCGGTGCGCGGACTGCTCGGCGCGCAGCCCGGCGATCCAGCCGCGCGCGCCGGCGAGCGCCCGCTCGAGCGGCTCGACCTTGCGCACGTTGCAGCAGGCGATGCGCGCTTCTCGCGATCGGTGGAACCCGTCGATCCCCTGCCGCGCGACCAGCGCCTCGAGATCGTCGTGGCGCGGATAGACGGCACGGATCGTGCGTCCGTAGTGCCGCTCCGCCTGCGCCCACAGCGCATAAGTCTCGGGAAACAGCCGGCCGGTGTCGAGGGTGACGATGTCGATGTTGTCGTCCTGCTGCGATATGAGATGTAGGATGACCTGGTCTTCCAGGCCGAAGCTCGTCGTGAACACGATCTTGCCGGCAAGCTCGCGGCGCAAGCTCGCGATGCGCTGCGCTGGCGACAGTGCGGCGAGCACAGGCGCGAGCGCCGAGGCCATCGCGCCGAGCGCGTCGGCATCGAGGTCCATGCGGGCCGTGCGGGTACCGACGAAAGCCTGGTCGCGCGCGCGGCGGCCGGAGGGAGCGTGCGCATCGGCCGTCTCGGTCGCGAGGACAAGGCCGCCGCCGGCAATCCGTCCGCCGAATTCGAGAACGATGCGTCCGCTGTTGGGATCGGCGGCATGGGCGTCGGTGGCAAGCGGCTGCCGCAGCTCGATGCCGATCTCGCCGACGTGGTTCTGCTCGATCACGTCCGCTCCATCGGATGCGAGCAAGCCGGGATCGACGGCGTCCTCGATCGTCCTGACCACGGCCGGGGAAGAGGCCGTGCCGATGCGGGCGACGATCTCGCCGCCGACCGCGAGCGGCTGCCGGTCGAGCCAGAACACCCGGGCCCGCAGCCGCTTGGCTGGCGCCGCCGGGCGCGCCGCGGCGCAAATGACATGCCCGCGCTCGACGAAGATCTCGCGATCGAGCGTGATGCCGACGGACTGTCCGGCGGTGGCGGCGCGCGGGGCAGGCGAGGGGGCGGGCGCCGGCCACGACTCGATCGACCTGACGCGGGCGGGCTTGGCGGCCGGCATGACGAGGATCTCGTCCCCGACCCCGATGCGGCCGCTCTCCAGGCGTCCGGCGATGATGCGGCGATGGTCGAACTTGTAGATCGCCTGCACCGGCAGGCGCAGCGCGAGATCGGCCGGCGCCTTTGCCGGCGAGAAGGCGTCGAGCATCGCGAGAACCGTCGGGCCGCGATACCACGCCGTCGCCGACGCATGGCGGGCGACGCCGTCGCCGGTGCGCGCGGAAACCGGGATCACCGCGGCCGGCGTCAATCCCAGTCCGGCGAGCGCGGCGGTCATCTCGGCCTCGATGGCGCGGAACCGGTCCGGGTCGAAGCCGAGGCGGTCCATCTTGTTGACGACCACCGCCACCTGGCGCACGCCCAGCAGGTGCAGGAGGTAGCCGTGCCGGCGGGTCTGCTCGCGCGCGCCCTCGGCGGCATCGACGAGCAGCAGCGCGGCGTCGGCTTGCGCCGCGCCGGTGATCATGTTGCGGAGAAACTCCGCGTGTCCAGGCGCGTCGATCAGGACGACGTCGCGCGCCGGCGTGCGCAGGCGGATCTGGCTGGTATCGATGGTGATCCCCTGATCGCGCTCGGTCTGTAGGGCGTCGAGCAGGAACGACCATTCGAACGGCATGCCGCGACGCGCGCTCACGGCCGCGAGCGTCGCGAGCTTGCCCTCGGGCAGGCCGCCGGCTTCGTGCAGCAGGCGACCGATCAAGGTCGATTTGCCGTGATCCACGTGGCCGACGACGACGACCCGCACCAATGCGCGTGCGGCATCGGGAGCGAAGGGGCGGAGGCAACCGGAGAGCTGGACGTTCATGGCGGGTTCGCGTTCGGCGTTCAGGGGTGCAATCACAAATAGCCGGCCTTGCGCAGGCGCTCGAAGGCGTCCTCGGATTCATGATCCATGGCGCGGCCGGATCGTTCCGGGATCCTGGTGGCCTCGAGCTCGGCGATGATCTCGTCGATGGTGCCGGCATTCGACGCGATCGGAAAGGTGATGTCCGCGTCGCCGAGCGAGCGGTAGCGCTTGCCGTTGCGCGCCAGATAGAGCGGGATGATCGGAATGCCTTCGCGCCGGGTGTAGGCCCAGATGTCGCTTTCGGTCCAATGCAGGATCGGATGCACGCGCAGATGGGCGCCGGGAGGCGGCGAGGCGTTGAAGTGATTCCAGAATTCCGGCGGCTGGTCGCGCACGTCCCAGAGCCCTTCGGCGCCGCGCGGCGAGAATACCCGCTCCTTCGCGCGCGTCGCCTCCTCGTCGCGGCGAATGCCGGCGATCAATCCGTCGAAGCCGTGCTTGGCAAGCGCGAGCTTGAGTCCCAAGGTCTTGCGCGCGGCCGAGCGGGCGGCGGGCGGCAAGGTCGGATCGACGGCCTCGATCGGCGGGCACGGCTCGACCAGGAGATCGAGCTGCCATTCCCTGGCGTAGCGATCGCGGAACGCATACATCTCCGGAAATTTCTTGCCGGTATCGACATGCACGACCGGGCAGGGCAGCCGGCCGAAGAAGGCCTTGCGCGCGAGCCGGATCACAACGTTGGAATCCTTGCCGAGCGACCAGAGCAGCGCGATCCGCTTGAGCCGGGCAAACGCTTCGCGAAGGATGAAGACGCTTTGCGATTCGAGCTCGTCGAGGCGATCCATCGCCATCACTCCGGCACGCGCGAGGCCGGCGCGATGGACCTCGCTTTTTTGGCCTCGACCGGCATGTTTTTTTCCACGGTTCGGGCGCCTCTTGGTAGGATATTTTTCTAATTGCCGCGCTTGTTTCCCTTGTATATGGAAAATAATTCTCGTCAATAAGGAAGTTCTAATGATCGCTTTCGTTATACAAATCGGGGCTCTTGGCGGAACGCGAGCGTTGCGGCCAAATGCGCACCGCCGAATTGAGCGATCCAATCGAGGTGGTTGCGCGTTACCGACCGGCGCGTTGCGAAGGCAGGTCGCCATGAGAGGCTTGGTTGCGGGGTTCGTGCTGTCGGTGGCGCTGGCGGGGGCAGCGCATGCCGCAGACGTGACGCTGCTCAACGTATCCTACGATCCGACGCGCGAGCTCTACGTCGAGATCAACAAGGCGTTCGCCGCCAAGTACAAGGCCGCGAGCGGAAGAACGATCGAGATCAAGCAGTCGCACGGCGGCTCGGGCAAGCAGGCGCGCTCGATCATCGATGGGCTGGCGGCCGACGTGGTGACGCTGGCGCTCGCCTACGACATCGACGAGATCGCCAATCGCGGGATCATCGCCAAGGACTGGCAGCGGCGGCTGCCGCAACACGCCTCGCCCTACACCTCGACCGTCGTGTTCCTGGTGCGCAAGGGCAATCCGAAAGGTATCAAGGATTGGGACGATTTGGCGCGGCCCGGATTGAAGGTGATCACGGCCAATCCGAAAACGTCGGGCGGTGCCCGTTGGAACTATCTTGCGGCCTGGGGCTTTGCGCAGAGAAAATACGGATCGAAGGAGAAGGCGCGCGACTTCGTTGCCGGCGTCTACCGGAACGTGCCGGTGCTGGACACCGGCGCCCGCGGCTCGACCGTGACCTTCGTCGAGCGCAACGTCGGCGACGTGCTGATCGCCTGGGAAAACGAGGCGTTTCTCTCGATGACCGAATTCGGCAAGGACAAATTCGAGATCGTCGTGCCGTCCGTGTCGATTCTGGCGGAGCCGCCGGTCGCGGTCGTGGACAAGGTCGTCGACCGCAAGGGAACCCGCGGCGCCGCCGAGGACTATCTCAAGTTCCTCTATACCGTGCAGGGCCAGGAGATCGCGGCCCGGCACTTCTACCGTCCGCGCGATTCCGCGACCGCCGAACGATTCGGAGCGAAGTTTCCGGCTTTGGATCTGTTCACGGTCGATGACGCATTCGGCGGCTGGCGCAAGGCGCAGCAGGAGCATTTCGGCGACGGCGGCACGTTCGACGCGATCTACGGCCGGTGACGCGAGGGCGGCAAGATTGAGCGGGGCGACTTTTTTTCGGCCGCTGCGGGTGATTCCGGGATTCGGAATCACGATGGGCACGACGCTGCTCTGGCTGTCGCTGATCGTGCTCATCCCGCTGGCGGCGCTGTTTCTGCGGGCGACCGAGCTCACGCTCGAGCGGTTCCTGCGCATCGTCACCAGCCCGCGGGTCATGCACGCGCTGGAACTGTCGTTCGGATTGTCGATCCTGGCGGCGGCGGTGAATCTCGTATTCGGGCTGATCGTGGTCTGGGCGCTGACGCGGTACGAGTTTCCCGGACGGCGGATCATGGACGCCATCGTCGACGTCCCGTTCGCTTTGCCGACGGCGGTCGCCGGCATCGCGCTGACCAACCTCTATTCCGAGAACGGCTGGCTCGGCGGCCTGCTGGCGCCGCTCGGCGTCAAGGTCGCGTTCACGCCGCTCGGTATTTTCGTGGCGCTGGTATTCGTCGGCCTGCCGTTCGTGGTGCGCACCGTGCAACCGGTATTGCAGGACCTGGAAGCCGAGCTCGAGGAGGTGGCGGCGACGCTCGGCGCCTCGCGGGCGACCACCATCCGCCGCGTCGTCCTTCCCGTCATCCTGCCGGCTCTGCTCACCGGCTTTGCGCTCGCCTTCGCGCGCGCGGTCGGCGAGTACGGCTCGGTCATCTTCATCGCCGGCAACCTGCCGAACGTATCGGAAATCGCGCCGCTGCTGATCGTCATTCGCCTGGAGGAGTTCCGCTACGCCGACGCCACGGCCATTGCGGCGGTGATGCTCGTGGCGTCGTTCCTCGTTCTGCTCGTGATCAATTTGCTGCAGCGCTGGTCCGAACGGCGCACCCGGGGATACCGATGACCGACCAGCCGCTTGCGCTTCCCGGCTATCGGTCGAGGGCGAGAGCCTTTAGAACGGCGTCGATGACCTCGCCGAGAGTGATGCGGGCTGCCGACGTGCGCGCCGACCCCACGCCGATGCGCTGGGCCGTCGTCGTCGTCGCCGTCGCGTTTCTGACGCTCTTCATCGTCATCCCTCTGGTCGATGTGTTCGCGCAGGCGTTCTCGAAGGGGCTTGCCGCCTACCTTTCGGCGATCGGCAATCCGGATGCGATCGCGGCGATCCAACTCACGCTGATGGCGGCCGCGATCTCGCTCGCGCTCAATCTCGTGTTCGGCGTGATCGCGGCCTGGTCGATCACCAAATACGAGTTTCCCGGCAAGAGCCTGCTGATCACCGTGATCGACCTGCCGTTCTCGGTATCGCCGGTGATCGCGGGCCTGGTGTTCGTCCTTTTGTTCGGCGCCCAGGGTTATCTCGGACCCTGGCTGCAGGCGCACGACATCAAGGTCATATTTGCGCTGCCGGGCATCGTGCTGGCGACCGTGTTCGTCACCTTTCCATTCGTCGCCCGCGAGCTCATTCCGCTGATGCGCGAGCAGGGCCGGCAGGACGAGGAGGCCGCGCTCTCGCTCGGCGCATCGGGCCTGCGCACCTTCTTCCTCGTCACCCTGCCCAACGTGAAATGGGCGCTGCTCTATGGCGTGCTGCTGTGCAATGCGCGCGCGATGGGCGAGTTCGGCGCGGTCTCGGTGGTCTCCGGTCACGTGCGCGGGCAAACCAATACCATGCCGCTGCATATCGAAGTGCTCTACAACGAATATCAGTTCACGGCCGCGTTCGCGGTGGCCTCGCTGTTGGCGTTGCTCGCGTTGATCACGCTGATCGCCAAAGTCGTGCTCGAGTCCTGCGCGATGAAGGAGTGAGTCCATGAAGATCACGCTTCACGATGTCAGCCGGCGCTTCGGCGCCTTCACCGCCCTCGACCACGTCGAACTCGAAATCCGCTCCGGAGAGCTGGTCGCCCTGCTCGGGCCGTCCGGCTCCGGCAAGACCACGCTGTTGCGCATCATCGCCGGCCTCGACTGGCCCGACCAGGGCGAAGTCAGGTTCGACGGCGTGGACGCCCTGCCGCTCAGCGTCGGGCAGCGCAACGTCGGGTTCGTGTTCCAGAACTACGCGCTGTTCCGGCATATGACGGTGTTCGAGAACGTGGCATTCGGATTGCGCGCGCGGCCGCGCCGAATGCGGCTGCGCAGATCCGAGATTCGCACGCGCGTCGAGCGCCTGCTCGATCTGGTCCAGCTCGGCGCGTTGCGCGATCGCTATCCTGCGCAACTGTCGGGCGGCCAGCGCCAGCGCATCGCGCTCGCTCGCGCGCTTGCCATCGATCCGCGCATCCTGCTGCTCGACGAGCCGTTCGGCGCGCTCGACGCCAAGGTTCGCAAGGACCTGCGGCGCTGGCTGCGCCGGCTCCACGACGAGATCCAGGTCACGTCCGTGTTCGTGACCCACGATCAGGAGGAGGCGTTGGAGCTCGCCGACCGGGTGGTCGTGCTGGACCAGGGCCGCATCCGCCAGGCCGGTACGCCGGAGGAGATCCATGAGCGGCCGGAGAGCGCGTTCGTGCACGGCTTCATCGGCGAATCGATCGCAGTGCCGGTCGAGATTCGATCCGACGGCGTTCACTTCGCGGGACGCAAGCTCGCGCTCGATCGGCAGGGGCTCGCGGACGGCGAGGCGCGCCTGTTCATCCGGCCCTACGACGTCGCGATCGTGCCGGACGCTGCGACCGCCGCGCTCAACGGCGTGGTGTGGCGCGTCCACGGTTTCGGGCCGGCGCGGCGCCTGGAAATCGTGTTGCGCGAGGGTGGGCGGGAGCATTTCATCGAGGTGAATGCGCCGCGCCCCGAGGAGATCGCCATCGGCCAAGCGGTGGGTCTCGAGCCGCGCGCCTATCGCCTGTTCGCAGCCGATGCCGGATGATCCCGCTGCCGCCGAAGCGCGCCTCAGTGCGCGGTCAGCTGCTTATACGGCCCTTCCATCATCAATCGGACCAGCTTGGTCGGCGACTCGTCGACGTCATCGGTCTCCAAGGCTTCGTTCAACTCCGCCTCATCGATGAAATTCCATAATGCGATGATGATATCGGCATTGGAGGCGTCGCGGTTCACGACCTGCTGCGCCCGCCGGACGACCTCGCTGAATTGCGTAGCCGGCGCGCGGTCGAGGAGGAGCCGCACCCCCTCGCTTGCGAGCATGGCGCGAAGCTCGGCGACGATCACGTCGTCGGGCGGCCGCGTTCCCGCGAACAGCGACGGCGCCAATGCCGCCTGTAGCCTTCTCACCACCGCCTTGGTCTTCTCGATCGCATCGTCGTCGGTCTGCTCCCGCGTCTCCAACATGGCGTTTCCTCCGATCTTGGTTTTCTGATTCAATCGCCCAGGCGGCCGATCGTTCCTGCTGCAACTGAGCCGCGAGTCGCGAATTTGATCGAGGCCGGCGCGGGTGGGGTGGTACGGTCGGTGGAAGCGGCGCCCCGCTCCCAGCCGAGCTAGGGGGCGGCGGGACGCTCGACCGTGCGGATTGCGGCGGAGGGTTGGGCTGGGTCGCGCGGTGAAGCTGCGGCCCGGCAGAGATGAAGTCCGGTCGAGACTCGCGGGAGCCGTAAGCCGGCAACTGGCATCACAAAGGTCGGCGTGATATCTTAATCGAATGAGACCAGCGACCAAAAATCTCCTCGACCAAGTCGCTTCCTGGCCTGAACAGGATCAGGACGAGCTAGCGGAATATGCGCGCGAGATCGAGGCGCGCCGCACGGGCGTATACGTCGTGAGCGAGGAGGAATGGGCCGACCTGCAAGAAGGGATTGCTCAGGCCGACCGCGGAGAATTCGTACCTGATGACGTCGTCGCGAAAGCCGACAAGCGGCATGGCGTATGAAGGTTCGCTACACGCCGCGGGCATTCGCCGAGCGCGAGAGAATTTTTTCCTACCTTGACGAGCGAAGCCCGCAAGCCGCTCGAAAAGTAATCGCGCGGATCATTCGAAGAATTCAGGCGCTTGAATACAACCCCTACAGCGGACGCAGAACCAATCGTGGCGGCCTGTACACGTTTTGGGTTGCTGCTACGACATACCGCGTGTACTACCGCATCGACGGCGAGGAAGTGATCATCATCCATATCCGGCATACGTCGCAACGGCCGTGGCGGGGGGAAGAATAGGAGCACGGCGATGGCCGCGCCGGGATCGTTCAAGTTCCTCATCATCGTCGCATGCCTGGCGACAGGCTTGGCGAACGATGCCGCGGCCGAGCTGCTCTCGTCGCGGCCGATCACCGTCGTCATTCCGTTCACGCCGGGCGGCAGCTCCGACACGCTGCAGCGCATCGTCAACAAGAAGGTCAGCGACCATACCGGCCAGACCCTGATCGTCGAGTCGCGACCCGGCGGCGGCGGCGCGATCGGGGCGGCGGCGGTGAAGCAGGCGCCGCCGGACGGACACACGCTGTTCCAGGCCAATGCCGGAACGCACGCCGCCAACATCTGGCTGTACGCTACGCTGCCTTACGACCCGGTCAAGGATTTCCGGCCGATCACGCTGACGTGGAGCTTTCCGCAGCTGCTCGCGGTTCCCCACGACAGCCCCGCCCAATCGGTCGCCGAGCTCATCGCGCTCGCCAAATCGAAGCCCGGCGGCTTGAGCTTTGCCTCGCAGGGAAGCGGCTCGGGCGGCCATCTGCTCGGCGAGATGTTCAGGACGCGAACCGGCACCAACATGGTGCACGTGCCCTATCGCGGCGCCGGTCCGGCCGGAATCGATCTTGCCGCCGGCCGGGTCGACTTCTTCTTCGTGTCCTATTCCTCGCTGCTGCCGTTCCTGCAGGCCGGCAAGGTGCGCGTCATTGCGGTCACCTCGCCGCAACGGCTGGCGGCGCTGCCGGATGCGCCGACGATGCAGGAAGCGGGCTTCGCCGGGCTCAAGCTCGACATCTGGTTCGGCCTGGTCGCTCCGGCCGGCACGCCGGATGCCGTCATCGGCAAGCTCAATGCCGCCTTCGTCGCGGCGATGCGCGATCGCGAGGTCGTCAAGCAGATGTCCGACCAGGGCGCCGAGCCGGCGGCCACCACGCCCGCCGAGTTCGCGGCCTTCATGGCCTCACAAACCGAGGAGTACGGCAAGATCGTCAAATCGGTCGGCGTCAAAGCCGAGTGAGGCCAGGCAACGTCGTTCGCAGCAGCAGCAGCTTCCTCGATGCCTCTCACCGAAGCGCGCGATTGAGAGCGCCGCATGGAGATTGAACGGCCGGATTGTGAGCGGCGCCGCTTGCCTGCCGACGCGCTACTCGAATTGCGCTCAGCGAAAAAGCATCGTAGCTTGGCTGGTCCTGCGGAGGCCTTTGATGGGAGGACGGCAATGGCTCTGCGCAAGTTCATCATCGAGCGGGATATTCCCAAAGTCGGTACCTTCGAGCGCGAGCAGCTGCGCGCAGCGGCAGCGAAATCGAACGACGTTTTGCACCAGCTCGGCCCCGACATTCAGTGGGTCGAGAGTTACGTCGCCGACAACAAGACCTTCTGCGTCTATCTCGCCAAGGATGAGGCGATCATCCGCAAGCACGCTGAGATCAGCGGCTTTCCGGCGACGAAGATCACGGAAGTGAAGAGGATGATCGATCCGACGACCGCATCCTCGTGAAATTGTCGCGCCGGGGCGCGCAGCCCCGTTCGGCTCGAACCGATCTTTGGTCACGCAAACGCAATGGGAGGCAGCAATGGCGACGTGGCAACCCGATCCGAGCTTCTACCCTTCTCCCCGGCAAGCGGCAAAAGCGCCGGCGGAAACCTTCGCCTATGTGGCGGCGTTCGATCCCGGCAGAAAAACGCCGGACGCGATCGCCGTGGTCGACGTCGATCCGGCATCGTCCTCCTATGCCAAGATCGTCGGCACGGTCGCGGTGCCGCATGCCGGCGATGAATTTCACCATTTCGGCTGGAACGCCTGCTCGTCGTGCCTGTGTCCGCACACGCCGCATCCGCACGTCGAGCGGCGCTATCTCGTGGTTCCGGGGCTACGATCTTCCCGCATCTACGTCTTCGATACCAAGCCCGACCCGCGCGCCCCGAAGCTCGTCAAGGTGATCGAGCCCGAGGAGCTCGCGGAGAAGACCGGCTATACGCGGCCGCACACCGTGCATTGCGGCCCGGGCGGCATCTACGTCGCCGCGCTCGGCAACAAGGACGGCAAGGCGCCGGGCGGGGTCTTCGTCATGGACCACGAGACCTTCGAGCCGCTCGGCCGCTGGGAGGTCGATCGCGGGCCGCAGCAGCTCGGCTACGATGCCTGGTGGCATCTCGGCTACGACACCATGGTGACGAGCGAATGGGGTACACCCGACACCTTCGAGAACGGGCTCGTTCCCGAGGTCCTGCTCGGCAGCAAATACGGGCGGCGCCTGCATTTCTGGGACTTCACCAAGCGCCGGCATCTGCAGGAGATCGACTTCGGCGAGGAGCACCAGCTGGTGTTCGAGCTGCGGCCCGCGCACGATCCCACCAAGGCCTACGGGTTCGTGAACTGCGTGATCAGCCTCAAGGATTTGTCTTCCTCGATCTGGACCTGGTACCGCGACGGCGACAAGTGGGCGGTCAAGAAGATCATCTCCATTCCGGCCGAGCCGGCCGATCCCGACCGGCTGCCGCCGGTGCTGAAAGGCTTCAAGGCGTGCCCGCCGCTGGTCACCGACATCGATCTGTCGATGGACGACCGCTTCCTCTACGTGTCCTGCTGGGGCACCGGCGACCTGCAGCAATACGACGTGTCCGACCCGTTCAATCCCAAGCTGACCGGCAAGGTGCGCATCGGCGGCATCGTGGCGCGCGCGGGTCATCCCGGCGCCAAGAACGGCGGGCTCGGCGGCGGACCGCAGATGGTCGAGGTGAGCCGCGACGGCCGGCGGGTCTATTTCACCAACTCGCTCTACGGCGCGATCGATCCGCAATTCTACGAGGGCGGTTTCGACGGCTGGATGGTGAAGCTCGACGCCGCTCCGAACGGCGGCATTGCCTTCGATCCGAAATTCTTCGTCGCCTGGCCGAAAGGCCACCTGCCGCACCAGGTCAGGCTCCAGGGCGGGGACTGCTCGTCCGATTCCTACTGCTATCCGTGAGCCGCGGCGGCGCGACCAGCGTGCGTGAGCGCATCGCGCCGTTGCGCGCGCAGAGCACGTAGAAAGATCGGCGGCGATGACCGACGCCGGGCTGTGGCCTTGGTTCGTGGTCGCCGGGCTCGGGCTCTACCACGGCATCAATCCCGCCATGGGCTGGCTGTTCGCCGTCGCCCTCGGCTTGCACCGCAAGAGCCGGCGCGTGGTGCTCTATTCGCTGTTTCCGATCGCGCTCGGCCATGCAGCCTCGGTCGCGCTGGTACTGGCCGCGGTGCTGATGCTGGGGCTCGTGATCGATCGCGTCATTCTCACTCGGATTGCCGCCGGCGCGCTCATTGCCTGGGCCGTCTGGCATGCGCTCTATGGCCACCGGCGAGAGCCGCGCGTCGGCATGCAGACCGGCCTCCTCGGCCTCCTGCTGTGGTCGTTTCTGATGGCGAGCGCCCATGGCGCCGGTTTGATGCTCGTTCCGGCGCTGCTGCCGATCTGCGCGAGCTCCGCGCCGGGGTCCCAATTGACCTCCGAGGCGGCAATCCCGCTCGCGCTTGCCGCGCTCGCCGTTCACACCTTGGCGATGCTGGCAGCGATCGCCGTCGTTTCGCTCGCCGTCTACGATTGGATCGGCGTCGCCTTCCTGCGCCGAGGATGGATCAATCTCGATCTCGTCTGGATCGGCGCGCTGCTCGCCTGCGGTATCGTGTTGCTCCTGTCATGACGGCGCGCCGCGCGCCTTGATGGAACCCGAATTTGGGATCGCGCAAAATCGACGCTTGTGTGATGGCCAGCACATTTTTCCGGTGCTGCCGCCCTCTAAACCTCACTCCGTCAGCAATGCCGGTCAGCCCGGCAAACCAGCGGAGAGGAGCCGTTGTCATGCATTCCACACCCCGGTCAGTCGTGGTCAAAGTCGCCATCATCGCGTTCGCTTTCGCCGTGTGCGTCAGTGCAACCGCGATCCATGCCTGGCATGCGCGGGCGACCAAGCCGGTCGGCACAGAGGGCATGTCGTCGTTTATTTGGGACCTCCACAACAACGCCCATCTCGACAACCTGCCCGTCCAGGTGATCGAAAACTACAATTAGGCGCCCAGCGATCACAGGCGAGCGTGCGACGGGGCCGCGATCCCGGGAATGGCGCTTGGCGGAAGCGCCCCCGGCGTGGCCTTGAACCCGCGACAGCCTGAGGTGGGCGGGCACGGCTGAGCTTGAGCGCAGCAGATCGGCCGACCACGAGTCTTCGCGATCGAGGGCAGGCTCCCGGACGACGATCCGGGGGCCGGCGCCGCGACGGCGCTTCGATGGGGCGCTATTTCTTCAGCCGGAGACGCGAGCAAGGCGCCGGAAACGACGAGAAGAATATAAAGAGTATCGCGGCGAGCGCGGCCCAGCCGTCGACCGAGGCCCGGTCGGCATGGAAAATTGGAAGCGCTGGGGCGACCACCGCGGCGTGCCGGAAGACTACCGGCGCGAAGAATCATTTTTCTCCAGCGGCTTCGCCGGGAGGAGTAATTTTCTGTCATAATCTCAAGCAAATTATAATATTTTTTCTCTTTGCGCCTCCATCTGAACTCTTATATAGAAAAAGTTGCTAACCAACGATTTTGTGGAGGCGGGCGCGATGCGTTTCTTGCCGGTGTTCTTGGATGCCGCCGCGGGCGTCGTCGTGCTGGTCGGCTCGGGCCAACCCGCGCTTTCCAAGTTGCGTCTGCTGCGCGCGGCCGGCGCGCATGTGCGCTGGTTCTCCTGCGATGCCGACGTTGCGGAAGAGGTATTGACGCTTCCCGGCGAGGGCCGGCTCGAGATCAGCGTCGGTGATCCGTTGCGGGCGGACTTCGCCGATGTCGTCGCGATCGTGTCGGCGGCCGGCGAGCCCCGCGATGCGCACGTTGCGGCGCGCGCCCGCGCGCAACGCATCCCGGTCAACGTGGTCGATCGGCCGGAGCTCTCGACCTTCATTTTTCCCGCCATCGTCGATCGCGGCGAGGTCGTGGTGGCGATCGGCACCGGCGGCCGCTCGCCGGTCTTGGCGCGGCGGCTGCGCGAGCTGATCGAGGCGCTGTTGCCGGCGCGCATCGGCGAGCTCGCCGAGCTGATCTCGCGGCATCGCGGCCGCTTCGCGGCTGTGCCGCGGGCGCTGTCGCCGCGCCGCTTCTGGCAGAACATCGTCGCCGGGCCGGTTGCCGATGCGGCGCTTTCCGGCCGTTCGGCGGAGGCGGAGCGGCGGCTCGTCGCCGCCATCGACGCGAATGAAACGCATCGCGGCGAGAGCGGCACCGAAACCGTGTTTCTGGTCGGCGCCGGTCCCGGCGACCCGGATCTGTTGACGCTGCGCGCGCTGCACGCGCTCGCCGATGCCGACATCGTGTTCTACGACGAGCTGGTGACGCCGGCCGTGCTCGACCGCGCCCGCCGCGAGGCCGAGCAGGTGTTCGTCGGCAAGCGGCGCGGCGAGGCCGGCCTCGGGCAGGACGAAATCAACCGCCGCATGGCGGAGGCGGCGCGCGCCGGGCGACGGGTGGTGCGGCTCAAAGGCGGCGATCCCTTCGTGTTCGGACGCGGCGGCGAGGAGCTCGAATACCTGCGCCAGGCGGGAGTGCCGGTCGTGGTCGTGCCCGGAGTAAGCGCGGCGCTCGGCTGCGCCGCGGAGGCGGGCCTGCCGCTCACCTTCCGCAACGAGGTCGCCAAGCTGACCTTGATCACCGCCTCCCGCGCCGAGCAGGCGATCGACTGGTCGGGTCTTGCCGACCGGCAGACGACGGTGGTGGTCTATATGGGCCTCGCCTCGGCCGCCGCGGTTCGCGACGGCCTGATCGCGGCCGGACGCGATCCCGCAACCCCGGCCGCGGTGCTCGCGCGCGGCACGCGGCCGGATGCGCAGGCGGCGGTCGGACGCCTCGACGCGCTTGCCGCGCTCGCCGCCGAAGTCGGTGAGGGGCCGGCCGTTCTGGTCATCGGCGAGGTGGTCGCGCGCTCGACGCCTTGGCGCGAGCTCCATGCCCTGATCGCCCGGGAGGCGGCATGACCTCGCCGCTGCAGCAGAAGCTCAAGCTCACCGGTCCGGCGGTCGTCACCGCCAACCGGCTCGGCGACGGCGCCGTCATCTATCGCACGGCGGCGGGCCGCTGGACCACCGAGCTTGCCGCGGCCGCGGTGGTGGAGACGACGCCGGCCGCGACCGAGCTGCTCACCGCCGCGGCTGCCGACAAGCTCGAGGCGGTCGACGTCTATGTCGCGCCGGTCCGAGTGACGGCGGAGCGGCGCGTGCTGCCGGGCAATCTGCGCGAGCGCATCCGCTCCGGCGGACCGACCGTCGCGCTGCCCGGCACGGGCTGAGGCAGCGGCCATGTACCTCTACGATGACTTCGACCGCACCCTCGTCGCCGAGCGCGTGCGCGAATTCCGCGACCAGGTCGATCGCCGCCTGTCCGGGGAGCTGACCGAAGAGGAATTCAAGCCGCTGCGGCTGATGAACGGGGTCTACCTGCAGCTGCACGCCTATATGCTGCGGATCGCGATTCCCTACGGCACCCTCTCCTCCGACCAGCTGCGCACGCTCGCGCACGTGGCGCGCCGCTACGATCGCGGCTACGGCCATTTCACCACCCGGCAGAACATCCAGTTCAACTGGATCAAGCTCGCGGAGCTGCCCGACGCCATGGCCGATCTCGCGCGCGCCGGGCTGCACGGGATGCAGACCAGCGGCAATTGCGTGCGCAACATCACGACCGACCAGTGGGCGGCCGTCGCCCCGGACGAGATCGAGGACGCCCGCGTCTGGGCCGAGCTGTTGCGCCAGCATCTCACGCTGCATCCGGAATTCTCCTTTCTGCCGCGCAAGTTCAAGATCGCGCTCACCGCCTCGCCGCACGACCGCGCGGCGGTGAAGGTGCACGACATCGGGCTGAGGCTGCATCGCAACGGCGCCGGCGAGACCGGCTTCGAGGTCATCGTCGGCGGCGGGCTCGGGCGCACCCCGTTCATCGGCAAGGTCATCAAGCCGTTCCTGCGGAAGTGCGATCTCCTGAGCTACGTCGAGGCGATCATGCGCGTCTACAACCAGTACGGCCGGCGCGACAATATCTACAAGGCCCGCATGAAGATCCTCGTGCACGAGCTCGGCGCGGAGAAATTCGCGCGGGAAGTCGAGGACGAGTGGCAGTCGATCAGGGACGGCGCGCTCGCGCTCGAGGAGGCGGTGGTCGCCGAGATCGCCGGGCGCTTCCGCTATCCGGATTACGCGACGCTCGCCGACGATCCGCCGGAGCTCGCCGAGGCGCGCAAGGACGCGCGCTTCCGCCGCTGGCTCGGCAATTCGGTCGCCAATCACAAGATCGCCGGCCATGCCATCGTGACGCTCTCGCTCAAGCCGGTCGGCAGCCCGCCCGGCGACGCCACCGCGGCGCAGATGGACGCCATCGCCGATCTCGCCGACCGCTACAGCCACGGCGAGATCCGGGTGGGGCACGAGCAGAACCTGGTGCTGCCGCACGTCGCGCAGCGCGATCTTGCGGCGCTCTGGCGCGCGCTCGACGCGCTCGGCGTCGCCACGCCCAATATCGGGCTCGTCTCCGACATCATCGCTTGTCCAGGCCTCGACTATTGCAGCCTCGCCAACGCGCGCTCGATCCCGGTCGCCGAGGAGATCACCCGCCGCTTCAAGGATCTCGATCTCGCCCACGGGCTCGGGCGGCTGCACATCAACATTTCCGGCTGCATCAACGCCTGCGGCCATCATCACATCGGCCACATCGGCATCCTCGGCGTCGAGAAGAACGGCGAGGAGTTCTACCAGGTCACGATCGGCGGCCGCGCCGGCGAGGACGCCGAGCTCGGCAAGATCCTGGGGCCGGCGGTGCCGTACGACGACGTCGCCGACGTGGTCGAGGACATCGCCGCCGCCTATCTCGAGCTGCGCGAGCGGCCGGATGAGCTTTTCATCGATACGGTCGGGCGCGTCGGCGTCGAGCCCTTCAAGGAGCGCGTCTATGCCGCTCGTTAAGTCGGGACGGATCGTCGAGGATCGGTTCGTGCGCGTGCTCGACGACGCGCCGGTGCCGGACGGCGTGCCGGTGATCCTGCCGGCGGCGCGGTTCCTCGCCGATGCGCGCGATCTGGTGCTGAGGGAGGCGCCGACCGGCGTGATCTGGCCGAACGACCGCCGGATCGCCGAGCTCGCGCCTTACCTCGACTGGGTCGCGCTGGTGGCGCTGGTGTTCCCGACCTTCCGCGACGGCCGCGCCTACAGCCAGGCGAGGCTGCTGCGGGAGCGATACCGTTACCGCGGCGAGCTGCGTGCCACCGGGCAGGTCCTGCGCGACCAGTTCCTGTTCCTCAACCGCGCCGGCTTCGACGCCTTCGAGGTGAGCAAGGACAAGGATGCCTCGGCCTTCGCCGAGACGGTCAAGCGCTACAGCGTGTTCTATCAACCGAGCGGCGACGGACGCGTCGCCGCGTTCAAGGCTCGCCTGGCGCGGGGGACATCCTCGGCGCCCGTGCAAGACCGGCGCGAAGTCGTGCGATGACGCCGCAGTCGTTCCCGCGCTAACTCAACGTCCAAGCGAAACCTCTCCGCTGTCATGCCCGCGTAAGCGGGCATCCAGTAACCTCAGTACGAGCGTGGAAGGCGAGTCGGTGCCCTTTTGCGCCGGTTCACGGATTACTGGATCGTCCGCCTACGCGGACGATGACACCCAGGAGATCCCCGCTTGCGCGGAGACGACAGGTCGCCGGCTCACCTCCCGCTGTGCGTGCCCTTGATCGCGTCGCCCTCGAGCTTGGTGAACGGCACGAACGGGATCGGGCTGCCGTTGTAGATGTCCGAGCGCACGATATTGAAGGTACCTTCGACCGCCTGCTGCTTGTTGACCTTGAGCACGTGGTGGGCGCCGGGCCGGCCGACCGGAATCACCATGACGCCGTTCGGCTTGAGCTGTTGCAGGAGCGGCGGCGGGATGTGATCGATGCCGCAGGTGACGATGATCTCGTCGAACGGGGCTTCCTGCTCCCAGCCGTAGTAGCCGTCCTCGTTTTTGGTGGTGATCGCCTTGTACTCGCTGTAGCCGCGGTCGATCAGCGAGTCGTAGACGCGGCGGGTGCGCTCGAACAGCGGCTTGATGATCTCGATCGACCAGACCTTGTCGGTCAGGTTGGAGAGATAGGCCGACTGATAGCCGGAACCGGTGCCGATCTCGAGCACCTTGTGGCCGAACTGCACGTTGATCGTATTGGTCATGCGGGCGACGGTGTGCGGACCGGTGATGGTGACCCCGTAGCCGATATTGAGATAGTGCCATTCGTAGGCCCGGGCGATATTCGGCTTGGTCACGAATTCCTCGCGCGGGGTCAAGACGAAGGCCCGCATGTCGCGCTTGTCCCAGATGTCGCGATGCGCGCGCACCTGCTGGAGGCGCTCCCAGCGCTGCCCGAGAAATCCCGGGTCCTCGCCGCGGTTCTTGACCATCCAGGCGATGAAATCGGCCTTCGCCTCGAGCGGCGGGGCGGCGTCCCAATCGTACGGGAGGGGAACGTTGGCGTCAGCCGGCGCGGGCAGCGCCGACGCTGCCAACGCGCCGGCGGCGCCGGCGACGAATTGACGCCGGCTGATCGGTGCCGCCAAAGCGCGGTCATCGGCCGATTGAATGTTCATGCTGCAAGCCATCGATCGCCGCCCGGCTTGGCTTAGCCACTTGCTCTTGCGTGTTCAAGCGGCCGATCATGGAGCTCCGATGCCGGCCGGGCGCGCCGGCGCAAGGCGGCTATACGGCCGTGATCGAGCGGTGACATGAATTTCGGGATCACGCTGTCGAACCGCGGAGTGCTCATCGGGATTTGCAGCACCCGTGACCTGCTGGCGCTGGCGGACGCGGCCGAGGCGACGCCGGTGATCGATTCGGTGTGGTGCGGAGACGCCTTGTTCGTCAATCGCCGGCTCGATGCCTTCACGCTGCTGGCGGCGGTCGCTGGCCGCACCGAGCGGGTCCTGCTCGGTCCGGCCTGCATGGGCTCGTTCGCGCTGCGCAATCCGCTCGTTTTCGCCTACGAATGGGCCTCGCTCGACGTGCTGTCGAACGGCCGCACCCGGTTGGTCGCCTGCGCCGGCGGCGGCGCGGGTCCGCTCTGGGAGGCGGAGAGCGCGGCGCTCGCGGTCCCGCCGGCACAACGACGCAAGCGGATGGTCGAGAACATCCACGTGCTGCGCCACCTCTGGAGCAAGGACAGCGAGCCGTTCGCGGGCGAGTTCACGAGCTTCTCCAACGTCACGCTCGAGCCGAAACCGGTGCAGTCGCCGTGCCCGATCTGGCTCGCCACCAATGCGCGGCGGCTCTCGAGAGGGCAGGCCGATTCCGGCGGCTCGGAATTGGCGCTCACGCGCGTCGGCACGATCGCGGATGGCTGGATGACCCATTCGGTCAGCCCGGAAGGTTTTGGCCGCTCGTGGGAGTTCATCCTGCGGGTCGCCCGCGACAGCGGCCGCGACGTGTCGAAGTTCGACAATGCCCTCTACCACCACGTCAACGTGAACGACGACAAGGCCGCGGCATTCGCCGACGCCAAAAAATTTCTCGATCTCTACTATTCCGCCGACTACGGCGAGGAGCGCGTGGAGGCGTGGCTCGCCTACGGGCCTCCGCGCGATTGCATCGCGCAGCTGCGCGCTTTCGAGGCCTGCGGCTGCCGCCGCATCACCTTTCGGATCGCGACCATGGGCGACCCGATGACGCAATTCCGGCGGCTCGTCGAGGAGGTGCTGCCGTTCGTGTAGCACGTTCCGATGAGACGAAACTCGGCTTGAGCGGCAAACTCGGTGCGTTCCCTCCCCCGCTTGCAGCCGAACTCAGGTTTACCTGAGTTCGGCCACTTATTGACTGGCCGAAGTCGGAAACATCCGACTTCGGCTGGAGGGTTAGGGTGGGGGGATACGCGACGAGCATTGTGGCGGCGCTGCGAAGCGGGCACAATCGTGCCTCGACTGCAACGATAATGAAAGAACGCCGGCAATGGCTGCATCAGGGAGGGTTCGGCAATGGTGTCGCGTCGCGGCTTTCTCGATGGCGCGCTCGGCGCCGGCGTTGCGCTGATGACGCAGGGCGCGCAGCAGCCGGCGGCGCAGACTGACCGCGGTGGTCGGCGCAGAACGATCGTCGACGCGCAGGTCCACCTGTGGAAGGCGCAAACGCCGGAGCGCCCCTGGGTTCCCGGCGCCGTGCCGCAGCTGCCGGAGCCGTTCAGCTACGACAAGCTCATCCCGATGATGAACGAGGCCGGCGTCGATCGCGTCGTCATCGTGCCGCCGTCCTGGGAGGGCGATCGCGTCGACTATGCGCTCGAGGCCGCGCAGAAATATCCCGACCGTTTCGCCGTCATGGGACGCATTCCGCTGAAAGATCCGCAATCCGCGGCGCTGCTGCCGAGATGGAAGGAGCAGAAGGGGATGCTCGGCATCCGCGTGACCTTTCTCGGCGCGCAGGCGCAATCGCTCGTGGATGGAACGGCGGACTGGTTCTGGCCGGCGGCCGAGAAGGCGGGCCTCCCGGTCATGTTCCTGGCGAGCGGCAAGACGGCGGAGTTCGCCGGCATTGCCGAGCGCCATCCGCAGCTCACGCTGATCGCCGATCACATGGGGCTGAGCGTCGAGATCGCCAGGAACAAGACGATCCCGGCCGCGGTTGACGCGACGGTCGCGCTCGCCAAGTATCCCAACGTCTCGGTCAAGCTGTCGGCGGCGCCGGCTTATTCGTCCGAGCCCTATCCGTTCCGCGACATGACCCCGCACATCCGTCGCGTGTTCGAGGCGTTCGGTCCGCGGCGCTGCTACTGGGGGACGGACATGACCAATTCGTTCGCCAAGGCGACCTACCGGCAACGCGTCGCGCATTTCACCGAGGAGCTCGATTTCCTGTCCGAAGAGGACAAGGACTGGATCATGGGCCGCGCGCTCCTGACCCGCCTGGGCTGGGCGTAGCGCCGGCGCCGGGCCCGGCCGGAGGGGACATGCATGCAGACGCTCGGCCTCGGCTTCACCTTCGAGCAATTGTCGCCGGGGCAAAAGTTTCGCACCCTCAACCGCACCGTCACCGAGACCGACCTCGTGATGTTCACCGGCGTGACCGGCATGCTGGAGGTCATCTTCACCGATCGCACCTTCGGCGCCGGGAAAGGTGCGATCGCCGGCCGGTTCGTGCCGGCGGCCTTGACCTACAGCCTGATCGAGGGGCTCCTTTGCCAGAGCATGATCCAGGGGACCGGCCTCGCGCTGCTCGAGCTCAAGCAGGAGGTGCTGGCGCCGGTGCGGGTCGGCGACACCATCCATGGCGAGATCGAGGTGACCTCGGTGCGCCCGACCTCGAAGGGCAATCGCGGCATCGTCGCCTCCACGATCGAGGTGAAGAACCAGCAGGACGAGGTGGTGATGCGCTACCACGCCACCCGCATGCTCGCCGGCCGCGATGCCCCTCCCTTTCCCTCCCCCGCTTGCGGGGGAGGGTAGGGTGGGGGCGCGGGAGGATGGGGCTCGCGATGCGGGGATTGAAGGATCGCACCGTGCTGGTGACCGGCGCGGCGAACGGCATCGGCGCCGCGATCGCGCGACGTCTCGCGCAGGAAGGCTGCGCCGTCGGCGTTCTCGACCGCGATGCCGCGGCGGGAGCACGGGTGATCGGCGAGATCGCGGGCGGCGGCGGCCGCGCCAGCCTGCACGTCGTCGATATCGCGGACTACGAGGCGGTGGCGCGCGCGGTCGAGAATTTCGAGGCCGCGACCGGGCCGGTCGCCTTGCTGGTCAACAACGCGGGATGGGATCGCGCCACCAATTTCCTCGACACCACGCCCGACTTCTGGCGCAAGGTCGTCGCCGTCAACCTGTTTGGACCGCTGAACGTGCATCACGTCGTGCTCCGCGGCATGGCCGCGCGCGGCTTCGGCCGCGTCGTCAATATCGCGTCCGATGCCGGGCGCGTCGGCTCCTCGGGAGAGGCGGTCTACTCCGCCTGCAAGGGCGGCCTCATCGCCTTGACCAAGACGCTCGCCCGCGAGCTCGTCGGCAAGGGCGTGATCCTCAATACGCTCTGCCCCGGTCCGACCGATACCGCCATCCTGCGGAGCTTCCTCGAAGGACCCGACGGCGCCCGCATCGCCGAGGCGCTCAAGCGGGCGATCCCGATGCGGCGGCTCGGCGAGCCCGACGATTATCCGGGGCTGGTCGCCTTCCTGCTCTCGGACGATGCCGCCTACATCACCGGCCAGACCATCAGCGTTTCCGGCGGCCTCACCATGCATGGATGACGACACGATGGACGAGTACCGCGACATTCTGTTCGAGGTGCGCGACGGCGTCGCGCGCATCACCATCAATCGGCCCGAGAAATACAACGCCTTCACGCCGCAGACCTGCGAGGAGCTGATCGACGCGTTCCGCCGCGCCGGCTCCGACAAGAGCGTCGCCGTCATCGTGCTCGCCGGCGCCGGCGACAAGGCGTTTTGCACCGGCGCCGACCAGAGCGCGCACGAAGGCGGCTACGGCGGCCGCGGCACCATCGGGCTGCCGATCGACGAGCTGCAATCCTTGATCCGCGACGTGCCCAAGCCGGTGATCGCGCGCGTGCAGGGCTTTGCGATCGGCGGCGGCAACGTGCTGGCGACGCTCTGCGATCTGACCATCGCCGCCGAGACCGCGGTGTTCGGGCAGGTCGGCCCCAGGGTCGGCTCGGTCGATCCCGGTTTCGGCACCGCCTATCTCGCGCGCCTCGTCGGCGAGAAGCGGGCGCGCGAGATGTGGTACCTGTGCCGCCGCTACGGCGCCAAGGAGGCCTACGACATGGGCCTGGTCAACGCGGTGGTGCCGCCGGAGCGGCTCGACGAGGAGGTCGCGCGCTGGTGCGCCGAGATCAAGGAGAAGAGTCCGACCGCGATCGCGATCGCCAAGCGCTCGTTCAACGCCGATACCGAGCAGCTGCGCGGCTTGAGCGCGCTCGGCTTCGAGGCGGTCGCGCTCTATTACGGCACCGAGGAATCGAAGGAGGGCGGTCGCGCGTTCCGCGAGAAACGTCCGCCGCGGTTTCGATAGAGCCACGGTCGGAGTACCCGTTCCTGCACTGACACAAGAACCAATACGTCACCTGCCTTTAATCAATAGTGACATTCCGTGGCTGCCGAGATAGAATCAAAATTGCTTGGACTTCGCGAATTCCAATTCGGAGAGCCATCGCTGCAGATCAGCATGCTATCACGCGGGAGAGATCGGCATCCGGCCGACGCCGAAGGAGCAACCGCCCCGGAATCTCTCAGGCAGATGAACCACGCGATAGCCGACAAGACTCTGGAAAGTGGCGCCTGCGCGCCCGCCGACGGGATAACGTTCTCAGGCAAAGAGACAGAGGGGGCACTCGAGCGATCGGCCCAGAGGCCGCATCAGAGGGTGCTCCGATGTCTGCAGGTATCCAACCCACGTCAGATGCTGGATTGAAGCGGACCCCGCTTCATCGCCTGCACGCCGAGCTCGGAGCTCGCTTCGTGCCCTTCGCAGGGTACGAGATGCCGATTCATTTCCCGAACGGCATCCTCAAAGAGCACCTCCACACCCGTGCGGCGGCGGGTCTGTTCGACGTGTCGCATATGGGCCAGCTGACCGTTCATCCGCGCCCGGAAAGCGGGGAGAGCGCCGCACGCGCACTGGAGACTTTGGTGCCGACCGATCTCTTGGGTCTCAACGAAGGACGGCAGCGATATGCGTTGTTCACCAATTCGCTCGGCGGTGTCCTCGACGACTTGATGATCGCAAACCGAGGCGATCACCTTTTCCTGGTCGTCAATGCAAGTCGCAAGGATGCCGATGAAGGGCACCTGCGCAACGAGCTTGCGAAGGATTGCATGATCGAACGTCTCGACGGTCGAGCCTTGCTCGCCCTGCAAGGACCGCTCGCTGAGGCGGTATTGGGAGAATTGTGCCCCGATGTCGCATCTATGCGTTTCATGGATGTGCGGAGGCTGTCGATCCTTGGCACGGATTGCGCAGTCTCTCGGTCGGGCTATACGGGAGAGGACGGTTTCGAGATCAGTGTTCCCGCCGCGGAGGCGGAACCCCTTGCGCGAAAAATTCTCGACGACCCGAAGGCGGCGCCGATCGGCCTCGGTGCTCGTGACAGCCTGCGCCTCGAGGCGGGCTTGTGCCTCTACGGTTCCGATCTCGACGTAAACACCACTCCGATCGAAGCGAGACTCGAATGGGCGATCCAGAACAGCCGCCGCCAAGGCGGGGCACGCGCGGGCGGCTTTCCCGGCGCCGAGGTCATTCTGCGGCAACTTGCCGAGGGCAGCGGGCGCTGCCGGGTCGGGCTGCGCTCACAGGACCGAACCCCGGTGCGCGGCGGTACCAGACTTTATCGCGATGAGAATGCGCAGATACTGGTCGGACACGTGACCTCTGGCGGCTTCGGTCCGACCGTCAATGCGCCCGTCGCCATGGGGTATGTCGTCAACACCGAATCAGAACCCGGCAATACCTTGTTCGCGGATGTACGGGGCAGGCGCGTACCTGTCGCCGTGAGCGAGCTGCCTTTCGTCAAGCCGGACTACAAGCGCGGTGAACGGCCGCCAGTGGAGAAGCAAGCACCATGCTGAAGTTTACCAAGGAACACGAATGGCTCCGCATCGAGGGCGAGATTGCCGCCGTCGGAATAACCCAGTACGCGCAGGAGCAGCTCGGGGATCTCGTCTTCGTCGAGCTGCCGGCGCCGGGAAGAAGCTTCGAGCAAGGGGCGGCCGCGGCAGTCGTCGAATCGGTCAAGGCGGCATCGGAGGTTTACGCCCCGATCAGCGGCGAGATCACGGAGATAAATGGAAGCGTCGTGAAGGAGCCAAGCTTGGTGAATTCCGACCCGATGGGAGCGGGTTGGTTCTTCAAGATGAGGATCGCCGATCCCTCGCAGATCGCAGTGCTTTTGGACGAGCCTGACTATCGGGCGCTGGTCGGCTGACCGCGGCTGTCGCCACACATGCCGACGGAATGCAAGAGGTCAATGCGATGAAGCCCAACCCGAAATTCCCGGACGCACTCGATCCGGCCGACTTTGCTCGTCGCCATATCGGCCCATCGCCCGCCGGCGTGCGCAAGATGCTGGATACGGTCGGGGTCTCGAGCATCGACGAATTGATCGAGCAGACCGTCCCGAGCACGATCCGTCAGCGGGCGCCGCTCGATCTCGGCCCGGCCTTGTCGGAGACGGAGGTGCTGCAAAAGCTTCGTTCGATAGGTTCAAGGAACAGAGTTCTGACCTCGCTGATAGGCCAGGGTTATTACGGCACGGTGCTGCCCCCGGTGATTCAACGCAACATTCTGGAGAACCCGGCCTGGTACACGGCGTACACGCCGTATCAATCGGAGATCAGCCAAGGTCGGCTGGAGGCTTTGCTGAACTTCCAGACCATGATCGTCGATCTCACGGGGCTCGAGATCGCCAATGCTTCCCTTCTCGATGAGGCTACCGCCGCCGCCGAAGCGATGGCGATGGCCCGGCGTGTCGCGCGCTCGCAGGCCACGGCGTTCTTCGTCGATCACGATTGTCATCCGCAGTCGATCGCGGTGTTGCGGACGCGTGCCGAGCCGCTCGGCTGGCAAATCGTCGTGGGCGATCCGATGACGGCGATCGATCCGACGAAGGTGTTCGGGGCGCTGTTCCAATATCCCGGATGTTCCGGCGAGGTTCGAGATTTTCGACAGGCGACCGCTGCCCTGCACGCAGCCGGCGCCCTTGCGGTGATGGCGGCCGATCCGTTGGCGCTTACGCTGCTCGCTCCCCCGGGGGAGATCGGCGCGGACATCGCAGTCGGCTCCACCCAGCGGTTCGGTGTCCCGCTCGGCTATGGCGGGCCGCATGCGGCCTATATCGCGACCAGGATCGCACATCAGCGTGCCATGCCGGGCCGGCTGGTCGGCGTTTCGGTCGACACGCGCGGGCGGATTGCCTATCGGCTCGCGCTGCAAACCCGCGAGCAGCACATCCGGCGCGAAAAAGCGACATCCAACATATGCACTGCCCAGGTTCTTCCGGCGGTGATTGCTTCCATGTATGCGGTCTATCACGGGCCGGAAGGGCTCAAGGCGATCGCCGGGAAGGTCAACCGCCGTGCCGCCACCCTGGCCGCGGGATTGCGGGCGCTCGGCTGGAGCATTGCCCGAACGAGTTTTTTCGACACCATCACCATCGATGTGGGTGATCGACAGGACGGGATCCTCGGGCGCGCCACCGCAAACGGAGTCAACCTTCGCAAAATTGTGGGGGAGGACGGCGCACGCCGCATCGGCATCAGCTGTGACGAGACCACGACACCGATGATCGTCGAAGCCGTCTGGCGATCGTTCGGATCATTCGATGCGGCCGCTGCGGGCGCCGGGATCTCGTATCAAGCGATTTCGGCGCAGGCGATCGATACGCTGCCGGCGTCTCTCCGTCGCCAAAGCGATTTCCTCAGCCACCCCGTCTTCCGCCGGCATCGCTCCGAAACCGAGATGTTGCGCTACATGCGGCGGCTTGCGGATCGCGATCTGGCCCTGGATCGAAGCATGATCCCGCTGGGTTCGTGCACGATGAAGCTCAATGCCACGAGCGAGATGATTCCGTTCACTTGGCCGGAATTCGCCAACGTTCATCCGTTCGCGCCGGTCGATCAGGCTGCGGGCTACGCGGAAATGGTCGCCGATCTCGCCGCCAAACTTTGTGCGATCACCGGTTTTGACGCGTTTTCGATGCAGCCCAACTCGGGCGCCCAGGGAGAATATGCGGGCCTCCTCGCCATTCGCGCCTATCACCGCAGCCGGGGGCATCGACGCCGCAACGTGTGCCTTATTCCATCGTCTGCGCACGGGACGAACCCGGCATCCGCCCAGATGGCCGGGATGAACGTCGTGGTCGTGAGCTGCGATCCCGAGGGAAACGTCGATCTCGCGGACCTGCGCGCCAAGGCCGAGAAACATGCCGACGACCTCGCCGCGATCATGATCACTTATCCCTCGACGCACGGCGTGTTCGAGGAGGAGATCGAGACGATCTGCAACCTCGTGCATGCTTTCGGTGGGCAGGTTTATCTCGATGGCGCCAATCTCAACGCTCAGGTCGGTTTGGCGCGACCGGCCGATTATGGCGCCGACGTGAGCCATCTGAATCTGCACAAGACGTTTTGCATCCCGCACGGCGGCGGCGGGCCGGGAATGGGCCCGATCGGGGTGAAGGCGCAGCTCGCGCCGTTCCTGCCCGGCCATCCGGAGCAGCCCGGCGCGGCTTCGCAGGTCGCCGCCGTCTCGGCGGCGCCATTCGGCTCGGCATCGATCCTGTCCATCTCCTGGATTTACATCATGCTGATGGGGGGCGGGGGTCTCACCGCCGCGAGCAAGACGGCGATCCTGAACGCGAACTACATAGCGGTACGGCTGCAGCAGCACTACCCGCTGCTTTTCAAGGGCCGCAGCGGCCGCGTCGCTCACGAGTGCATTCTCGACGTGCGCCAGCTGAAGGAGGCGGGGATCTCGGTCGACGACGTCGCGAAGCGCCTGATTGATTACGGCTTCCATGCCCCGACAATGAGCTTTCCGGTCGCCGGCACGCTGATGATCGAGCCGACCGAATCGGAATCGAAGGCCGAGCTTGATCGATTTTGCGAGGCCATGATCGCGATACGCGACGAGATCCGAGCGATAGAACAGGGCCGCATGCCGCGTGACAACAACCCGCTGAAAAACGCACCGCACACCGTGTTCGACCTGGCGGATGAAAAATGGGAACGTCCGTATACCCGCGCGCAAGCCTGCTTTCCGCTGCCGAGCTTACGCGCGGACAAGTATTGGTGCCCCGTGAATCGCGTCGACAATGTTTACGGCGATCGAAATCTCATGTGCTCCTGCCCTTCGGTTGGCGAGCTGCAGGAAGCGGCCGAATGACGCGAAACGGCCGGTTGCGGCCCGTGCGGCGACTTGCAATCGCGTCGGCGCCACCTGACAGGCGCGGCTCGACGATCGTCTCGGCCTCTAGATGGATCGGAGGTCGCGAGTCAAGAGGACGTAGCGACCTTGACGCGCCGAAGCGACGGTTACAATGAGAAAGGCCAAGCGGCAAAAGCGAGCGGATGCGGCGCGAGTAGATAAGGTGCCGGCCTCGGCGTATATCTCGGTCGTGTTCACATCGAGCCGATTTGGTATAATGGGATCATGACGAAAGAACAGGTGAAGGAGATCCTCGATCGGGTGCTGACCTGGCCGCCCAAGCGGCAGGAAGACGCGGTTCGAGTGTTGAGCGAGATGGAGGAGCAGGATGCGAGCCCCTATCGCCTGACGGACGAACAGGTAAGTGAGGGCGAGCGCCGCCGCGCGGACTTCGCTGCGGGCCGAGAGCGCTACGCCAGTGACGAGGAGATGGCCGCACTCTGGAAGAAGTGCGGTCTATGAGAGTACGATATCGACGGCGAGCGCAGATCGACGTCGAGAACATTCACGCGTACATCGAGAAGCGGAATCCGCGGGCGGCAACCGAAGTTGTCGCCCGCATCCGGTACGCGGCCGATCGCCTCGGAACATTGCCCTACATGGGACACGTCGGCCGCGGCCGTGGAACGTACGAATGGGTCGTGGTTGGCTTGCCTTACATTATCGTCTACGAAATCGACGAGGCAGCCGATGAGGTCGCGATCATCGCTGTATTTCATGGCGCGCAAGACCGGGAATCGGACCACTAGGTTTCCGGTCGTTGGCGAAGGATCGATGCGAACTGGACGAGGTCCGCTTCCGCCTGCGCCTTCCCACGTTCGTGATCACATCAGCTTCAGCGTCATGCAATCGCTGAGGAGAGGGCCTGGGCGCGGCGCACGAGGCTCGACGGGCGGTTCGCCGCGGGTATGATGGCGCAACGGCGGGGTCGCGAGGATGATGATCGATATTTTCACCCATTTCATGCCGAAGGCCTATTTCGACCGTCTCGGCGGACTCATTCCCGGCCATGTGGCGCTCACCGCCTTTCCCAGGATCCGGACGCTCTCGGACGTCGAGGCACGGCTCAGGCTCATCGACGAGTTCGACGGCTTGCAGCAGGTGCTCTCGCTCGCCAATCCCCCGCTCGAGCTGATCGCGCCGCCCGATGCGACCCCCGAGCTTGCGCGCATCGCCAACGACGCGTTGGCCGAGCTCTGCCGCCGGCATCCCGACCGTTTCCCGACCTTCGTGGCGGCGCTGCCGATGAACAACATCGAGGCGTCGCTCGCGGAGATCGACCGGGCGGTGAACGACCTTGGCGCCCGCGGCGTCCAGCTGTTCACCAACGTGGCGGGGCAGCCGCTCTCGGCGCAAGCGTTTCGCCCGATCTTCGCCCGCATGGCCGCGCACGACCTGCCGGTCTGGGTGCACCCGATGCGCGGCCCGAATTTTCCCGACTATGCCGGCGAGCCGGCGTCCGAGGCCGAGATCTGGTTCACCTTCGGCTGGCCCTACGAGACCACGGCCTGCATGACCCGGCTGATCTATTCAAGAATCTTCGACGAGCTGCCGCGGCTCAAGATCATCACCCATCACATGGGCGGCATGATTCCGTATTTCGCGGGCAAGATCGGCCTCGGCTTCCGCCAGATCTTCTTCGGCACGCCCGCGCGCAACCCGCTGGCGGAGGACGCCGGCCTCGCGAAAAAGCCGATCGACTATTACCGCATGCTCCATGCCGACACCGCGCTCAACGGCGACGTCGCGGCGACGCGCTGCGGGCATACGTTCTTCGGCTCGGCGTCGTGCCTGTTCGCGACCGACGCGCCGTTCGATGCCGAGCAGGGCCGCAGCCTGATCCGCGACACCATCAAGGCGGTCGAGGCGCTGCCGGTGTCGGCGGCCGAGCGCGAAAAGATCTTCGCCGGCAATGCGCGGGCGCTGCTCAAGCTGCCGGCGGCGAGCACGGTGCCGGCATGAATACGCGCAGCATCCGCGTCAAGCTGCGCGACGGCGAGATGGGCGCCTATCTCGCGATCCCGGAAAAGACGCCCGCCGGCGCCGTCATCGCGATCATGGAAATCTGGGGCGTCAACGACACCATGCGCCGGCACGCCCACGAATTCGCCGAGGCCGGCTTCATCTGCCTGGTGCCCGACCTGTTCTGGCGGCAGGACCCGGGCGTCGAGCTCAGCGACCACGATCCCGAGCACGTGAAGAAGGCGTTCGATCTCTATTACGATTTCGACTACGACCTCGCCGTGCGCGACATGGAGGACACTTGGCGCTATCTGGAGAGACTGCCGGAGTGCAACGGCAAGGTCGGCGCGGTCGGCTATTGTCTCGGCGGCAAGCTCTGCTATCTGATGTGCTGCCGCACCGACATCGACTGCGCGGTCGCCTATTACGGCACCTATATCGAGCACCACATCCGCGAGGTGAAGAGCCTGCACCGGCCGTTCGTGCTGCACATGGCCATGAAAGATCGCTGGGTGCAGGCCGAGGTGAACGATCTGCTCGAGCGGCGGCTCTCGCCCAATCCGCTGGTGACGATCCACAAATATCCCGGCGCCGATCACGCCTTCGCCCGCCACGGCGGCAAGACCTATTCCAAGCCGGAGGCGGACCGGGCGCTCGCCTTGACGCTTGAATTTTTCAACGCGCATCTCGCCGGCGACCGACGCGCGGGTTAGTCTTACCGTTTGACAAGCTTTTGCGTTACGGGTGCAGCAAGCGCAGGCGCCGAAAGCATTGCCCTCTCCCAGCCGAAGTCGGATTTATCCGACTTCGGCCAGTTTAAAGTGCCGAACTCGGGTAAACCCGAGTTCGGATGTGGGAGAGGGCAGCTCCGACAGTGCAACAGAAAG